>Ga0208939_1002278_pt1 | contig 13619 bp, 4 predicted proteins | sample AD_STIC12_MetaG_FD_184437 | JGI IMG/M metagenome (GOLD analysis project Ga0208939, IMG submission 184437) | Active sludge microbial communities of municipal wastewater-treating anaerobic digesters from USA - AD_STIC12_MetaG (SPAdes) (version 2) | ecosystem: Engineered > Bioreactor > Anaerobic >...
AGCGACGGATGGTAAGGGAAGCCCTCACCCGGGCGATGCCGGATGCAGCGATCGAAGTGTTACCTGTTGTTGCGGCGGGTCCGGAATTCGGTTACCGGAACAAGATGGAGTTCACCTTCGGGAAGGATGAAACCGGCGCGGTGACTCTCGGGTTGCACCGCGTGGGGCGGTTTGATGCTACCTTCGACGTGAAGCATTGCTGGATTGCGCCTGAAGCGATGAACGCGGTTCGAGCGTGGGTGTGCGAGTGGGCGCGGCGACATGCGCTGGTTCCGTATGACCCGCGGAGGTTCGTCGGCGCGCTTCGACACCTGGTGCTGCGAGAGGCGGCGGCGACCGGCGACGTGATGGCGAATCTGGTGTGTGCGACGGGCGAAGTGGCGGGTCTGGACGAATTGAGTGAAGGGCTTCCCGCGGAGTTGCCGCAGGTGAAAAGCCTGCTTTTCAGTGTCAACACACGGCGGGGTGACACCGCACATGCGGAGACGACGGTTGTGCTTTCCGGTCGACCGGCGATTTCCGAGAGGATCGGCGCTATGGAAGTGACGGTATCGCCGATTTCCTTCCTTCAGACGAACAGCGCCGGTGCGGAAAGGCTGTACTCGGTGGTGAGCGACGTGGCCGCGCTTTCGGGCGAGGAGCGAGTTCTTGACATGTATTGCGGCATCGGGCTTATCGGTATTTCACTGGCCCCGCGTGCCCGGGAGGTCGTGGGTCTGGAGCAGGTGCCTTCCGCAGTACAGGACGCGAACGGAATGCGGGAACGACTTGGCTATACGCATGTGCAGTTCCGTCAGGGAGATGCAGAGGTGGTTCTGCCTGCCTGGGCGGATCGCGGTGAACGATTTGATGTGGTGATCGTGGATCCGCCGCGTGCGGGGTTGCATCCGAAGGTGCTTGCAGCGCTTGTACGTATGTCGCCCCGGGTGATCGTGTATGTTTCGTGCAACCCGGTGACACTGGCCGCGAACGTGGCTGATCTGTCCTCTTCGGGATACAGGATCGGTGCGGCTCATCCGGTGGACCTGTTTCCCCATACGCCGCACATAGAGACGGTCGTACGGCTTGAAAAGTGAGCTCCGCGCAGAAAGGATGCGGCATGGAACACGTCGTTGAACCGGAGAAACGTGTGCCGGTGGTGTATGACGTTGATGTCTGCGTCGCCGGTGCAGGTGTGAGCGGGGTTTTTGCCGCGATTGCCGCGGCGCGCAACGGTGCGCGAACGGTGGTGATAGACAGATTCGGAAGCGTAGGCGGGAATATTGGGCCCGGCATGATCGTCAACGGCCAGATGCTTCCCGGATCGCCACACCCGGACGTTCCCTTCACGAAAACGGTCTACCCCGGGCTGTTCGGGCTGGCGGAGGAATTCATCAACCGGTATGCGGCCCTCGGGGGCGGATTGCTGCAGCCTTTCACGAAAGGCGCCAATTTCCCGCGGGGAGCCAGCGTTGCGTCGTACCTGCTGCAGGAGATGCTGGAGGAGAGCGGCGCGTCAATCCTTCTTTCCACCTTCGTGGCAGATCCCATCAAAGAAGGCAACCGGATACGGGGAGTATTCGCGGAGAACAAATCCGGTCGCGTGGCAGTTCGGGCGAAGGTCGTGATAGACGCGACCGGGGAGGCGGACGTTGCGCGGCGTGCCGGTGCGCCGATATTGCTTCCGAAAAACGAGTACACCGCGCTTGACGGGCATGCACCCACGGGCATGGGCACGTACTACGTGGTCGGGGGAATCGCCTGGGACCGTTTCCGGGCTGCCCAGAAGGGCAACGAAGCCACGGAAGACGACATTGCCTGGGGAACCAAGACAATCGGGGCGGCGCTGACGAAGGCTCATTCGTATGTCCTTCCTTACCTGCGAAAGGCCGTTGAGGCAGGCGAGTATGAACCCGTGGCGAAGGTGCTGATCGGCGGGAAGTCTGTTTCGGTCCACGGAGGCGGGGTCGGGCAGTTTGAGGCTAACGAGCTGGGGCACGGCCAGGTTCAGGTGGAACGCACGGAGGAGGTCAACGCGGGGGATGGCCTCCACATGTCGGCCATCGGAGCAGCCGTGCAGGCGTACGCGTTCGAGAAAGTCCAGTTCTTCAGCAGGTACGTGCCCGGGTTCGAAAACGCGTATCTCATCACCGTGGCGCCGTTTCTGGGGTCGCGGGGCGGGCCCTGCATCGAAGGGGAATACACGCTTACGATGGACGATTGCCTGAACGGCCGGCGCTTCAACGACGTGATATATCTGTACGGGGAGTTTCGGGCATTGAGGAAAACGGCAGAAGCCGGGGCACCGAAATGGGTGGATGTGCCGTACCGCGTGCTTGTTCCGCAGGGCGTGGACGGTTTGCTTGCGACCGGGAGATCCGCGTCGGGCGTTCCGGACACTCTTCTGCGAAACCGCCTTGCGGTGAAGGTGATGGGCGAGGCGTGCGGGATCGCGGCCTCGATGTGTGCGGTCAAGGGAGTCGAACCGCGGAATCTTGAAGTCCGGGAGTTGCAGGGTGCACTGCTGGATGCGGGATTCTACCTCGGGGATCGCGCACGTTTGAAAGAGCTTTCGTTGACCTGATTCCGTGGACAAGAGGGAAGTTTCGCAAAGGGAGCACAGGCAGATGAAAACATACGTTGGTGTGGTGGTTTCCGGACTGGCACTTCTGGCAGGTTCCTGCGCGAAGCAGGGGCCGGCGGTGGTGCCGGTGCAACGCGTGGAATCGGTTGCCGCCGCGGACCTGCCGGTCCTTGGGACGCGGGCACTTCCGACCGATCCGCAGAAATTCAGCTTTGTCATCCTGGGCGACAAGTCCGGGGGGTTGGACAGGAACTGGCCGCTTTTTGACAGAGCGGTTCAGGAGATCAACCTCTTGAAGCCGGATTTCATCATCACGGTGGGTGATCAGATCGAAGGATCGAACGACAGCGCCAGCGTGGTAGCGCAGTGGGAGTTGTACCGGAGCCATGCGGGAAGGTTTGAGGCGCCACTGTTCATGCTTCCGGGCAATCACGACGCGGCGGACGCGATGGGATATGAGTACTGGAAGCGTAACGTCGGGCGCACGTATTATGATTTCGCGTACAAAGGATGTTACTTTCTCGTGCTGAACACGCAGGAAGCTTCCCGTGAATTCCCTCAGTTCGGCGAGGCGCAGGTCGCATGGGCGGTGGACGCGCTCCAGAGGCACCCCAACGCGCGGCACACGTTCGTGTTCATGCATTACCCGGCGTGGTTCGGGAGTGATCCGGAGCGGCAGCGGGGCGGGATTTCCGCGGAATGGCAGCGAATCGAAACGGCGCTGGGAAACAGGAAGTACAGCGTCATCGCCGGCCACACGCACAACCTTATGTGGGCAACGCGCGACGGAAATCGTTATCTCGTGCACGGTGCTACGGGTGCTACGCTCACGCCGAGTCCGGTGAAACAGGTCGGTGCGTTTCACCATTACGCCGAAGTGACTGTGGAGGCGGATCAGGCGCATATCGCGATCATTGAACCCGGAAGCATCTGGCCGGAAACGATTGCGCCGCTCGAATTCCAGCGGAACATAGGTCGCCTTGTGCGGGTTCAGTCGAGCAGGCGGGACCTCGCCGACGGACGGATCGCGATGGACGTTACGGCGGCGCTGAACAACCATGTGGGTGACACGGTGTCCGTAGCGTTGATACCTGTCGTCGGCGCGGCGGGAGTCTGGGCTCCGTCTGCCGACAGCCTCGTGTCGGTGCTGCCGGACGGCGTGACGGACAGCCTGACGCTTACGTTTGTCGGGAGCCGCGACAACTGGTATCCCACGCCAGCGTGGAAAATGGTTGTCCGCTATCACGGGAAGGAGGTTGACACCTACGGGCCATCGCCGCTGAACCCGTTTTCCGAGAGCCGCGCCACGGTGCTGCCGGAGTGGCGTGCGCTGGGCACGTTCCCGGTGGGCTCCATCAACCGCGATGTGATGCCGGGCAATCCCCGGGCCGGCGTACCGGGTATGTTTGTACCCCGCGCGCCTGATGCAGGGTGGAACGGCGGCGCTCCCGTCACGGTGGATGGCAGGACGTATTCGTGGGTCGCCGCCCGACCGGATTCGACCGGGCGCGTGAGCCTTGACAGGGTATTCGGTATCGTGGATCTGTCGCTCGCGTATCTGTCAACAGCGATCTACAGCCCCGTGGATCAACGGGTACCCATTCAGATCGGCGTGGACAACTTCTTCCAGCTTTTTCTCAACGGCCAGATGGTTCCGGGCGGAGAGGCATACGGGATGCCCTACGAACGGAAAATTCTGCCTCTCGACCTGAGAGCGGGCTGGAACTCACTTTACCTGAAGGTGGTGAACAATCGCGGGAACTGGGGCGTCGAGGCATCCGTGATCGACCTTCGGGGCAATCTGCGGTTTGCGCCCTATCCGGGGCAGAACTGAGACAGAGGTTTTTTGGCGTTATTCCGGCGCATTGGGACGATGGACACAAAGGTGAGGGACACGATGGGTGGGAGTGGAACAGACCGGCTTTCCGGTTGGAGGCGTACGCACAGGTGCGGGGATCTGAGGGCTTCTGACATAGGAGCGGACGTCATCTTGATGGGGTGGGCGAGTTCCCACCGAGATCATGGCGGCGTCATCTTCGTGGACCTGCGCGACCGGTGGGGCATCACCCAGGTTGTCTTCGATCCGGCGGTGAGCAAGGAAGTGCACAGACGGGCGGAACACGTTCGCCCGGAATACGTGATTGCGGTGAAGGGTCGGGTTCGTGCGCGCATGGAGGGAATGGCGAACGCGAAACTTGCGACCGGGGAAATCGAGGTCATCTGCAGCGAGCTGCGGGTTCTCAACGTAGCGGAAACCCCGCCGATCCAGGTGGATGGCCCCCCCGCGAACGAGGAGATTCGTCTGAAGTACCGGTATCTGGACCTTCGGCGGCCCATCATGCAGAGGAACCTTGAATTGCGCCACGCCGCGGCCCAGGCCACCCGCAGGTTCCTGTGCGCGCAGGATTTCGTGGAGATCGAAACGCCGACGTTCGTGAGCAGCACACCGGAAGGAGCGCGGGATTATCTTGTTCCGAGCCGCGTGTGGCCGGGCAGGTTCTACGCGCTTCCCCAGTCTCCGCAAATCTACAAGCAGCTTCTGATGGTTGCGGGTATGGACCGGTATTTCCAGATTGTCCGGTGTTACCGTGATGAGGACCTGCGCGCGGATCGCCAGCCCGAGTTTACGCAGATCGACGTGGAAATGTCGTTCGTGGAAGAGGCGGATGTCATGCGGGTGGCGGAGGGCATCACGAGGTCGGTGTACAAAGAAACGATCGGGTATGATGTTCCGGATTCGTTCCCGCATCTCGATTACGCCGATGCCATGTCGCGTTACGGGTCGGATAAGCCGGACATCCGTTTCGGGCTTGAGATGGTTGATGTTACCGGCATTGCGGCGGAATCTGATTTCAAGGTGTTCCGCGCAGTGACGGAAGCGGGTGGCATTGTCAGTGCGATTAATGTGAAAGGCGGGGCCTCGTTCAGCCGGAAGCAGGTTGACGACATGACTCCGTTTGTTGCGCAGTACGGGGCAAAAGGGGCGGCCTGGATGAAGGTTGCCGAACGGGGGCTGGAGTCCAATATCGCGAAGTTTTTCAACGAAGGCGTGCAGAACGCGCTCAGGGAACGATTGAGCGCCGAGCAGGGTGACCTGCTGGTGTTCGTTGCGGACCAGGCGCCGATTGTGTATCAGGCGCTGGGTAACCTGCGCCTGAAATTCGGCAATGACCTCAATCTGATCGACAAATCAAAGTTTGCGTTCCTGTGGGTGACGAATTTCCCGCTGCTTTCGTGGGACGAGGAAGAGAACCGGTGGGTGGCGAACCATCACCCGTTCACGTCCCCCGTTCTGGAGGATCTGGACCTTTTCGTGTCGGGCGGCGATCCCGGGCGAATCCGTGCGCGGGCGTACGACCTCGTGATCAACGGTACGGAAGTGGGTGGTGGAAGCATCCGCATCCACCAGCGGCACGTGCAGCAGCAGATGTTTGATCTTCTGGGCATCTCCTCCGAGGAGGCGGAGAGGCGGTTCGGGTACCTGCTTAACGCGTTCCGGTACGGCGCGCCGCCGCACGGTGGGATCGCTTTCGGGTTTGACCGCATGGTGATGCAGCTTGCGGGTCAGGAATCCATCAGGGAGGTGATCGCGTTCCCGAAGACGAACACCGCGGCGTCGCCAATGGATGGGAGCCCTTCAGAGGTGGACGAGCGTCAATTGCGCGAACTGGGTCTCAGGCTTCGGCACGTGAAGCACGCAGGAACTGCATAGCGCCGCGTTGCGAAGTCGGCATGCTGCGGGAGGCGCGGCCAGGATGGCCGCGCCTCCCGTTTTCTATCGGATCCGATACACCGGGGGGGGGGCACCCGTGGAAAGGCAGCCGCAGGCACCAAAGCGACGTCCGCGCGAAACGAAGAGGTTCCTGTACGATTACGGTACGGAAACCGTATATTTTGCCTAGATGGGAAGCAATATGACGGAAATGCGAAATTCGGCGCGATTGTTGCTCTGATACAGATGAACAGAGACGCGTAAACCTCTCCGCGTGAAGGTCGTATTCGGGCACGAACCGGTTCAGTGCGAAAAGCTACCGGAACAGCGGTAGTTCTGGTTTGAAGGAGAACAGGCATGGCGGGTTGCATAAGGGAAATTCGCGGGCAGATTCTCGCCCTCATGACATTCCTCAGTGTCAGCGGCGTTGCGTTTGCACAGACCACGACGATGCCTGACGTAGTGGGGATGGACATTGCCGCGGCCAACGCGTTGGTGAAGGCCACAATCGCCAAATTTGCCACGTTATGGGTGGAACCGACAAACGACCCCGCCCTTGTTGGCAAAATTGAAGCGCAAACCCCACAGGCCGGAGCCCCCCTCGACACGTCGACGGTCATTACGCTCACGTCATGGCGGGCGAACACGCCCGGTTTGCTGACGCTCGTATCCCCGGCGAAGGGCGCGACGGACGTGTCGGTGGGGGACACGGTGGTGCTTACCAGCACCCACCCTCTCACGTATTACGAGGACTACTGGAATCCGGGGAATTACGCCTTCAATGATTTTTACCTGAACCCTTACCGGCTGGGTAGTTCCTGGTCAGAGGATTTGAGCGTCCTGTGGTATGACGTCTCGAATGATTCGCGAACCGCGTACGGGGTAATCCAGTGGATTGCGCCGGATCAGGTGTACGTTCTGCGGGCGGAACCGTATTACAACAGCTGGATGTATCGGACGCGCACCGGCTCGCCTACGTATTTCAGCACGGGCGTTCCCATCCCCGGCGGGTCGGTGGAAGGCTCGGCGGTGTTTCCCGCGGCATTTAACGGCTGGGCGGTCGATCCGATGGTTTCGGAAGTGTGGTTGCGGCCGGAGAACTGGTCGCAGCCCACGAAACCTGCCGGTGAAGCTGCGGTGCAGATGTCTTATGACGGGTTCTGGGCAAGTCCTGGCACGGGGCTGGCAACGCTGGGCCCGATGAGCGGCAACAGGTCGGCGTTCTCCATCAAGCCGGTTGCGGCCGGGACGAATCAGTTGTTCGGCAGAGCACGTCTTTACAGCGGTGATCCGCGCTTCGGGCGCTTCCTCTATGGTATGTGCGATGCGAATCAGGACGGTGTTGCGGACAACATCGGCGTCGGTACTTCGCCGGTGCTGGCTGATGTGACGATGACAACGAGCCCGTTTGGGATATCGCAGGGAGATGCGTGGTTTCTCAACACGGGTGTCACGCGGTTTCGTCTGGACACGGGAACGGAACCTGCGAACCCGGATCTGGCCGACATCGTCGTGACTCCGATTGACGACGGGTACACGTACCGCTTCATCATGTCCGCCGGGCGGACGGGTGTGGTTTTCACGATAGTTGATTCCGATTACAACAACATGACGATCGGGGACCGCATTCCGGTTCAGCCGAATATTCCTTCGCTTTCCGAGCCGGAGCGCTGGGTATCGAGTACGGAAGCTCTGTTCGATGGCCCGGCTTCTTCGTATGCGTTTGAGGGCAAGCTTTTCGCGGTGTTCACCCCGGAAGGGAAGTACGGGCTGTTCCTGTTCCGGTATCCTCAGACGGGTGACAAGCCGGCGCGGGACTCATTGGCCACGTCGCCCGTGCCGCGTTCCGCGCGTATGCAGAATGGCGACGGTACGCTCTACGCGTACTGGGCGTACCAGCCTGACGGCACGACCCGTTTCGGGCGTGCGCAGGGGCCGTTTGAAATGCCGAATCTGGTGGGGGTGACGCAGAGCGAAGCAACGGCTCAGCTCACGCTTCTGGGCTTCGGGCAGCCCAACGTCAGGTATGTCGGGACAACGATTCCTTCTCTGATTGGCAAGGTGAAGGAACAGGAACCGGCTGCCGGCCAATCCGTGTATCCGGAGTGGCCGGTGACGCTCACGGTCTGGGCTCAGCAGGGGCAGAAGGTTCAGATTCTGGGTGTAACGCCCGCAAACGGCGCGGTGAATGTGGGTGCACCGGCGGGACCGGACAGCGTGCTGGTGACTATCACTGTTGCGCTGAGTGGCGGTGTGGAGCTGATTCCCGGTGACAACGGCCAACAGCCGAATGTGGAAATCATGGTTGCGCCGGATATCACAGGAGTTCCTGTCAACTACACGTGGAACGCGGCACGGGACACTCTGCGGTACGCCATCCGGCTGCCGAAGAACCGCGTGTTCGACGTGCTTATTACACCTTCGCACAACGACGATCTTGGAGTTGAACTTGCGAACTCGGCGTTCTTCATGTCGTCGTTCTCGACCGGGCCAGATTTCGCGGGTGCCCGACTCAGTGGGACGGCCTCGATTCCCAACATGAACATGCCGGCGCGCATTGCCCTCCTCCTGAACCGGGCGGTTGCGGACTTCGGAGAGTTTGGTGAACACGTGATCGAACGGTTCGTGCCGATTTCCCAGACGGGGGCATACTCGTTTACAGGGCTTGCCGCGGGACGTTACTGGCTTGTCGGGATGAGTTTCGATCCGGCCACCATGGACGGCGGTTCCGGAACGATGCCTGAGATCTATTACGGGATGTACGACCTTTACGGGGATCGGCTGCCGGACCCGCTGGACTTCAAAGCGGCGACGGTGCGTGAGAACATCGATTTTTCGATGCGGCGGTTGACGGCACAGGATTTCGGGCAACTCAGAGTGGTTTCGACCAGCCCGGACCCATTCACGTCGGGAGTGCCGACCAGCACGACAGTGCGCGTCGTGTTCAATGAGGAGGTGCGTCTGGAAGGAGGAAAGCCGGCCGTCAGTGTCATGCTGATATCCCCCTCGCTTCCCGTCCGTCCTCTTTCGGTGGATAGCGCGTTTGTGAGCGCCGATCGTAAGGAGGTCTGGTGGAATGTGCAGCTGGTTGCGGGCACGCATTACCAGATTTTCGTCTCGGACGCTTCGGCCGCCAGCGAAGGCAAGACCTTCCGCATTCCGGTTGCCGTACCGTTTGCGACTTCGTCGTTCTTGCCTTCGGGGAGCCTCAATGCGCAGATGATTCCTCCTCAGGGCGGAGCCTCCAGTGCGTCCGGGTATGCGATCGGGTTTCTGAAGACGCTGCCGAGTTCCGCCGATCCGACAACGTGGAATTTTGCATGGTTGATGACCAGCACCACCCCGATTGCGACCATGCGGTATCTGCCGCTCGGTTCGTACTATGTGGCGGCCGTAAGTCTTGACGATCCATCTACCTACGGCGTCTACGGGCCGGCGGGTGCTCCCGTTCAGGTGAACGTGACCGAGACAGGTACGCCGCCGACGATCCAGATCGCGTTGAAACAGGGGCTTGGTGAAAACGTGGTATCCGCCGTGCCGGCACCCGAATCGGTGAACGTTCCCCTGCAGACGCGCATCGAGATCACCTACCGAAGCCCGTTGCCGACGGAAGGGTACAATCTGATGCTGTGGCCGTGGCCGGTGAGTGCGGCTGCGGACTCATTCAGCGCTGACCGGAGGACGGTGTACCGCCGGGTTACCCTTGCGGCGAACACAGCGTACCAGGTGTTTGCCGCGTACCAGGACGGCGGGATGCCGGTCAGCTTCGTGTTCAGCACGGGTTCGTCAATCCCGAGCGCTGTTGTGGCCGGGACATTCGCGGTGCAGGCGTCACAGCTTTCTTCCGAGGTTCAGCAGACTCTCAACCAGATGCCGTTTATCACGTATCTGGCGAAGAAGATTCCCTCGGCGATGCAGACGGATAATCCGATTCCGTCGGAACCGGTGCGGATTGGGTTTGCGTACAACGGGACATTTGCGTTCCCCAACGTTCCGCAGGGGGATTATTACCTGTTTGCGGCTCCGATTCTCAGCCCGTATGAAAGCCCGCTTCCAAGCGTGTTCGGTTACCTGGACCAGAACAACGACGGTCTGCCGGACAAGATTTCCGTTGGGACTTCCAGCCTCGTGGGGTTGCGGCTCAACGCGACAGAGGTTACGGGGCTGCCGCGGCTTCTGCATTCGAACCCCGGCATGTTCCAGACAAACTTCCCTGCGGCGGTTGATACCTTCATAACACTGGTATTTTCAGCAGATTATGACACGTCGAACCGGTTCATGCTGAATGTGTTCCCAACGCCGCCAACCGGCCAGCCGAACATTTTCGCACGGACCGTGACGCATCTTCAGAACGGGAACTGGCAGGTAACCTTCCCGGTTCGTTTTGCAGCCAACACTACTTATACGGTGTGGATCAACGAACTGAACAGCACACAGGGCGGGCAGAAGTACCCACGCGCATGGGTGTTCACCACCGGTTCATCGATTCCGAACGGGCAGGTTTCCGGGCGTCTGGTTCCATCGGCGCTGTCCCGTGCGGGGGACGGCTTCATGATTGCGATGCTGTCGGAATCGCCAGTTTTTCCGATAGATCCAGCGCAACCGCTTTTCACGGGTCTTTCTCGCGTTGCGCTGGTGGACGGGCAGGGGAACTTCCGCGTGCGGTATCTGAAAACCGGTACGTACTACCCGTTCGGAGCGATCATTCGTTCCGTGAATGAAGCGAACGGAACCCCGTCGTTCTTCGACGCGGGTCAGGTGGACGCCAACGGCGATGGGCGGGCGGATGGATTTTCCGTGGTGGAAGGGGCGGACCCCGTAAGCGTGACGATTCCGATGTCGTGGCGCAGCGGGAATCCGGGAGTGACGATTGCCGCTCCGCAGAACGGTGCTTTGTCGGTCAGTACCACAACCACGTTGCGTGTGAGTTTTGCGAAATCAGTTCTCAACGGGCAGGGCGGGATCCGGATTGCCGCGGGGCAGGTGATGATTACGCCGAAACCGGTGAGTGCGGGTTCGTTCCAGCTTGGCGCGGATAACTTCACGATCACGCAGCAGCTGACGCTCAAACCGAACACGACGTATCAGGTGACGGTGTGGGACGGTCCGTTGCCTGCGTCGGCGCTGTTCACGACCGGGAGTTCATTCCCCGCCGGGTCAATAAGCGGTCAGATTTCAATTGCCACCTCATCTCCCGTTGCGGCGGTGGATCACGCGTATGTGGTTCTGTTGACCAGTCCTCCGGTCACGACGAACCTCGATTCGCTTCCCGCGTTCCGTATCGTCAGCACAGTGGACGGGAAGTATTCGTTCAAGAATTTGCCCGACAGCACCTATTATGTGTTTGCGGGCGGGTATTACGGTGGCGGCGAAGGATACGATCAGCAGATAAGTACGACACTTGTTCCCGCGCCGCTCAGAATCGCGGGTGGCAACGCGATCACCGGCGCAAACTACGCGCTTGGTGGTTCCGCCACCGCGAGCCCACCACGCGTTGTGAGTTTCAACGTGGCGGTGGTGCAGGTTCGGCAGCCCGCCGCGGTTTTCCTGCCGACGGTCTCCGCGCGTGTGGCCGATGCAAATGGTGATAACACCATTGCGACGGTTTTTGTGAGGAAACCCGATGGCGGCGTGGTGACGGTTCCCCGCGTCAGTGACGGCGTGTACGAAGGGGTTCTCGATCCGCTGTACACGTTTGCGGGAGGTACGTATCGCCTCTGGGCTGTTGACAACACCGGCCTGGAATCAGCCGTGTTGACGGATTCCATTTCGGCACCGAGTCTCGGGGAACCGGGCATCATTTCACCGGTGCCCAACGCCAGCAACGTGTCACTGACGCCGCTGCTTGACTGGAGCGACGTGGTGGGCGCAGCAGGGTACGTGGTGAATTTGAGCACGGAGAACCCGATCAGCTTCAGCGATCCTGCCGGGGCGGTGGCGCGGTTCCTCGACCCGGCGAACACCGTGGTGAATTTCCGGGATGCGCCGGTGACGTTGAGCGAACTGCGCATCCCGTCGGGGCGTTTGAAGCCGAGTACGACGTATTACTGGGCTGTCGGTGCGATTGACAAAGCGGTGGATCACGACCATGTGTCCCTCAGCGTCTTCCCGTCGTTCACGACGGGGGCGGGAACCGCCGTTGTGGATACGCTTCCACCCGTGTTCACCAAGACCCCCGAAGTTGCCTCGGTGGATTCCAGTTCGATCGCCCTGGCGTGGGTTACTGATGAGGCGTCAGACACGCGTGTTCGTTTCGGGCGGAGCGCCGGAGTATATACGGACAGCCTTTCCGAGCCCACCATGACGAAGGTTCACACGATAGTCGTGACGGGTCTCGCACCGGCCACGGAGTACTTCCTCGAAGTGTCCTCGCGTGATCACGCGGGCAACGTTGCGCGGGCTCCGTTGCCGAGGTCGGTGCTCACGAAGGATCGCGCGGACCGCACCGCGCCCAACTTCATCGCGGGCCCGACGACGGAACGCGTTGACGTGAACAGCGTGACGATCTACTGGGAAAACGACGAACCGACAACTGCGGTTGTTAATCTGGTCGGCACGGGGAAGGACACGACGGTGTACGACACGCGGCTTGTCCGCGGGCACCGGCTCGAGATCCGCGGCCTGCTGCCAACGACCGCATATGCGTACAGTGTTTCGGTAATTGACGCGGCCCGCAATGGCCCGTCAATTCGTCCGGGACAGGCGTTTGTGACGAAGAGCCTGCCGGACACGAATCCTCCCCGTGCTCTTCGCGGGCCCGTGGTTACGGCCAACGAGCGGGACGCTTTCATTGCGTGGGACGCGGATGAGCTGCACACCGCTCGCGTGGAGATAACGCTTGCGGGTGCTCAGGGAGCGATGTTCTCTGAGACGTTCGTCGACATACCGGCGATTGTGCAGCTGGCCCGGTTGACCGGACTTGCGCCGGGAACCGAGTATCGCGCAATTGTCGAGCTGACGGACCTCGCTCGGAACACCGCGAAGACGCGTCCGATCACGTTCTGGACGAAGGCGGCGCCGGATACGGTACCTCCGCGGATTATTCGTTTCCCGAGCGTGGTGTACCGCGCGGACACTCGAGCGATCGTCGAGTGGGAAACAGACGAGATGGCGGACAGCTACCTCGAGCTTTATCAGGGGGCACGGCTGGTTAACACGTTCAACCGTGGTGATCTCGTCCGCGTTCATCGGTTCCTGCTGACGAACCTCCAGGCGGGAGCATCGTACTCGTTCCGGGTGATCAACGCGGACGCAGCACGCAACCAGGTTGTCTGGCCGCTGGCGCCGCCCTCCGCCAAACCGGCTAAAGAAGCGGGCGGGCGTACCGGTTCGGAATTCACCACT
>Ga0208939_1002307_pt1 | contig 13530 bp, 8 predicted proteins | sample AD_STIC12_MetaG_FD_184437 | JGI IMG/M metagenome (GOLD analysis project Ga0208939, IMG submission 184437) | Active sludge microbial communities of municipal wastewater-treating anaerobic digesters from USA - AD_STIC12_MetaG (SPAdes) (version 2) | ecosystem: Engineered > Bioreactor > Anaerobic >...
CGGCCTCGATCATCCTCACTGCCAACGACGAACAGGCGGACATTGCGCGGCGCTTGCAGGCCCAGTACCAGGTGCTGCTGAGCGAGGCCGGTTACGGCGAGATCAAGACCGTGATCAAGCCGCTGGAGCAGTTCCACGCTGCCGAAACCTATCATCAGGATTACCTCACCAAGAATCCGAACGGCTACTGCCCGGATCATTCAACCGGGGTGACTTTTGCCAAGGTCGACGCGCCCGTCGTGGACAACAGCGCGCTCATGAAAGGCCAGCAGATTCTCGTTCTGGAAGCGGAGTTCTGCCCCTATTGCAAGGCGTTCCGCAAGGACGTGGCCGATGCCTATCGCGGCGACATCCCGATGAGTTTCCGCATGGCCAGTGGCCTCAATGGGCTTGAGCTGAAAACACCGACCTGGGCCACGCCCACCATCTTTTTCTTGCAGGATGGCAAGGAAGTGGCTGGCCACCAGGGGTACATGAACACCGAGGAGTTCTACAAGGCGCTCGGGCTTTTCAAGCTGGGCGACAGCGAAGCCTTCCATGTTGCCTTCAACCAGGGCACGGACAACCGCTTCTGCCGGCAATACGAGCTGTTCAAGCACACGCCGGAAGGCGTATTCACCGACAAGCTGAGTGGCGCGCCCTTGTTCGATACGCGCTATCGCTTCAATTCGGGAACCGGTTGGCTGTCGTTCACGCGGCCGGTTGAAGGAGAAACCATCGAACGCGCCGACAACAGCTATGGCATGGCACGCACGGAGGTGATTTCACGCAGCTCGGGCATTCACCTGGGCCATGTGTTCAACGACGGGCCCAACGGCCAGCCCCGTTACTGCATCAATGCCACGGTGCTGGATTTCAAGGCGCGCTGACGCCGGGCTTGTCGGCAAAATCCGCCTCGACCCGATTGCGTCCATTCTGCTTGGCCCGATACAAGGCGGCATCGGCGCGTGCCAGCAGTTCGGCGGCTTCGTCTTCAGCACGCAGTTCGCTCAATCCGATTGACACGCTGAGCACGATACGGTGCGGCTTGACGCGGATGGCTTCTGCGTTCACCGCCGCGCGCAGGGACTCGGCGGCATCGAGCGCGCGCTGCGCACCCGCACCTTCAATCATCAGCACGAACTCCTCGCCACCGTAGCGGGCAATCAGGTCACCCGCGCGCACATGCTTGCGCAGGATGTCGCCAACCGCCTTCAGGCAGACGTCGCCCACGGCATGACCGTGGCGATCATTGATCGATTTGAAGTGATCGAGATCGAGGAACATCAACCAAAGCGGTGCGCCGGATTCCCGTGCCGCGTGCAGACGCGCTGCAAGGGCTGCATCGAATTCCGCCCGGTTGGGCAATCCGGTCAGGAGGTCGGTGCGGGCCTCATGGCGGGCGACGTGCAGCTCGCGTTCCGCATAACGGGCTGCGCGCGCCGTGGCCAGCACCAGCACCAGCGCGCCGACCGCGTAGGCCAGCGGATGCAACCACTCCAGCATGGGCGGCGTGCCCTGATGGTTGAGGAAAAACCATACCCGTGCCACGCCAGCGACGGTCACGCCACCCCAACCAATCAGGTAGAACCAACCCTGCGGCGAACCGGAGCGCGCGCGCGCGGCGGCCGTACCCAGCGCAAGCACCGCCAATGCCAGGGCCACGATATTGATTGCCTGGTTGGCCAGCGGTGAACGTGGCCAGATCACGATCACGATCGCCAGCACCGCGGCAATGGCGACGAGTACCTTCATCAACCTGGCCGCGCGTGGGTAGCAGCGGTCCAGCTCCAGGAATCCAATGGTGAATCCATACACCATGACGAGGCCGAAGTTGATGGCCACGCCCGACATGCGCATGGCATGTGGCAACAGGCTTGGCCAGGGCAAGAGGGCGACGATTTCGCCGCTCATCGCGGCAACGTACAGCACGCAACTGGCGACCCAGCCGCAGAACATCAGCAACATCCAGCGCCACAGGGCAATCGCATAGACCGTGGCAACGATGCCCAGCAACAGCAGCGAGGCCAGGATTGCGCTGGTGAAGCGCACGCGCTGCAGATCCAGCGCCACATAGGTTTCCAGTGGCATGGCGGCTACCGCCATGGGCTGATAGCGCCCTCCCTCGTGGCGCACATAGACGGGTTGATCAGCAAAATCCGCAGGCAGGATGAATGCCAGGCGGTGCCGGGAACCCACCTGTTTCCATGCCGGATCGAAGATGCCGGCGTGCTGGGGACGATAGTCCGGCGGCATCCAGACGGTCACGCTGGCGTCGTAGGTTTCCTTCAGTGACAGCACGATGTCGCTGCCTGCTTGCGGCTGCTTTACGCGCAGTCGCCACCAGGATTGCTCTGCCGCTCCGCGTTGCAAGGCGGGGGCCGCTTTCCAGCTCGACTCGGGCGCTTCGCGCAGGCTTTCAATGCCCGTCTCGCCGCCATCAAAACGCGCAAGTTCAACCGAAGTCGCCTGCGCCGACGACGTGGAAACCAGCAGGATCAGCCACAACCACGCCCGCATCGATGCTCTCCCGGCGAATTCGCATCACGGCCGATTCTATTGCTTCGGCCCGTAAACTCGCACGCTTTTGGCTGTCGTGGAGCGGAGCTTGCTCCGCTTGGCCGTCTCCGCATGTCCACAGCCGAGCAAGCTCGGCTCTACAAAAGCTTCAAGGTGAGGAAGTCTCCGCATGTCCACTATTGCTTCGGCCCGTAAACTCGCACGCTTTTGGCTGTCGTAGAGCGGAGCTTGCTCCGCTTGGCCGTCTGCGCATGTCCACAGCCGAGCAAGCTCGGCTCTACAAAAGCTTCAAGGTGAGGAAGCTGGGCTCTACAAAAGCTTCAAGGCGAGGAAGCTGGGCTCCACAAAGGCTCCAAACCGAGCAAGCCCGGTTCTACACGAGCCACGTCATTTGTCGACGAAAGCGCGCTCGAACACGTAGTCGCCGGGCTGGCCGGTGCGCGGGGATGCATGGAAACCCAGGCCATCGAGCAGTTTGCGGGTATCGGCCAGCATGGCCGGACTGCCACACAACATGAAGCGATCGCGTGCCGGGTGCAGGGGCGGCAAGCCCACGCTCTCGGCCAGTCGGCCATCAGCGATAAGGTCGGTGATGCGACCGCGATTGCGAAATGCCTCGCGCGTGACGCACGGGTGATAGATCAGCGTGTCGCGAATCATCTGTCCGAGATACTCATGCCGCGGCAATTCCTGTTCGATGAGATCGGCATACGCCAGGTCATTGATGTTGCGCACGCCGTGGACGAGAACGATCTTCTCGAAACGCTCCAGGGTTTGCGGATCCTGGATGAGGCTGATGAAGGGCGCGAGGCCGGTGCCGGTGGCGAGCAGGTAGAGATGCCGGCCCGGATGCAGGTCGTGCACCAGCAAGGTGCCAGTGGGTTTGCGGCTGACCAGGATGCGATCGCCGACTTTGAGATGCTGGAGCCGCGAGGTCAGTTGGCCATCGGCAACCTTGATGCTGAAGAACTCGAGGTGCTCTTCCCAACTCGGGCTGACGATGCTGTAGGCGCGCATCAAGGGGCGATCCTCCAGCTGCAGGCCAATCATCAGGAACTGGCCGCTCTCGAAGCGCAACCCTGGATCGCGGGTGGTGCGGAACGAGAACAGGCTGTCGTTCCAGTGATGCACGTGGGTGACGCGTTCTTCGAAATGACGATTCATCGATCTTTGCCAAGCGCACGCGGTTCGCGCCGGCCCGGTGCCCGGGACTGGCGGCGAGTCCAACAACGACAACGAAAGGTGTGGCCAACCACGGCAATGGATGGCAGCTTTGAGCAAGCGGCGAAGCCGCATGGCTGGGCGCCATTATAGCGGTCGTCGACTTGCATGGGGCCTGCCGCTTGATCAGCGTTGCCTTAAGGTCAACCAATTGCGCGCAGACACGTTTTCAGGGAGGTGATCGCCGCTCGCACGTCGCGAAAGAAGGACTGGATGCTCATGTCGATGAAACCCGCGCGAAGCGCCGCCATTTTGCTTGCCATGTCGATGGCCGCCTCCTCGAACGCCAAGGCCGAATGCGATTTCACCGCCGTGACAGCCGAGATGCAGCAACTGATGGCTGCCGATGGCATCAGCGACAGCGCAGTGCTGATCGGTTCCGCACAGGGCATCTGGTTCAAGCAGTACAACGGCGGATTTGGCGATGCGACGGTGATTCCGCTGGCCTCGGCCAGCAAGCTGCTGGCTGGAATTCGTGTCTTGCAACTTGCCGACCAGGGTGTCGTGAACCTCGATGCAGCAGTCACCGATCATCTTTCGGGTCCCGACTATCCGTGGAGCGTGGATGCCCAGGGCATCACGCTGCGCCAGATGTTCTCGCACACGGCCGGATACGGTGATGATTCCGCAAATCCCGCCCTGTCGGATCGCGGCATCACTCTGCTTGAAAGTGCACAGCGCATTGCCACGAACGCGCAGAACAGCATTCCGCAGAACTTCACGCCGGCAGGTTCGAAGTTTGCCTATGGCGGCATCTCCATGCAGATCGGTGGTGCCGTGGCACAGGCCGCCAGCGCCATGGACTGGCAGCGTGGCTGGAAGGAAGACATTGGTGAGCCGATGTGCATTGACAGCATCGACTGGCAAGGTCTTGGACCAACCCTCAACTATCACATTGGTGGCGGCGCGCAATCCTCCCTGGAAGACTATGCGCGAGTACTGTCCATGATCGTCGCCGATGGGGTGGGCAATGGCACGCGCATCTTGAGTCCATCTGCCATCGACACCTTGCGGCAGTCACAGATCGGCAATGCGGCTATCGCCTACGTGCCGCCCGGCGCAATTGGCCTCGACGACTACAGCTTTGGCGCCTGGATCGAACCGCTGCCGACCAGCGTTTCGACAGACGCCCCGGTGATCCACAGCATCGGTGCGTTCGGCTATGCGCCGTGGGTTGATTTCTCCAACCAGACCTTCGGCATCATCATGGTGTTTGCTCCCAATGCCGGAAATGGCGTTGGTCAATTGCCGTCGGGCTACGTCAGTCGCGTGGCACTGGAACACATTGTGCAGATTGTGCGCAATCAACTGGCCGGCAACGCGGGTACCTGCCAGACGGGCCTCGTTTTCGATGCCGTGTTCAACGAAGGGTTCGATACCGCGCCATCGGTGCCGCGATGTCCGGATCTACTCGCAACTCCGTGACGGATTGCACGCATGGATGCGCGCTGTCTCACCGCAGCAATGGCATCACCGGCACGATTTCAAGACCTGCTATTCATCCGGCACGCAAAGCGCAGACCCGAGGAGCGCAGCGCGCTCCGCTCGAGGTGATGAGCGGAACACGCTGCTTGCTACACCATCAGGCGCGCGCCTGATGGCGAGCAAGATCAATGGGCGTGATGACCTGCCGGCGCCAGGGTGGTGTCGTCTTCCAGTTTCTTGGCGGCTTCGGCGTGATGGTCCTGTGCCAGCAACAGGTAGAAGGCCGGCACCACGAACAGGGTGAACAAGGTGCCGATGGTGAGGCCGGTGGTGATGACCAGGCCCATGTTGAAGCGACCTGCGGCACCGGCACCGCTGGCGATCACCAGCGGCATGACGCCCAGCACCATGGCCGCGGTGGTCATCAGGATCGGGCGCAAACGGGTGGCAGCAGCCTGTTCGATGGCTTCGCGCTTGGTCTTTCCTGCGCGTTGCAGTTCGTTGGCAAATTCGACGATCAGGATGCCGTGCTTGGAGATCAAGCCCATCAGGGTAACCAGCCCAACCTGGGTGTAGATGTTGAGCGAGGTCGACCAGCGCGTTGAAAGGGCACCCATGCCGACGAAGCCGGGCAGCAGGTTGATGAAGATCATCGCGCCGAACATGGCCATCGGCACCGACACCAGGATCACGATCGGATCACGCAGGCTGTTGAACTGCGCGGCGAGCGCCAGGTAAACGATGATCACGGCAAACAACAGGGTGAGCAGGAAGCCGCCGGATTCGTCCATGAATTGACGCGCCTGTCCGGCATAGTCGATCTGGTAACCGGTCGGGGCCACCTCGCGGATGGTGTTCCTGACCAGTTCGATGCCTTCGCCCTGGGTGACGCTGGGTACGCCCGAGAACGTCACCGAGTTGAGCTGCTGGAAGCGGGTCAGCGATTGCGGCACCACCGAATCGGTGATGCTGGCGACCGTCGATGCCTGGACCAGCGAGCCATCGCCGGCACGCACGTAGTAGTCCAGCACCTGGTCCGGGTTCAGTCGATCCTTTTGCAGCACCTGCGGGATGACCCGATACGAACGTCCGGCAATCGAGAAATAGTTGACGTAGCCGCCGCCCAGCGCCGCGCCCAAGGTTCCACCCACGTCCTGCTGGGTGATGCCGAGCGTGGTGATCAGGTCGCGGTCGACTTTCAGCGTGCTTTGCGGCTGGTCGATCTTGAGGTTGGTATCGATGAACCAGAACTTGCCGCTGGCCTGCAGCTTGTCGAGCACGTTCTTCGACACCTCGTAGAGGTTCTCGAACGGCTCGGTGGTGGACATCACCACTTCAACCGGTTGGCCCTGGGCACCGGGCAGCGAGGGGAACTGGAAGGCAAACGCGTTGGTTGCCGCCATGCTGCCCCATTTCATCTGCAATTCGTTCTGGATTTCCGTGGCGTTGCGGGCACGCTCTCCCCACGGCACCAGCTTGGCACCGGTCAACACCGAGTTTGCACCGGCAATGCCGCTGATCTGGAACGTGTCCTTGACCTCGGGAATCGACGTGGTGATCGCCTGCATTTGTTCCATGTAGCCCTTGACCTGGGCCGGGGCAGCGTTGGGCGCACCGGTGGCAATGCCCACCACGAAACCCTGGTCTTCCTGCGGTGCCAGTTCCGACTGCGAGTTCATGAACAGGAACACGGTGCCGCCGAAGATCATCGCGCCCATCACGATCAGCACGATCCAGGTTTCCAGCGCACCGTGCAGGCGTCGCTCATAGCTTGCGTGCAGGCGTTCGAACTGACGGTCGATGAACTGCACGAAGCGGCTGCTGCCGTGGCTGGCCTTGAGGAATCGCGAACACATCATCGGACTCAGGCACAGCGCAATGATTGCCGACACGGTGACGGCACCGGCCAGGGTGAAAGCAAACTCGGTGAACAGCGCGCCGGTCAGTCCACCCTGGAATCCGATTGGAATGTAGACGGCGATCAGCACGACGGTCATGGCCAGGATCGGACCGGCCAGTTCGCGCGCGGCGACCAGCGCCGCCTGTAGCGGCGTCTTGCCTTCCTCGGTGATGTGGCGGTCGACGTTTTCCACGACGATGATGGCGTCATCCACCACCAGGCCGATGGCCAGCACCAGCGCCAGCAGGGTGATGAGGTTGATGGTGTAGCCGAGCAGCAACATCACGAAGAACGCGCCGATCAGCGACAGGGGCATGGCAATGACCGGAATCATCACCGCGCGCACGCTGCCCATGAACAGGAAGATCACCACGGTGACGATGAGCAAGGCTTCGATCAGGGTCTTGATCACTTCCTGAATCGACGTGGTGATGAACTCGGTGGCGTCATAGGCGATATTGGCGGTAAGGCCGGTCGGCAACTGCGCCTGGATTTCCGGAAACGCATCGCGCACGCGCTTGGCGACATCCAGCACGTTGGCGTCCGGCGAGGTCTTGATGCCGACGAACACGGACTGCTTGCCATCGAAGGCGACGAAGGAATCGTAATCCTCCGAGCCGAGCACGACGTTGGCGACATCTTCCAGGCGCACGATCGCGCTGCCTTCGGATTTCACCGCCAGCTTGCGGAATTCACCGACCGTGTGCAGGTCGGTTGCAGCGGTCAGCGAAACGGTGACCGCATCGCCCTTGGTGGCGCCGATGGCCGCCAGGTAGTTGTTGGCAGCCAATGCATTGGACACGTCGGCCGCGGTGACGCCATGCGCCGCCATGCGCACCGGATCAAGCCAGGCGCGCAAGGCAAACTGGCGACCACCGAGGATTTCGGCTTCCTGCACGCCTTCCAGTGCATCCAGCTGCGGCTTGACCACGCGGATCATGTAGTCCGTGATGTTGTTGGTCGGCAAGGTCTCGCTGTAGAAGCCGAGGTACATCGATGCCGTGGTTTCACCCACCTGCACCGAAACCACCGGATCTTGCGCCTGCGGCGGCAGGCGATTGCCGACCGAGCTGAGCTGGGTCTGGATCTCGGTGAGCGCGCGGTTGGAGTCGTAATTGAGTTCCAGGGTGGCGGTGATCGTCGATACACCAGCGACACTGGAGGAAGACAGGTAGTCGATGCCCTGGGCCTGGGCGACGGCGGACTCCAGCGGCTGGGTGATGAAGCCGGCCACGGTTTGCGCGTCGGCACCGTAGTAGACGGTGCTGACCGTGACCACGGCATTCTCGGTTTTCGGAAACTGGCGCACGGTCATGTCGAGCGTCGCGCGCAAGCCGAGCACGAGAATGATCAGGCTGACCACGATGGCCCAGACCGGCTTGTGGATAAATGCATCAGTGAATTTCATGACGGTTCGCTTGGTTGTTGCTCAAGAAGCGCCCCCTTCAGCCCTGCGGGCAGCTTCCCCCGCTGGGCAGGGGAAGCGAAAGCTGGAAGCGCAGGCATGGTTCGGGTTGTTCAGTGTTCCTGCGGCGTGGGTGCCGGATTGTTTGGCGGCTGGATGCGGTTGTCGATGATCAAGGGCGTGCCGTTCTTGAGCTTGAGCTGGCCGCTGGTGACCACCTCATCGCCCTCCTTGATGCCGCTGATGACGACAATCTGGTCGCCACGGGTTGCTCCGGTGGTGACAAACACCGATTGGGCGGTCGGCATTTCCGGCTTGCCCTTGGCGTCCTTCTTGCCCGAATGCTTGACCAGGAAAACGGTTTCGCCGTACGGATTGAAGGTGATTGCGGTCTGCGGCAAGGTCATGTAGGTCTGCGGTTCGCCGACCTGGATGGCGACACTGGCAAACATGCCCGCGCGCAGCAGGTCTTCGGCATTCGGCATGCTCGCCTCAACGGCAACGTTGCGCGTGGCCGGATCGATCTTCGGGCTGATCGCGGTGACCGCGCCGATGAAAGGCTTGTCCGGATAGGCCTCAAGGTTCAGCACCACGGTCTGGCCCGGCTTGATCTCGCCGAGTTGCACCTGCGGCACGTTGATGTCGACCATGATCGGATCGAGTTGCTGCAAGGTGAGCACGGCCGTTCCGGCGTTCACGTAACTGCCCGGCGTCAGGCTGACGATGCCGACGCGTCCACTGAACGGCGCGCGCAAGCGGCGCTTGTCGATCAGGGCCTGCTGCTGGCTGACACCGGCTTCGGCCGCCGTGAGGCTGGCCTTGGCGCGATCGTATTCAGCCTGGCTGATGCCCTTGTAGGCCAGCTGCTGGCGTGCACGTTCGAGATCGACCTTGAGCAAGGCGGCGTTGGCTTCCAGGCGGCGGCGCTCGGCAATGAGGTCATCGGCATTCAGCTCGACCAGGGTTTGGCCTTCACTGACCTCGGCCCCGGACTTCACCTTGACCTCGGTGACGATGCCGCTGACATCGAAGGCCAGATCGGCACCCTTCGCCGCACGCAAGGTGCCGACGCTCTTCTGCTCGCCCTGCCAGGGTTCGCTGACCACCTGCGTCGCAGTCACCGTCTGCGGCGGAATGCTCATGTTGGCAGCCGCTTGGCCGGCGAAATACTTGCCCATCATGTTCCAGCCGATCAGCAATGCCAGAAATCCGCCGACTCCCAGGATCATGAAAGTCATGCGGCGGGAGGTGCTGGGTTTGCGTTCATTGCGCGTATACATGCGCATTCCTCATGGTTCTTTGTTTGAAGTGGCGCCGGCGGTGGGTTCGTTGACCCGCCGCCTGGCGGATTTCGAATTGAACAATTGCGCTTACGGCGAAGCCGGATCCGGATTGGCCTGCGCGCGCGCGTCGGCCTCGCCGAATCCTCCGCCCAATGCCGTGAACAGGGCCGCGGTATCCGCGAGGCGGGTGGCGCGTGCCTCGATCACGCCAAGGCGGGCCTGCTGGTACTGGCGGGTGGCATCCAGGACCTGCAGCAAGGCCACCGATCCATCGTCAAACTGCTTGCGTGTCAGTTCCAGGCTGCTGGACGTGGCCTCTTGCGCATTCGACTGCGCAGCCAGGCTTTGCGCGTCCAGCTCCAGTGCGCGCAGGCTGTCGGCCACATCCTGGAACGCGCCGAGCACGGTGCTGCGATAGTCGGCAGCGGCCTTGTCCATGCCGGCTTCGGCCGCCTTCTGTTGTGCGCGCAGGCTGCCGCCGCGGAAGATTGGCTGCAGGAGATTGAGGCCAAGGCCCCATGCCGCTGCGGAATTGCCGAACAGGTCACCCGCTTGCAGGGATTGCGATCCCAGCGATGCGCTCAGGCTGATGTTGGGAAAGCGGTTGGCGGTGGCAACACCCAGTCGTGCGGTGGCTTCGTGGAGTTGGGCTTCCGCGGCACGCACATCCGGTCGCTGGCGCACCAGGTTCGATGGCAGGCTGACCGGAATGTCGGTCGGCAATTTGAGTGCATCCAGTTCAAGCGCTTCCAGTTCCGCCTCGGAGGGAAAGCGGCCAAGGTAGGTGGCGAGCTGGGTCTGGGTTGCGTGCAGGGCCTTGCGCAGGGTCGGCAGTTGCGCGTTCGCCGTAGCCACCTGGCTTTGCGCGGTTTGCACATCGCCAATGGCTCGCGCGCCGGCATCAAAGTCGCGGCTGATCATGTCGAACTGCATCGCGTAAACACCCACGATTTCTTCCGTGGCGTGGATCTGCGCACGCAGGGATGCTTCGCGAATGCTGGTGGTGACGACATTGGCGGCCAGGCTGAGGTAGGTGCCATCCAGTTGGTGCTCTCGCCATTGCGCAACGGCGTTCTCGGCCTCGATGCCACGGCGCACGCCACCGAACAGGTCCAGGTTGTAGCCGATTTCCACGGACGCGTTGTGCAGGGTGTAGGGCGAATCCGACACCGCACCGGCGGCGACCGAATCCGAACGTCGGTTGGCACCGAGCGATGCATCGAGGCTGGGCCACAAGCCACCACGGGCTGCACCGGCCTGGGCCTGCGCCTGGCGCAAGGCCGCCTGCGCGGACGCAATGGTCGGACTGTTGGCCAGCGCCTGCTCGACGCGCCGGTTCAGTTCATCGTTGCCGAACAGCATCCACCACTGGCGTGGGACTTCCGAATCCTGCAAGAAGGCCTGGGCATCTCCGGTGGGACCGTCCGCGGCAGCCGTCTGCCCGGGCAGCGCATCGGCACGATAGCCGGCCTCGGCCTGCAAGGAAGGTGAGCGGAACTCCGGACCGACCGCACACGCGCCCAAGCTCGCCGTCACCACCAGGGCGAGCAGCAGGGGTTTGAGGGTGGCGAGCGAGGATTTCCTTGCCGACGCAGTAAAGCGCCGCGACTGCGGCATGTTGACGCGCATGGTCACATCCATGAATACAAAACCAATCGGTACAATAATAGGGGCCGCAGCACCGCAAGGCAAGCCATCCAGCCCATGACCAATGGGGGATAACCATGAATCGGCGGGGCTTTCACGCCATGCGGAAGCCCGCGTGGACGCGCTGTGCCTGCGTTTGATGCAAGATGCGTGCGTCGCTGCGAATCCCTAGCATCCGGTGCGGACCCGATAGCTTTCCATGATCTCGAAGTTGCCTTCCTGGGTTTGGACCGGTGCCTGGCTGCTCGCCTTTGTCGCCGGCATGGTCAACGTTGCCGGCCTGCTCGGGTTTGATCGCCATTCGATCACCCACCACACCGGCAACACCAGCCTGCTTGCCGAAGCCCTGGCACGCGGCAATCTTGCCGAGATGGGCCAGGTTGCCGCAATCATCGCGGCCTTCGTGGTGGGCTGCGCGCTGAGCGGCTATCTGGTGCAGGACAGCACCCTGCAACTGGGACGACGCTACAGCGTGGCACTGCTGTTGGCGGCGGTTCTGCTCGCCAGCGCCGTTCCGCTGCTGCAATCACGCAGCAACCTCGGCATGGTGCTGGCGGCAGGTGCCTGCGGCTTGCAGAACGCCATGGTCAGCGCCTACAGCGGTGCCGTGGTGCGCACCACGCATCTGACCGGCATGTTCACCGACCTCGGCATTTTCCTGGGTCACGCACTGCGCGGCCTGCCGGTGGACAGGCGTCGTCTGAAACTCTGCATTTCGGTGATTGGTGGATTTCTTTGCGGCAGCTTTGCCGGTGCCATCGCCTTTGATCGCCTCGGTTTTGCCTCCCTGTATTTCCCGGCCGCGTTGACCGCATGTGCAGCGATCGCCTATGCGGTCTATCGCATGCGCCTGCGTCGCCAGCGAATTGCAGACTGACTCGAACTGCTGCTGTTCACGCACGCTCGCGGGATCGGGACGGCGCGTCTTCCTGCGCGGCCAGCGCGGCTTCTTCGGCATCCAGCGCGGCAAGTACCTTGTCCACATTGCTCGGACCCTTGCCAAACAGACGGATGGCAGTGCGCGCCACCTGGCGCGTGTCGTACCAGGCATAGGCACCCACGCCGACCGCACCCACCACCGGCAACCAGCGCGCGATGCCACCGCCGATGATGCGCCGGGTCACCTTGATGCCGATGGCCGTGGCCACGCGCTCGATGACCCGCACCGAAACATCCTGGGCGAGCAGGCGACCACCCACCCTCACCACCAGATCGCGCACCGCTTGTGCCGCGGTATGCCGGAACAGGCAGTACAACATCTGCTCACGATTGAGCCGTGCATTGACGCCAAACACGCCCGACAGATCGGCAACCAGTTGCGCCTGGATGCGCCAGATTGCCAGCAGCTCGGGGACCAGGGTCAACCAACCAAGCGGACCGGGTGGCAAGGCCAGGGTGCCGGCGGCGAGGGCGGCCTTGTTGGCCGCGATCTGGGTCAGCGCCCGCGCGCGCGCGTCGGCGTCTGCACCCGCGGCTTCACGCGTCGGAGGAATCTTGCTGACCAGATCCAGCAACTGGCGACTGATGCGCTGCGCCAGTTCGGATTCGGTTTCCCGCGCATTGCGGCGGGCGGGAATGTATTCGGATTTGCGGGTCATGATCGGTTGTCGGCGTTTGCGCTCGCAGCGCACATGCAAGCTTGACGCCATGTTGAATCAACAGGGCGTCAGCGTACCAGCCAGCCAATCAAGCGCTCCGCCAGCTTTCCATAGGGCGGCCGCATCAAGGCCCAGCTTGGCCAACGCGACTGGTACATGATCGGCAACTGCTTGGACATGGCGAGGAATCCCGCGTGGCCGTGGTACTGGCCCATGCCGGATGGGCCGATGCCGCCAAACGGCAAATGGGTCTGGCCGAACTGCAACAGGCAATCGTTGACATTGACGCCACCGGCCAGTTGCGCGGCAATCACCCGGCGCGTGCGTTTGCGGTCATGGTCAAAGTGATACAGGGCGAGCGGCCTTGGCAGGGCCGCAATCAACTGCAGCGCCTGATCGAGAGTGTCATAGGGAACCAAGGGCAGTACCGGGCCAAAGATCTCCTCCTGCATCAGGCGCGAATCCAGCGGCGCGTCCAGCACCAGGGTGGGTGCGAAGCGCCGTCGCGCCGGATCGTGCGCGGCATCGTTCGGCAAACTGATGATGCGTGCG
>Ga0208939_1002315_pt1 | contig 13475 bp, 15 predicted proteins | sample AD_STIC12_MetaG_FD_184437 | JGI IMG/M metagenome (GOLD analysis project Ga0208939, IMG submission 184437) | Active sludge microbial communities of municipal wastewater-treating anaerobic digesters from USA - AD_STIC12_MetaG (SPAdes) (version 2) | ecosystem: Engineered > Bioreactor > Anaerobic >...
ACCTGTCATCATCCAGGTGGGCATGTGTATCAAAAAGCATCCGCCTCTCACTTCCTCTCCGTATGGGCTGCTATCCGTATCTCGTATCTATCGTACTTTGGAACCTGATGGTATTTCTGAAAGCGGCGCAACTACCACAACAGAATCACCGGTATCAGCTGCCAGTATCATCCCGTTTGATTCTACTCCCTTTAACTTGACAGGTTTGAGATTTGCCACCAGGACTACACTCTTGCCAATCAAGTCTTCCGGTGCATAATACTTGGATATGCCGGACACTACCTGACGCTTTTCGCTTCCCACTTCAAGCTGCAGCTTCAGCAGCTTGTCGGAGCCTTCAACCTTCTCGCACTCCAATACCTTTGCAACCCTCAGGTCAATCTTTACGAAATCATCTATTGTAATATAATTATTCTCCTGAGCTGACTCAACTGCCTCCTGCTTCTCTTCCTTTGCGGGCAGCCCCTCCTGTTCTTGTGTTTCCTTGAGAGCAAGGATTTCGGCCAGCTTTTTTTCCTCGTCTATTCTTGCAAATAATGGCTTTGCCTCACTAACTGCAGTTCCGACTATTGTTCCGTCAAAGGTTTTAAGTGATACCCAATCAATTTTCTGTGCATTTATCTGTCTTTGAATCTCGGATGCAGTATCCGGGATAAAGGGATACAATAATACCGAAGCTATCCTGATGCTTTCCAGCAGATTGTACAGAACAGTTGCAAGACGGTTTTTCGTGTTTTCATCCTTTGCCAGCACCCAGGGCTGGGTTTCATCTATATATTTGTTACTCCTCTTAAGTAGTGTAACAATCTCATCAAGAGCATCCGCAGCCCTATACTCTTCCATTTTTTCTTCAACCCTGCCGGAAGTTTCAAGGGCTAAGCTGATAAGCTCCTCATCTATTGCTTCCTTGCTGGCCGGGGCTGCGATTTTCCCGTCGAAATACTTGTTTACCATTGTAACTGTACGATTTACAAGGTTGCCCAGGTTATTTGCCAAATCACTGTTTATTTTGGCAATCATACTCTCATAGGTTATATTCCCGTCCTGAGCGAAGGGCATCTCCTTAAGCAGGTAATATCTGACTGCATCCACACCAAAAAGTTTTACAAGCTCTTCCGCATATATCACGTTGCCCTTTGATTTTGACATCTTGTCTTTGCCCTGAAGAAGCCACGGATGCCCATAGACCTGCTTCGGCAGCTCCACACCCAGCGCCATGAGTATAATTGGCCAGTAAATAGTATGGAACCTAACAATGTCCTTTCCTATAAGGTGCAAATCCGCAGGCCAGTACTTTTTGAAAAGCTCACCGTTTTCACCCTCGGGATCGTATCCCAAAGCGGTAATATAGTTTGACAGAGCATCTATCCAGACATATACCACATGCTTATCATCAAAGCTCACAGGCACTCCCCAGTTGAATGAGGTCCTGGAGACGCAGAGATCCTGAAGCCCTGGTTTGAGGAAATTGTTAATCATCTCATTTTTTCTGGATTCAGGCCATATGAAATTCGGATTTTCTTCTATATGCTTCATTAATCTGTCCTGATACTTTGACAGCTTGAAGAAATATGCCTCTTCACTGGCATGAGCCACTTCCCTGCCGCAGTCAGGGCACTTCCCGTCCAACAGCTGGGACTCTGTATAGAAGGATTCGCAAGGAGTACAATACAAGCCTTCATAAGAGCTTTTATAGATGTCTCCCTGTTCATAAAGCTTCTTAAATATCTTTTGTACAATCTCTTTATGCTTTTTATCTGTTGTCCTGATGAACTGATCATAGCTTACATTCATGAAGTCCCATATTCTTCTTATCTCCGCTGCAATTTTATCTACATGCTGCTGCGGCTTCAGACCTTCACTTTCCGCCTGTTGCTGAATTTTCTGCCCATGCTCGTCAGTTCCGGTCAGGAAATAAACATCATGCCCCGTCAGTCTTTTGAACCTTGCTATGGCATCAGCCAGAACGGCCTCATATGTGTTTCCTATATGCGGCACTCTTGAAGTATAAGCTATTGCTGTTGTAATATAATACTTTTTTCTGCTCATTTTTTATCCTCCCTAGATATATTTAAAATATAAAAGCTCTCACCCCATAAAGGGACGAGAGCTGCTCGTGTTACCACCCTGATTCTTCCCTGCCTCACGGCAGAAAACTCACTAAGTGACTCACCAAACAAAGGTTTTATCACTGTGCTGTATAACGTCAGCTTACCGGCACAAGCTAAGTAAATACCTCACCTGCGCAGTTCAGGGGCCATGTTGGGTTGGTTTTATGTACCGGCTCTCACCTTTCCCGGCTCTCTTTGACAATTATGCCAACTTACTCTTCCCATCATTACTTTTATAGTTTTAATTATATGATAAAAATATACAACAATATTTGGGGAGTGTCAATATATAATATTGGAGGCTAAAACAGTATGAATCTGCACAGGAGTACCGCCGCTGCCAATCCTGCCATATCTGCAATCACAGCTGCTGCCAGTGTGTGACGTATATTTTTTATTCCTATTGAACCAAAATATACGGTAATTGTATAAAAAATCGTCTCCGTACTGCTCATTATTATACTTGCCAGTACTCCCGCATAGTTGTCCGCACCGCTTCTTCTCAATATATCCGCAAGTATTCCCAATGCGCCGCTTCCTGACAGGGGCTTCATAATAATAAGCGGCACTACCTCTTCAGGTATTCCGGCTGCCGAGGTCATAGGCTTCAAAACATAAAGCATGAAGTCCAGCCCGCCGGAACTCCTGAGCATTCCCACCGCAAGAAGCATCGCCCCTATATAAGGCAGTATCCTGAAGGTTATCAGAAGCCCTTCCCCTGCCCCCTCAATGAATGCATCATATACCTTAACTCCATTGAGATATCCGTAGATAAGTATAAGCAGTATGATAATCGGGATAATAAAGTTCATCTCCTGCCTCCATATGTTTTCTCAAGCAGTTTGCAGGTTATCACCCCTGCAGAAACAGCTGCAAAGGATGAAGCAACTGCCGGAAGTATGATAATTCCCGGATTTGACGAACCTACAGACGCCCTTAGGGATAGAACCGTTGCCGGCAATATCTGTATAGGCGCTGCGTTCACTACCAGAAAAAGGCACATTGCATTAGTCGCGGTATCCTTTCTGGGGTTCAGCTGCTGCAGCTCCTGCATTGCCTTCAGTCCCATGGGAGTAGCCGCATTTCCAAGTCCAAGCATATTGGAGGTTATGTTCATTATCATAGCTCCCATCGCAGCACTTTTGGGAGGTATCCCCCTGAAAAGCAGCTTCATAAGAGGCCTGATAAAATCAGATATCTTATCCACCAATCCTGATTTTTCGGCCACCTTCAAGACCCCGCACCAAAGCATCATGCCTCCCAGAAGGCCAATTCCAAGTTCAACAGCAGCACTAAGAGAGGAAAATATCTCTTCAGTGAGGATTTCAAGCCTTCTTCCTGTCGCTGCGAAGGCGACAGCTATGGCTATCATATAGAACCAGAGCTTATTAATCATTAAAAAAACACCGCCATACATTTATTAATAATAAAATGTATGGCGGATATGATTGTTTTATGTGGTTTAATTTAACTGTATTTTGGCGACAAGCATGCCTTCCTCCCCATCCTCCATTTCATATATGCACCTGCCGTCGGGAGCAAATACATAGCCACCTCCCGGGAAATCCTCATCGCATGTACGTCCTGCCTGGGTTGCTGCTGCTATGAAAATTCCATCCTCTGCTGCATATTTGCCCAGCTTGCTCTTGCATTCATTCTTCCAACTACTGAACCCGGGCTCCCAATCTCCGACACCTTGTCCGACTGATAATCCGGGTGCTGCGCTTTCAAAAACCAAACTGGCACCCCGCTCGGCATACTCCTTAAAAATTCCGCCGTCGTAAATATCCTGGCTTATTGTCAGTCCAAAATTATATCCCGAATACATAGACATGAAGGGCTTCGTACCCGGGCTAAACCATTTCGACTGATCACCCCGTAGAGTTCTTTTTCTGTAGCAGCCTTCTATCTTGCCGTCTTTTGCAACAAACTGAGTTATGTAGGGCTTTCCCCCGTAGTTCTTTTCTGCAAAACCTGCTATAATGATTGTCTGGTACAAGAAGCTCATATCGGCTATACGCTGAATTGAGGGATGAAACATGGAAAGCAGAGCATTAGAGTATTTCAGCGGGTTGATACAGCCGCTGATATTCATTTCAGGAAAACATACTATATCCACGCCTTTATTTCTGCATTCCTCAAGATATTTATACATGCTTATTATGTTATACTCTATTGCCCCTTTCTCGCATCTCATCTGAACAAGTCCCAAGGTCAGTTCTCCCATTGTCCAAACCTCCCTCGGCAAAAAATGCGTCTCACGACGCGTTTTTTTCGCTAGGGAACCCTATGGTTCCCTTCGACGGATGCTCCGCATCCTGAGCACCCTCCTTGAACGGCAGGGGGCTTCTCCCCCTTGCATCCCCCATTTTATAGGAAAGTATACTTTCCTATAAAATAAAAACTACATGTAATATACTTCTACACTTGCTACAAATTTCCTTTATTATTTTAAAAAGGAGTCATACTTTTTGCTTTAGGAGGGAAACAAGGGTAATGAGAAATTATACAATATTAGGATCAATCTTGTTCTTCTCATTGCTGTCATGCTGCAATTCATTAATTGCAGGGCCTTCAATTATTTCTCCCTCATATGTGAATCTGGAACCATGGCACGGGCAGTCCCAGGACCTTTCCGCATCATTCCACTTCAATTCGCAGCCCAAATGAGTACAGGTAGTATCTACCCTATGAAGCTGTCCCTTCTTATCACGGTAAATCCCCATTTTGTTTCCTTCAATATCCGCAATTGCCGCCTCTCCCTTTTCAACCTCTATATCCTCCGGCACAGGCTTCAGTTTTCCTGAGGCTAACTTGGCCGCAACATCCGCATTTATTGATATAAAGCTTGTTATTGAAGGATTCAAAACAAACCTTGAGGGGTCATAAACCTCGGCCCACGGATTTCTTCCATTAAGAATCAAATCCTTCAATATCATCGCCGAAGCTGTGCTGTTTGTCATTCCCCACTTTCTGAAGCCTGTTGCCACATATATATTTTGAATCTTGGAGGTCAGCCTTCCCACATAGGGTACTTTGTCAAGAGTGGTGTAATCCTGAGTTGACCACCTGAAAAGCAGTTCCTGCACATCATAGTGCTTCTTCGCAAATTCCAACAGGTTTTCATAATGCCTGTGAAGATTCGTTCCATGAGCTGTCTTGTGATGCTCCCCCGAGACAATAATAAGCTCACCTCCTTCATACTCCTGGGAGCGCAGTGACCTGCCGGGGTCTTCCGCAGTAATATACATACCCCCGAGGAATTTTTCCTTCGCCCTTACCGCAATAGCATAGGATCTATCCGGATACATCCTGGCGAAATAAAAGCCCATGCCGTCAAAGCACGGAAAATGAGAAGCAATAATAACATTATCGGCTGTTACCTTTTTCCCCAGGTTGGTAACAAGGATACAGGGGTTCCCTTTATTAATATCTACAACCCTTGTTTGTTCAAATATAAAACTGCCGCCTCCGTCTACCTTCTTTGCCAGAGCCAGCAGATACTTGCGCGGATGAAACCGCGCCTGGCCGTCAAACTTCACAGCTCCTTTAACCTTGAAAGGAAGGGGGGTATTTTCTATAAATGATGATTTTATTCCCAAACTGCCTGCCGTATTTGCTTCATCTGCTATCTGCTGGACATATGAATCCGTCAATGTAACGACATAAGCCGACTCCTTATGAAAATCACAGTCTATTTTCTCTTGTTCTATCAAATCTGAAATAACGCGGATTGCTGTTTCATTGGCAACAGCATATTGCCTTGCTTTTTCCTCTCCCATATAATTCTTTATCTTGCTGTATATCAGATCGTGCTGCGAAGTAATTTTTGCCGTTGTATGCCCTGTCGTGCCCTGAATAATTCTGTCAGCTTCGATTACAGCTACACTTAAGCCTTCTTTTTTCAGCATATACCCTGATGTTATTCCTGCCATACCGCCCCCTACTATTGCAACATCCACTTTGATATCATTTCCCAAAGCCGGATAATTGGTCCTGGCAGTCGATGCCATCCAAAATGACTCAGGAGGTATATCGGAATCGATATGATATGTATCGGTATTTTTTCCCATTAATCCTTTCACTCCTTATAGATTTGTAACATTTTATACCAATATATATCATTTACATACCCGCGAAAAATATTCCGATAAATCCCCAAGGCTTGCAGCGCATGGGCTCAAGCTATGTTGGAGATAATAAATAATAATTATTAATTTATTTTTATACACTATTGACTTTTATTGTCATAAATGTTAACATTTAATCATAGTAGAAATTGTCGAAATTTGTTGTATAATGTAAAAGGAGGAGAGTACATGAAATCTACAGGAATTGTAAGAAAAGTCGACGAATTAGGCCGAGTTGTAATCCCGATTGAATTGAGGAGGACCCTTAATATCGAGGAGAAGGACTCCTTAGAAATATACGTTGACGGCGAGCATATCATACTGAAGAAATATGAGCCGGCATGCATATTCTGCGGAAACGCAAAAGACGTAGTTCAATACAAGGGTAAGAACATTTGTCCGGCTTGCATGGAAGAATTTAAAAAATAGTATTATCAAATAAGGGGGGACGTTTCTCTTGTCCCGCTTGCGGGGCAAGAGAAACGTCCCCCCTTATTTTATTCACTTACCTTGTTCAAGTCATCCAAAATCTGGTCTGCATCAAACCCATGCACCATTGCAGCCTGTTCCACAGATTCTCCTGTGGCACCCGGGCAGCTAAGGCAGTGCATACCATACCTCAAAAAAACTTCAGCAGTTTTAGGATTTGCTCTTAATATCTGAGCTACTGTCATATCCTTTGTGAATTGCATTTTTTGTCCTCCTTTCAAGGTTACATCCTATTTTATATATTTCCTTTTTCGGGAGCTTCCTATCCTCTGCAACCTTTTTAATTGCTTCTTTTTTGTCTGCTCCCTGCTGCAAATACATTGCAATATGCTCCTCAACAGATACATTATCCCATTTCTTCAGCTCAATATCAACAAGTTCTTTTTCACTTATGCCTTCAATAATCAGTACGAATTCACCTTTTACAGCCCGCTCTTTGAAAATACCGATTACGCTGCTTATTTCTCCTCTTACGGTTTCTTCAAATTTCTTTGTTATCTCTCTTGAAACGGATATCCTCCTGTCACCAAGGTATTCCATGATTTCGCCCAAAGTATCCAATAAACGATGAGGCGCTTCATACACTATTATAGTTCTTGTTTCGGCGGAGAGCTTTTTGAGCCTTTCCTTCCTCTCCTTCTTATTTGACGGAAGAAAGCCTTCAAAACAGAATCTTCTTGTTGAAAGCCCCGAAACAATCAATGCCGTAAGTGAAGCAGAAGGCCCCGGCAGCGGAATAATTTCAATACCGCTGTCAATACAAAGCCTTACAAGCTCCTCTCCGGGATCTGAAATCGCAGGCATACCCGCATCAGAAACCAAAGCAATATTCTTCCCTGATCTTAACAGCTCAACAATCTCTTTGCCTTTTTCATGCTTATTGTGTTCATGATAACTTATCAGGGGCTTTCGGATTTGAAAATGATTCAGCAGCTTTATTGCCTGACGGGTATCCTCTGCGGCTATGATATCCGCTTCCCTTAATACCCTGACGCACCTCAGGGTAATATCTTCAAGGTTTCCTATGGGAGTTGCGCATAGATATAAAGTACCGGTAATCATACTTTCCTCCCGTATATTCTGTGTATCTCTTCAGTATATTCTCCATTTTCATCATGTATATAAAGGGGATCCATGAACTTAAGCTCCTTGTTCCCTCCTCTTGCTCCTTCAATCAATAACAGATTGGGCCTTTTGCCAATGGACGGGTGTACAAATCTTATGCGTTTTGGTTCAATGCCTTTATCTCTCATCTCATAAATTATATCTGCCAGGCGGTCGGTCCTATGGACCATGAAAAGTTTCCCCCCGGGCTTCAGCAATTCCCTTGCTGCAATCAATATCTCCTCCAGGCTGCACATTATTTCAAACCTTGCGATTGCTTTTGTTTCAGAAGGGTTATTTATACCGCATTCCTTTTTCATATAGGGAGGGTTGGTCACTACGCAATCATACCTTGACTTGCCCAAAAGCATTGGTGCATCCTTAATATCCATGCACAGCACCTTGATGTTTTTTTCCAGTCCGTTTAATACGATGCTGCGCGCAGCCATGTCAGCCATATCCTTCTGTATTTCCACCGCAGTAATCTCAACAGGCTTTTTCCTGGAATATATAAGAATGGGGATTATACCGGTTCCGGTGCCCAAGTCTATAACCGAATGCCTATACTTTATATCGGCAAAGTCCGCAAGAAGCACAGCATCAACGCCATATCTGAAAGAGTGTTTTTTCTGAATTATACTAAATCCGTTCTGTAAATCATCGACAGTCTCATCTCTATGCACTAACTGTTCCATGACACACCTCGCTAAATCGAAAAAAAGACCTTTTCGGTCTTTTTTCTAGTAACTCTTAATCTTGCACCGGAGCATCAACCGGGCATACATTGGCACACGCACCGCATTCGATACACTCATCCGGGTTTATTACATATTTATCATCGCCCTGACTTATACAACTTACTGGACATTCCGACTCACATGCACCGCAGCTGATGCAAGTATCCTGAATTTTATATGCCATAGTAGCACCTCCTAAATAAATTACAAATACATTCTATCACTATTCTATTATAAATAAAACCCCTTGTACTGTTTTTGTTTGATTTTTCACTAATTGTCTTCAAGCAGTTCCAGGTTTTCTATGTCCCCCTCAATGTCAGGTTCAATATCCTTCCCCGGCCTTAACTGAACTATATCTTTAACATGAAAATCCTTGATAACACGAAGGTTCCCTTCCATTAATTCCAGCTTTACCTTGACCATCTCAAGAAGCATATTGGATTCCACCACTTCACCCCGGCCTTCGGGAGTATCCACCAATGCCCCTATTTTAGGCATATATCTTCTTGCGCACTCATATGTCTCATGCTCGTATTTAAGGCAACACATAAGCCTTCCGCAAATACCCGATATCTTTGTAGGATTTAGAGACAGGTTTTGCTCCTTTGCCATTTTTATGGACACAGGCGCAAAATCTCCAAGGAACGTTGAACAGCATAGGCTTTTACCGCAAGGGCCTATCCCGCTTATCATCTTGGCTTCATCTCTGACACCTATCTGACGAAGCTCTATCCTGGTCTTAAAAACTGAAGCCAAGTCCTTTACAAGCTCTCTGAAATCCACACGCCCGTCTGCAGTGAAATAGAATATGATTTTGTTGTTGTCAAAAGTATATTCTACATCAATAAGCTTCATACCAAGATTATGATGGTTAATCTTCTGCAGGCAAATGTTAAAGGCTTCCTGCTCTTTCAGCTTATTGTTTTCGTAGATCCTGTTGTCTTCCTCTGTTGCAATTCTCAGCACCTTTTTAAGAGGAGCGATTATTTCTTCCTCGGGTACCTCTCTTATTCCCAGTACGGCTTTCCCGAACTCTATACCCCTTATGGTCTCCACCACAACATTATCATCAATGTTTATTTCCAAATCGCCGGGATCAAAATAATATATTTTGCCGGCTTTCTTAAACCTTACTCCAACTGTTCTAACCATTATATGAATTTACCTCCGCAATATTAAATAGCATACCATCAATGCTGTTTTTTATACCAACATTGTGCTTGATATATCTATAAGTCTTATTAATTATCTCCATTATACTGTTTAACTTGGCTTCCGTCAAAAAAGAATTGTGCCTCGACAAAACCTCCAAGCTGTCAGCGTTGATAATAAGATTATCGCAAGCCCCCCGGCTTTCTCCCAAAACCATTATATCCCTGAACCAGGACAGGGAAAACTCAAGAAAGCTTTCCGCAGATTCCTTATCCTCAATTGCTTCTGATGCCAGAAGAATTGCATCATTCCCATTCCCCGTCAGTGCCTTCTCCAGAATATCAATATATAATGCACGAGCCTTGAAGCTTCCTTTATCCCTCAGAAGCTCCAGCGCCCTTCCGACTATTCCTTTTGAATGCCTTACAGCCGCTTCAACATCCATTTCCGGATAATCATATTTGGATTTTATAAAAGCCTTCATTTCCAAGCTGTCCACAGGTTTGAACCGATATACCTGGCACCTGGAGACAATCGTCGGCAATAAAAGACTATGACTTTCCGTGAGTATCAAAAATACAGTGTTTTCGGGAGGTTCCTCAAGAGTTTTCAAAAATGCATCCTGTGCTTCAATAGTCATCTTATCCGCATTATCTATTATTATTATCTTATATCCTCTTTCAAAGGGCTTTCTGGCTGAATCACTTATTATGCCGCGGACTTGTTTTATTTTAATGCTCTGACCGATAGGCTTAACAAGCTCCAAATTGGGGTGATTGCCGCTGCTTGTTCTTATACAAGAGCTGCATCCCCCGCAAGGCTTGTCATTGGCTTTACCGCTGCAGTTCAAAGCCATTGCAAAAATAAAGGCCATAAGCTTCTTGCCACAGCCCTTAGGTCCGCTAAAAATATAGCCGTTTGAAATCATATTGCTTTTCACTGCATTTCTCAGGCTTTCAACTATTACCCTCTGCCCAATTATGTCATTAAACCCCATCGTTTCTTCTCCCTCGGTATCTATATGTTTTACAATAAACATTTTACAACAAATTCAAATAGTGTAAAACATTTTCCTTGATTCATATGTTGCGAAAAGTACATTGTTAATAATACAAAAGTAGACGCTTCTGCTACTTTTGTACTGATAAATCTTTTTCGCAACATATATAAAATTCTATATATACATATCCAACAGCATACCTTTAATATTCCCTATGCTTTCAAGTATCTTTATGTTATCCTTCTCATCCTTGAGAAATTCCCTGCTTAACTCCTCAATCTTGGCATTGACCTTTCTCACAAGGGCATATACCTTATGCCTTCCCCTTCTGTCAAAATGGCTTTGTTTTGAAAACTTAAGGGAATTATTCACTACCTCATCCATAAACTCTGCAATAAGCTTCTTATATTTCTTTAATTCTTTTATATCCATGCTTTTGACAAGGTTATCCCCTTGCTTCTCAATATCGCTCATAAGCCTGTTCAGGCGGCTGGCCAAATCCTGCTCTTCTGTCTTTCTGAGAGTATTCTCAAAGCTTGATTTGGAACTGCCGATATCTGATTTTTTGTCTTCTTTCGCAACTGTGCTGATTACAGAAGGATGGGTCTTGATTTCTGTTATCTTCATAATACTTCACCCTTAGACCTTCTCAAACCTGTCGATGTCAACTACAAAAATAGTTGCACCGCCGACCATCACTTCAATGGGATATGGAATATAAACCCCTGCAGAGCCTGTAGGCGGAATTGGCGTAGTAAAGGTCTGCTTTCTGCTTTTGCATATATCCTTAATTATTGATATTACCGAATCCACTTTGTCCTTCTCAACACCTATCAAAAGTGTTGTATTTCCTTCCCTGAGAAATCCGCCCGTAGAAGCAAGCTTTGTACTATAGACCTTTTCCTTGACCAGCGTTTCTACCAGATCCTCCACATCATCATCCTGTACAACCGCTATAATAAGTTTCATCCCTCATACCTCCTTTTTATTATTTTTTAACACCCATACCTTTTTCGGCTTGGAATCAGAAATCCCGTTCAGCTTTATTCCATATTCAACACAAAGCTTCAGATACTCATAAATCTCTCTGCTGATTGTTTCTCCCGGCATCAAAACAGGTATTCCCGGGGGATACGGTATTATCATTTCTCCGCAGATTCTTCCTATGCTTTGCCCCATATCCACCTGCTCTTTTTCATAGTATACCGCTTCCCACGGCATAAGGGAAGGCTCCTGCGGCCTGAAAAATACTGCCGGCGCCATAGCTTTTGCCTTTCTTTTCTCCGCAGTCTCCACAAGCTTTTTCACTGCATTTACAAAAGCTTCATAATCAGACCTGTAATCTCCTATCGTTGTGATTGCAACTATATTATATAAATCGGACATTTCCACCTGTATCTTGAAATTCTTTCTCAATATTTCCTCAGCTTTGGTACCGCTTAGGCCTGACGCTCCAAAATTTACTGTCAGCCTTGTCGGATCAAAATCAACCGCTCCATACCGGCCTGCCCTGTCCGGTCCTAAACAGCAGCATCCTTCAGTATCATTGATTTCACTTCTCGCCCAATTGCTCCAATCTATTGCATCATCCAAAAGCTCATGTCCGTATTGCTGCATAATAAACCTTGCCGCATCCAAAGATGCCAGCAGTATATGGGAAGGGCTCGTTGTCTGAACCAGCTGCAAGAATACCTTCAGCTTCTCAATATCTACCCTTTCAGATTTCACATGGAGCATTGAACTTTGAGTCATAGAAGGCAGGGTCTTATGTATGCTTTGAGATGTCATGTCCGCTCCCGCCTCAAGTGCGGAAATGGGAAGCCTTTCGTTGAAGCAGAAATGTGAACCGTGAGCCTCATCCACAAGCAGCAGCATTCCTCTGCTATGTACGATTTCTGCAATCCTCTTCAAATCAGAGCATACCCCGTAAAAAGTGGGATTAGTGATTACAACCGCTTTTGCATCACTGTGCTTTTCCAGTATGTTCTCCACAGTTTCAGGCTTTATCCCCATTGCTATTCCAAACTCATCGTCTATTTCCGGCTCAATGTATACCGGTATCAGCCTCCCGAGTATTACTGCACCATATACCGATCTATGGCAGTTACGGGGTATAATTATTTTGTCTCCGGGATTTGCGGAGGCCATTATCATTGAATATATACCTGAGGTGGTACCGTTAACAAGAAAAAATGTATAATCCGCTCCAAATGCTTCCGCGGCGAGGCCTTGCGCCTCGAGAACCGCACCCTCCGGGCAGTGCAGATTGTCAACTCCTGGCACTTCAGTCGTATCCAAGGCTAATATATCCTCAGACAGAAAATCAAGCCCTGTTTTCTTGTATATATTTCCCCTTTTATGTCCCGGCATATGAAAAGGCACAGCCCCTTCATTCTTATATGCTCTAAGCGATTTCAATATGGGTATGCAATCAATATTCATCAGATATCCCTTCCGTATCAGTAATTCTAATTATTTAACCGGTATTTCCTTTCCTATCTGAGAAACTTATATATCTCTTGTATAATTATTGAGTTCTTGGCAATTATTAAGCTGAAATAATTTTTATTACCTTAATTATACTATATATGCACTTGGTTGTTTATAATATGATGATACGAAAGTTTCTCCAAGACACTCCAAAATAATTGCCAAGTTGGCATTATACTCCAAAAACAGCTCTGTATATTCGATATTGTTTGATTATTATACTTTCATTTAATATAATATAAATATAGTTGCATATTCA
>Ga0208939_1002323_pt1 | contig 13458 bp, 10 predicted proteins | sample AD_STIC12_MetaG_FD_184437 | JGI IMG/M metagenome (GOLD analysis project Ga0208939, IMG submission 184437) | Active sludge microbial communities of municipal wastewater-treating anaerobic digesters from USA - AD_STIC12_MetaG (SPAdes) (version 2) | ecosystem: Engineered > Bioreactor > Anaerobic >...
CGCGGGGTTCTTGTCGAGCCAGGCCAGGCATGGCCTAAGTTGTGAACCACATAGGCGGTGACTTCGCTGCCGTCGCGGCCGTTGGCGTGGTGATGCACGGTGCTCAGCAGGCTTTGATCAAAAGTGGTGCTGGCAGTTTTATCGCAACCGTTGGCCTGCACCCAGAAGTCGATGGTGGCTGAAGCCGACAGCAATTCGCGGGCTTCCGTGACTGACTTTTTCTGCGTGCCGCCTCCGATAAGTACATGTTCATCGACAAGGCCCTGAATGATGCACACCGATACCGGAGTTTGCGGCACCGGCGGCAGATGCATGTCTTTTTCGTGCTGTTCTTTGCCGCCGACCGTGCCGACCACCGGGGCAATCGCAGCAAAGCGGTTTTCGGGCTGTGCCGCCAGCCAATGGCAGAACATGGCGCCGTTTGACAAGCCGGTTGCGTAAATGCGCTTTGCGTCGATCGGAAATTCTTTGCTCAACTTATCGAGCAGGGCGGCAATGAAGCCGGTGTCGTTAATCTTGTTTTTCTGGGCGTAGCCGAACCCGAAGCTGACATTCCAGGTGAGCAGAATATTTTCGGTTTCGCCGGTACCGTCGGGTGCTACGAGCATAAAACCGGCTTCTTCGGCTTTCGCTTCGAGCTCGTAATAGTACAGGGCGCCTCTGCCGCCGCCGGCGCCGCCATGAAAAAGAAAGACCACCGAAATCGGGTCTTTTTTGTTCCAGGTGGTGGGCAGGTAAAGGTAGTAAGTGCGGGTGCGGCCTTCAAACTCAAAATTGTGACGGGTAGAACTGACCGGTTGTTGCAGAGCCTTCGCGTCGATGCGCTTTCTCAGGGTGTCTTTGATGAATTCACGCAGTTTTCCTGCATTAACTGCATTAAGCGGGCTGAATAGCGCAAAAATCACCAGAACAGCTGAATAAAACCAGGCTTTTCTCAATCTCATATCGCTCTCCTGCCAAAAACTGTTTTCAGCCCGAGTATAGCATGCATGGATTCGATAAAGGTGTTTTGCTGAGCTTTCCGGGTTTATGCTGTAACTGCCGGGCAATTGTTTTTAAGGTTGATTGCCCGGGCGGGTAGTGTATAATGAATAAGTCAGGGCAGAGAGATGCGTCTGCCTTTTCCCGCTCACCGAAAGGAAAATCCTGATGAAACAGAAATATTACCTTCTTAGAATCGAAATGCGTGAGATCGAGCCCGTTGTCTGGCGTCAGTTCATTGTACCGGCCGAGATTTCGCTCGATCGGCTGCACGATGTCATTCAGATCGTCATGGGCTGGAAAGACTCGCATCTGCATGAATTCAACTTTGGCCGCAAGCGCTATGTCGAGAATATCGACGATGAATTCGATGATGAAAACACCTTTCTTGAAGGGGCTGAACGTCTCAATGAGCATCTGAAGAAGAAGGGCGACAAGTGTCTTTACGTCTATGACTTCGGTGATTCATGGGAACATGAGTTGAAACTTGAAAGTTCTGATTACAAACTGCGCGAAGACGACTGCGAAATCAGCTGCGTCGACGGCGCCAGAGCCTGCCCGCCCGAAGATGTCGGTGGGCCCGGTGGTTACGAAGAATTCTGCAAAATTATCAAAAGCCCGAGAAACAAGGAACATGCCGCGATGGTGGCATGGTCGAACGGCTGTCAGCCGACCGGTAAAAAATTTGACCCTGAATATTTCGATGTTTACGCAGTCAATGACCTGCTCGGCTGGTATGTAAGATGGGACCGGCCCAGAAAACTTTATTGATCGGAGGATACCATGGAAAGAAATGAAGGATATAAATGCCCGGCATGTGGCAAGGCGCTCGCAACTGTGCAGATTAACGAAACTGAGGTTGAGGCCTGTACTCAAGGCTGTGGCGGTCTCTGGCTCGATGCGGCCGAACTGTTTCGTATCGATGAAGAGGGTGAGGCTGATGACAGCCCGGTTCTGCAGAAGCTTCTGGCCTTCAATACCCCGAGAGATACCGAAAACCGCGACAAGATCAGCTGCATGAAGTGTGAGTGCAAAATGCGCCGACATGAGTATCGTGAAGGTTCAGGCATTTACATTGATGAATGTTACGGCTGTGGCGGTATCTGGCTTGATGGCGGCGAACTGAAAGCGATTCGTGAAAACCCGGTGGTGGCGCGTTCGAACCAGGAACGCGAACAGCTGGCCAAAGATTTTTCGCGCCGTGTCCAGGAAGAAGCTCGCCGCCTCAAGGAAGAAGAAAAGCGGCGGCAGATGGGCCGCAGTCGCCGGGCCTGGTAAGGTTTTTCCGGGTCTGTTAAGCTTCTGTCAGTGTCGAATCATTTATTGATGACGATTCTGGCTGTTTCTGCTGATTCATATCTTTTGCTATTGGATATAACCAGAATATGAAAAGACATCTCACGGCAGCTCTGTGCCTAATTCTTTGTTTTCTGACGGTCAGCGTCTCTCTGTCTGCGCAATCGGCCGGCAGTATCTCAGCCTCGCCACAGGAGGCTTTCGATAAGCCAAACCTGTTGACGGCCAAAGAGCTTTATCGCCTGGCCCGCGAAACCATGGCTTCAGGTCAGCTCGATGCTGCCAGATTGTATGCCCTGCGCCTGTATTTTGACGGCAATCGCAGTCAGAATCTGCTGAATCTGCTGGGAGTTATCGAATTGCAGGCTGGTCGGCCCCTGCTTGCGGCCGAATGGCTGCGAAAAGCCAGCTCACTCAGCCTGGTCAACAAAGTGGCGCAGCGGTATCTTTCACGTCTGCCGGCGCGGCCGCGGCCGATTCCGGTCGATCAGACGAAGCTGGCCGACCATTTTGGCGAAATTTCAGAAGCGCTGCCGAAGCTGCTCGAAAGACTGGCTAACCCGAAACTTCACTTTGATTCGGTGATGAAAGCGATCGAACGTGGGCAGATTTATCTGGCACTGGCCCTTTCTGAAGAATACGAAAAAAAATACCCTGGCCCAGAGGGCTCATCGCTGACGGCGCTCTGTGCCTGGTATCTCGGCCGCAACCGTGATGCTCTCAATCTGGTTGAGCAGGGGTTGACCAAAGCACCGCACAACCCGATTCTGCTGTTCGTCAAGGCAATGATCAACGACCCGCACCCTGGCACCTCTGCCGGTAACTATTTTCGGGCTCTTTACGATGTTGACCAGTGGAACAAGGCTCTATCGCTGGTAGACCAATACAGCAAAGCCAACCCGAATTCGCCCGATGCCTATATTGCACAGGCCCGCATCATGCTCGAACTGCATAAAATAAAAGAGGCCGGGCAGGCCCTGCAGGAAGCCGGTGTTCGTGACCCGGGCAACCCTGAGATTGAACTTCTCTGGGTCGGCTATCTGCTGCAGCGCGAAGAAAGTGATAAGGCTTCTAAGCGCCTTGCCAGGGCGTTCAGACGTGGCTATAACATGCCGTCTGTCAGCCTGGCGGCCGGGTTGTTTGCACTGCAGGGCGGCCGGGCCAATGAGCTCAATGTCATTCTTAACGATGCCGCTGCCAGTCGACCGTTTACTGATCCCGAAGCCTACCCGACCTATATTTCTCTGCTGCTGCTGAGCGATCGCATGCCCGAAGCCAGAAACGCTCTCGATGAATGGCGTGCCAGATCGTCTGAACGCAGCATGATCTGCTATCTCGAATCTTATTATTGCTTCAAGACCGGCGATAACATTAAAGCGCTTGAATGGCTGCGCAAAGGCTTTCAGCAGAACCCTAACCGGCTCGATATGCTTAAATTTCTGGCCGGATTCCCGGCTCTTGGCGATGATCTGGCGCTGTTCGCCGAAATAAACAACCGCCTCGCTTCGGCAGCGGTGCCAGGCTTTACCGCAATGCCGGTGCCTGAAGTGACCAATACTCCTTCGCCTCTGCCGCAGAGCAACCCGATGGCCGTGCAGCCGGTCGGGGTGCAGGCTGCTTCTGGCGGGTCCATGCCGGTTTCCGGTGACGGCATGTTTCAGATAACCCTTGGGCCCGGTCTTGATCCTTCCGGTCGCACAATGATCGCTTCTGAACTGGCAAAAATGTATGAGCGTATTGCCTCGCGCATCGGCACTCTCAGTGTGCCAATTTTCGTGAATTTTCTTTCAGCCGAAGGGCTTGGGCCGACCATTGCTCTTTATGAACCCCAGAATACCGCTCTGACGGTTACCTCAGCCTATTATGATTCAGAGATGATCCGCAATATCATTCTCGCCAACTTCGATGCGCTCAGCGATGAAGAACTCGGAACCCTGATTGAAGAATACCCGGGGCATCTGCTCGCCGGTGAACTTACCAGACTCATCATTCAGATTCTGATTCCCGAAGCGAAAACCAATAAAGATAAAACCGCCTGGATGCAGATCGGCCTTGCCGAAATTCTCGCTGGCAGTTCAACAGCGCAGCGCTACCGCATGCTTGTCGCCCAGAAGAGTCTCGAATCGAAGGTTGCCAAACTGGCATCGGCAAACATGGTCAACAGCATCTTTGCCGAAGGCTATACATCACCGGCGGTTTTCGAAACCGCCACCGCCCAGGCCTATCTGATGACGGCGTTTCTCGTTAAAAAGTCAGGCAACCTCGAAAAGGGCTGCCGCGACATGATGAAGCTGATCGAACTGGTCAGCAAGGGCAGTGAATTTGGCAAAGTACTGAACGAAGTTTTCAAGATCAGCGAAGCCGACTTCGAAAAGAGCTGGACCGACGCCGCCTACTGGGCTCTCAAACAGGGCGCGCCCTACGAGTGGTAATCAGTGGCTCTTTACGTCATCCCTGCGGAAGCAGGGATCTAAGCCGTTGTATGTTAGATTCCCGCCTGTACCCGTTCCGGGCATAAACGCGGGAATGACGTATTAAGGCAGTTTGTAGAATTCTTCGAGGTTGGCGGCAAGCAGAGTGCGGTTGCTGCGCTTTTCTTCGCCGAGACTGCGGGTCGGAACCGGCCCGTAATTATGGCCGGGGCAGACAATCAGATGATCGGGCAGCGATTTAAGCCGCTGCAGACTTGCAAACAGCGCCGCCGGGTCACTGCCCGGCAGGTCGGCGCGACCGCAGTCGCCAATAAACAGTGTGTCTGCGGTTACCAGATACATGTCGTTGACCACGATACAAAGAGACCCTGGCGCATGCCCGGGGGTATGCAGGCAGATCGCCTTGATGCTGCTGCCGATTTTAAAGCTGAAGCCATCATCGATCAGCCGGTCGTATGAGGCACCGCCGTGCAGCAATGGCGCCGTTTCCCGGTGGCAGATGACTTCGGCGCCGGTGTGTGCCTTGATCTGAGCAGTGGCGTTGATGTGATCAAAATGATGATGCGTCAGAACGATGTGGGTCAGGTTGATACCGTTGTCGCGAATCATCGCCAGAATCTTGTCGTGGTCGAAAGCCGGGTCGATCAACAGGCCTTCGTGACTGACCGGGTCGGCAAAAAGATATGAATAGTTTTCCATTTTTCCGACGCTGATCTGTGCAAAAATCATCTCGCATGCCCCCAAAAGTGTTTTTTTAATGCTAACATAAATCTATCTGGTAATGCGCAGGAAACAAGCATGAATCTCATTACCCACGCTTTAATCGGCTGGTGCACCGGTATGCGCCCGGGTCGGCCTCGAATTGAGGTGACTGCAGTCGCTGTTGCCTCGGTTATTCCCGATATCGATGCCTTCGGAGCGTTGATCGATCTGGCACGCGGCGGCGAAGCCGAGTGGTTTACCGCTTATCATCACAAGTTTGGTCATTGTCTGCCATTCTGCCTGCTGCTCGTAGTTCTGGCCTGGCTGTGGCGGAAAAATGCCCGCCTGTGTCTGTGGCTTGCGGGTATTTTTCACCTGCATCTGCTTTGCGACCTTATCGGTGCCCGTGGCCCGGATGGTTACCAGTGGCCGGTTTATTATCTGTTTCCATTTTCTGATCATGGTCTGACCTGGTCATATCAGTGGGAAATCAACGCCTGGCCCAATATTCTGCTGACCGTTCTGCTGATCATGATTTTTCTCAGACAGACAGCCAGTTATGGTTATTCGCCGCTTTCACTTCTGAGCGAATCGGCAGACCGCCGCTTTGTAGAAACTCTGCAGAGGCGCTTTGGCACAACACCGGCCCCCGGAACCGACCATGTCTGAAACTCTATCCGCTGCAACTGGCCTGTATGTGCATGTGCCCTTCTGCTTCAGCCGCTGCGATTACTGCGGTTTCTATTCGACGATTCCGGTTGCCGGCTCACTTGAGCAATATCTGATCAGACTGCAGCACGAATCTGAGGCAGCCAGAGCGTGCCGGCATGGCCCGGTAAAAACGGTTTTCATCGGTGGTGGCAACCCGACGACTCTGGGCCTGACCGGCATCATAAAGCTTTTCACAATGCTCGAACCCTGGTTGTCGGGCAGCTGGCCCGAAGAAATAACGCTTGAAACCAACCCCGAAACTTTGACCGCAGAAATCGTTGATTATCTGGCTGGTATCGATGGAATCAGGCTTAGCATGGGGGTTCAGCGTTTGAAAGATGATGAATTTGCCCTGCTTGGCCGACGTGCCCGGCTCGACTCGGTTAGCCGGGCTCTCGATATGGCTTGCCGCCGGTTGAATAATGTCAGTGTTGACCTGATTCTCGGGGTTCCGGGCTGCCCGTCGCTTGCTGATGACCTGACAATTCTCCTGCAGCGCTTTGATGTTCAGCATGTTTCGGCGTATTTTCTGACAGCCGAAGATGATTCGCCTCTGCAGCGTCGCATATTGAACGGTGAATTGCCAGACCCTTCTGAAACCGGCCCGGAAGAACTCTTCGCCGTGCGCGAAACCCTTAAAAATAATGGTTTCGAACATTACGAAATTTCGAATTATGCCCGGCCAGGGCGGCGTTGTCGTCATAATCTGAACTACTGGCTGGCAGGTGATTATGTTGGGCTCGGGCCATCCGCCGTTTCATGCCAGGCAGACCGCAGAACTACCAACCCTGAAGATCTTGCTCTCTGGCTTGCAGCTGCGTCGCCGCAGGTAGAGAGACTTAGCCCGGTCGACAGGCGCAATGAATCTGTCATGCTGAGCCTGCGTCTGGTTGCCGACGGGCTCGATCTGGCGGCTCTCGAAAACAGGTTTGGCCAGCAGCCTGCAGAGTTTTTCGCCGAGTTGACGCGTCAGGTTGCAGCCGGCAATCTGGAAAAGCATGGTGCCGGGCGGGTTCGCCTGACCGACCGGGGTCTGGCGGTCGCGGATAATGTCATTGCCGGTCTGTTCATTGACAAGCACGGTTAAATGCAAATAATGCAGATCAACACATGTGTGGTCTTTAAAATCTGTTTTGACTCCAGTATTATTGATGACTGTAAAATCAAAATCGATTTACCCGGTTTAACATCCGGCTTTGTTTATGCAGGAATCAATAATAAAAAGTGAAAAGAGAATTGTTCAGACAATGAAAATCAGAGCACTGCATAAGTCGAAAGAATCCTTATTTAAAGGCTGTTTGCATGTTTTCAACGGGCGTGGCGTTTGCCGCTCTCATTCGTTTGAGCGATTGGGCCTTTGTGGCGGGTTGATTTTTATGATTCTGGCAGTTCTGGCATGTGTGCCGGCTGTTTTTGCCGAATCTGGTTTTGACGCTGTTCTGCGCTCGGTAGTGCGGGTAAATGGCACCGACAGCAGTGGTGAAACGGTTTTTGGCACAGCCTTTCTCATGCAGGGCAGAAGCGGTGGTTCGAATCAGGCCTGGCTGGTTACGGCCGGGCATGTTTTTGACCGCATCAGAGGCGAATATGCGCAGATCACCATGCGGCGGCAGACCCGTGGTATTTTTTTTGCGGCGCCAGTGCAGGTAAAAATAAGAGACGGCAAAACTCCGCTTTATGTTCTTGATAACGAGCACGACCTTGCAGCCCTGAAGGTGGCGCTGCCGGGTGAAGTAGACTGCTGCATTCTGGCGAATGATTTTGCCGGCGACGATGCGCGTCTTGCCCGTGCCGGTTTTGGCAGCGGTGTCAGAGTTCTCGTTCCCGGCTATCCCTATGGCGAAGCCAGCAGCGAGGCAGGTTTTGCCTTTGTAAGAAGCGGTGTCGTGTCGAGTTTTCCGGTGCTGCCGAGTTCGACCAATCCGGTGTTTTACGTTGATTTCGAGGTATTCGAGGGTTACAGCGGCGCGCCGGTGGTCTTCTCCGATGGTGGCAGCAGCGGCTTTCTCGCCGGTATGGTTCTCGAAGAAGTTTTTCTTGAAGAACTGCGGGCGAAAGGTAAAAAGACAGCGCGCACCCGCCGCGGCCTTGGGCTGGCAAAGATACTCAGCGGCCCGTTGATCAGGTCGTTTCTCAATGCGCTTCCCTGATTCAGGCTATTCTGGATCGGTAAACAGGTTTTCGGCAGCAACCGCGTCGGCAAAGCTGATCAGGTCAATCATCCGGTCTTCGCTGTTGATGATCTGGATCTGTTGCTTACCGTAAAGCCTGCCGGCCTTTTCGAGCTCGCTGCGTGCCTGATCGATTCTGCCCATCTGGTGCAGAGCTCTGATTCTGTATAGCTGCATGTGCAGAAACATGACACCGGCCGGGAAATTTTTGAGATATTCATCGATCCACACCAGTGCTTTTTCGGGCTGGTTCAGTTTGTCGAGATTGATGCGCACCAGTGCTGCCATAGCTTCGTCGGCCCAGACATTGCGGTTCCCGAATTTTGTCAGAAATTCGCTGTAGCCGGTGGCGGCCTCTTCATAGCGGTTAAGCCGGCGGTCGAGAATCCAGGCCATGCGGTATTTGACCGAATCGATAAAGCGGTAATCCGGGTATTTCTCGGTCAGGTGCCTGAAGGTTTCCCAGGCGGCGGCCGGTTCGAGAAAGGTGCGCAGCTGAATCTCGGCGCGATAATACAGTATCAGTGCCGGTCTGAAGAAGGTTATCCAGGCACCGGCGACGAGAGCTATTATAACCATCGCCAGCAGTGCTATACGATTCAGCTTTGTTGCCTGCCAGCGCCTGGCCTTGATCATTTCACTGTCGTTGCGGGCCTGTTCAAGGGCTTCGCCGATTTCTTCTCTGATGTTGCCGCTGAGCGGGTTGATGCTGGCATTGATTGTCTGCAGGTGGTTCTGGGGAACTGCAATTATCCACTGCAGCACCTTGACCATTGAAAAAGCGAACTGCAGTGCCACAAAAAACATCATGGCCGCAAAGCTCGCCGAAAAGAACAAGGTGGTGTCCTGGCCGGTAAGACCGAGCCAGTCACTCCAGAAGCCCCGCCCCAGCAGGCGGTTTGACATAATCAGAAAGATCCACGAGCTGAGAGTGATCAACAGCATGGTCATTGTCGGGTAAAACCAGAGAATAACAGTTGGATAGCTGATTTTGAATGACCTGGCAAAGCGGTCGGTAACGAATCCGGCGGCGTGGCAGGTGGTGGCGAGATAGACGAGAAATGCCAGGGTCATGGCTGCCGGGCCCGGCAGCTGCAGTAACAGTCGCTGTGAATTTGCAAGCAGCATGGCGATGAATACCGCTGCCGCCGATGGCAGAAGCCATTTGAGACGCAATTCAAAAATACTGGTAACCGGCATGAATTCTTCGTGCATACCTAAGAATATAGCAGATAACAATTTTTGCGTGCAAAAAACTCATTTTTTTCGATTTTTCTGTCGATAAGGGAACTGGAGCATTCCAATTCTCAAGGAAAAATAAACAAAGAATGAGGCAAACAAAGAATATAAGCAGATTTTCCCTGTTTAGAGGGTTTCTGGCGACACTTATGTGCCTGCTGCTTCCGCTCGCCGTTTTTGCTCAGTCTGCAGCATTTCAGGATCTGCCGAAAGACCACTGGGCTTATACCGACGTGGATTTCCTTATCAGTCAGGGCTATATGGAAGGTTACCCCGACGGCACCTTCAAGGGTCGCAAAGTAACCACCAGATACGATGTTGCCCTCATTCTCGCGCGCATTCTCAAGCGCATGGAAGAAAAGAAAGCCACCATCGATGCTGCCAGCGAAGAAGAGCGGGCGGCTCTTTCGCGTCTTACCAAAGAATTCAGAGACGAACTCGGTCTGCTCGATGTGCGCGTCGATTCACTCGAACGCCGCATGGTCGACAACGAAAACAAGGTCAAAGACCTCGAAAACATGATGCCCAAGATGAAAGTAACCGGTTTTTATCGGGGCCGCGGTCTGTATATCGTTGAACCGGAAACCGTTGGTCGCGACGAAGCCGGCAATAAAAAATCCTTCACTGACCCAGGTCTGGTGACTTTTTATCAGCAGCTTTACCTTAAATTCACCGGCAAGCCCTTTGGCGACAAAATCGAGACTTTCTACGAACTGCTCGGCTTCATTTCGGGCCGCACCTGGAACCAGGCTGTCTACAACAACGCCGGCAATTCAGGTCAGAACCCATTTGACAATGTCGACGACTACGTCAGATACATTCAGAATGATAACTATGTCCGCTCGAACAAACTGCACCTGATCAGCAAGGCCAAATCGATGAAGGTCAGGGTTTATGCCGGCGAATCGGTTACCGGTCTCGACAACCCGATGAATCTTCTGACTGAAGATACCGATGTCGTTCAGCCTTATCAGGGTATTGAAGTTTCCGGTTCTGAAAGCGGCGTTTCTTATCAGGGTTCGGCGCTGAAGAGCGACCTTAATCGTGGTTACGGCGACACTACCAATATGGTTACCGGCCGCGTTGTCTGGAAACTGCCCGAAAAGTTCAGCGAAGATACCTTCTCGGTCGGCACTTCGTTCGCCGAAAAGATTTTTGATTACAAGACCCGCGGCAATTCGAACACGGTTCGCGGTGTCGACCTCAACTACTCAACCGACCGTGCCGGCAAAATCACCGGTACCGCTGAATTTCTTACCTCAAATGCCTACCTGACCGATACCGCCGATAATCAAAAACGCAATCTCGGAGATGAGGGCTCGCGCTTCGATATCAGCGTGCAGAATGGCGGCTTTACGGGCACGGTCAAGCACTACGACTTCGGTCGCCATTTCCGCGCCATGATGGCCCCTGTCTGGGCCTATGACGTTGGCGATACCGACGATTACCCGAACAACCTCAATGTCGACAGCAACTACGGCCGCCCCAATTTCGAGGGGGAAAAGCTGACCCGCTTCTCGGTCAACTACGACTTCGGCAACAAGCTCCTGGCCATGGCGAACAACCTTTCGGTGGAAGCCACTTACCTCTCGAAGACATGGGAAGTCGACCCGAATAAGGCCTATGACACCGATGGTTACTCGGGTCGCAAGTTTACTTTCCAGCTGCTTTCTGATTTTACCGACAGCACAACCCTGAAATACGACTTCGCACAGAAGTGGGATGCTCTTAAAGACGAGCAGGGCTGGGTTTCGAACGCGGTCGAACTGAACCTGAAACTTAGTGATTCGGTCAGTTCGAAGGGTAAGATGTTTGTGCTCGGCGATCCTGACGATATTTTCGAGCAGGATGGGCAGACTTATGAATACAACGAGCGCGTTGGCTATTTTGAAGTTAACTCTGATATCAATCCACGCGTTTTCGTTAAGGGCAGCGTCGAACACCAGGTTCGCTGGGTCAGTTCACCTAAAGAAAATATCAGGGTCGATTACATCGGCGAAGCCACTTATAACCTTACTTCAACCACGAGTTTGACCGGTGGGGTTCAGCATGTCGATTATGTCGACAGCTTCGATGACAGCAAATCCAGCCTGGCAAACGCAATTCTGGCGGAGCTCAAAAAGAACTTTACCAACAAGTTCAGGGGTCGAGCCTTCTATTCACGCGGTATTATCGACTTCAAAGACGGCATGACCGACAGTCTCGACCGCGAGAATATTTATGGCGAACTTATTTATGACGTTAACAAAGACGCCACCATTTCGTTCAAGTTCGGTTACGACTACCCTTATGAATGGCGCTGGGCCGTCAGCAGCACCGATAATGGCAGAGACAATGTTGATATACATACGCAGAAGATGTTTATCTTCGAGGCAAAATCAAATTTCTAGGATTGGCAGACATGAAAAAGAGACTAATGGCGCTGTTTCTGACGCTGCTTGCTCTGGTTACGACCGGCTGCATTCAGGAAGCTCTGGTTATTCCGGTCGCCACTGTCACCGGTAAGGTCGTGGTGCCCTCAGGCAAGGTTTCGACCGGGGTTAAGATAACCGTGGCTGGCGAACCGTCATTGAGCGCTTATGCCAACGACAAGGGTCAGTATACGATCGAATTCCGCAGATCCGGCAGGTTCCTGCTGGTGGCTCGTGGCATGGATTTCGATGTTAACTATGTCTGGGTTGACGCCATTTCTGAAGAAACGGTAACGGCCCCAGACCTAAAGCTCGACGAAAAACTTGTGGGCGAAGCTCTGTGGGTTGCCTCGATCGTCGATTTTCCGGATGCCGTCGGTTTTGCCATCAAGTCGATCAACCCGGCATGGAGCCAGGCAACCGAAAAAATGTATGATGACGGCACGCATGGTGACAAACTCGCCAACGACGGCATCTTCACCCTGCGCCTGACCAACCTCAAGACCGGCTCACAGCAGTATTCTCTCGACTATACCCTCGAAGGCGAAACAAACCCGAAGAATACGAAAGACCCGCATCGTGAAGCTGATCTGAGCGGGAACTCGATGATCTACATTCCTGAATCGACGGTTAAACTGGCCCGCGGCCGGGTTACCAGCGATCTGGTCGGGGTTAACTATTCAGAAGTCAAACTCGCAACCAAGAAGGGTTCGAGAACGATGCAGCTCGACAGCGACGGTGGTTACAGCTTTGGAATGGAAGGCAACGGTCGCGAATACCTGGTATTCAGAAGCCCGAACTTCCATATCAGGGCGATACCGGTTGATCTGTCGACAGTGACCCTTCTCGAAGTGCCGGTTACCACAATCTCGTCGAAGAAGAGCGGCGAAATCAAAATGGTTCTCGTTGCCTCAGACTTTGCCGAAGTGGTCAACCCGACAGTCGTCGGCGATTTCACCAACTGGCAGCCCCAGAAACTTTACGACGACGCCACCAACGGTGACGAAGTTGCCGGTGACGGGGTTTACACCAGACTGTTTACCGGCGTGAGCACTGCAAGTTCTTATCAGAAATATGCTTTCAACATCACCGCGACCAACCAGGTCAAAGACCCGTATCAGGAATCAGGTGACGAGAAGTATTCGATCATCAGGGTGAAGTGATGAGAAAAACCGTTAAAAAACTCAGCCTGATCATGGCCTGCTGCGCCGCACTGCTTGGCTTTGCTGCACCGGTCAGCGCCCAGGAAAAAGTTAACTACTATTACGAAACCGGTTCGTGGCTCGATGTTCAGGATAATATCGGTGACGACAAAGGCCCCGGCTATTACCTCTACCCGAGCGACAAGCGCATGCGCCGCGGCACCTTTGATATCAAGCGCTTTACCGTCTATGAGGAAGGCCAGGTCGTGGTGTTCGAGATTCAGATGCGCAACTATATCATGCGCGAATGGCCTGATACGAGAAAAAGCGAAGATCAGGGGTTTGTCGCCAATCTCTGGGATATCTACATAGA
>Ga0208939_1002342_pt1 | contig 13397 bp, 13 predicted proteins | sample AD_STIC12_MetaG_FD_184437 | JGI IMG/M metagenome (GOLD analysis project Ga0208939, IMG submission 184437) | Active sludge microbial communities of municipal wastewater-treating anaerobic digesters from USA - AD_STIC12_MetaG (SPAdes) (version 2) | ecosystem: Engineered > Bioreactor > Anaerobic >...
CGTCCCAGAGTCGGATCAACAGAAAAGCTATTCCGGCCAGGTGATCCGCATCGCGGGCGTCATGGGTTCCCGCAAGCTTGCCTCCGATGACCCGAGCCAACGCGCTGACGAGCGCGTCGTCGAAGTCGTGGTCGACGCCGAACAGGCGCCGGTCATCGTCGGCCAGCGCGTGCTGGTGAAATTCCTCAAGGACGGCGCCAAGCCGACCGAAGCTGCCGAAAAGACTGCGCAGCGCTAGTCGCTACGGGTTGGGCTCCAGCACGAACACTTCCCCGCCAATGTCCACGATGTAGACATTGCCTTCGACGTCCGTTCCGAACCCGACAACCGAGTTGATCGTGCCTGCGTTGGGTGCGAATTGCGTCGTGCGGACGGTAAGGCTGCTGGAGGGCAGCACTGTCCCGATGTTGAGGTTCGCAATCGGAACCGACCACAACGTGTTTGAGCCGAAGTCGCCGAAGATATACTGCGCCTGCAGGTCCTCGATCGGCCCACGATAAACAACGCCGCCCGTTATCGATGTGCCCACTGATCGAACATATTCGGTCACTGGCAAAGTGAAGGCTGCGCTATCCGCGCCACCGTTATAGGCTTGTGATCCCTCGCGCTGAACCCACCCAAAATTGGTCGGCGTGGAGGTGTTCGCTGTTATGCGGTCGATTTCTTCGACAGCGCTCTGTCCGACATCCCCGATAAACAGGTCGCCCGTGCCGCGATCTACGCTGATGCGGAATGGATTGCGCAGGCCGCTGGCATAAATCTCCGGTAATCCGCCGCCGCCGGCAAACGGGTTTGCTGTCGGGATGGAATAGTCCTTCGCCGCGTCGCTCGGATACGCATCCATTGTCGGATCAATGCGTAGAATTTTGCCGCGCAGGCTGTTGTTGTCCTGCGCCGTTTCGGGCGTGTTGCCGCCATCCCCAAGGCTGATGAGCAGCCGTCCCGAATTATCGAAGAACACCGTGCCGCCCTTGTGATTGTTGGCGGATGGCTGGGCCACCGTGAGAATTGCATCGGCGGTTGAGGTGTCTGCCTGCGCATAGTCAGTCGTCAAAACCTGGTACTTCCGGATCTCGGTGACATTCGCGCTGGTCGGATTGAAGTGCAGATAGAATGTCCGGTCCGTCACGAAGTTCGGTGAGAACGCAATGGACAGAAGTCCCTTTTCGCCATCGGTCGAGTTGACCTGCGTCATTATGTTGAGAAAGTCGTTCGTTTCGAAATTGCCGGTCGATGGGTTGAGCACGCGAATTCGCCCGGCCCGCTCGACGATGACAATGCGACCACTGCCGTCCGGCAACCCGGCAGCGTAGATCGGCTGGGATAGTCCGGATGCCACGCGCCGCACCCGGAATCCGTTCGCAACGTTTGTCACTGTCACTGCAACATTTTGCGTTGTCGTCGCGGTCCCGTCCGACGCTGTGAAACTGATATCGTAGACATTGTTGCCGCCGGCATCGGCTGGGGCTTCGAAATTCGGCGCGGCGGCGAAGCGGATTTCTCGCGTCACCGGGTTCATCACGAAGCGCGCCGCATCGGGGCCGCCGATCGTTGCGCCGTAGGTGACTGCGTCGTTATTCGCGTCGGTAGCCACCGGGCGATAGATCGCGCCGATTACATTCTCGCGGATCGATATGGCTGAAGCCGACGTGAAAGTTGGTGGCGCGGCCGGGCCAGCCGGAGGAGGTGGAGGCGGTGGCAACCCGGGCGGGGAAGTTGGCGGGGGCGGTGGGCTGGAATTGCCTCCGCCGCCACATGCGACAGCGGACAAAGCCAAAGCTGCCAACAAGGTGGCGCGAACGGCGTTGGTCATCTCAACCTCCACGCCCCTCCGGACGCGAGAATAAGCCGCCGCGATGCGACGGAAAGCCCATCGGGCCGATTTCGTTTGCTAATGAGAATGGTTCTCAATATAGAGAGAAAATGGATACGGGGTCGATGACAATCGGGCTGGACCGGCTGCTCAAGGGCAGGGTCGGGCGAGTAGCGGGCTTTGGCGCGGGCGACCAGAAACTGGTCGCGAAACTGCGCGAAATCGGCTTTGCCGAAGGCGATGAGGTCGAGCTGCTCGGCAAGGGCTGGCTCGGCGGCGCGCCACTGTCGATTCGATTGAACCGAACCGTTATCGCGCTCCGCAAAGGGGAAGCGGCGCTGGTTCAGGTGGAGCTGGCAGAGTGACCGCGACGACATTGCGACTGGCCCTTGTTGGTGCGCCCAACAGCGGGAAGACCACACTGTTCAACGGGCTTACCGGCGGCATCGCCAAGACGGCCAACTATGCCGGCACGACTGTTGAGACCCGCAATGGCCGCTTCGAGACGCCCGGCGGCGCCAGCGTCACACTGATCGACCTTCCCGGCATCTACGGTCTCGAAGCTCGCTCGACAGACGAGCGAGTGGCGGTCGAGGCCATTCAGGGCAAACGGGGCGAGGCGCCACCGGATGCGCTGATCCTTGTCGCCGACGCTGCCAACCTGCGTACCCACCTGCACACTGTTCTGCAGATGAAGTCGCTTGGCCTGCCCGTCATCGTCACGCTCAACATGATCGATCTTGCCGAGCGCGACGGCGTGAAGATCGACGTTCCGAAGCTCTCTGCCATGCTCGGCGTGCCCGTGGTCGCCACGCGCGCAACCCGCAAGGCCGGGCGCGAGGCGTTGATCGCCAAGATCGACGAAGTCCTGAAAGCCACGCCGCCCGGCACTGTTGTCGCCGAGCCCGTTCACGATCTCCGCGCCCTCCAGCGCGAAGCCCGGCGCATCGCTGATGAAACGATGGTCGAGCCGGCGATGAACAAGTTCACGCGCGGCATGGATGCGGTTCTGCTTCACCCCGTTGCCGGTGTCGTTGTTCTTGTCGCCGTGCTGTTCGTGGTCTTCCAGGCCGTGTTCGCCTGGGCCACGCCCGCGATGGATGCGATCGAAGCTGGCTTTGCGGCGCTTCAGGAAGCGGTTTCCCCGCTTATCACCAATGAAATCCTGCATGGCTTCGTCGTCGACGCCGCTATCAACGGCGTTGGTTCCGTCGTGGTGTTCCTGCCCCAGATCGTGATCCTGTTCGCTTTCATCCTGTTTCTCGAAGCGTCGGGCTATATGGCCCGCGCCGCTTTCCTGATGGACGAGTTGATGCTGCGCGTCGGTCTCAATGGCCGCGCCTTTATCCCGCTGCTCTCTTCGTTCGCGTGCGCGATCCCCGGCATCATGGCGGCCCGCACGATCGAGGAAGAGCGCGACCGTCTCACCACGATCATGGTTGCGCCGTTGATGACCTGCTCGGCGCGCCTCCCGGTTTACACTTTGCTTATTGGCGTCTTCATCCCGCAAAGCATGGTCGGTCCGTTCAACCTGCAAGGTCTCGTGCTGTTCGCGCTTTATGCGATCGGCGTGATCAGTGCCGTCGCGGTGGCGTTCATCCTGAAACGCACAGCCACCAAGGGACCTAGCCAGCCGCTCATCATGGAACTGCCGACCTACAAGTTGCCGGTCTGGCGTGACTTTTTGCTTGGGCTGATTTCGAAGGCGTGGGCGTTCCTCAAACGCGCCGGCACAATCATTTTCGGCACGACCGTTGCGCTCTGGGTGCTGGCCTATTTCCCGAACGGTGGCACAGGCCTCGAAGGCAGCTATGCCGGCATGATCGGCAGGGTGATCGAGCCCATCTTCCATCCGATCGGCTTCAATCTCGAAATGGTCGTCGCCCTGATTCCGGGCATGGCCGCGCGCGAAGCCGCCGTGTCATCACTCGGATTGATCTATTCGCTCGGCCCCGTCGACGAAACCAGCCAGGCTTTACAGACGACGCTTGCCGGCGCCTGGAGCCTGCCGATGGCGCTCAGCTTTATCGCCTGGTACGTCTACGCGCCGCAGTGTTTTGCGACGCTTGCCACCGTCCGCCGCGAGACCAACTCGTGGAAATGGACCGGGTTCATGTTCGCCTACCTGATGGGCCTGGCATACGTCGCCGCCATGGCTACGTTCTGGATCGCGACCTGGGCCGGGCTGTAGGCGCTTTTCCGGATTGAAATATCGGGCTTGCGATGGCCTGCTCGTCCTCTGACGCACGCACGAGGCACGGGGAGGACGTCATGCCGAAATTCAAGACCACCATCATGCTAGCCGAAGACATGAATGCCACCGGCATCAATGTTCCCGAAGCCGTCGTCGAACAGCTCGGCGCGGGCAGGAAGCCCAAGGTCAGCGTAACGCTGAAAGGCTACACTTACCGCAGCACAGTTTTTTTCATGGGCGGCAAGTTCATGCTGCCGCTTGCGCAGGAACATCGCGCGGCCGCCGGGGTAAAAGGCGGCGACAAGGTTGAAGTGACACTTGAACTCGACACCGCCCCGCGTGAGGTCGAAGTTCCAAAGGATCTCGCTGCGGCGTTGAAGAAGGCAGGCCTGACAAAAGACTTCGCTGCGCTGGCATTCACGCATCGCAAGGAGCACGTCCGCTCCATCGAAGAAGCAAAGGCGCCGGAAACGCGCCTTCGTCGCATCGATAAAGCGGTGGCGATGGTGCAGGCGAAGAAGAAGTAGTGAGGGCGCTAGGCGTTTGCCCAGCGCCCTCGCTTTACTCTGCCGCCCGCAGTGTAGGCGTTTCCGGTGTCCATTTTAGCCGCGGTGAGCGCGCTGCTCGCGTCTCGTCGAGGCGTTTGGCCGGCGCCAGGTGCGGTGCGGATTTCAGTGAAGGATCCTTTTGCGTGGCGCGTCGCGCGATCGAGGCCAGCGCATCGCAGAAGCGATCCAGTTCGGCTTTCGATTCCGTTTCGGTTGGCTCGATCAGCATCGCGCCATGGACGACCAGCGGGAAGTACATCGTCATCGGGTGATAACCCTCGTCGATGAGGCCCTTGGCGATATCGATCGTCTCGACGCCTGTGTCCTTGAGGAACGCGTCCGAGAACAGAGCTTCGTGCATGCAGTACCCTTCGAACGCGGGCGACATCAGCGGCTTCAGGCGTGCGAGGACGTAGTTAGCGTTCAGCACGGCGTCTTCCGCCACCTGCTTCAAACCATCAGCCCCGTGGCTGAGAATGTAAGCGAGCGCGCGCGTGAACATGCCCATCTGGCCGTGGAAGGCGCACATGCGGCCAAACGATTCCGGCGCTTCGCTGTGGTGCTCGACGAAGCGCAGGCCTTCGGCAGTCTTCGTGATGAACGGCACCGGCGCGTAAGGCGCGAGCGCGGCCGAGAGCACGGTCGGCCCCGACCCCGGCCCGCCGCCACCATGCGGCGTCGAGAAGGTCTTGTGCAGGTTGATGTGCATCGCATCGACGCCGAGATCGCCCGGGCGCACCCGGCCGACGATCGCGTTGAAGTTCGCGCCATCGCAATAGAAATAGCCGCCGGCAGCGTGGATCAGCTCGGCGATCTCCCTGATGTCGCGCTCAAACAGGCCGCACGTGTTTGGATTGGTCAGCATGATGCCGGCCACGTCGGAACTATCGACAAGCTTCGCCTTCAACGCGGCCATGTCGACGCGCCCGTCAGCGGCGGCGGGAATTTCGTCCACGGTGAAGCCGCATTGGGCTGCCGTTGCGGGGTTGGTGCCGTGCGAGGATTCCGGCGCCAGCACGCGCTTGCGATGCCCTTGACCTTTCGCGATCAACGCGGCGCGGATCGCCAGCATGCCGGCGAGTTCGCCATGCGCTCCCGCTTTCGGGCTCATCGCCACGGCCGGCATGTTGGTGAGCTTCATCAACCAGTCGGCCAGCTCCTCGATAACTTCCAGCGCGCCCTGCACGGTTGTTTGTGGCTGCATCGGGTGAACATCAGCGAAGCCGGGCAGGCGCGCGACTTTCTCGTTGAGGCGCGGGTTGTGCTTCATCGTGCATGAGCCGAGCGGGAACAGGCCGAGATCGATCGCATAGTTCCGCTGGCTGAGCCGCACATAGTGGCGCACGGCTTCCGGCTCGGTGAGGCCGGGCAGGTTACTGGGCTGCGAACGCGTCACGCCGCCAAGCCGGCTCTTCGTGCCTTTGGGTTTTGCAAGATCAACGCCCGTCTTCCCGACGGAGCCGATTTCGAAGATCAGCCCTTCGGCCTGTAGCAGGCCTTTCGAGCCCGACACGGTTTGCGAGGGGCGATCGCCATCAATGGCGTTGATCGAGGTGGGCCGGCCGGTTGAGTTCATGGTCATTAGAGCACCTGCGCCAGAGCAGCGGCATAAGCCTTGATATCTTCAGCCGTCGCGCATTCGGTCGCGGCGGCCACGATGACATTGTCGAAGCCCGCACCGGGGAACAGGCGCGAGGCGCGCACGCCGCCGATAATGTCGAGCTTCTCCAGCGCGGCGAGAACCTTGTCGGCCGGCTTGGTTGTTTCGAACGCGATCTCGTTGAAATAGCGCGTCGTCAGAACTTTCACGCCGTCGACCGCGGCCAGCGCATCAGCCAGATCGCAGGCCGCCTCGTGGTTCAGCGTCGCCAGATGCGTCAGGCCTTTGTCGCCCAGCAATGTCATGTGGGCCGAGAAGGCCAGCATGCAGAGCCCGGAGTTCGTGCAGATATTGCTGGTCGCCTTGTCGCGGCGGATGTGCTGCTCACGCGTCGACAGCGTCAGTACGAAGCCGCGTTTGCCGTCCGCATCGACAGTCTCGCCGCACAGCCGCCCCGGCATCTGGCGCATGAATTTCGAGCGGCATGTGAACAGCCCAACATAAGGTCCGCCAAAGCCGAGCGGCACTCCAATCGATTGGCCCTCGCCGACAGCAATGTCCGCGCCCATCTCGCCCGGCGTCTTCACCAATCCGAGCGACACGACTTCCGTGAACACTGTGACCAACAAAGCGCCCTTGGCGTGCGCAGCGTCGCCAACCGGCGTCAGATCCGTCAGCGTGCCGAAGACGTTGGGAGATTGTCCGATTACGCAGGCAGCTTCGTCGGTCACAGCCGTCGCAAGCTCAAGCTCGCCATCCACCGCGGGCGGCAGCTGCACAACCTTGATGCCCGCCGCTTCGCACAGCGTGCGTGTCGTATCGGCGTAGTGCGGATGCAGGCCGCCCGACATGATGACGGTGTTTCGCTTGGTCACGCGGCAGGCCATCACGGCAGCCTCGGCGCATGCGGTCGAGCCGTCATACATGGAGGCATTCGCCACATCCATGCCGGTCAGAGCCGCCACCTGGGTCTGGAACTCGAACATCGTCTGCAGCGTGCCCTGCGCGATCTCGGGCTGGTAAGGCGTGTAGGTCGTCAGGAATTCCGAACGCTGGATGATGTGATCCACGCTCGCCGGAATGTGGTGTTTGTAAGCGCCGCAGCCGACGAAGAACGGGCCATCCGAAGCCGCCCGGTTCTTCGCCGCCAGCTTTGTCATGTGCCGCTCGACCTGGAGCTCGCCCTGATGGTTCGGCAGTCCCGCGACCGGACCTTTCAATCGCGCCGACACCGGCACGTCGCCATAGAAATCGTCCACCGATTTCGCGCCGATGGTCTTCATCATCTCCGCGCGGTCATCCGCGGTGAGGGGCAGGTAGCGCATGAACTAGACCTCTTTCGACATTTCGGTCGCGAGCTGCCTCGCGGATGGATCACTGGAATGGGTAAAGCCGTTGAGCACGCCCGCGCGGTCACCCTCGGGCCGGTTCTGACTGAGCTTGCGAACGCCTTCGATGCTGTCGATCGTCAAGCGCAGGCCGGTGATGGCGCCAACAAGCTTCGCGACATAATCCGCCGGCGCATCGCTGACCGACCATGGCGCAGCTGTCGGCTGCTCCATGACATCGGTCATGCGCGCGATCTGCGCCTGTAGCTGAGCGCCATCACTGAACGTTGCGACGTCGCCCGTCACTTCAACGGCGATGTAGTTCCACGTCGGCACGACGCGCCCATGTTCACGCTTCGACAGATAAAGCGATGGCGTCACATAGGCGTCGGCGCCGTTGAAGATAGCTAGCGCCCGCGCGCCGGAAGCGGCGATTGCCGCAACCGGGTTGCTCTTGGCCACGTGGCACTCCAGCGATACGGCATTGCCGGCGGCATCGCGGTTCACAAGCATCGGCACATGCGCCGCCTGCGGCCCGTTTGGGCCGGCAACGACCAGCGTTCCGAAGTGGCGCGCCTCGATAAAGGCGGCCAGTTCCGCTGCATCGTCCACACGAAAGGCGGCGGGTGCGTGCATCGCTTACTGGTCTGCGCAGAACTTGTCGTATGCGGCCCGGTCCATCAGGCCCGAAAGCTCGCCCAGATTTGAAAGCTTCAGCTTCACGAACCAGCCAGCGCCTTCAGCGTCGGCGTTCACCTTGGCCGGATCGTCCACGATCGCGGCGTTGGCTTCCAGGATATCGCCCGACACAGGCGCATAGACGTCGGAGGCCGCCTTGACGGACTCGACGACAGCCATGTCGCCTTCCTTTTTCACTTTCTTGCCTGCGTCCGGCAGTTCGACAAACACCACATCGCCCAGCTTCTCCGCCGCGAACGCCGTGATGCCCACTGTGCCGACGTCACCCTCGACGCTGATCCACTCGTGCTCGCTCGTGTAGTAAATCGTCATCCTCACATCCCTCTCAGCGTTTGTATTTTGCAGGAACGAACGGCATGGACGCGATCTCCGCTTCCAGCTCCTTGCCGCGCACGATCAGTTTCACCGGCGTGCCAACCTTGGCGTAGCTCGTATCGACATAGCCCTGCGCCACGGGCCCGTTCACCGACGGTCCGAACCCGCCAGACGTGACAACGCCGATCACCTGGCCATCTGCGCTGTGAACTTCGGTGCCCTCTCGTGCAGGCGCTCGGCCCAGCGGCTTGATGCCAACGCGCTTCGACGGCACCCCGTCTTTCAGTTCAGCTAGAATGCGTTGTGCGCCCGGGAAGTCCCCCCGCTCGCGCCGCGCCTTCGAAATCATCCACGACAGCGACGCCGCCACGGGCGTCTTGCTCACATCAATGTCGTGCCCATAGAGGCACATCCCGCCCTCAAGCCGCAGCGAATCCCGCGCGCCCAGGCCGATCGGCTTCACGCGTGCATCCGACAGCAGCTTTTCGGCAAACGCCTCGGCCTTGTCCGCTGGTACGAGTATCTCGAAGCCATCCTCGCCGGTATATCCGCAGCGCGTCGCCATGATGCGCCCGAACTCTGCGTGCTCGACACGAACAAAATGCATGAAGGTGAGGGCGACAGCTTCGGGAATGATCGAGGCGATCACCGCCTCGGCTTCCGGTCCTTGCAACGCGATCAGCGCCCTGTCGTCGGCCCGGCGCAGTTCGGCCTCTGATCCTGCCGTCTTCTGGATCAAAGCGAAATCATTATCCTTCGTTCCCGCGTTCACGACGATGTAGAGCATGCCTTGCCGCGCTGGGTCCGCGGGGCGGCCGATCATCAGGTCGTCGACAATCCCGCCATCCTCGTTCAGCAGCACCGTGAGCTGCACCTTGCCGGGCGCCAGTCCGGCGATGTCCGACGGTACAAGCTTCTCGACAATTGCCGCGACTTTCCGGTGCGCTGCATCCCCCTCCTCAGCGGTTTTGGCGCCCAGTTCAGGCAGCGCCAGAAAGCTTGGCCCCATATGGCTGACGTCAAACAGGCCCGCGTGCGCGCGGGTCCAGTTGTGCTCGGCCATGATGCCTTCGGGATACTGGATCGGCATGTCGTAACCGCCGAACTCCACCATGCGGCCGCCCAGCTTCACATGCAGCGCATGCAGCGGCGTCTTCATCAGGGGGCTCGAGGGTCCGGTCATTCAAAAACTCCGACAGGTATGCGCTATCGCTTTCGCGATTACGCCCCCGCTGTCGGATATGCCTGAGAGATTCACGCCGCCTTCTGGCGATGCTTACTCCGTCGGCGGCCTGCCTCCCACCAAGCAGTGGGGCCGGCGCTTTCCAGCGATGTCGTCACTCCCGCGGCCCTTTTGCCTGAGCGTTTCCTGGGCGGTTGCGCCTTCGGCGGTGGAGCAAGCTCCACTCTCTCCCGCGGGGATCTATCGACATGTCCATCTGACAGCGCCTCCCGGCGGAACCAGACGTTGAGGCCATCTGGCGCAAGCGGGGCGGGAAGGTCAATGCGGCAGTGCGGCAAGGCTGGGGATGGATTGATTCTGTTGCGTTTCGAGGCCGTCAGGTCGCGGTCATTCCGCCGTCAACAACCACTTCCGACCCCGTCATGAAAGCTGCCGCATCCGAGGCAAGGAACAGCACGGCATTCGCAACGTCTGTGTCGCGCCCGACCCGACCCAGCGGGTGACGCTTCGCCATGCGTGCTTTCTCGGCCGCAACGTCCGTGCCTGCCGCGTTGGAAAGGAAATTGACCGCCCCATCCATCATGGGAGTATCGATAATGCCGGGATGGACCGAATTGACCCGCACCTTGAGTTTCAGCTCGGCGCACTCGATAGCGGCTCCCTTGGTCATCAACCGCACCGCCCCCTTTGAGGCGTTGTAGGCGAGCGTGTTGGAAGACCCCGCCAGGCCCGCTACCGACGAAATGTTGACGATCGAACCGCCACCGTCCCATTTCTGCGCGCGCTCGGCGATGGCGGGAATGCCATGCTTGAGGCCGAGGAATACGCCTTCCACATTCACCTGCTGCATTTGGCGGAACGCTTCCAGCGTCGTCATCGAAATGGGTCGTACCCAGAAGATGCCCGCATTGTTCACGAGGATGTCGAGCCCGCCGAACGTCGTCTTCGTGAAATCGATCGTCGCGACCCAGTCGGATTCGCTGGTAACGTCATGCTTGATGTAGGCGCCGCCGACCGCGCTGGCCGTCTCGGTCCCGTCGCCAATGTCGCTTACGACCACCTTCGCGCCTTCGCCCGCCAGCGCACGCGCCGCCGCTGCGCCCAGTCCACGGGCCCCGCCCGTCACCAACGCCACGCGGCCTTCAAGCTTTGTCATTGTCGTCTTTCCCGCGTCGAACGCCTTACAAACCTTTGAGCCAGTCCAGCAGCAGCCGGTTCGTCTCTGACGGCTTCTCTTGCTGGTTCCAGTGTCCCGCACCTTCGATGAGATGGAAGCCGCGCAGGTCCGCGAAATGCTCGCGCATGCGCGGCTCCACATTGCGCCCGAACATGCGAATGCCAACGTCACGGTCGCCCGCCATGAACAGGGCTGGCTGCGTGATCTTCTTGCCTGCGTGACGCGACGCAGCCGCAAAGTCGCGGTGGAAATTGCGATAGCGGTTCAGTGGCCCTCGAAAGCCGGAGCCTTCGAATTCCTTCACCAGATAGTCGATCTCATCGTCGGACATCCAGGCCGGAAATTTGCCCGGATCAACCATGCCTTGCAGGAATGGCTCTCCATGCTTCTTCCCCGCCGGCCAGCCGCCCGGTGGTGCATCGCCCGACCAAGCGTAATACGTGCGGCGGATCGTGTCGCGCACATTGGCTTCCAGCTCGGCTTCCGCGACGCCTTCGTCTTGAAAATAGACCATGTAAAAGAAGTGGCCGTTGTCGGTGAACAGCTTGCGCGAAACGTCGATGATCGGCGCCGCTCCATGCCCCATGTGCGGGATCGACATTCCGGCAACCGCCGTGAACCGCTCGAGGTCCGCCAGCGCCGCTGCCCACACGATCGGTGCGCCCCAGTCGCGACCAATCAGGATCGCCTTGCCGCCGCCCAGCGCGTCCGCCACCGCCTGCAGGTCGCCAACAATCGAAGCCATGTCGTACGCCTCGATCGCGTGCGGCTTCGAGGATCCGCCATAGCCGCGCACATCAATCGCTGCCGCGGTAAATCCCGCCTCGGCGATAGGGCCGATCTGATGGACCCATGCCGACCAGCTTTCGGGAAAGCCATGGACCATCAGGACCAACGGTCCTGATCCCATCACAGCTGCGCGAACGGACTGATCGCCGGACTGGACGTAACGGAACTCATGGGCCATATAACAGGCTCCTTACGGCGACCGTATGTATCGGTTGCGCTAACGGGGACTACGCCGGGCTTTCTTCCCAAGCAATTGGGGTCTGGGCCGTCCTCACCTTAACCAAGCTGACGCGTGGGCCAACAGCCCGGAGCGAGTTCAGCTAAAGGCTGCGCAATCACTTTACGGCGGGGAAACCCCATTCCTGTAAAGACCTGCGCAATATCCCGCCACCAGCGGAGCGTTAGGAGAGACGTCTGTGATCCTGACCATGATGAAGGGCAAGCTCCACCGGGCTGCCGTCACCCAATGTGACCTTCACTATGAAGGCTCGTGCTCGATCGACATGGACCTGCTCGAGCAGGCCGGAATCCTGCCGCACGAGCAGATCGATATCTGGAACGTTACGAACGGCGCGCGCATCACAACCTACGCGATCGAGGCGCCGCGCGGTTCCAAAACCATCGGCGTCAACGGCGCTGCCGCCCGCTTCTTCCAGGTGCAGGACCGCGTGATCATCGCTGCCTGGGCCCAGATGGATGAGCAGGCCGCCCGCCAGCACGCGCCGGCTGTCGTGAAGCTCAATGAGAAAAACGAAGTCGTCACCGGCATCGCCCTTTAAGAGCAAGATTGCGCAGAATTTCCTCCCCGGAAACGGAAGCGCCGCCCGCTGATCACGGGCGGCGCTTTTAGTTTCGGCAGGCAGTCGGCCTACTTCGTCAGCTCGAACACCACATTGACGGTTTGCGTCAGCGAAACTTCACCGGCCGCGATCGGGGTGGGCGCCGCCGCCATATCCTGCTGGCGCATCTGCATCATCATCGGCACGGGCTGCGGATAATAGTCCTGCTCGCTGATCGTCACGATGCGCTTCACCTTGTAACCCACGGCCTTGGCGTATAGCTCGGCCTTGGCCGCGGCGTCCTTGATGGCTTCGATGCGAGCGTCGTTCTGGAACTGATCGGGCTTGTCGATCGAGAATGACACGCCGTTGATGGTGTTGCCGCCGCCCTTCACCACGGCGTCCAGCGTCTTGCCCAGCGTGTCCAGCTTGCGGACCTTGATGCTCAACTGGTTCGACGCCTGATAGCCCGTCAGGCGCGGGCGCGCATTGTTCGGGTACTCGTAGACCGGGTTGAGCGAGAGCTGACCCGTCTGCATGTCGCGGTCGGCAATCCCGGCCGCTTTCACTGCCGCGAACACGCCGTTCATTTTCTCCGTTTGTTGGGCCATCGCTTCGGCGGCTGTCTTGGCTTCCACCTGCACGCCGAGGCTGATCATGGCGATGTCCGGCGCATGATCGACCGTGCCCTTGCCGGTCAGCGTGATCGTGGTCTCGGGCTGGATCGTGCTCATCGGCGGCATTCCTGATTGAGGCCCCATCGCCGGCTGGGCCATCGCCATCGGGGCTGTTGCGCAGCCAGCCAGCACAGTGGCGGCGAGCAGGGCGGGGGCAAGGCGTGTCATCGTGTGTGACCTTTCCATGGTCTTTGTGTCGTCCGACCTTTCGGGGAGTATAGTGGACGCATGACGGATTTCTCAGCTCAAATGGGGCGCGTCTGTGGCGCGGCAAGCGCGAACTGGCGGCGTCGTG
>Ga0208939_1002354_pt1 | contig 13357 bp, 9 predicted proteins | sample AD_STIC12_MetaG_FD_184437 | JGI IMG/M metagenome (GOLD analysis project Ga0208939, IMG submission 184437) | Active sludge microbial communities of municipal wastewater-treating anaerobic digesters from USA - AD_STIC12_MetaG (SPAdes) (version 2) | ecosystem: Engineered > Bioreactor > Anaerobic >...
TTCTGGAAAGGATCAGCACCACCAGAACAAAGGTCTGTTCACCACAGGTGGCCTATATCATGACCAGCATGTTGCAAACCGTTGCCAGTTCGGGCACCGGCGCCAGCTCACGCAACGGTTATTACTGGCAAAATGCCGGTAAGACGGGTACCACCGACAACTACAACGATTCATGGTTCATTGGCTTTAACAAGGCTTTTACGCTTGGCATCTGGATGGGATTTGACAACACAAAGGTAAAATCCGGCTCTGCCACGGCTGTGAGCATCTGGGGACCCATTATGACCAAGGCGATCAGGCTGGACAACCGCGGACGCACCCCCGCTGCGGGTGATCCCCGCTACTCATTCAGCGAACCAGAAGGAATAGTGCAGCAGAACATCAGCCCCCGCACTGGTCATGTTGTTTCCTCGGGAGGAATACCGGAAGTCTTCATCGAAGGCGAGGTTCCCCCGACAGTCAGGGATACGCTCAGATACAATTTCTACCCTACCAGTTGGGGTTATCAAGACCGTTTCGAATAGGGCCTGATATTTTGCTGCGCGATATACTCTTTGTGATCCTCTGCTGTCTGACAGGCTCAGGCTTTGTCACCTACATCGTTTTTTGCATCCGTTTCTGGTTTGGCTACAAGAATTACACCCCGGTGAAAAGCTTCCGCAAGCGCACGGTCTCGGTGATCGTGGTTACCCGCAATGAAGGCAGGAATCTGCCCACCTTGCTGACCGCGCTGATCAATCAGGATTACCCGCGGGATCTGTATGAGATCATAATCGCCGACGACGCATCGGAAGACGACACCGCGGAGCTTGTGGCAAGACACATGGATCTTGGGGTCAAACTGCTCTATTTGAGCATCCCCGGCCGGGACAAAGTGCATTCTCCCAAGAAAAACGCGCTCAAGCAAGCAATAGCTGCCTCCAGCGGAGAGATCATCCTCACCACCGATGCTGACTGCATCGTGCCTCTCACCTGGATCACGTCAATGATTGAAGCCTTTGCCGATGGCGTATCCATGGTAGCAGGTTACTCGCGCACCAAGCTTGAAAGCTGGGACAAGGCTTCCCTGGTGCAGAAATATGAGCATTTTGACTTTGCGGGCACTTATATGGTGTTGGGCGGAGGTTACACGATTGGCAGGAGTTGGGCCTGCATAGGTCAGAATCTGGCTTATACCCGGGCTGCTTTTGAATCTGTGGGAGGCTTTTCTAAAATCGAGCATCTGATCTCCGGGGATGACGTCAACCTGATGCAGCAAATGCGCCGCGCCGGGCACCGGATCATCTTCAATTTCGACAAACGTAGTTTTGTGCACACCCTTCCTGTCAAAAGTTGGAAACAGCTTACCAACCAGCGCTCCCGCTGGGCGTCAAACATGAAGTATCAGCTCAAGTTCGATCCGGAGTTCTTCTTCATCCTCCTCTCCATGGCTTTCATGTATTGGGGAGGCATCCTGATGCTGGCCTTCAACTGGAAGCTTGCCCTGCTCATCTACACGTTTCGCATCCTGGTGGAAAACATCTTCTTTAGTTACGCCAGGTCGCACTTTGAGGTGTCCGCTAAAATGATGCGCTTCTACCCCATTTGGCTGCTGATCCAGAACTTCTTCCTGGTCTTCACCATGGTGCTGGGGCAATTCAACCTCTTCGTATGGCACGGCAAAAAGCCCTATAAAAGGAGCAAGGCATGATAATTTTCGACGATATGCAGGCTGCGGCCTTTTACCCCCTGACCCTCAGCAGAAGCGTGGGCGATCTGCGCTGCGGTATCCTGAAGCTGCGCCAGAGGCTGCAGGAACTTTTGCACGATGAAGACAGCGCGGTCTGGATCGAACCCCGCCTGGCCAGGCTTTACCGGGAACGCCATCCGGATTGGAGCGTGAACCGGCACCCCGCCGTGGAAACTCTGTGGGTGAATTCCCGCCTGCGTCCCTTGCCCGGGAATATCGAAGCCGTCCAAAACCTCAAGAGCGGCGAATGCCTGGTTTGCGGAAACGAACCGGTGGCCTTCAGGGGTCTGCCCGCCCCGGAATTTACCCTTGCCGCGGATTACTTTGCGCAGGCCGGATACAAGATCATAGCCTTGGAATCCAGCCTCTACCGCAACCTCAGCGATCTGATCCAGGACAACTCTCGGCTGCTGGCCTTTGATTTCGACCATTTTTTCCACGATAAGGATGAGGAATTTGATACCGAGCCCGGCGTCTCTGTGCTGAATCCCTACCAGGTATGGATAGCGGAGGATGTTCAGCTCAAGCCTGGCGTCGTGCTGGATGCCTCTGAAGGCCCGATCGTGCTGGACAGTGGCGTCAGAATCTTGCCCAATTCCGTCATCATGGGCCCCACCTACATTGGCAAGTCAAGCCTCATCAAAGCAGGTGCGAAGATTTACGGAGGCACCTCCATCGGTCCGGTCTGCAAGGTCGGCGGAGAGGTGGAAGGCAGCATCTTCCAGGCCTATTCAAACAAGCAGCACGATGGTTTTTTGGGCCATAGCTTCATCGGGGAATGGGTCAACATCGGCGCCGACACCAACAATAGCGACCTCAAAAATACCTATAAAAACGTGGCCTTCCATTCCTATCTCGAAAACGCCAGGATAGACAGCGGCACCATGTTTCTGGGAACCATGGTGGGAGACCACACAAAGCTTGGCATCAACTGCAGCATCAACACTGGTTGTGTGATTGGCGTGGGCTGTAATCTCTGGGATTCTGACCTGATCTCGGATTTTATCCCCGATTTTTCCTGGGGGCCTGCCCGGGAGCTCACAGCCTATCGTTTTGACGCCTTCTGCCAGGTCGCGGCCACCGTAAAAAGCAGGCGCAGCCTGTCCTTCACGGAGGCCGAAGCAGAGCTTTACTCCCGGATACATGCCGCGCGGCTCGCCCAGATCTAATACACGCATGGAGTTATAATGCAAGAATATATAGAAGTGGAATTTCGCTCCGGGCGCCTGGGTTACTACCAAAACACCCAGAATCTGCCCCTCAAGCCGGAAGAACTGATCATTGTGGAAGTGGAGCGGGGCGAAGATATCGCCCAAATCGTCCACCTGAGCATCAGCGATAAAGAGCTTGATGCTCAACAGACTGGAAAAGGCTACGGCATCCGCCGCATCGCCACCCAGGAAGATATCGACAAGATGCGCAACCTGCCCTCGGAGGAGGAAAAGGCCGCCGCCACCTTTACGGATATCCTGCAACGCTACCCCTTCGCCATGAAACTGATTGAAACCATTTACCAGTTCGATGGCAACAAGCTCACTTTTTTCTTCACCGCGGACGGACGCATCGACTTTCGCGTCTTTGTGCGCGAACTGGCCAATGTTTTCCGCACCCGCATCGAGCTTCACCAGACCACAGGCAGGGATGAAGCCAAGCGGCTGGGCGGCTTTGGCATGTGCGGAGTGCAATACTGCTGCGGAAGCTTTCTCAAACGCTTCAATCAGGTCACGATCAAAATGGCCAAAGACCAAAACCTGGCCGGCAACCTCTCCAAAATCTCTGGCCCTTGCGGGCGCTTGCTCTGCTGCCTCAACTTTGAAGAGGATTTTTACCTGGAAGAAAGCCGCGATTACCCGATACCCGGCACCTGCGTGGAGCTGAAAGGCAAAAAGATGTATGTGTTCAAAACAGATATCCTGAACAAACGCGTCCATCTTTCCGATGAAAACCAGGTCGTTACGGACATCGACCTGGAAGCCTTCAAGAAGCTGAAAGTGCTCACTGTTCCTGAAATCGAAATATGCTAAACAGCATCTACGGCATCTACCCGCCGGATCTGTTGCTCTTCCTGGGAAAAGACTTCCCCGCCTACCGGGGCAAACAGTTGCTGGACTGGCTGTATCGCAAGTTCGTCTTCGAGCCGGAGCTGATGACCAATCTGCCCGCCGGGTTTCGCGAACACCTGAGCCGCAGCTTCGATTTCAGCGTTCCCGCCATAGATCAGGAACTGCTCTCCTCCGATGGCAGCAGGAAGTTTCGTTTGGTACTGGCCGACGGCGCCCGCATCGAAATGGTTTTGATGCCCGAAGCCAAAAAACTGACCCTCTGCGTCTCTTCCCAGGTGGGCTGTGCCAGAGCCTGCGGCTTTTGCGCCACCGGAAGAATGGGCCTCACCCGCAATCTGCAGACGCATGAGGTAGTGCAGCAGGTGCTCCTGGCACGCAAGATAGCCGGAACCCCCATCACCAACCTGGTTTTTATGGGCATGGGCGAGCCGATGGACAACCTCGACAGCGTCCTGGATGCCCTCAAACTGCTACAGCACGACAGAACCCTTAAATTTAGCCCCCGGCGCACCACCCTCTCCACCTGCGGGGTCGTGCCCGGCATCCACAGGCTGACCGAATCCGGCGTCAAAGTCAAGCTGGCGGTGTCGCTCAACGCCGCTTCCGACGATATCCGCGGCACCCTGATGCCGGTCAATCACAGGTTTCCCCTGGATATCCTCAAAAAGTCATTGCTCAGCTATCAGAGACGCAGCCCGTTCCGCATCACCCTGGAATACATCCTGATCCCGGAGGTGAACATGAGCGGCACAGACCTGAAGCATCTGCGCAAATTCTGCTCAGACCTCTCTTGCAAGATCAATTTTATACCCTACAACCCCGTTCCGGCCCTCCCCTACCGCAGTCCCACCGAGGCTGAAATAGACGCCTTTCTCAAAGCCGCCCGGGACATCCCCCAGGCCATCACCCTGCGGCGCAGCAAAGGCTCTGACATCCTGGGAGCCTGCGGCCAGTTGGCGGCGCGGAACAATGAAGCATAGGAGCTTTGCATGAACAAGATCGAAACCATTGCCAGAAAACTGTTTGGAGACAACCCGCCCTGCCGGTGCGGAGGCGGGCATCAGATCTGCCTTGGCTGCGCCGTTTGCCGCGCCGGTATGCCGGATATGATCTTCGATCCTGCCCAGGGAGTCGCCTCCATCATCGATGCCACGCTGCTCAAAGCCGACGCCACCCAGGAAGAGGTGAACGCCCTTTGCGACCTCGCCAACGATTACAAATGCGCCTCTGTCTGCGTCAACTCCCACTTTTCCCACCCCTTGCAGTTGCGGCTTTCATCCTCTGTCAAATCATGCACGGTCATCAATTTCCCCCTCGGCGCTGGCTACATGTATGCCGTGGTGGCGGAAGCCATGGCGGTGATCAACACCGGCATCGAAGAACTGGATATGGTCCAGAACCTCTCCGCGGTCAAAAGCGGCCAGCCCAACCTCTCCTACGACCTGATCAGATCGGTGGCTGAACTTTGCCGTGCCAACAAAGTGCTGCTCAAAGTGATCCTGGAAACCTGCTACCTGAGCGAGGACGAGATCATCACCTGCTGCCTCTACGCCAAGAAGGCGGGAGCGGAGTTTGTGAAGACTTCCACCGGTTTCGGCAGCGCCGGCGCGAGCGTGGAAAACGTGCGCCTGATGCGCGAGACTGTGGGCCCCAAGCTGGGAGTCAAGGCTTCCGGCGGCATCCGCACCCGCGAACAGGCTTTGCAGATGATTGCTGCCGGAGCCAACCGGATCGGCGCCAGCGCCGTCAAAGCTTTGGTTTAGGCGGTCAGAATGCTGCAAGTGCATCTGGCCGGGTACAACGTGGACAGCTCCCTGCTGAGCAGCCTGGACAACCCCGCCGCGACCCCCGAAACCATCTCCGCCGCCTACGCCCGCATCAGCCGCAGCCCCAAAACTGTGACCGAACTGCGTTCAGATGCCCTGCGGGAGATCAACAAAGCCCGGCGCTCCAATCAAAACATCATCTTTGAGATGGGGCACGCCTCGATCGCCGAGCACGCGGTCTTCAATTTTGATATTATCGGCATTTCCCGCCTGCTGGCGGAAACCGTTGAATCCATCCGGCTGGCTTCCTTCACCGAAAAATCGCAGCGCTATGTGACCTTCACCCGCGCCTGGGTGTTACCCGCCGAACTGGACTCGCATCCCGAACTGCGCAACCGCTACGAGGCTTTGATGGATGCCCTCTTTACGGAATACCAGCGGAGCTTTGAAGCCCTGGTAAAACATCATCGCGCCAAACACCCCGAACTGTCCGGGACAGAACTGGAATGCAAGGCCAAGGAAGACGCCCGCTATATCCTCCCCCTGGCCACCCAGACCCAATTGGGGCTCACCATCAACGCCCGCAGCCTGGAAAACCTGCTCCGCCGCCTGGACGCCCATCCCCTTCAGGAAGCGCGGGAGCTTTACCATGCCTTGCTGGAGGATGTGCGCAAGATTTGCCCCTCGCTGATCCGCCATGCCAGCAAGGATGATTTTCATGGCAACTTCAAGCTGCCGCGCATATCACTTCTGGAGGATGGCTTCGACATCGAAGAAACGGTGCGGATGGTAACTGTTCCCTCCGATCCGGATATTTGCATCCTGGCCGCCCTGCTCTATGAGCGGAGCCAGGGCGATTATACCACCTGCCTGGAGTATGTCCGTTCCCTGGATGCTGAGGCCAAGGCGGAGCTTTACCGCCGGATTTTTGCCAGAATCAAGCCCTGGAGCAAGCTGCCCCGCGCTTTTGAACTGGCGGAATTCACCTTCGAGCTAAAAATGTCCGAAAGCTGCTGGGCGCAGTTCAAACGCCACCGCATCGGCACCTTTGTCAAACAGGCTTTCCCTTATGATGAAACCTATCTCCTGCCCGGGCCAATCATCTCTATCAGGCGCAGGAAACACTGGAGCAGATTGCAGGATATGAGTTTTGATTTGATAACGCAGCTTGCCAACATCAATCTGGCTCTGGCAGCCTACGTCCGCACCAATGCCGACAAGGTGAAAGTGCTGGTCAGGATGAACTTGCGCGAACTCTACCACTTCACCCGCCTCCGTAGCGATGAGCATGCCCAATGGGAGATTCGCAAGCTTTCCAAGCTGATGACCCGCCATATCCAAAAAGCGGCTCCCCTCAGCGCCAGCTACCTCTGCGGAAAAAGCGAGTTTGTAGAGAGCAAGAAGGACTAACCGCAAAGAACACCAGGCTATACTGTGTCATCACGGGCAAGCTTGCTTGACCCGTGATCCAGTCTTTTGGACACAACCAGCCAGTCTGGAAAACCGGCATCAATTCCTTAACAGCCGCATAAATAAACCGGTACATTCTGCAATATCCTTCATAGCTCTCTCCTTTGCTACTACTCGCTTTTGTGCCATCATCCTTAGGTCATCCTTATAAATTATAAGGTTGACCCCAGGATGACCCACACCGGAGAGGGTGATGCAAATGAGGGCCACCCCCCATATATATAGGTGCTATGAAAAGATCGTATAAAGGAAATAGAACGCGGATGACAGGATCAACAGGATCTGCAGGATCAATGAAAGGTAAAAGGATGGAATCCACTGTGTGTCGGCGCTTACCTATAACGCCGTTTGGAATAACCACCCAACCCTGAAATAACGCTTAACCAGGCTATATACCGTGTCATCCCGGGCTTGACCCGGGATCCAGTCTTTTGGTAACAGCCGTGGAAAAGTGAAATGGAGGAATGGGAACCCCTGTTGTAATAATCCAGGCTAAACAGTATCACCCACGCCCCTCATACACTCATCGCTCATTGATCGCTGATTGATCGCTGACCGACCGCCAGGCCTATTTTTTCCTGGACATCAATGGCCGGAAGATGGGACATCAAGGTATGAGGATGCTTCGCCTGCCTTTTCACGCATGGGCCTCTTTTTACCGCATGAAGTCCATTTGAGCCCAGGCGTCTGGTGAATATTTACAGCCTGTAAAGGCTCGATGAACTCCATGCTGGCTGGTAGTTTGGAGTTCAAGCCGGCAATAAAGGTTTCGCCGTTTTCTCCAGTCCTGAAGCTGGACTTCAAACTTTCCTCAAAAGACTGGCTCCCGGGTCAAGCGGTTCACGCAGATATACGCGGATAATAGGGGCTGCCGAAGTCCGTTCGGCAGAGGCAACGAAGTTGCCTGTTTGGAAGAGACCTGCGGTCTCTGTGGCAAACAGACTTTGCCACCCCTGTGCACTGGATCCCGGGTCAAGCCCGGGATGACACGGCTATAAGTCTGTTGAGATTTGTTTCAGGGCTGGCGTGGCAGAGTAACCCTTTACGGCGCTATGGGCAAGCGCCGCTACAGTACAGGCGGTTGCCACCTTTCCACTCTTTTGAATTTGTGTTAATTTGTGTAATTTGTGGACAAAAAAAAGACCCGGCATAGAATACCGGGTCTTGATATTATAGGTTTATTGGTTGGATTTATTTCACCAGCACCGCTTTGCGCAGGAAGCTGTCCTTACCCACGATCATGCGCACGAAATAGACACCTGTGGCGCATTCGTTGCCGTTTGTGTCGCGTCCATCCCACTGCAACTGATAGTTGCCTTCAGTGTGGGGCTTGTCGATCAGGGTACGGACGATCTGGCCGCGGGAGTTGTAAACATGAATGCGCACCTGGTCAGTCCTGCCTTTTTCGATGCTGTAGGGAATGAAAGCGACAGGATTGAAGGGGTTGGGATACACGTTGTTCAGGGCTGTCACGGTGGGGATCACCGGAGGCGTGGAGACGCTCTGGTAAAAGACCGTCACGGGACCATGCACAGTAGAGCTACCGTCCAGTTCCACCATGCTCAGCCAGTAGTAATAGGTGGTGCCGTCAATCAGGGACTCGGAATCACGATAGCTGTAAACCTGGGTCTGTGACTGGTTGGTGGCGTTGATCAGCGGGCTGATGATCTGGGCTTGCTGTTGGGAATTCTGCTCGCCACGCAGCACATAGAAGCCACGCATTCCAGTTTCTGACTGGGTGACCCAGTTGAGGTTCACATACATATCAGATGTTAAAGTGCAGGTGAAGGAACTGAGCACCACGGGGGTGGGGGCTAAGGTTTGGGCTGAAATCTCGTTTGAGTTGGCACTCGTGCCGTAGGCGTTGTAAGCCCGAACAACATAGTAGTAGGTAATTCCGGGTTGAAGCCCGGTAACGTTATAGGAGGTGACGTTGCCAACATCAAGGTTTTGATAACCGGTGACGTACGTAATGGTAGAGTTACAGATTGAGTCATGGGAGCCAAGATACGAGATTGTATCTTGATCATACACATCCCATTCTGTGTCAAGGGTGGGGAATCCAGTAGTGGGATTAGTGGTGATCCCCTCAGTGACCGTAGATTTACGGACAAGAGTCTTGTTAAGGGTGGAATGGTTAGTGCCAGCTGTCCATTCTGTGCCGGGATCTTCGCCGATACAGCCGAAGATATCCACCAATGTGTCCGTGCTGATTTTGCGCAGAGCAAGCGCGTCGTCTCCATTGAAGGAAACGTTTACTGAAGTGATATCTGCTAATTCAAGGATGCTTTGGGAGGCTGATGGGTTAGCTATAACAAAGACATCACCATTGGCAAGGGTCCCTGAAAGCGGCACAGTGTTCGAGATATTCCCACCATTGTACCAGTTTTCAAACTGATAGTCGCTCAAGTCTATCGGAGCGCCGGTGCCATTGTAGATCTCAATCGCCTTGTTACTACCACCGCCTTCAATATATTCACTGAAGAACAGGTCGGTGGCATTGACCCCTGGTGTTATGGTATAAACATCAAGGTAATATCCGGTGGCACCAGTGACAGCGTTCCAGTTGGCCGTGAAACTGGTGTTGGCAACATTGGTTGCGTCCGTTGCAGTGGAAGGGGCTGGAGGTGGAGGTGAAGTCACTGAACCGTTGCAATTGACGTTTTGGGAGGTCGCTCCGGTTGAAGAACAGACAATACTCTCATTGTCGTAGGTACCAATGTCAAGTCCTGATTTTAATCTCACCCATACTGTGGCAGAAACACTGCCGCCTGAGGGTGGATATGTAAGAGATGTGCCGTAGGTCCCGTTTTCTGAGTTGGATATCAGATAATTGGTTGAAGCTGCTACAGCCAGATCAGCCGTCAGGTTGGATCCTGTCAAAGAAAAACTCTGAGCCGTTGATGGTCCGGTATTGTACTCGTAAGAAAACCCTGTGAGTAAAGGGGGCGAAACTCCTATTGTGGGATTTGATCCTGAGTAGCTGGTCCATGCTACATCATCAACTTTAACCTGTGCGGAGCCTGTTGATCTAATCTCCAATACTACATTGCCAGAAACATTAACTGGATTGCTATATTGTACTACAGTATTAGATGTCGGGCTTACTGTGATCGTAGATCCAATTTGGTTGCCGTTTACGTATACTTCCAAGCTACGTGGGTTAGTTCCTGTAAAAGCCCGAACATAATTGAAAGTTAGGGTTCCCATACCACCGGGATAAGATGGAGATATTACATTCCTCATGCCACTAGTACCCCAACAAATCGCTTTCCCATTCAACGTCTGGTCTGTTCTCGCATCTGCTGCGGTCCAAGTAACTCCGTCATCTCCTGTCCAAGATCTACTTAGATAATTATTACTACTGGTTGAAGGTAAGTTGGTGAAAGATTCGCTGGCTTGTGCCCAAGCAAAACACACCAGCACCGATAATAGAGCACATAAAAGAAACGTCTTTTTCATAATTCCTCCCTGAATTACGAGTCCATTTATATGTTTTTTAAAGATTCTATCTTACATGTACCAGCATAGAAACCCCGTCATATCTGGCAAGTGTTTTTTTCTTAACATTTGGTGCTTGCTGACTGCTTGATCCTAAGTGACGAAGAGGACTTATGTTTGGAAGAAAAGAATCGGAAGCTCATTTGGCCAGAACCATCCTGCGTGTATAGCTTCCCTGCACCGTGTCCATGCGGATTCTGTAGATGCCGCTGGAGCAACTTTGGCCAAGCTGGTCTTTGCCATCCCAGACAATCTGATGCGTGCCCGCGGGTTCGCTGCCGGGTTCAATCCTGCGCAGCAACTGCCCCCGCAGGTTGTATATGGAAAAGCTTACCTTTCCCGCCTCTTGCAGGGAGTAGGTGATGAAAGCGCTCGGATTGAAGGGATTGGGGTAAATATTGAGCAGGGCTGTCTGATCCGGAATCTGGGGAGAAGAGGGGCTTCCCTCAGCGGAGTATTCGATGTGGACAGGGCCGTGAAAACTGCTGGCGCCGTCCAGGTCCGCGCTTTGCAGCCAATAGCTGTAGCAGCCGGATTGGAACAGCTCCTCATCGGTGAAAGAGTAACTCTGGCCTTCGGAACTGTTGGCAGCGGTGATGAGGGGGCTGATCAGGCAGGCTTCATCCAGCACCGGCTCCTGGGCCCGCAAGATATAGAAACCACGAAGGCCGGTCTCAGAACGTGTAATCCAACTGAGCAACACCTTATTCTGTGCGTTGGTTCCCACAGTAAAGGAACTAAGCTCCACCGGAGTGGGCTGCAACTTTTCCCCGGTCACGGATATATTGTCGATGGCAAAACTGGGGTCGTAACCGTCGCCGCTGACCCTGCGCGAAGCTGTCCGCAACTGAACAACGGGCTGGTCATCGCATTCAGGGGGAAGCTGTAGCGAAAAGCTTACAGGATTCCGTGGATAGGGGTAACCTGAACTCACACACTGAACTGTGTTGTTGCTGTATTCCGTTCCATCCAGGTTGGTAAAGTCACCGCTCTCCCCCACGCGGTACTGCATGATCGCCTCATTGATGCGGGTATTGCTGGTGCCGTCATAGGGATTGCGGATCGTCATAAAATCATAGCTGAGGGTGATATTCTGAAAGCCTTGGGTGTTGACGGCGAACACCAGGCTGAGATCGTTGATATTGGAATTCAGGAAACCAATTTTCCCGTTGTAATTGGCAACGCCTGCAGCTGTGGTCGATGCGTTTCTGTTGGCATAAAGATTTCTGTCTAAAGTTGCGGGAGAGGTATAGAACTGGCCTGTAACAGGATATCCCAGCATCCAGCCTCCGAATCCGGCAGGATAAGTGGTGCTATACCAAGGCAGATAGGCAAAATCTTCCCAGTACGGTAGAGACCGAGGGACAGGATTGGTCTGGGCGAAAGCCAATGACACCAACAGTAACATGAAAACAAAACTAAGTTTGTGGTTCACTACGTCCTCTATATTTGGTTCTTTGTCTGGTATTCAAGCAAATACGGATTGTCATGATAAAGCAGGAAGGCACCCACACCAAGGTCAACAAACTAAACTAAACAAAAATCATTATCCGTTAATCCGTGTAATCCGTTAAATCCGTTTGGAAGTTGGCCTGCAAATCCTGATTGAGCCTGGCATGCTAATCTTATACGGATTGACGGATTGTACTGATTTACGGATTGTATTGATATAGGTTTGGAATGCGTTCCCAGGCGAGACTCACGTTGCCGAAATTAATCACAAAACCAAGATTCAGGTTTGCCAGTCTAAGATAATTGAAAACTTGTTGATTATGAACCGGAAGGATATGTTCTGTAGCTTTGATTTCCAAAATGATCTTATCGAAACAAAGAAAATCGACCCTGTAAAACTTGTTTAACCGAACACCTTTGTATGATATATAGTAATCTTTCTCCCGCTGGAATGGTATTTCCCTGAGCTTAAATTCATGGGCCAGGGCATCAGAGTACACCGCTTCCAGAAAGCCACAACCAAGCTGATTGTGCACTTCCATGCAGGCTCCCAGTATCTTTTCCGATAAATCTTCGTATAATAAGCTCATGCTTCAAAAACACATAATTCTCTTAAAGAATATGATACTATTGGCTTCGGGCCCGCTTGAAGAGGATGTTCCAAACTCCTTTCCAGAAATAACTCCAGTCAGTGGCAAAGGGTTTGACCGCCTTCTTTTGCAGATAGCGGCGTTCGGACTCCACAATCTCCTCAAAGCTGCCTGGCAGATCGGCATAGAAGGGCGGCAGCAGGCCGGGACGGAATTTGAGGCGCAGCTCTTGCATATCCGGCGGGTAAAGCGAGTAATAGTGCTCGCTGAGGGCGCGGACTCCCACCAGCACCAGTTCTCCGTGGAAGAAGTTGATGAACTGGGGCAGTTCGTCTATCCACAGGGTGCGCAGGATTCTGCCCCAGGAGGTGACGCGAAAATCATCCCGGAACTTGCCCCCTTCCTGCAGCGCGTTGGTCTGATACACGTAATCCTGCAGGTATTCGCTATAAGGGTGCATGGTGCGAAGCTTCTTGATATAGATCACCTTGCCATCTTTGCCCAGGCGTTTGAGGCGGATCAGGGGGCCATAGGTGGGATTGGGGTCAGTGCGGGGCGGCTTGGCTTTTTTGAGAATGAAACGCATGGTGGAACCGATCTCCCGCTTGCAGATGAGCTCGAAACCGCAAAAGTAGAAGCGGCCCAGCATCTCAGTCTCTGCCAGGGCGCGGTTCCTGCCCTTGGTGAGGGCAAAATACCAACCTTGCAGGACTGGCAGCTTGGGCATCACGCGGCGGAAAAGAAAATCCAGGAAATAGGCAAAGACACCGAAGACAGGTGTCAGCC
>Ga0208939_1002356_pt1 | contig 13352 bp, 8 predicted proteins | sample AD_STIC12_MetaG_FD_184437 | JGI IMG/M metagenome (GOLD analysis project Ga0208939, IMG submission 184437) | Active sludge microbial communities of municipal wastewater-treating anaerobic digesters from USA - AD_STIC12_MetaG (SPAdes) (version 2) | ecosystem: Engineered > Bioreactor > Anaerobic >...
CGGCGACATCAATGGATTAGCCGGATGCGGGAAATCCGCACGTCCGGTTTCACGAGGGGGGCAGGTTCATGGTTTTGCCATGAACGCTGCCTCTACTCTACTGGCCGAACAAAACAAACCGCCTGAAAGGTCTGTATTCGTCTGAATCAGTATTTTCGACCCTTGTCAGTAATCGCTGTGGTTGATACGCATCCGGCGCACCCTGACATTAGTCGTGGCCCAGATGTAGTGGCGGTCGATGAAAAGGTCTCTGATGCCGGCTACCCGCCACTTTTCCCAGGTCAGACCGTCGTAGTAATGCAGAGAAGTTGATTGGAACCTTATATCAGAGGTTGAATAATCATCGTAAGTTACTGTTGTACCGTCTTTGCGCCTGACAATATGAGGCATTTTATCGCTGCCATCGAGACTTTGCCCTTTTTCGCCGTATTTAACGAAGCCATCACAGGCCACCCACACGCCAATAGAATTATTCTCGCCCGGAACGACGCCGATCGCTGTTATTACGTCAGACATAAAATGCGCATTAACAGTGGTGTATAAGAACATCTCGCCGGTCGGATCGATACGGTTTAGACCTTTGGTGGTGCCAATCCAGAGATTGCCGTCCGAGCCGCTTTTGATGCAGGTGTTGTTGCCAGCGGTCTCAATTCTCGTGAAATCTTTGCCATCCCAGGTGCTGATGCCCTGGTTGTGCATAATTGCCAGCACTTTGCCCTTCTGCGCGTGCCACCAGGCAAAACCGCGCACTTCCGGTATGCTCAGACCCTGAAATACACCGTAATGCTGCCACCTGAACGGGTCGCCATTCATATCTTCGCTGTCGGGGTTTTCAAGAATGTAAAAACCCTGGCTGCTGCCGATGTAGACTTTGCCGCCGCTGAACCAGACGACATTGAGCCTTTCGCCATCAGCCCAGGGAACGAACTTGTACAACATCTGCCAGTCTGGTCTTTCAACGCTGGCTTTTTTGCCTTCAACCTTCGCAATGCGGCGCACCATGCGCATACGAGCCAGGTGTCGACCGGAGAAAATCAGCCAGAGATAATCGGTCGAAGTGTCGGCCGCCATGCAGCTGATTTCCTGATACGGAATCGGAAACGAATTGGTGGCGGTCGCAAAATCTGACCGGTTGGTGTAGTGCTCCCAGTATCTGCCTGATTCAAGCTCCTGAGTCTGCTGCTCTTCTTCGGAAATAGCTTTCGCAAGTTCTTCTGCGTTTTCGGGTGTTTCTGCCTCTGCGCTTTCGTCAGTTTCTTCGGTTTTTTCAAATTCCGGAACCGGTTCCACTCTGGTGCTGAGATTTTCAAAGCCCCTGTCACTCTGCTTTATATGGCCGCTGGCCTTTTTATTGTCGGTTTTCCAGCGTGTCAGGCCATACTGGTGCGATATCCAGTAGCTTGAGTTTTTCACTACCTGAAAATACACCATGTCAGTTTCAAACGGAAAGTAGGTTTTATTGTATCTGGTCCCGACTCCGGCTTCCTGAAGCTCGTCAAAACGATCGGGTGCGAGATGTACAATGACCAGTCCGGCATCGGTGCAGACCAGCAGCAGCTTTTTATAAACATACAGACGGCTGATGCAGTTTGATGGCAGAACGCTGTTTTCGGCCATATACTGGCGCCAGGTGCCTTTGTAGAACCGCCAGAGTCCGCTCGATCGAGTGCCGACCCATACAGCCCGGCGCCCGATAAAATCAGCCAGAAATTCTTCGTCACCCTGCATTTCCGGCAACGGAACCCAGTCGAAAAAATCAGGATTTTCTTTGACTGTTACCACGCAGTTCAACCACTGGTCGGGTTTTGGCAGTCTGATCTCGCGCTGTGCCTGCCCGTTTTTTATCAGACTGAGATATTCTGGAGTTACCGCCAAAAAACGCTTTTCGCGACTTTTTCCCTCGTGGAAAATGTAAAAATCGTTAACCCAGCTTTCGGGCTGATTGGCGCAGTTTGTGGCAGTGAATTCATTGCTGCCAGAAACTTCGATCAGGCCGTTGCCCATTGTCGAAATCCAGCCCTGAAAGTTACTCTGCATGGCCATGGCTGAAACCCCGACTGATCTGATTTTAAGGGTGGCTGAATCGGGGTCGGTCTGGTAGTTTACCGGCGAAAATTTTGCCATACCGCCCTGCGGGATAAAGGCGCTGACAATGTAGCCACCAAAACAACCGGCATAGATGCGGTTTTCCTCTATCTGGATTCTGTTGATGTCGAGGGTTGGCAGGTTGCTTTCCGAGCCGTAAATGCAAGTTTGTTTGCCTTGAACATTTATCAGTCCTCTATTGGTTGCCAGCCAGAGCCCGCCGCTTTCATCGGCGGCAATATCGACGACGCTGATCGAGGCAATTTCCTCGGGCAGTGGCAGCGGTTGCCAGGTGCAGCTGTCGCCGTTGTAGATGCTGACGCCCTTGTCGGTGCCAACCGCCAGAAATTTGCCGAAGGCGGCAACGCAGTTGGCCGATCTGCCGCCCAAACCGGTGTTTTCGGTTACCACCTGCCAGGTTGAAGCCTCTGTTGATACTGCCATAGATGTCATTGTCAGGCAGAGAATGCAGATCAGAATGGCGTGTATTGAAGGTGTGTGCATTAATTTTACTCCGGCAGTGAAAATGCCTGACCAGTTTAGCACATTGCAGGCCCTGATTCAGGCAACCACATAAAATTAAAAAGAGGCTTTGTTCAGCTGCCTGTCGTCAGAACTTGGCGGTTTGCCCGACATGCTGCCATGGAGCTTTTGTAACTTTCTGGAAGAAAGCTTGATAAAATGCTATTTATAAAATGGAATTTGCGTCTGGAGGCAATTGAAGATATGAAAAAAATCACTTTCTGTTTAACGGTTTGGCTGCTTCTTGTCTTTGCTGCCTGTGTTCAGCCACTGGCTGCGCAATCAAAAGCGATTCTCAACTGGCAGCCTGACGAAACCCGGCAGCCCAAGCCTTTCACTGAAACCGAGATCAAGGAATTGATGACTGCAGTGGAGAACGGCAGACTCGAACAGGTTCAGAATCTGTTAAAAGAAAAGCCCGATCTTGTCAAAGCCAGAGACAACGATGGCTGGACCCCTCTGATCATGGCGGCTCGCTTTAATCACGTGAACCTGATTAAATTGCTGCTCAAGAGCGGGGCCAAAGTTGATGACGTTGATAACGAAGGCAGTTCGGCCCTGCATCACGCAAGCGCCAGCGGCCGCATGGAAGCGGTAAAGGCGCTTGTCGAAAACAAAGCCCGAGTCAGCCTGAAAAACCAGGGTGGCGATACACCTCGCAAACTTGCAAAATCAAGCGGCCACGACAAGGTTGCCGATTACCTTGAGAAGAAAAAAGGTTTTTAGTCATTATTATCATCCTGGGCTGTTTTGAGCTTGTTATGATAAAACAGGGGCTGTCTCATCGTTGAGACAGCCCCTTGAATTTATGGTCAGGGCCTGAGAAACTGGTCTATTTATAAAAATCTGCAGCTGCTCATGACCGTGGAAAATGGCGTTCTTCGGCAGGAGCGGTTGCTGTGCAGATCAGGGGAGAAACAGCAGGCCGGAGGCCGGGTCGAACACATGGCGCGGAAATAGAACCCCACCGTTGGCACCCTGGGTTTCGGCCGGAAAATCGGGATAGCCGAGAGTTTTGAGCAGGTGTGAGTCGGCATCGGTGTCAAAGAAAAAGATCGGGATATCAACCCGCAGCGGGGGCTTGTTTTCCGGGGTAAGCCAGAAGACTGCCGAAACAATGAAGCCTTCCTGCTCCGATTCCGAATCATGGTAAGGCTCGCGGGTCATTACGACCTCCAGAGTGCGCGGGGTTTCGGCTTTAAGAGAACCGACGGTTACCCAGAACGGGTTTTTCACTGTCCAGGAACCGCTTGAATCGATACGCAGAATGACATGGTTGTTCCACGCCCAGTACATACCGGCCACGAACGGGCCATAAAGAATCGTCAGACACAGCAGCAACGGGCCAAAACGGTTGTGAGTGAAGGTCGGGTCGGTTGCTTCTGAGCCCACGGGGGCGAAAATTGGCCGCAGAATTCTGGTCATGATCAACCAGCCGAGAAACAGGAAAAAGAACAGGATTATCCATGAAATGATCAGGACATTCCAGCCGTAAAGGGCGGCAGTTTTCATTCGTTCTTCCTCCAGGGTAAAAGCATTATAAACAAAAACCGGGCTGTCGCACAGTGTCGTGTAACAGCCCGGTCTGTTAGCCGGTCTTGCGCTCGAACCCTCTCAGGTCAGGCTTTGCGGCCTTTCTTTTCGAGGTTCTGTTTGGCCTGGAAAACGAAGGTGGCCAGATTGGTCTCGCGGTTCGGCAGAATGGTGCCGTCATAGACCATATCGACGAACGGCGCCTGATTGCGCATGTGAACCTTGAGAATGGCGCTGGCGATGGTGCTTGGCATGCAGGTGAACGGCATCGAGTTGACTACGCCGTTGTAGCCTTCTTTAGCGAACGCCAGAGCGCCGCCGATACTGAGAATGGCTTCGCCGTTGATGTGGTTCGAGAAGGTTTCGCCGACTTCATGCAGAATGTGCTCGGTCGAATGGTCGAAGCGGTTGTCGAGAATCCGTGAGAATGGCTGTGAAATGAACTTCGCGACCATGCGCTGATACTTCGAGGTAAGCCAGAATTTGGCAGTTTCACCGAGATTGCCAAGACTTTTCTGGCGTCTGAAGGCTTCTTTAGAATCTTCGATGCCGGTGTGGGTCGTGTATTCGATCCATTCGGCAACCGACGAAGTGTAGGTCTCGCAGCCCAGGTCTTCGAGAGTTTTGATCAGCTGCTGGTTGCTTTCTTTGTGCGTGCGCACGAAGATTTCACCGACAATGCCGATCAGCGGGCGCTGTTCGTCGTTGCGCTCGATGGCGGCAAAAGCCCGGGCAGCCTTTTTGGCAGCTTTGATCAACTGCAGACCGCCGCCGGCCTCGATTGCCGAAATGCCAGAAAGCATTGCGTTTTCGAAAATTTTGTCAGTGGTGCCTTTGACCTTTTCGTAGGGTCTGATGCGCCACAGGGCCTTTTCGATGAGGTCAGAATAGACGATCGACTGCCAGGCGAGCTGTCTGAACTGCAGTGCCTGATCATCGTTGAAGTAGCCGGCGAAGCGGTAGCTGTCTTCTGAGCTTGGCGACAGAATCGGCACATTCACGTATTTATACTTGTCGAGCAGAATGCGGTGCAGGCGGGTATATTGCCCGAAGCGGCACGGGCCTTCGGTTTCGGGCATAAAGAACGCCAGGCCATTGTTTACATCCATGCCGTCGGCCATGTGGCGGTCAATGACGTCGAACATGTCACCGGTGGTGACGATACAGGGGAAACATTCCTTGCCACTCGTGTGCTTCTTCCCGAATTCAAGGCCGGCATTGGTGTAAGTCGGCATGACTTCAGCCTTGCAGCCGACTGCTCTGAAAGCGGCTGCGAGACAGCGAGCGCCTTCGGCCATTTTCGGCAGATACAGGGTGCGCTCGGTCAGAGGTGCCGTCGATTTGCGCGGCATGAAGTTGATGTCTTTGCTGGTCAGCACGGTGATCTGCTGCTGATTTTTGATTGCGTCGATAAAGGCGAGCAGGCGGGTTTCGACGCCGGCGCCGGCCGAATGTTCGTCGAGCTCGAGTTCGAGGTAGGGGCGCCCGGTGCGGTTCATCTCATGGTTGAAGAAATGCAGCACGAATGAATCGGGGCCGCATGAAAAACTGGTCAGATAAAGGCCGAACAGTCGGTTGTCGCGGTTGATATACTTGGCGGCCTGCAGAATGCGGTTGCCGAAGCCCCAGTACATATTCGGGTATTCAGATTCGATGTCGATGCCCGACAGATCGAGAAATTCCTGCGGAATCGCATGAATGCCGAGGCGGCTGAAAGTGGCGAACAGATTGAGGTTGGTGCGCGAATCGTAAGCGCTGTAGGGGCGGCCGATAACGACGATGGCGCGGCGGTCGCCGAGGTTTTTGAGAATTTCGGCGCCGACTCTTTTGATTTCGGCGTCGAACTGCTTGAGCACTTCAGTCGCTTCATCATAGGCTTTGGTGAATTCAGCATCGTTGAAACGCAGGCCAAGGCGCTTGAATTCCTGGGCAAACGACAGGTGCATATCCATTTTGCCCTTCTTGAAGTAAACGGCCGGCTTGATGACCTTCTTCGGGTCGAGGCCGAGTGCCGCCATCAGCATATAGGTGTTGGCTTCTACATAGGGGCAATAGAAGGCGTTGTTGCCCTGATTCGCTTCCATTTCGATGAGCATCGGCATGAAGATAAAGTCGCAGTGATCCTTGATGGTTGCCGCATGTCCGTGCGAAATCTTGACCGGGAAACAGGCCTCGCAGGTCATGGCTGCTATGCCGCGGTCGACGATTTCGCTGTTGGTTTCAGGGCTGATCACGACTTCATAGCCAAGCTTCGTCAGCAGGTGGGTCCAGAACAGGCCGAGCTGGTGAAAGCCGAGAGCTCTCGGAATGCCGAGAACGATTTTGCCGCTCTTCTTTTCGGTTGTAGTAGCGTCGCCGGCGATGCGGTAGAGACCCTTCATGTGCTTGAAAAAGAGTTCCTGGCGGACGCGGTTAAAGTCGGGGGCGCGTTTGGTGGCCTGCTGGCGTGATTCATACATGCCGCAGTCGCCGCCGTAGATAGCTTCGTCGTTACCGACTTTGTAGATCTGCAGTTTGCACTGGTTGTGGCAGTTGGCGTTGCGCTGGCAGATTTCTTCGTCGTGAATGAAAGGCTGTTCAACGACGCCCCAGCCGCGGAACCTGGTCTTGAAAGTCTGGCCGGCGGCCAGTTTTGCCTTGATTTCGTCCATGGCGTGCAGAGCGGCACCGATGCCGCCCATGACTTCGCGATGGGGCAGGGTGATGATCGGCTTGCCGACGATGCGTTCAAAAGCTGCAACTACTGATTTGTTCAGTGACGGGCCGCCCTGAAAGCTGATTTTGCGGCCGATCTTGCCGTCCTGAACGACGCGGTTCAGGTAGTTGTGAACGACTGCCTGTGACAGGCCGGCGAGCAGGTCTTCGACGGCGCCGCCCATCTGCAGATATGACATCAGATCTGATTCCATGTAGACGGTGCAGCGTTCGGTCAGGCGGTAGGGGGCTTTGGCGCGCATCGCCATTTCTTCGTATTCCCCGGCGATATTGATGCCGAGCTTGTTGGCGCTTTCTTCGAGAAAGCTACCGGTGCCGGCGGCACATACTTTGTTCATGCGGAAATCAACGACATAACCGTTGCCGAGCGCTGTATATTTGGCATCCTGGCCGCCGAGTTCGAAAATGGTGTCGACTTCGGGCTCGAAATGGCTGGTGCCGCGGGCATGCGCGGTAACTTCGTTGACGACATCATCGGCGCCGACGAACAGATTGGCGACTTCGCGGCCCGAGCCGGTAGTGCCGACGCCGAGCACATTGACGCGTTTGACGTCGATGGTTTCAACGCAGTTGCGCAGGGCTTTCTTGATAGCGACGACCGGCTGGCCTTCAGTCGGAATGTAGCGCTTGTAGACGATGCGGCCTTCGGGAGTGATGAGAACCAGCTTGGTGGTTGTCGAACCGATATCGTAGCCCATGTAGACATCGACGACGTCTTTGCCGGCCGGCAGGCCTTCGGCCTTGCCACATTCGGCAAACGGATGCAGCTTGAGAGCGAGCGGTTCAGTGCGCACCGCGGCAAAAGCTTCAGAAGCTTTGAGCTGGTTGATCTGCTGGGCGGTGACGGCGCATCCCTGGTTTTTGCTGATGGCGTTGAGAATGGCGCCAAGGGCGCCGACGCTGGTGTAATGATCGGGCACGGTTACCGGCAGGCCGAGAATGCGTTCGAAAGACTGGCGAGCGAGCAGGTTCGAGGCGTAGCCGCCGATGAAGGCAACGGGGGCCTGCAGCTGGCGGTTGTTTACCAGGGTCGATTTGTAGTTTTTGGCGACGCCTTCGTGCAGCCCGCTGATGATGTGGCGTATCGGAATACCCTTGTTCTGCAGGTGAATCATGTCGGATTTGGTGAAAACCGTGCAGCGGCAGGCAACACTGGCCGGGCAGTCAGACTTGCGGCCCTCTTCCATAAAACGCATCAGGATTGATTCCATGCGCTTCTGCGGGTCGGTGATGGCGTTGAATTCTTCGACGTCAGAGAAGATGCGTTCGGCCTGCTGGTCGATAAAACTGCCGGTGCCGGCGGCGCAGGCTTCGTTGAGTTTGAAATCGTCGAGAATGAAGCCCTTGTCACTCGGAGTGAGAATGAGAAGCGCCGAATCATGGCCGCCGATCGAGATGGCGGTGCGGGCTTCGGGCATCAGGGCATAAAGACCTCTGGTCTGGGCAGTGGTCTCGATTTCGAAATATGTTTTAAGCTCGGCGGCGACGGCCTTGCCGTGGGTGCCGGTGAAGGCGACCCGCTGAATGTTGTCGCGGCCGTATTTATCTTCGATTTGACCGAGAATGCGGGCGACAAGCTCGAGCGTGCGGCCGAAATGGCGGTGATATGGCATTTCTTCGACAAAGCGGCCTTCTGCGTCGCAGATGACCGCGTTAATGCTGACTGATCCTATGTCAAAACCTATATTAAGCTTACCTGTTTTCATTTTACCTCCTGAGGGTGAAACGGGTCTGTTATTGTAACATTAAAAAGCCCCTCAGGCAATGGGGCCGGAGGGGCTTGAAATGCAGGTTTGACGGTGGCGTCAGTCAGTCTTTTTCCAGCCGTCGTCGATACTGATATCTGTGCCCGGGGCTACCGGAACTTCGTCGACTCTGTCGGCCGGGTTCAAGTTTGTCGGCGTGGCAGAAGCGGATTGTGGCGCTGAACTGGAGGCGGTAACGCCCGCTGGCGCGGTGGCGGTTTCGTCTTTCCAGAATTTGATGTTGGTCGGGTCTGAAATGGGTGCCTGGCCAGAAGAGACTTCGTAAGCCGGCTTTGGCATCATCATGTAGTAACCGTCATATGATAGCAGCAGATCGCCGGCGTTCGTTACCAGAGGCTTCATGAACAGGCTGCGACCGCCGGTTGCCCATACGGTTTGGTTAGATTCGGTTTCGATGTAGCTGCCATAGGTAGTTCGTGCGAAGAATGAATCTTTGTGCGTGACGAAGATGCCACGGCGGTGCGGAAAAGCGTTGTAGACATCAGACAGGTCTTTTTTCCAGAGCTGTTCGCCGGTATTTGTGTCGAGGCAGCGCAGAGTCTTCTTGTCGCAGAGCATCAGGCGGTTGCCATACCTGGCAGCGCCGATATAACCGGCCTGGATGGTTGTTGTCCAGGAGGTGCCGGTCATCAGCGACATGCAGACAACCCGCGATCCACCTGAAGCGAGCATTATCAGAATGTCGTCGAGTATCTGCGATGCCTTGAGGCCCTTGATTTCGTTTTTATGCAGAAGGGTGCCGTGGTCCTGGTCGAAGATCATGATTTCGCCTTCATGTGAAGCCATGACACAGATGTTCTGTACGAACAGCGGGGTATCCTGACCAAGCGGCACGGCGGCAAATGTCCAGGCAATCGTGCCATCTTCGGGATTGAGGGCCGTGGCTTTCCATTTTGGTTCTTTTAGGTCGTTGTAGCCGTGCAGGCAGACGATGACCTTGCCAACCGAGTAGTTAACCAGAGTATCAGAAAAAGTGTATTCCCAAAGCGGTTTACCGGTGCGGCTGTCGATGCAGAAAAGTGTGCTGGCGGTAGACTGAATTAGAATTTTGTCGTTGTCGACCTTCATCGGAGCGATCCTGAACTGCTCAACCGTGCCGTTTTCCCATACCAGTTTGAGGCCGGGTACCGAAAAGCCGCGCACCATTCTCGATGAATCACCCGTAATAACCATGTTGCCGAGCGCGATCGGCTGAAAAGGCAGGCTGTTCAATTCGGGTGACTCTGCGATCAGCGAACCGGCCGCATCGACTTCGAACAGTTTGAAACTGCGCTTGCCCTTGTCACCACAAAGAAAAACAAAGTTGTCGCCGGCTGCAACCGGGTCAGAAAAAACCTTGGCGCTGATGGCGCGCGACCAGAGTGTGGGAGTTTCGCCGTGCGAACCGAGCAGGTGAAAAGCCGCCACACATGCCAGCACCAGAACTACACCAATTAGACGTCTTGACATAATTCAGAGGGTTTTGACGGCATTGAGAATCATTTCAATGCACTTTTCAGGAGCGATGCGGCTGGTGTTGAGAATCATATGATAGTGGTGCGGGTCGTTCCAGTCGGCATCGAAAAAATCGTAGATAAAGTTGGCGGCGGCTTCGTCTTTGCGGCTGACCACTTCTTCGGCTTTGGCCTGGTCGAGGTTCTGTTCTTTCATTACATGCTGAATGCGCTCGTTACGGTCAGCGACAATACGCACATGCAGTGTGTCGGAGCGGTCCTTGAGAATCTGGCTGCCACCACGACCGAGAATTACCACGTTCGACTTCTCGGAAATCTCTTTGATTACCTGGCTCAGGACTTCGTAATAATCTTTTTCCTGAAAGGCGTTGCGCGGGTAGGTGCTGAAAATCTCGGCTGAATCCCAGTCGAGTGGGCCGATGCCGAAGGGATGGAAAACCATGCCACCCTGAGCAATGCTGGCAAGGGCTTCTTGAAAGAAAACCCCAATGCGGTTATACGACTGCTGGTCGAAGTCTTCGAGCTGTTCCTTGTTTTTTCCCATTTTATGGGCGATTTCGTTGATGATCTGCTGGTCGTAGCAGACATAGCCAAGGGCTTCGGCGACCTTGAGTGCAATAAAAGTTCCAGATGCACCAATCTCACGCGAAATAGTTACGGCTGGCATCTGATCCTCCTTCTATATTAAGACCTTAGGCTTATTTTAAGCCATAAAGAACCACTGTTCAACAAGTTACAAAAAATAAATAAAAAAATGGTTAATCATTCTTATAAATTCGCCGATGAATCATTTGTAGAAAATTACAAGGAGGAAGGCAAATGGTTCACCCAGGGATGGTCGGAATTACAGAATTGATGATGGACGAGAATTTTCTGTGCTGGATGGAAGATCAGTCTGATGATCTGCTCGAAAACCACACAACCTACGAAATTTTTAATCTTTATCAGTCAGCTGTAAAACACTGAGCAATTCAGACGAAACAGATCGGGAACCCCCGATTTTTCTTTTTTAGGCCGTTTCGTTTTTTCGATTCAGGAACTTTTTAAAAGCCTCCCGGCTTTTTTCCTGACACTTTTTATCAGAACTGCTGTTACAGACGCAGTTACCCCATTTGTCGGCAAACTCAAGATAGGCGCGCATTCTTTCGATCGTCGCGGCGCTGACCCGATGTTCGAGACGGCATGCTTCCTGCTGGGCAAAGTCTTCAGAGAACGCCAGAATTTCACCGAGAAACTGGGCGAGAATACCGTGATAGCGGCTCAGAGCCATGATTGTCTTCTGACCTTCTTCGGTCAGAGTTACTGGACGGTATGCCTGATAATTTATCAGCCCCTTTTCAGACAGCCGCTGCAGAGCATTGGTAACCGAAGAACGCTTGCAGCCCATGCGTTCGGCAAGGTCAGAAGTCCGAACTGCCCCATGTTCCTGCTGCAGTTCGGCAATCTGTTCAAGATATGATTCAAGAGCGCCTGAAACACGATCTTTCATTTTTTTATTCCTGTTTTACCCCTGGCAGTCATTGCTTTTTGATGGGCAGCCGCTGCAGCCGGCACATGAATTGCACTGGCGCCCGATAAATGTGTTGAGAAGCGTGCGCAACAGATACCAGCCCGCAAAAATACCTGCCAGAATTATGGTTACGGCTTCGGCCGCAGTTCCATTGCTGGCCTGCAGAGCTTCGCCGATTTTCAGGGCGGCAAAGCTGACGAGATAGGCTATCACAAAATATACCAGCAGAGAAAGTGCCGTAAACTTTGTCGAGCCACTTTCGCGCCAGACGACGCCAAGGGTGGCGATACAGGGTATGTACAGCAGAGTGAACAGCATGAATACAAATGCAGAAAGCTTGTTCATGCCGGTTTTGCTCATTCCTCTGCCAAGATCTTCATCATAGGGCAGATAAAGAACTGTCAGGGTCGATACTACGGATTCCTTGGCCAGAAAACCCGGAATCAGCGAAACAGTTTCACGCCAGCTGAAGCCGAGCGGCGCCATTACCGGGTGCATCAGTTTGCCGATGCGCGCCATATAGCGGCCTTCCATCTGCTCGATGTCACGCTTGTGAGTGAGGGCGGCAATATGTTCGGTCGTTTCAGCCGTGACCGTCTGCGACTTGAGGGCAGCCAGTTCGGCTTCGTAATCAAAACTCAACGGCACTTCACGCGGGAACACCGACAGAACCCAGATCACGATCGCGCCGGCCATGATTACGGTGCCGGCTTTTTCGACAAAATGCATCGCTTTTTCGTAAAGCATGTGCCAGACGCTGGCAGCGGTCGGCAGGCGGTAGGGCGGCATTTCAAGCAAAAACGGGCTGTTTTCGACGGTTTTAAAAAGAAAGCTGGTCATGTGACCTAAGAAGATCAGCACCAGAAGATTGACGAAGAACAGAGAGAACATCCAGACGCTCGGATTTTCAGGAAAAAAGGTGCCGCACAGCAATACCAGAACCGGCAGGCGGGCGGCGCAGGTGACCAGCGGAATCAGCAGCATGGTGAGCAGTCGCTGAAAACGGTTGTCGATGATGCGGGTGGCCAGCACTGCCGGAACATTGCACCCAAGACCCATGATCATCGGAATGAAGGCGCGGCCGTGCAGGCCGATGCTGTTCATCATGCGGTCCATGATAAAGGCTGCGCGCGACATGTAGCCGGAGTCTTCGAGAATCGCTATCCAGAAGAAGAGAATTAGAATGTTGGGGATGAATACGATAACGCCGCCGACGCCACTGATGATGCCGTCAGCCAGCAACTCCTGCAGCAGGCCTTCCTGCACGTTGGCTTTGACAAAATTGCCGGCCATTTCTACGAGAGATTCCATCCAGCCCATCGGTATTTCGCCGAGCGAGAAGGTGGTCCAGAATACCCAGGCCATCATCAGGGCGAAGATCGGCAGCCCGAGAAAACGGTGGGTGAGCACTGAGTCGAGTTTTTCCTGCCATGATGGAATGCTTTTGCCCGGAATCGTGGCACAGGCGGCAATCAGTTTTTCGATACGGCGGTAGCGGTCAGAGGCAAGTTCGCAGGCGAGATCGATGACCTTGACCGGTTTTTCGCGGCCCTGGCTGAGCAGGTTGGCCAGTTGGCGCCTGATTTCCTGGACCTTTATGTCGGATTCGAGCGGCTTGAGGCTGATCAGTTCACGCAGGGCATTGTAGCGTTGAACCGGGGTGGCAGAAGCCCATTTGAGACCCTGGCAGGCGAGCACGTCTTCGGCGGCCTTTTTCCAGAGGTCGGGCAATACGAGCATGTTGTTGCAGCATTCGGGGACGAGAGA
>Ga0208939_1002365_pt1 | contig 13313 bp, 10 predicted proteins | sample AD_STIC12_MetaG_FD_184437 | JGI IMG/M metagenome (GOLD analysis project Ga0208939, IMG submission 184437) | Active sludge microbial communities of municipal wastewater-treating anaerobic digesters from USA - AD_STIC12_MetaG (SPAdes) (version 2) | ecosystem: Engineered > Bioreactor > Anaerobic >...
GACATTATCTGGGCCGGTGCAGCCGCACATCTGCACAACATCATCGACCTTGGGATTCATCTTGAACATGCCCCCAGGCATGCCCGCTCGCTCCTGGACCAGGTCTTTGTGCTCGGTGACGGGCTTGGGTAGATGGGGGATTCCCAGAGCCGAGCCCAGGTTCATGCTCGGGTCCGCGTCAATGGCCAGCACCCTGTTCGCAGGGTCTTCGGCAAGCATGGCGGACGTGATGGCGCTTATGGAGGTCTTGCCCACGCCCCCCTTGCCGCACACGGCAATGATAGTGGTTTTCCCGCCTTCAGTTTCTTTCATACAGCGCATTCTCCTTTCCGCGCAGCGAATCACGCATCGTCCTGAGCTCCGATACCTCGCTGCAGACATCGGTAAAATCGCAGGTGCCGCAATCGAAGGACATCTCCTGCGCCATCTTGTTCATGGCGCTGATGAGCCGCACGGCCCGCTCCCCTACGTGCTGGAGCGAGCGGACATCATCCGGCGACGACGTCACGATGAGGATCTCCACGCCCCGAACGTAGTCCAGCCTGCGGTACCGTTCCATAAGGGATGCCGCGAGCAGGTCCAGGGAAAATCCTTCGGCAATGGCCTGCCTGCTGATCCTGCTCCATTCCCGCATGTACTGGGAGACCGCCCGCATCATGTAGCCTTTAAGGTTAACGTCATACCGCGCCAGTTCGATTTCGCGGTGCCGGTCGTAGCAGTTTTCCTCGGTGAAGCCTTCGACATCGAGGATGACCGCCTTGCCCAGGGGCAGTCTCGCGCCGTCCCTGCCCGCCACGTCGGGACCGATGCGGGTGATCATACCGTCCCGCACCAGTTCCGGGTTCCCGGTCCAGACCAGGAACGATGCCGATTCGTCCCGGGGATTGCCCAGCTCGACTGCCGTATCGCACTGCAGCACGATGTTGCCTTTCTCGCCCGCGGGCCAGGGACGGTTGACGGCCGTGAACTCCGCAAAACCATGGGTCGACGACCTCATTCCGTCCATCCAGGACCTCAGATCATGTATTATTTCCTCAAAAAGTTTCATAGACCATCACTCGACAAGGGCGCTCTCTTTCTGACGCGCCGGCTTGCCGTTGGCACCCCGGGCATAATCGAGGGCCATGAGGGACGCCCCGATTGCCCCGTTTATCTGCGGATTTTCAACGCGCAGAAGCTCGCATCCCAGGGCATTTTTAAGCGCCTCGAACATTCCTGCGTTCCGGGCAACCCCGCCGGTCATGACGGCATCCTTTTCGACGGTTATGCTTTTCGCAAGGGCGGCCGCCCTGTTGGCCACCGCGTTATGGAGGGCGCGGACGATATCGGGTATCTCGGCCCCGTCATTAACCAGCGATATGATCTCGGTCTCGGCAAAGACAACGCACTGGTTGGACAGGGTTATTTTCTTCGTCGACTTCATCGAGATGTCGCCCAGGTCCTCCAGCTTTATCTCCAGCGCATCGGCTATTATCTCAAGGAACCTGCCGGTGCCGGAAGCGCACTTGTCGTTGTAGAGGAACCGCACGACCCTTCCCGAAGGGTCGATCCTGATGGCCTTGCAGTCCTGTCCGCCGATATCTATGACGGTCCTGGCAGACGGGGCCTGCCACACAGCCCCCCGGGCATGGCAGGCGATTTCCGATTCAACGCCGTTAACGAAGGAAATGTTTTTCCTCCCGTAGCCCGTGCCGACGCACCAGGCTATATCCGCCATTGCAAGGCCTGCGTCTTTCAGCGCCAGGTCCATCACGGTTCTGGCCGATTCCTCCGGCGACCTTTTCGCCAGGTCCATGGCCGACGCCACTATGCCGTTTTCATCCATGATGACCGCCTTGGCGGTCAGGGAACCAACATCGCATCCGGCTGCAATCATGACTTTCCTCCTTGCGCCTTTTCCCTCGCGATAAGCGCGGCGCCGATTGCCCCGGCAAGCTGCGGGTCTGCCCTGGTTACGCGCTTGATCCTGAGCCCCAGCAGCTTCTCCAGGGCCGCCACCACGCCGGCGTTCTTGGCCACCCCGCCGGTCATTACCACGTCGCGCTCGAAGCCGATATTGTTCACGATAATGGACATACGGCTGGCCATGGCGCTGTTGATGCCTGCCGCGATATCGGCCACGGGCACGCCGTTGTTCAGGTGCTGGATCACGTCCGCCTGGGCCCATACCGTGCAGGCCGATGCGAGGGTTATGGGGTTTCTTGACGAGGACGACAGGGTCCCGAGGTCGTCCAGCTCAACGTGGAGCACCCGGGCCATGACCTCGAGGAAGCGCCCGGTGCCGGAGGCGCACTTGTCATTGGCAGTGAACTTCACCATGTTCCCCTGCGCATCAAGGCGCATCGCCTTGCAGTCCTGGCCGCCGATGTCTATGACGGTCCGCGCCGAAGGCACCAGCCACTGGGCCCCCCTGCCGTGGCACGCGATCTCCGTTACCGCTTCCCTGACAAAGGATATCCTGTCGCGGCCGTACCCGGTCCCGACGCAGAAGGCAAGGTCTTTCATTGAAAGCCCGGCCCTGGAAAGCGCCTGGCCCATGGCCGCGTCAGCGGAATCCCCCGGTTTTGCCTTCGATTTCATTATTACCGACTCGACGATCTTTCCGTCGTTCATGATCACCGCCTTTGACGTGAGGGATCCCACGTCGCATCCCGCTACCATCATACCAGCAGCCTCCTAACCCGTAAAAATTCTTCAAGGCGGTCCTGCGACGCCTCCCATGATTCAACCCGGTCGTCAAAGGCGTCGCCGTACATGATGAAAGTGGGGATTCCCGCCTTTTCCGTGTCCCGGGCCAGGAGCTTCACCATGCCCCAGGTGTTGCGGCATCCCGGCGTGCCGTTGTAGATTATGCAGTCGGCGCTGTACATTTTCGCCAGCGAAAGCGTGTCCTGCAGCCACATGTCCGGCGCGTCGTAGGGCCCGCGGATAGACTTGATCATGGGCATGCGCGAGTTATGGTTCGCCATGGTCCTTATCATCGAATCCAGGTCATCATAATCGAAGGAATACGCGGCCGCCTCGGTGCGGTATTCCTTCACGTGGGGAGCGGTATGTGCCCAGGAACGGCTGAGAATATTTCCCTGGTAGCAAATACCGTTCCGGTCAAGAAAGTCCCAGAGCCGCAGGCCGTTGGTGTAATGGTCTATATAACAGAAAAAGGCGCGCATCTTCTCGACGCCGCCGGACAGGCCCGATGCCCCCCGCGAGGCATTGTCCGACGCCACTCGGATCATCGACTCCAGCGCGGCAGTGCATTCCTTCATGCCCGAGAAGAGGAACCGCGTCGCGTACACCATCAGGTTGAAGGAAACCGGAAGGGGATTGGGAACTATGCGGGCCAGGTCCTCCAGCTCCGCCACGAGCTCTTCCTGCTTCTCGATCTCCTTCAGGACCAGGCGGAGACGGTCGATGTCCAGCTTTCTCCCTGTGTGCTTTTCCAGAAACGCTATAAGGGCCTTGAAATCGGAATTATGGTACTCGTCAGTCCTCTGGTCCACCAGCACCGGCGGCATATCGAGGGAAAAGAAGGGGACCTTGAGATACGCCGCAGCGAAGGCGAAGGCGTTGGCGTTGGTGTCGCACACGCCGGGGGTGTCGGTGAGGACCATGTCAACCTCCGCGCCGACTCCGGCGAGAAAGGCCCCCAGGGTGCCCCGCTGCGAAGAGCATGACGTCTCCGTGTACCCCACCTCGTTGCAGTAGTCGAGGAATTCCGCCGTTCCGCGGCGGTACGCAAAGGTCTGGGCCACGGACAGGACCTCGAGACAGATCGGGTACACGTCCATGGCGTAGAGTATGCCCGGTGAAAAACAGAAGGTCGTTATGGCGTTGTGGAACCCCTTCTCCCGCGCGGTTATGTAATTCTCGAAATATTTGGCTATGCACTCGATGAAAAGCCGGCCCGGCTCCCCCGTGTCCAGCACCGCTGCGACAGTCCCGTTGAAATAAGGAATATACTTCAGCATGGTCCGGTACTCCTTGTCGGAGCCGTTTTTAAGCTTCGCCGCCGAAGTGAACGTGTTCCAGAGCATCGAATCAAACTTATATTCTTTCAGTTCAGGTCTCATGCCGATTGCCTCCTCTGTTCGATCCGCTCCAAAAACGCGTCCACCCGCATCTTCAACCGCCCCGTTTCGACCAGCGGCCCGTATTCGCGCTCGATCTTCAGGCAGGGGATGCCCGCATCCTCCAGGTCGCGCTCAAAGAGCCCGTTTTCCGAGCCGTGCAGGTCGCAGAAGCGGATATTCTGCAAAATTACGCCGTCTACCTTGGCCTTGCCAGCCTTGTCGGTAAGCATTTTCAGCCGTCCCGCGTATTCGCCGTACATGCGCGGGCACTCGTTCTTGGCAAGGTACCGTTTCGCCAGGGCCTCTATCGGATCAGCCGTCTCATCGACCCGGTCGACATGGAACCGTGAACCGAAGCAGAGATTGTCCGCCACCACGACAGCCCGGTCTCCCTCTATCAGCCGCACCAGGTTCACGTCATCGCTGGCGCTTCCCACAAGCATCAGCCGCGTCCGGCCCTGCATCGTCCCCCTGCTCTTCTCCAGGGCGCCGAGGAGTCCCTCCAGCAATTCGACGTAGATGTCCCGTGGCATCGTGGTCCCGGAAAGAATGACCGCCAGGGCCTCGGTCCCGGTTATGGCCGGATTGTCGGCGATACGCAACCCGTCAAAACGGTCCAGGAGATCCCGGCTCTTATTGAAAAGAATGATTGCGTCCCGCAGCCTGTCATCGGTAATAGAAGTGCCGAAATGCCTTTCAATTTCGTTTTTCAGACGGTTAATCTCTTCTACGAACCACTTCACCGTGTAATCCGCAAATTTATGGGGCACGCCGAAATGAAAGAAAAACTTCGGAAGGATCCCGGCAATATCTTCCCCCGCCTTGCGCCAGCATTCGTCAAGGCGCCGCATCGAATCGCATCCCGGCGTTATGATGGCCCCATCAAGAAAGTCGAACCTGCCCTCGCCGGCCAGCTGCAGCATCGCCTTGGGGAGGCTGCATATAAACGGTCCGAAATAGGTGTCGCCGATTGTTGCTTCTGTCGCGCCGAAACCGCGCACGCGGTACGGGAGGATGCCCGCAGCGAAGAGGAGCTCGTCTGGGACATAGGAACAGGTATACCCCACCACTTTTTTCCCCGCCTCTTTCCACTCGCGGATATAGTCGTTGTTCAACGATATCGCCGCTTCCATGAATGCACTGTTCATTCCGTTCCCTCCATCCGGCTAAAAGCATTTTTAAGTTTTCCGCAGGCATCGCGCATTTCATCGGACATCACGCCGTCGGGAGCGATCAGTTCAGCTATCCCGCTTATGACCGGCGGCATGATCTCCTGGGCCATCGGTTTCATCGACTGGACAATATCGTCAACGAGCCAGCGGGCCGTGCCGCCGACCACTTGCTCGTCAAGGGCGCTGAAAAACTGGGATAGGAAGTTCCTGATCGTGCCCGGCGACAGCCGGCGCACCTGGTTGAAGAGATTGCAGATGCCGCTCAGTGCCGTTGCCATCACCTGGGGATCAAGCTCGCTCATGCCCCGGGCGAATTCCCGGGCCACATCCTCGTCGGAAAAAATACGCTCGAAGGTGTCTGCCTTCCGGCTCCAGGCCCGCACCCATGAAGCCAGGGACCTGAAGTGACTCTGGAAGAAATCCGCCGCGATTGCGGGGTCCCCCTCCAGGACTTCTATGACGGAAATCCTCAGCAAGTCCCGCAATTCCCGGAGCATTCCCTGTGATTTAAGAAGAAGCAGGACATCTACTTCCTTCAGGGTCTCCGCCGCGAGGCTCGACACCGCGGCGGGAACGGCATGGCCCCCGCGGTCGCCGATAAGGGCGCTTCCGGTGTGTATCTTTCTTACTATTTCGCTTACCTGGTTCACGAGGCTCCCGATGCTTTTGCCGTCTACGTCGCGGACCAGTGATAATATCACGTCTGAGAGCAGGTCCGGCGGCATTTCATTGATCGGGCCGACTGTCTTCACCACTGACCGGACAGCGATGTTAACCAGTGCCGGCAGCAGGGAAAGAAGGCATACCATTTTCGCCGGATACTGCCACATCTCCTCGTTTATCATGCCCGCCAGTGCGGGAATGAATTCAGCAGATGCGTCCACCGCTTCCTTGATCTCGCCGAAATCGACTTCTGACAGCAGGGACCGCACCTTCGGCCGGAGCGCTTCAACGATAAATCCCGGCTCGTTGTTTCGTTGATTTGCGCTCCTGGCCAGGTTGGTGATGATTTCTCCAACCCCCCCCAGGTCCGTATCATCAATGATCGATTTTAGGTAAAAGCGCCGTTCCTCCGGCGGCATGGCGGAGATTTCTCTCGTGAAGGCCCCCAGGCCTGCGATCACGGCATTGATGATGCCGGGCATCTGCGCAGAGGCCTGGCGCACGAATTCAGGGTCGCCGCAGGTTTCAATTACCGGGCTCCCGGCGACCCCATCCCGGGGAACGAAGCCTTTCGCAAGGGCCCTGCCGACAAGGCCCGCAATGGCCTTCTTGATCCGGCTCTTCCCGGCCCAAACACCCAGGACCTCGGGTATTGCGGCGCGGACAATCTCCCGCATTTCATCAGTCCGGGCAAAGGACTTCGCGAAGCTTCCGATAAAGCTGCCGTCGTCACGCCGGGGTCCGGTATCCCGGGCGACAGTTGTATCTTTTCTGTTCATTTTCAACATCCTCCTCCACCCCCCGGATCCGCCGGAATGGGACTAATCAGCATTATCACAGAGCCCCCCTCCGGGGCTAACGCCGCCGGCAGATCCCGTGCCTGCGTTGGCATCAACCTCCTCCTGAGAACGCTGGTCGGGGGGCTCATAACCGTATGGCCGTTCTTCACTAAGACTAATTTTCTACAGCGTATGCCGGCTGTTTCGCTTTTGCGCTGCCCTGTTTCTCTGCCTGCAGGTGCTTGGCAAGGCGCTTGCCCAGGCACACAAGGGTGAGCACCGGCGGGAGCCCGAAAGGCTCCGGTATCACCGAGCAGTCGCACACGTAAAGGTTTTCATATCCCTTCAGTTTCAGATTCGAATCAAGCATGTGCCCGATCCGGATCGTCCCGCCCGGATGCGCCGCAAGCTTCCAGGTCTTGTATATCCCCTTCGCGCCGGCGTTCAGGAGTATGTTCTTCGCCATGTCATAGCCCTTCCGGAGCTTTTCCCTGTCCGCAGGCGTAAGACGTTTTCGCACGCCGCCCCGGTCGGTGAGGCTCCCGGCCAGATCGTCCCTGATCTTGATCATGATGCGGAGCGTTTTTCTCGATTCAAAAAGCCTCCAGATGCGGAAGGATGAAGCGGTAAAGGCCTGGTCGAGCAGGAACGGAACCGCCATGTCGGTCATGACTATCCCCTCGTTGCGCATGACGCACCCGGCCGTCATGGGGATTTCATCCTTGCGTTTCCTGACATCCTTCACCTTTCCGCACACCGTGATGAGGGGATCAAAAAAGTAATTATAACCGGCATTCCTGATGCCGGATCTGCGGAGCACCACCGGCGAACCGATACCGCCCGCCGCGACGATCACCGTTTTTGCCAGCACCTGCATTGTCCGTCCCTTGTATTTCATCTCTACGCCTTTCGCGGTTTTACCGTCGAAAAGGACTTTCTTCACCTTGGCCCTGTTCAGGAGCACGGCGCCGCGCCTGACGGCTTCATCAATATACATTTTGGCGCTCCATTTCACCTCGTGGCGGTCGCCATAATATCCAAAGCCGTACCCGGGACGCCAGCGGTCCTGGTACATGAACTTGTCGAGCTTCTTCCAGTCATATCCGAGGGCGCGGGCGCTTTCCATCATGCGCCGCGCCATGGGGGTCACCATTTCATCTTTGAGGGGACCGATGGGCAGTTCCTTGCGGGCCTCCTTTTCAGACTCGGTCAGGTCAATGCCATATTTCTTAAAAGCGTCGTGGGCAACCGGGAACGCCGTCCCGTAATAGAAAACTGAGCTGCCGCCGGTCGTAAGCCCGCGCACCATGCCGAGCAACTCCGGCGTCAGGAGCAGACTTTTAAAAGGCAACATCATATAGGGCAGCGCCCAGAGAAAGCTCCCCTTTATCCTGTTGCCGCCGCTCCCTTCGAGAATCAGAACTTTTTTACCTTTAGCGGCAAGGTCCTTGGCAACGCTGGCTCCCCCCGCCCCGGAGCCGACAACAATGACATCAAACTTTTCTTTCATTATCTCCATGTTTCTCCTCCAAAAAATGAATGGTGACTATTTCACAGCAGCCCTGCATCAGTAATTATACAACCCTGTCCCCGGCATCATCATTACGATTTTGATTCTTGTCCAATAATCTGCATGAGCTCATATATCACACATTATGTGATATTACACACTTGTCATGGCATAGAATCTTCATCGATTCACCCCGGTTTAATACTATTTCCTTGAATTTAATTACCGCGCTTCAGCTAACCTGTTATGACAATAATACATTCGTAAAAAAAAGTCGTCCGGACGGATAATTCCAGAAAATTAAATCCTTCCAGATTTATAAATCCAGAATTTTTATGATTTATTATGTAAAGATGAATGACCGGAGGGCGTTCTAATGCTAATAGATATGACTCAATTATTTATCTGTAATCAGCGGCCAGGGGCTGGCTTCCTCTATTTCGAAGGCAAATTCGAGAAGTTCACGCTCCCGGCCGAAGGCGGAACCGAACTGCACCCCGAGGGGAACACCGTTTTTACTCAAACCCAGGGGGAGTGATATGGCCGGCGCGCCGCTCACATTCTGCATCGGTGTGAATGAAACGTATTTCATGAGCCGGTCAAAGACTTCCTCAAAAGGAACATCCGGCCCGAGATAACCGATTTTCGGCACGGGGTGAGCCAGGGTCGGGTTGAGAAGGATATCGCAGGAATTGAAAATTTCGTTATACGCGCCGATGTACCGCCGCAGGCCCCGTATCGCGGAGACAGTCTTCCGGAAACTTTTCTGGTATATGCGGCTCATGTCTACGGTGAAATCCTCCAGTTTGCTCCGGTCAAAGCCAGGGGCGACGAGTAACCTCCCGAAGAACCTCAAGGAAAAGGCCATCATGCCCCAGTAAATAATGAAATCATCGGTCATTTGCGGAGTACAGGGACAGGGTATATCTTCTACGGTGTGACCGAGCTCCTCGCAGAGCCTGGCGGTCCTGCTGACGAGGGCTGCCACCTCGGGATGGCATGGTGTGCCGAAGGGAGTGTCTGTGAACATGGCGATGCGGAGCCGCTTTTTCCCCGGATGCCTCACCTGGCCGATATCCGGCAATTTCGGATTGCGGTAATACTTCTCTGCGCCGGCGTAAAATGCCGCGGTATCCCGCACTGTCCGGGTGAGCACGCCCTGGTGGATTATATTGACAGGCATCTTATCCGAACCGTGCACCGGGTGGAGCCTCCCCCGGGTTGGCTTGAGACCCACAAGGCCGCAGCAGGCCGCGGGAATCCGTATCGAGCCGCCCCCGTCATTGCCGTGGGCAAGGGGCACAACTCCGGCCGCCACCAGGGCCGCCGAGCCTCCGGAAGATCCCCCGGTGGAATACTCCGGGTTCCACGGGTTCCGGGTAACGCCCGACAGGAGCGGTTCGGTGGTCGCCGTCAATCCGAATTCTGGCAGCGTGGTTTTCCCCAGGCATATGAAGCCGAGGGAAAGGAACTGCTTCACGAACCGGTCTGTCCTGCGGGCCGGTTTTGCCGGCACGCCCCGGGAGCCGAACAATTTAGGCATACCTTTCAGAGATTCGGTGTCTTTCAGGAAGGACGGGACCCCGGAAAAAGGGCCGGGGACCCTGTTGAGGGCCTCTTCCAGAGCGCCGTCGAAGTTCTCGGCGACAATGGCGTTGAGCCCGGGATTGACCTTCCTCGCCCGTTTGATCGCCGACTCAACCGCCTCCGTGGCGCTGATCTTTCCGGAAGATATCTTTTCGGCTACCCCGATGCCATCGAGACTGCCCAGCGCGTCATTGCAAAAGGCGTGGATCCTGATTTTCTTTGTTCCTTTCATAAGGCTCCTGCATTGAAGTTGTTGATATGAGCGGGCAAGGCCCGACGGCCGCCATATTAAAACGGGAGGATGGATATTATACAAGTCATTTTTGTCCGTCAGCACTTTTCAGGTCGGAGGGGATACGACCCGGGGAGCAGCAAGGATGGAGCGCTATCTTCCGGTCTTGCGATATCTGGCGGGAGATTTGCCGATGAACTTGGTGAAGGCCTCATAAAAAGCCGATTTACTGTTGAATCCGACCGAATAGCAGATGGAGGAGATGGAACGTTCCGGCTGGGTCTGCATGAGGTTCACCGCCTCGTCAACACGGTAGCGGTTGATGTAATAATTGAAGCTTATATTCATGTTCTTATTGAGAAACTCCGACAGCTGGTGGGGCGTAATGGAAAGCATTTCAGACAGGCGCTTCAGGTTCAGGTCCTCGTCGCAGTAGACCTTGTCGTAGATCATGAGATCGTCAAGGCGGGTTTTAAGGGCATCCACGTCTAGGCCCTTGATCATGGAGCGCTCGTAAATATTCTTCTTGACCACGCTGGTGATCAACGATATGAGCTCGGGGATGAGATTCCCCACTATAAATATGAAGAGAAAAGGAAGTATCATCAGGGTCATAACAATGCGGCCCATGGTGATATTCCGCATTATGAAGGCGAACAGCAGCATGATTGCGATCATAAGTACCATGACGATGTAGACAAGGGCGACCTGGTTGACTTTCACGCTGAACTTCTTTGTTTTAATAAGGGATATGAAATCCTCTTTTATCAAAATATAAACATTGTAGATGATGAATATGACGGCCGCGGATATCAGGTAATAATAATTGCCGGCGATTATTATTGAACGCGCTTCAAAGAGCGCCCCGGCCTTGACCGTTTCCGTCTTCAGCATAAAAATATCGATGCAGAGAGACAGGAAAGGGGGCACGAAGTGGAAAATATGTTTGAAAGTAAAAGTGAAATCATTGTAAAAAAGCCTTTTGTAAAAGAAGAAAATCGATGGGCCCAGCATAAAAGCCACAGCCTGTCCGCGCCAGAGTGAGATCTCATGGTCCGGAACGGCATATACGCCGTAATAGTACTGCTGGAACCCTATAGCGGAGATACTGGTAAAAAATATGCAGAGCCAGAGGTGCTTGCTGTCGCGGAATATCTGCGCGAACTGCATGATGGCCATGGTGAGGGCCAGGCTCCCCCCGTAGAACAGCAGGTGATTTAAAACGGCATCCAGCATCAGGCATGTCCCTCCGTGACATGATCAGGAAAAATACAGCTTACTGATCAATGAAACTGCATGGTAAATTATCTACTTTTTATAAATTGAATTATTCAGTTAATGTACTCCCAGCTGACCTGTCAATAGTAATTTAACCGAGGTTGATGATGTCATACATCATTATACCGCCATGGTACAATGCGCCCATAAACAAAACCGGGGATTTGGACATAATTCAATATAACTATTCAAATAATTATTATTGACTTTATCTTATTTTTTGCTATTCTGTCATAATTTATTATATCGTCAGGTGATAGAATATTATCATATTGTATCAGTTAACAAACAATAATGACCGTTCCCGCCTATTCCGGATACAGGCAAGCGGTACACAGGATAATACCAATCATGAAAAACCGTGCATTGAATTTCACCATGATCCTCCCGCTCATAATGCCGTTATGCCTTTCCTGTTCCATGAACACGACGGCAATGAGGATGGTGGCCGATGCCATGTCTTCGACAACATCGGGCACGACCTTCACCGGCGAGGACGATCCCGAGCTGGTGGGGGACGCCCTCCCCTTCGCCCTTAAACTGTACGAAAGCCTTCTTGATGAAGTGAAGGATAACCCGCGCCTCTGGCTGGCCACGGGGAGCGGCTTCATCATGTATGCCAATGCCTACGTGCAGACGCCGGCGGACATGCTTCCCGACACTGAAGTCGACAGGAGGAGCCAGATGACGTCCCGGGCCCGGAAGCTCTACCTGCGGGGCCGCGATTACGTCCTCCAGGGCCTCGAGGTACTGCATCCAGGATTCACCGCTTCACTGGAGAGCGACGCGTTCAAGGGCAGACTCATCGCCATGAAACCGGAGGACGTGCCGTACCTTTACTGGGCAGCCGCCGGCTGGATGGCCGCCTTCGCCTCGGACCCCTTTGACGTGAACATCGGAGTGGGCTTGAAAAATGCCGCCGCAATGATGGAAACCGCCCTGCGGCTGAACGAGTCATACAATGACGGAGCCATCCACGACTTTTTCATCCTTTACTACGGCTCCCTGCCCCAGTCAATGGGCGGAAGCGAGGAAAAGGCGCGGTATCATTTCAAAAAAGCCGTTGAAATATCCAGGGGCCTTACCGCGTCACCCTACGTCGCCCTGGCCTCTACCGTATCGGTCGGCAACCAGAACGTAAAGGAATTCATGGAGCTGCTCAACAAGGCCCTGGCCATCGACGTATCGAAAAAAACAGGGAACCGCCTCGCCAATATCATTTCACAGAGAAAGGCCCGGTGGCTCCTTGACCATAAAGACGACAAGTTCTTAACAGACACTAACGAAGGAGATAAATAAATGAAGCACATCAGAACAAGCATGCTTGCCTTTGCGATGGCGGCGGTGATGGCCGCGCCCCTCTTTTCAATGACCATCAAGGTGGGCAGCATCGCCCCGAGCGGGTCCCCCTGGGACAAGGCCCTTAAAAAGATCGCGGTGGAATGGAAAACCATATCGGGCGGCAAAATCGAAATGAAAATTTATCCGGGCGGCATCGTCGGCAACGAGCCCGACATGATCCGGAAAATGCGCATCGGCCAGCTACAGGCGGCCATATTCACCGGCATGGGCATGAGCTACATAGCCCCGGAAGTCTTTTCGCTGAGCCTGCCCTTCCTGGTGCGCAACGACAAGGAGCTCGATTACCTGATGAAAAGATCGACCCCCTATTTCGAAAAGCTCATCGCGAAGAAAGGGTTTTCAGTCGTGGTATGGTCCAAGGCCGGGTGGATCAATTTCTTTTCCACCAAGCCGGTGGTATACCCGCGGGACCTGAAGCCGCTCAAGCTGTCGGTGGCCGAGGGCGACGCGGAGCTGCTCCAGGCCTGGCGTGTCATGGGATACAACGCGATACCCCTGGCCACCAACGACCTGATGACGGCCCTGCAGAACGGCATGGTGGAGGCCTTCTATGCGCCGCCCCTGGTGGCCGCGTCCTTCCAGTGGTTCGGCATAGCCAAGCACATGTGCGGCATCCAGGTCGCACCGCTCATCGGCGGCATCGTGATAAGCAAGAAGACC
>Ga0208939_1002374_pt1 | contig 13273 bp, 11 predicted proteins | sample AD_STIC12_MetaG_FD_184437 | JGI IMG/M metagenome (GOLD analysis project Ga0208939, IMG submission 184437) | Active sludge microbial communities of municipal wastewater-treating anaerobic digesters from USA - AD_STIC12_MetaG (SPAdes) (version 2) | ecosystem: Engineered > Bioreactor > Anaerobic >...
ATTGGCCGTGCGGGAGCCACGGATTGTGTCGCCGCTTGAACTGCTGCGGCGGACGGGCGATCCATTCTTCCTGCGGCCGCCTTATCAGCTGCCGCTGAACAGGCAGATCAGCGGTGCGTTCGATGATCTTGTCGACCTGCGAAACACGTTCCTGCATTTCAGCGAGGATGGGTGGACGGTCGACCTGCGGGAGATACCGCCGCTGATCCTGACCGCCTGCATCATCGTGCGCCATCTGGCCGTGACGCAGCCGATCTATCTCAAACGCGCGGAACCGCACCATCGCGAGCGGGTGTCAGCCGCGCTGGATCGCATTGAGGCGGCGATGGAGCATTATCCGGCGATGTAGCTATTGCGCGGGCGCGCTGGCGGCGGAGGCAACGCGCCAGATCGTGTTGCCGACATCGTCAGCGACAAGCAGGGCGCCATCACCGCCGATTGCGACGCCGACGGGGCGGCCGAAGGCGATTTCCTTCTCCGCATTTATGAAGCCGGTGAGCACGTCGACGGCCTGCCCTGCGGGCTTGCCGCCGGAGAACGGGATGTAGATGACCTTGTAGCCGCTGAACGGATCGCGATTCCACGAGCCGTGCTGTCCGACGAAAGCGCCGCTGGCGTATTCGGAGCCGAGCTTCGCGCCTTCGGAAAATGTGAGGCCGAGCGATGCGGTGTGGGCGCCAACGGCGTAGTCTGGCGCAATTGCCTTCGCGACCATGTCGGGGTTGGCGGGCTTCACGCGGGCATCGACGGTTTGTCCGTAATAGCTCCACGGCCAGCCGTAGAAGGCGCCGTCCTTCACCGAGGTGATGTAGTCGGGCACGAGATTGGCGCCGAGTTCGTCGCGTTCGTTCACGGCTGTCCAGAGCGCGCCGGACTGCGGCTCCCAGCCAAGGCCATTGGGATTGCGCAGGCCGGTGGCGAAGAGGCGTTTCTCGCCGGTGGTGCGATTGATCTCCCAGATGGCCGCGCGGCCTTCTTCTGCGGGGAGACCGTTCTCCGCGATGTTCGAGTTGGAGCCGACTGTGGCGTAGAGTTTTGCGCCGTCCTTCGAGGCGATCAGGCTTTTGGTCCAGTGATGGTTGCGCGTGCCGGCGGGGAGCGTGGTGAGCGTTTCGGGCGCGGCGCTGGATTTCGTTTCGCCTTGCACATACGGCACGCTGACGACGGCGTCGGTGTTGGCGATGTAGAGGCGGCCGTTGGCGAGAGCCATGCCGAAGGGCGAGTTGAGGCCGGTGAGAAATTCGGAGCGGGTTTCGGCGACGCCATCGCCATCCTGATCGCGCAGCAGGGTGATGCGGTTGGCGGTCTGGGTGACGGCGCCGGCTTTCTTCATCGCTTCGGTCTGGAAGTAGCCGATGATGCCGCTGCTATCGTCTGGCCGGGGCGGAGCGTTGGTTTCGGCGACCAGCACGTCGCCATTGGGCAGGACGTGGAGCCAGCGGGGGTGATCCAGTCCGGCGGCGAAGGCCTTTACGCTGAGCCCCTGCGCGGCTGTTGGGGCCTGCCCGGCTGGCCACCCCTGTGCCTGAGCGATCTTCACGGAGGGGAAGAGCGATGTCCTGGGTTGTTCCAGGGTGGGCGCGGGGCCCATGGCGGAGCTGACGGGCTGCTGGGCGGACTCGGCGCAGCCGGCGATGGCGAGACCTGCCGCGAGCATCAACGCGCTTCTGAAATTCATTGCCGAACGCCTTTGCATATCGCGGCCCTGACACAGAATGTTCGTGCAGCGCCGCTGTTCCCCGGTACGGGATACCACGATTACCGGGTGCGCCCGAGGGCGGCGAGTTCCACGACCGGATCGCCGCCGAGTTCGCGGACAGCTTCTTCCCAGCGGGCCAAAGCGTCCCAGTAGTAGTCGAAAATGCAGGGCGAGCAGCCGCGATGGCAGCAGGACTCGTCGTCCGGCTTGTTGGGCGGTCGCGGGAATGCGGCGGGAGCGCTCATGGCTCTCCGCTATCGCAAAATTTCGGCCGCGCGAAGGGAGATCGGAAACGCTGCAGGAAGAGTCCTTGCGAGCAACGGCCCTGCCCGCAGCGTTGTTGGACGATCGCTATTTGCAGTCGAACTGATCCGGGCTCTTGCCGTCGCCCGTGCCTTTGTAAACCGCCTGCTTGGGCCAGGCGCAGAGTTTGCGGGCGCCGCCAGTAGCAAAGCCCGAATTGATTTCCTCCGGCGCCGGGCCGCCGCTGACCCATTTGTCGAGGACGTCGAGATAGTCGGCGCGGTCCGGGCCGGGGCCGCCGGCGCAATGCATGACGCCGGGCATCATGAAGAGGCGCACGTCGGCCTTGGCGGTGGCGTCGTTGGCATAGACCTTGTCGAGATAGTTGAGGCTCATGAACGGCGACAAAGCTGAGTCAGACCAGCCGTGGTACATCAGCAGCTTGCCGCCGCTCTTGCGATAGGCGGAAAGATCCGGGTTGGTGGGCGACAACGTGGCCTGCACCGCTTTCATGTCGCCGGGCAGCGTGGCGAGATTCAGCTGGGTGTGGTTCCACTTCGGGTCCTGCTTCACGAAGTAGCGCATGAAGTCGGTCGAGAAGCCGTAAGCGAGGCTGGGGCGGCCAGCGCCCGCGCCATCCTTGCGGCCGGCAAGCCAGGAGCCCCAGCCGCCATCGCCATATTCACCGCCATAGGGGAAGCCGACATGGAACGGCTTTCCGTTGACCATCGGGCCCTTGATAATCGCCTCGACAGCCGCGACCTGCGGCGCGGTCAGGCAATCCGCCTTTGCGCCGCCCTTGCACTGGATCGTCTTGATGTCGAACTTGCACTGGCGCGGATCGGCCATGATGCCGTCCTTCAGGCCATCGAGCGTGTCGCATTTTTCCAGAACCGCTTTCGACACTGCATCGCGCGCTGCCTTGTCGAGCACGGGTGAATCCAGCTTGTTCGGGTCCGGGTACATCTTCTGGGTGACGGTTGCGAACGCAGCCGTGATGCCCTGGAAGTCGACCGCCGGAGCGCCGGCAATGATGCCATCGAAATCATCGGGATAGCGCTGCGCGGCCATCAGCGCTTCGCGCCCGCCATTGGAGCAGCCCGCGAAATAGGATTTGTCCGGCGCGCGACCGTAGCGCGATTGCAGGATCGACTTGGACGTTGCCGTCACGCGATGGATCGCGGCGTGCGCGTAGTTCACGACGCGCTCGAGATCGCCCATCGCCCAGATGCCGTCGGTTGCGCCTGCGGGGCCCGTGTGACCCGTGTCTGTGCCGGCGATAGCGTAGCCGCGCTGCAGCGCGTTCATGCCCATGGCCTGGCTTTCGACGCGGCCGGCGAAACCGCCCTGGCCGCCCATCACGAACTTGCCGTTCCAAGCATCAGGCAGCCAGATGGAGAAGTTGATCTCCTTGCCGACGACGCCATCGAGCTTGCAGAGCGGAACCGGCGTCGCCGCGGACGTCGCCGCCGTCACCTTCACGTCCGGAGCCACGAAACCCTTGAGCGACTCGCAAGCCACCTGAGCTTCTGCCGCGCCAGCAGTCGCAATCGCCAGCGCCATCAGCGCCACGCCTGTCCTGATCATCATGCCCTCCCTCGAAGACTGTTGTTTTGCGCAGCCTGCCATTTGCCGCACGGTAAGCAAGGCGCCCTCGCTTCAATTCACGAGCGTGCTAAAATCATCGGTGATGACTGACCTTACGCCGCGTCCAGATGCGATACCGCCTCTCGTGCCCGGCCGGTCGTGCGAGGGATGCACGACGTGCTGCAAGCTTGCGGCGGTGGCCGAGCTCAAAAAGCCGATGCAGGTCTGGTGCGAACACTGCAGCATCGGCAAGGGCTGCAACATCTATGAAGCGCGCCCGGCGGACTGCCGCACATTCTATTGCGGGTGGGTGCTTGACCCATCTATCAGCGATCAGTGGGACCCTCGCCACAGCAATATGGCGATCAAGTTCGAGGCCAACCGCATCCTCATCCTGGTCGACAAGGACAGAAAGGATGCGTGGCGCAAGGAGCCTTTCAACCGGCAGATCCGCCAGTGGGCTGCACAGGCCGTTGCGCGCCACGGCGAGGTATTGGTCTGGGAAGGGCTTGAGGCCCTTCGTGTGCTGCCTACCGGCGAGCAGCGGCTGGGCCGCTGAACCGGCAGATCAATCGGCCGTCACTTCAGGATGTTCAGCAACGACAGGTTCCGCAGCACGTTGAAGATGCTCGCGGAAGACTCGTAAGCGAACTGCGCCTGGTTCAACCGCACGGCTACCTCCGCAAGATCGACATTGACGATCCCGCCAATCGCTTCGTCCAGAGCGTTGAGTTGCGAGGTGAGGCGCGTCGAGGCGCTTTCCACTTCCTTGGACAACCGACCGTTTTCCGACTGGGTGGAGAGAATGTGGTCGAAGGCGCCGGCGAGCGAATTGATCTCGCTCTGGAGCGCCTGACGCTGCACGTCGGTCAGTTCGCCACCGAACGGACCATCGGGGCCCTGGTCGAGCTCCGCCAGCCGTTTGACGGAAGCCATTGCCAGCGAGATGACATCGTCCGCAACGAGGCCGGACTGGATTGTTCGCCCTTCCTCCACGCGCATGATCTGCGGGTCTGCCCCCTGCTCGATTGAATCGGTCAGCGGGTTGGCGGCCAGATCGGCGAGCGAATCCGCCGTCACCGGTGGGCGGTCGTTGAGCACGCCGCCGAACAGGTAGCGACCGCCCAGGTTGGTATTCATTGCGTCCTTGAGAACGGCGAACGCTTCCTCGAGCTGGGCGCGAACGCCCTCGCCGCTTTCAAGGCCGACGTTCTGGAACAGGTCTTCTTTCAGCTTGCTGACAACTTCAGCGGCGCGGCCGATCGCAACGTCCTGGATCTGCATCCGCGTCGTCAGTTCGCGAGAGGTCGCCTGGAAGCCTTCGGTGCGCGCGACAAGGCGCTGCGCCGACACAAGTGTCTGCGCTTCGCGGCCATAGCCCTTGAGATCGTTCGCGCGCGTCTGCGCCGAACTCTGCCGAGCGGCTTCAACCAGCTGCTGCTGGGCGCGGGAAATGTCGGCCAGCGAGGCCGAAGGTATCATCGCAGAGGAAATGCGGGCCATGACTTATGTTCCTCAAACCATGTTCAGACAGATGTCGTAGAGATCTTTCGCCGCCTGGATCATGCGGGAGGCGGCGGAATAGGCTTGCTGGTAGGTGGTCATCTTCACCAGCTCTTCGTCGAGGTTGACGCCCTCTTCGCTCATGCGGCGTTCGCGCACTTCGCTGCGCACGGACTCGGCCGCGGCGCGGGCGGAGTCGAGCGCTTCAGCCCGTACGCCGGCGTGGCCAGCCAGCCGCGCCGCATAGTCGGAAATCGATGTGACCTGCCCCGTAAGCCCGCCTGCATCCGCGAAGGCGCGCGTCCTGGTGCCTGCCGCTTCCAGACCCAGCGCGCCACGACCGTCGCCGGGCGACAGGACGCGCGTTCCAGCAGCGGCGCCGGCCAGATCGGCGCGCGCGGCTGCAAGGAGATTGGGGTTGGCTGCGATGTCGGGACGGATGGTGTTGCTACGTGACCGCTCGATCGCGAGCTGCTCACCGAAGCCGAACAGCTGCGACATCGACAGCGACGTGTCGCCGCGAACGGTGGTGTCCTGCAGCACGTCGATGCGGCCGACATTGCTGTTGTTCGGCGTCAGCGCGAGACGGCCGTTGGCGTCGAGCGTCGCCTGGCCATAGCCCTGCAACGCCGTGTTGAGCTGGTTGCGCAATGTGCCGAGAGACGTTCCCGATGTGACGTGGAAGTCGAACGTGCGCATGATCGAACCATCCTGATTGCGGATGGCGAAAGTTATGTCGCCGTCGGCAAAACCATGGTCGTCGAGCGCGGACAGGCCTGTCGCGTAGCTTAGCGGCTGGCCGTGCGAAACCAGATCGTTCAGCCCGAACGTGTGCGAGAAGCCCCGGCCCGCGCGCAGCGCCGGGCGCGTGGGGTCGTCAGCGATGACGACGCCTGTGGTCGGCGTATCGGCCGAAATCTGCATGACGCCGTTGGCGAAGCTGATCGTGCCGTCAGGGTCCATGGCGCTGTCGAGCGCGGCCTGCAGGTCGGCGATCGTGGCGCCGAACGGCGTGACGTTGGCCTGGTCATCGAGGATCTGGCCATTGTCGAAATCGACGCGGAAATTGCGGAGCACATTGCCCTGGTCGTCGACGATGCCGATATTGGTGATACCTGTGAAATTCAGGCGATCGTCTTCGAGCAATCCCGTGTTTCGCCCCACCATCGCGTTAGGCGCCGGAACCGTGCTGGCGGCGTTGTGCGCGGCGTTCAGGGCTTCGGCAGCGCCGGCGGCGAATTCGCCGAAAGCCAGCTGGAGATTGACCAACTCCTTGTCGCGCGCGCGCAGAAGACCCTTGAGTTCTCCGCCCGACAGATGGGTTTCCAGAGGCGTTTCAGTCGACGAACGCGGCGCCAACATGACGACGCCGGGATACGGCTCGCCATTGGTTGTCGAATCCAGCCCCAGCCTGGCGGCGTCCAGATCGACGAGCAGCAGGCCGTCCGTCGTGCGGATTTCAACGCCGCCCATGGGGCGCTTCTGGGCGCGAATATCGACGATCTCCGACAGGCGGTCGATCATGCGCTGCTGTTCGGTTTCCGCCTCGCTGGCGGAAACGCCGCCGATGGTGGAGCGCTGGATAGAGGTGTTGAGCTTGGCGATGCCGCTCATCAGGGAGTTGGCTTCTTCGAGCGACGATACGATGCGCGCCTGCGATTCATTGCGCAGCGCCTGAAGCTCTTCAGCGGTGGTATCAAGCTGCGCCAGCAGGGTCGTGAGATCCGACAGGCTCGACGAACGGCGCAGGGCAGATGCCGGATCGACCGCCAGTGACCCGAAGCTTGCGAACACGGGGTCGAGCGTCGAGAACACCGACGATGAATCCGACGGGTCGCCGAGGAGGCCCTGGGCCCTGTCCATGAACTGCGAAAGAATGTCGGCGGACGCCACGTCGGCGGCGCCGCGCATTTCGGCTGCAGCGAGATAGGCGTTGGCGACGCGCGTGACTTCGATCTCGACGCCCGACAATCCGCCCGAGGCCTGGCGCGAGATGAACTGCACGTCGAGGCGCGAATAGCCGACCGTGTTGACGTTGGCGACGTTGGTCGAAGTTGCCTTCAGCGCCTGCTGGTTCGCAGCCAGCGCGGAAAGGCCGGTCGACATGATGCTGCTCAGCGACACGATCGCATCTCCATCACAAGCCCTGCAAATCTTGCCCACCGCAACTGTCGGGTAGGCGCGATCTGCCGGGCCGCTCTGTGCGACCAGTCTTCACCGGGATTGTTCTATCTTCCTGAATACATTCGCGAAATTTACGCGACGGGAGCTTCTGCCCCGAACGCTCCGGCTCACTGGCCACAACGTTGCCGTTAACCACGCAAGTTGCGGGCCAGTCAGGAGATGGGCGTGCGACGGCGTTCTCGCGCACGCCAGGTCGATGTCGCGACGCGCGCGGCTGAAACTGCTCGCAGCCCGGCAAGTTCTGCAGCACGACCTAGCGACTCTTGCCGCATCGGCGCGTTGAAACGGGCGCTCGTTAACCAGCAAAGCGCGTATTTGCTGGGGCTTTTCTTCCTAAAGATTACTGGCTCGCGTGTTGCACACACAACTCACGCTCCGCGCTCGCAATGGGCCGGAGATGATGAAGCATGGACCGGGCGTGACCGCAGCAGCCGACCTCATTCCGATGCAGCCCGCCGCGCGGCCCGAGCCCGTCGCGTCGAAGCAGGCGTCTGTGAAGGACGACGGCGTGAGTTTCGCGGACGTGCTGGAAACCGAAACCGCCGTAACGGATTCCAGCGACGAGCTGGTCGCTGCGACGACGGACGCGAACCCCGCCGTTGTGCAACCTGCCCCGCAGCAACCGCCCGTTGTGCCCGCCGTCAATTCTCCCGAGGCGATCCTCGCTGGCCTGACACAATCCGCCGCGCCTCAAGCTGCTGCCGGTGAATCGATCGAAGTTCCCGAGATGACTGTCGCTGCTCCGGCTCAGGCTCAGGCTTCGATCCCTGTGGTTGCTCAGCCCGCTGCAACGCAAGCCGCGGCTGCGTCGGCTCCGGCTGTTGCCGCGCAGGCAGCGGCGACCGCCCCGGCAGCGAAACCGGCTCAACCGGCGGCTTCTGCCCCCGCGGAAGATACGGACGACACCACCGATGGCGCGGAAGACGGCGCTGTCACACCCACAGCGCATGCTCAGGCCGGCGTGCCGGCAGCGGTTGTTGCTCAAGTCGCTCCCGCTCCAGTCGCGATGACAGTGGCGCCGCAAGCCACGGACGCCGCCCCGCTCTCGGCGCCGGGCGCTGAGCGCGCCGCTGCTCCTGCCGAACATCAGTCCACGACGGTTTCGACGACATCGTCCGCTACGACCGAAGGCGCGACAAAAGCCCAGACGGGCGCCAACAAAACGGTCCAGGCCGCTGCCGCAACTGTCGATGCCGCGCCGGAGATCAAGACAGACGCCGCGACTGCGCCTGCTGCACCGACAACAGACGTCGCAGCGACCGCCCGCGCGCCTGCATCCGACGTTGCGCGCGCCACGCAGACTCACCCCGCCCTTCAGAACGCCCCCGCCACGACCGTGCAGGTCTATCAGCGCATGATCGAGCGTTTTGATGGCCGGGCTCAGCGCTATGAAGTGCGTCTCGATCCCGCCGAGCTTGGCCGTGTCGACGTGCGCATTGAAGTCGGCGCCGACAAGAAGGTTCATGCTGTACTGGCGGCGCATGACAGTGCCGCGCTTTCCGACCTGATGCGCGGCCAACGCTCGCTTGAACGCGCGCTGTCTGACGCCGGCTTCGATCTCGCCGAGGGCGGGATCAAGTTCGAGCTGTCGAGCGACCAGGGACGTAATTCCGCGAACGGTCAGGATAATGAAGGCGGCAACGCCAATGTATGGCGCGGCTTCAAAACTGTTGACGTCGCCGTCGATGCCCAGACCGCCGCCGCCGCACGCCCGTGGCGTTCGTCGCGCTTTGATCTTGTCGCCTGAAGGAGCTGAGACATGTCAGACCTGATCTCCTTCGTACCGCCGCCGTCCACCACGGCAACCACTGGCGCGCAATCAGCGGCGACGCTGTCGACCAACTTCGACACCTTCCTCACCATTCTCACAGCCCAGATCCAGAACCAGGATCCGCTTGAGCCGATGGACTCGACGCAGTTCACGGAACAGCTTGTCCAGTTCTCGGGCGTGGAACAGCAGATCCGCGTGAACACGCAGCTTGAGACGTTGATCAAGGCTACGAACTCCGGCGCTGGCGCGTCGCTGTCCGGCTATCTTGGGCAGGAAGCGGAGATCGATTCAGCGGGCGCGCAATTCACGGGCGATCCGGTGAAATGGCGCTACGAACTTCCGTCTGAAGCTTCATCCGCCACGATCACGGTGACGGACGCAGCAGGCAAGGTTCTGTATTCCAAAACGGGCGAGCTGAAAGCCGGCAGCCACGAGTTCACCTGGAATGGCGAGCTCAACAAGGGCGGCGCGGCGGCTACTGATCAGCCTTACTGGATCAGTGTCGTCGCCGAAGACGCCAACAAGAAAGCCATTACCCCCAATCACTCGCTGGTGACGAAGATCACCGGCGTCGACCTGACCTATGGCGAGCCCGCGCTCACGACGCCAGCCGGCGTGTTCGCGTTCGCCGACATCAAGCGACTGATGAACAACAATACGACAGCCGCGACGAACTAGTCGCCGGCTCGACCACGACTCTCCGGCGCAGAAGCGCGCCGTCCGGCTGCATAAGCGGCCAACCAACCCAACAGTAATGAACCCTGCCCCGCAGGTTTTCTGGGAGCTTCGACCATGAGTATCAACTCCGCCATGCTCGCCGGCGCAGCTGGAATGCGCGCCAACTCCAGTGCGCTCGCTTCGATTTCCGACAACATCGCGAACGTCAACACTGTTGGCTATAAGCGCCTGCGCAACGATTTCACGTCGCTGCTTAACTCGCAGAACCGGCAGTCGACCTACAATGCTGGCGGCGTCTCCAGCCGCTCCTCGCCGCTGATGAGCGAACAAGGCTCGACGATCGCTTCGTCTGTCGCGACGCACCTTGCCGTTTCTGGCAACGGCTTCTTCGTTGTGCGCGGGCGCAGCGACGACGCCACGGCGCGCGACCCCTACTTCTATACGCGCGCCGGGCAGTTTACGCCGGACTCTGACGGCTATCTGCAGAACACGGCCGGCTATTATCTGCAGGGCTGGCCCGTTGACTCGACGGGCCAGGTCACGGCGAACCCGACCGATCTCAACGGCCTCGAGCCGATCCGCGTGTCGGGCATCGCCGGCGGCGCGGAAGCCACGGCGCGCCTGTCGCTCTCAGCCAACCTGCAATCGTCACAGGTCGTCTCGGCGGCCGTGAGCGGCGCCACCTACGACGCTGCCGACAGCACGAACAACATGGCGTCTGGCGCAGTCACGCCGGACTTCCAGGTTCCGATTCAGGTCTATGACAGCCAGGGCGGCCTGCACACGCTGACCATGTCGTTCCTGAAAGCAGGGCCGAACCAGTGGTACACTGAAGTTCACATGCCGGCGGCAGACGTTGTCCCCGGCGGCGGCACGCTGGTTGATGGCCAGCTGGCGACCGGCATCGTAGCGTTCACGCCGTTCGGCCAACTCGATGCCGCCAACTCCACGCTTCCGCTGTCGCTGTCGATTGGCGAAGCGGGCACGGGCGCAGGCCCGGAATGGGCCGGTACGCTCGGCCTCGCTGCGCAAACGATCCAGCTCGACATGGGCGGACCTGGCGCACCGGGCGGCCTGACGAACTACGATTCGCCTTCGCAGCTCGGAACATCGCAAGTCGACGGCACGCCGTTTGGCTCGCTGGCTTCGGTGGATGTCGATGACGATGGCTATGTCACCGCCATCTTCACCAACGGCCTCACCCGCCGCATCTATCAGGTTCCACTGGCGACATTCGGCAACGTCGACGGGCTGATCCCCGAGCATGGCGGCGTCTATCGCCTTGGACCGGGCGCCGGCGCCCTGTCGATGCGCGGCGCTGGCATTGGCGGCGCGGGAACGATCGCGGCGCGCGCCCTCGAAGCGTCGACCGTGGATCTCGCGGAAGAGTTCTCCAACCTCATCATGACTCAACGCGCCTATTCGGCGTCGTCGAAGATCATCACCACGGCCGACGAGATGCTCGACGAGCTGATCAGGCTGAAACGATAGTCGCGTAGGGACCAGCGAGTGATGATCGCACGGAGACACACGAGGTTCTGGGGGCGCAGAATGCGCCTGACTTCGTACCGCGCATCATCGCTCGCGTCTTCCCCCGCGTTCGCCGCCGCGCTTCCCGCGTTGCGGAATGGTGACCGGCAACCCCGCATTTACATGAAATTTTCGCGGTTTTTTCCCGAAAAGCGGCGTGTCTGCCTGAGCGTGCCCTTAGTACCCGCTGCGTATGGTCTCCACTCAGACTGAAGCAGCAAACGGAGATTTCCATGCTGAGCCAAAGCGCGTCCAGCGCGGCCGTCGTGGGCCCGGACGGACGTCATATCACCCTGGCCGACCTTCCTGCGCCCGGGATTCAACGTTGGGTCACCCGCCGCAAGGCGGAAGTCGTCGCGGCTGTTCACGGCGGGCTCCTGTCCGCTGAAGACGCATGCGAGCGTTACGAACTGTCGAAAGAAGAGTTCGGCGGCTGGGAACGCCTCTACGAGCGTCACGGCGTCAAAGGCCTTCGCACGACACGCCTGCAAAACTATCGCTGAACGACACCGCAAACGCCGTCCCGGGCTATGGGGAGGGACGGCGCGCGGACTTCGACTTTAAGGTTTCGCTAACACAATCGGTTCGCGTCCTTAACACCACGTTTACCACGCACCCGGAAATTCCTGCCTAGTCGCAAATCGCGAGCAGGCAGATTTTTCCGAGCGTTCATGGCCGATCCGAAAACTGAAGAATCCAAAGGCCTGGTGGCGCAACTCGCGCGTTCCGGCCGGATGCGAATCGCTGCGGCGCTCGTCGTCGTGGCGCTCGTTGGGGGCGGTCTGGGCGTCATAATGCTCCGCGGCGAGTCCGGCGGGCAGAAACTTCTTTTCTCGGGCCTCGATCTCGAGGAAGCCTCCGAGATCACCAAAAAGCTCGATACGGCTGGCGTCGCCTACACGCTTGAAGGCGGCGGTTCGGCCGTTTTCGTCGACGCCGCCAAGGTCGAAGACGCGCGGATGATGCTGTCCGAGCAGGGCCTGCCGACGCGCGGCTCGATCGGCTGGGAAATCTTCGACAAGTCGGATGCGCTGGGCGAGACCCAGTTCGTCCTGAACATCAAGCAGCTCCGCGCCATGGAAGGCGAGCTGGAGCGCACGATTTCGGCCTATGACATGGTGCAATCGGCCCGCGTTCACCTGTCGGTGCCGGATCGCCCGCTGTTCCAGAAGAGCGTCGAAAAGCCCAAGGCTTCGGTTGTTCTGAAGATCACCGGCAACATCATGTCGCCGGAAAAGGTCCGCGCCATCCGCAACATCGTGGCCTCGCAGGTCCCGGGTCTTGCGGTCAGCGCCGTTACGATCGCCTCGACCGATGGCCGCCTTCTCGCCGCCGCGACTGACGAAAACGACCCCTCCGGCAGCAGCATCGGCGGCGGCACGACCTCCGACGAACGCCGCTCGGCCCTTGAAGAGGGCTATCGCAAGAAGGTTCTCGACGTGATCGAGAACATTGCTGGCCCCGGCGCAGCGAAGGTGACGGTTTCGATCGAAGCGGACTTCAACAAGGTCACGCAAAGCTCGGAAACGTATAACCCGGACAGCCGCGTCGTTCGTTCGGAAACGACTGTCGAAGATTCGTCGAACAGCCAGGATGCCGCGCCGGGCGATGAAACCACGGTCGCCAACAATGTGCCCACGGGCGCCGATCCGGTGGCTGCGCCGCAGCCGAAGAGCCAGTCGAGCGCGAGCCGTAACGAATCCACCGTCAACTACGAGATCGACAAGACGCTTCGCACGGAAGTGGTCGAAGGCGGCAAGATCCAGCGCCTCTCGGTCGCGGTAGCGGTCGATCACATGCGCGTGCCTGGCGCTGAAGGCCAGCCGGCCACCTGGCAGCCGCGCCCGCAGGAAGAAATAGATCGCATTACCGCGCTGGTGAAATCTGCCGTGCTGTTCAATCAGGAACGCGGCGACGTCGTCACGGTCGAAAGCGCGGCATTCGCCCGTCCCGACACCTCGCTGGATGGCGCCACGGCGCCCGGAGCGTTCGATTTCGACAAGTTCGACCTTCTCCACATCGGCGAGATCGTGGCGCTGTTGCTGACCGCCCTCGCCCTCGTGTTCTTCGTGCTGCGC
>Ga0208939_1002390_pt1 | contig 13205 bp, 14 predicted proteins | sample AD_STIC12_MetaG_FD_184437 | JGI IMG/M metagenome (GOLD analysis project Ga0208939, IMG submission 184437) | Active sludge microbial communities of municipal wastewater-treating anaerobic digesters from USA - AD_STIC12_MetaG (SPAdes) (version 2) | ecosystem: Engineered > Bioreactor > Anaerobic >...
GCCTTGAGACCATCGAATTTCATGGTGTGAACTATGGCGATGGTGTCGATAGCGACGGCGAGGGACCAGACACGATTGCCACACCGCTTGCCGGATATCTTGTATCATATACAAATCCGATTGTTAGAGAGATATTCTCCTAATAGATAATCAAACGACTATGGCCGCATTAACGCGGCCTTTTTACTATGATGCTGATATAATGTTCATATGTCGATAAATAGAGCCAAAATCAGAATCCTTAATCATCCCTTTCCGCTTCTTTACGACGCAAACTCCAAGGTGCTTATCCTCGGTAGTTTTCCTTCGGTGAAGGCCGTCGAAGAAGGTTATTACTATGCGAATCCGCATAATCGCTTTTACAAGTTGATGAGCGCATTGTTCGACGAGGATTTTGTCGATGTTCCTTGGCCGAAGAAAAAAGAGTTGCTCTTAAAACACCACATCGCCTTACACGACGCGATTGGATACTGCCAAATTCTCGGTTCGAGCGACGCCAAAATCAGCGATGTCAAGCCTTCGGGCATTCGCGAGATTTTCGATAATGCCAAAATTAAGAAAGTAATATGCAATGGCGCGAAAGCCTATCAGGAATACATGCGCTTCTTTGCTGATATCGCCATCCCCGTCGTGCAAGCGCCATCCACCAGCCCTGCCAATGCCAAGATGCGGTTGACCGATCTAATTGTCGCTTGGAAGGATGCTCTACAAGACATTTTCTCCTAGCTATTCGCCGTTAAACGATGTTAGATTTGTACATAGACACTTTGTGTCTGTTTTTTTGTTAGGAGGACCCAATCGATAATTCGTTGACTAAGTCAATGAAAAATAATAAAATGCGATAGTCATGGGGGAATCAGCATGAATATGAAAGAATGGAACGCAAAGTTCATTATGTATCGCCGAACGATTAAACATCTAAAAGATGCCGTCAATCGCGATCTTAGCACGCAAGGCATCTCGCTACAGCATGCCACCTACTTACTCCTATTGGCGGACAAAGGTCAATTGCGAATAAAAGATCTGAGCGCCTTATCTGATAATGACGGAGCCTTGACGACAAGGGCTTTAAAAGTACTTAAAGATAAGAATCTAATCGATCGCACTTGCGACAGCGTTCGCCGCTGCAAAATATTTTTGACGGATAAAGGTAAAGATGTCGTCAATTACATCGGCGAGGTTTTCGCCCGCCTTCGTGATGAGCTTGCCAAATCGGCGGCCGGAGAAGGTCATGTTAAATAAAATAGTCATTTCCAAAACATAGGAATTCAAGCACGGTCTAGTTTTTTTCGTTGATTTTTTTGACATATTTTGGACATGACTATTTTTCTAGACCCTTTATGTGACAAATCATATAATGAAGTCGTCAGGAAACAAGAATTCTGAGCAAACTAAAAAGATTGGAAACACTTAGTTTTTTAAAAATTAAAGTGTCAATTCCAATATCCAACCCCTTGGATTTATCTGACTTACTAGCTTATTTCTTGAAGAGGCTTGGGTGAACCAAGACCTCGTCCGGGTTTATGGTCTTGTGATCGATTAGTGTCATCACTTCAGGATCTATAAACACTTGGGCTATCTTTCCGGGGCAGGACCCGTTTAGAATAGCTCTTGGCTCAGAATTTATGTGGCGGAGTGCCATATTAATGTCTTCCTGAGTGTAAATAGAGAAGTCGGTCCCTTTAGGAAAAATCTTTCTTAATTCGACATGATTCTTCTCTATTTTTCCTTTTTGCCCAGACTTTCCCGGATCGCAATAAAATAACGAGGTTGTTTTAATACCTTGTTCGTCGAACTCGATATCGATCGGGTTAGCGAACTCGCTTCCGTTATCCGTCAAAATTACTCTAAAAGCAGCGGTGAAAACTTCTTCTTTGAGGTTCCTACGCATAACTTGGAAAACTTTTTTGACTTCTTGACTTGTTTTTCTTGGCAATAAGAAAGCGAGCATGAAATTTGATTTTCTAAACAGAAGGGTGAGCAAGCACACGTTGCTTTCCCGAGTGCTCAATACCGTGTCCATTTCAACTACTTCGAGAAATGGGTTCTCAGAAATAAAAACGACGAAGTCATCGTATGTTCGACGGCTTATAAAAGCGGCATTCGATGGTACGTTTGTTTTTTTCTTGTAATTTTTTGGGTATCTCACTCTTTTGGTTAGATCGATGTTTTTAATGCCGGGAATTAATCCTTGGTCAATAAAGGATAAAATGCTCACATAGGACCATCTAATCTCCACCTTATGAGTTTGGAAAATTTGTGGAAGAGACTGATGTTTTTCTTTAATAAGAGGACTTAATAACTTGGAGAGTCTAACAAATTCCTCTTCTGTAGCGTGAGAACCTTTTCTTGGTTTGCTTCTATTATCAAGAACCACTTTCCATACATCGCTTGGATCATAAATGAATTTACAAAGATTGCATCTTTCTTTTTTTATACATCCATTGCATACATACGGCCATTTTGAAATTCTTTTGCAAGTCGGAACTTTTGTGTAATCTTTGCAGACTTCATTGCAATTAATCTTGCAGGATGCACAAGCTTTCTTTTGGTTGTAAAGAGTGATAAATCTACACTTTGTGCAAGCCTCATTTCTCTTTTTACAAGTTTGTTTCAAAGCACATTTGTTCCTGCCTGAACTTTCTTTAAGGACGCGATATTTCTTGATGTGTTTTATTAATCCCGAAACATCAATTCCTAGATCCCTACTCGCTTCACTTGCGGAATTGCAGATGACCAGACTGTTTGCGATACGATCAATAGTCTCATATGTATATCTCTCATATTTTGATTCCATATTAAATACCATCCTTTCTTTTTTGGGAATCAAAGGGTTGGAGATGAATATTTTAACAAAATTTGGAGATAAGTTTTTGAATTCCTATATTTTGGAAATGACTATTTTATTTAACATTGACTATTTGACTTATAAAGTCCATACTTTTTTTAGGTCTGTATAAAAGATCGGTTTTTTTATAAAAAATATTATAAAGTTGAGGAAGTGTTATTTTATGAACGAAATTGTGGATAAATTAATCTTGCTCGATCGAGAGGGACAAGAAAAAATAAGCGCCCTTGAAAATGAGAGGAAAGAGCTTTCAACCTACATAAAAGAAATACGCAAAACACTGACAAAAGAATACAAAATTTCCAATCGCGAAAAAATATCCGAGATCAAATTAGAGAGGAAAAACGATTATAAAGAACGCGCCCAAAAGGTCCGTCTTGAAGCAAAAGAGAAAGAAAAAAATGATGTCGTCTTTTTCAAAGAGCATAAAGAGCAATGGCTCGATGAATTGGTGAATTTTTGTTTGAAGATTTAAGGTTAAATATGGCATTTGTTGATAACGCACTTATAACAAAAATCAAAACACTTCACGCTCACGATTTAGGCGAGGAAGATTATCAAGAGCTTCTGAAAAAGAAGTCTGTTTCTGATGTTGCGGTTTTTCTTAAAAATCACGATGCCTACAAAGAAATACTTTCCAATGTTGCAGAGAACAGTCTCAATCGTTTGAGACTCGAGGGTTTAATCCGCAGGCAAAAATTCAATCAAACGGTAAAATTGATAAAGTTTCTTACTTTAAAAGATAAATCTTTTTACTTATTAAATTTTATTCACATGGAGCACGAAATTATTTTAGAAGTCATAAAAGGTTTTATTTCCAAAGAAGAATATGACGTTGCTGCGCAGATTCCGTACTATTTTGAAAAATACTCGAAAATTGATTTTAAAGCTCTCACCAAATCCGAAAACATCGATGGTTTGCTTGAAGTTTTAAGAGATACTCGTTATTACAAAATATTGAAATCTTATTCGAAAACCAAAAATGAAGATCTGCGTTATTACGAATTCGAGTCTTTATTTGAAAACGACTACTACAATTACGCTTTCAAACAAATTGAAAAAAACTATCGAGGAAGACTTAAAAAGGATTTAGAGAGCGCTTTTGAATCGCGGATTGAAATGGAAAACATGATCAAAGTCTATCGTCTAAAGAAATTTTATAAAATTGAAGGAAGAGATATTAAAGCCATTCTCATTCCTTCAACAAGAATTGTCGAAAAGAAACTCGATGAAATTATTGCAATCGAAAATCCCGACGATATATTCGAAGCAATCATTGCTTCAGGAGTCGGTCCTTTTATCAGGGATAAAGACCAAGTTTATCTCGAGTATTTTAACGATCATCTAAGATTTCATACTGCTCGCAAATTTATGTATTACTCTAACGCTGCACCTGCGGTGTTTACGGCATATATGTTTTTTAGCGAACTGGAAATAGAAAACCTAACTCACATCATTGAAGGAATTCACTATAAACTCGACGAACAAGAAATTCGTTCGATGCTAGTTTTTTAAGGGGGACAACACATGATAAGCAAATTAAAACTTCTGAACTTGAGAACTAACGAGGAGCACATTGACGAAGCGCTAGAAAAATTCGCCACTATTGGTGATTTTCACGCTGTCGATCCAAATAAAATCATCTCCACCGTTCCTGGCGCTAAACTTTATGAGATAGAAAATCCTTGTGAACCACTTTTCGATGAATTACACGATATTGAAAAATTGATTAGCTTTAAATTTGAAGAAAAGAAAATCCCCTGTCCTAGCTCAACCATCGAAGAAATTCGTTCGTTGGTGGAAAATTCAAAAAAACTGTTTGTCACTAAAAATGCCGAAATTAAGAAATTGGAAGAGGAAATAAAAACATATGAAGATGCACTTTATCAAGTGAGAAATGTCTCTAACCTAAATACGCCTTTTGAAGACTTATTCAAAGCGCGTTTTGCAGTTTTGAGATTTGGAAAAATTCCAAGTGATACCGCTGATAGATTGAGATTTTATGAACAAAAGCCGTTTGTTTTTGTTCCTTTTTCTGAAAAAGAAGGTTCAATTTGGTGCATGTACCTAACTACTCAACCTTATAAGTCCGAAATCGATGAGATATTCGAGTCGTTGTTTTTTGAACGAATTCACATACCAGATTTTGTTCAAGGAACTCCTGAAGTTGCAATGGAGACACTCGACCGAGAAGTAGCAAAACGCGAAAGAAGTATCCGCTTGATTAAAAAAGATATTTACAATGGAACCGAAAGTAGTAGAGATAAACTGAATGAAGCTTATGGACAATTGCTTTATTTAACTGACGTCCACACCGCGAAAGGTCATGTTGTCAAACTAGATGATCAACTGAGTTTAACCGGATTTGTAGAACAAAGAGGAGTCAAAAAAATCAAGAAGATTTTCGAAGATCTACCAGAAGTCGAACTAGATATTCAAGATGCCGAAGCAGATAAACGTTTCCCACCGCCGACAAAATTGAGAAATAACTGGTTCACACGACCGTTTCAATTTTTTGTCGATATGTACGGAACGCCTTCTTATCACGATGTAGATCCAACTCTGTTGGTCGCCATTACTTACTCGCTACTTTTCGGGATAATGTTTGGAGATTTAGGACAGGGCTTGCTTTTGAGTCTATTCGGTCTAATATTATCTCGTTTTTCTAAAAACCCTTTGGGTCCGATTATGGCTAGAATTGGAATATCGAGTGCTATTTTTGGTGTAGTATACGGCGAAACATTCGGTAATTCAACTTTTCTAGATCCATTTTATAAATGGTTGAGTGAATTATTTAATCATGAATTACATCCGATTCATCCTATGGATAACTCAGTTACGATGAATCTATTAATGGCCGCTGTCGGAGTTGGTGCAGTCATCATTGTGACCACGATAATTATCAACACGATTGCAAAACTAAAAAATAAGAAATACGCCGATGCCTTCTTCTCTTCGAACGGTTTAAGTGGCTTAATTCTTTACGGTTTTATTTTATCCGGAATCGTTTTACAGATGTTCCTTGGAGTCGATGGTGTCTTCAACATTTATACAATTATATTCTTAATAGTCATCCCGACAATTTTGATTTTCTTAAAAGAACCAATTGCTCGGAAAATTAGAAAAGAGAAAATGTTCCCCGATGGTTTTGGGGGATTCCTAGTTGAAGGAATTTTCGAACTGCTTGAAATTTTCCTTTCCTATCTCACCAACACTCTTTCTTTCTTGCGTGTCGGAGGATTCGTACTTTCACATGCGGGCATGATGCTCGTCGTTGCAACGCTTATGAACATGACATCTGGCGCCGGGTCGATCATAGTAATGATTCTCGGCAACCTCTTTGTCATGGGCCTAGAGGGTTTGATTGTTGGCATTCAAGTTTTAAGACTTGAATTTTATGAAATGTTCTCTCGCTTTTTTGAAGGCGATGGACATATATTTAATCCACTATTTTAGGAGGTATTCACATGAATGAATGGATTGTTCTTGGTCTTGTAGCAATAGGCCTAATTCTCATCTCTTTACCACTTGTCAAAGTGTTCAAGGGAAACGCTACGGCGGGCAAAGCAAAAAAACGCATTATTTTGCACGTCGGATTGTTTTTTGCTCTAATTATCGGAACAGTTTTAGTCGCTCCAGGCGTTTTGGGCGCGGAAGTTTCAGGCGAATCAGAAATCGCTGGTGAAATTTACAAACAAGCGGCGGCCTTTGGCTATCTTGGAGCAGCAATCGCTACAGGCGCTTCTGCATTGGGCGCAGGTATTGCTGTTGCCGCAGCTGCCCCCGCTGCTATTGGCGCAATTTCCGAAAATCCAAAGAACTTGGGTAAATCGCTCATTTTCGTCGCGCTAGGAGAAGGTGTTGCTATTTACGGGTTATTGATTTCGATTTTAATTCTAAACAATATTCCAGTTATTGGTTAAAAGGTCAAAATGGAGAAGTTTTACTGTTTCAGCGACAGCCGAGATACTTTAGTCGGAATGCGACTAGTCGGAATTGAAGGGGAAATAGTCCGCGACCGCGATACTTTCTTAGAAAGACTAGAAAAAATTATCGTCGATCCGAATATTTCGATTGTTTTAGTGACGACTAGACTTATCGAAATGGCCCCGGATGTCATTTCTGAATTAAAACTTCGCGATAACCACAGTTTGATTGTAGAAATTCCAGACCGACACGGGAACGCTAAAATAGGCGAAAAAATTGACGCCTATGTTTCAAAAGCTGTCGGAGTGAATTTGAAGGGAGAAGATGATGGAACAAAATAATAAAGATGAGCTTTATTTTTTCTTCAAAAAAAGTATCGAAGAAGAAATAGCCAAAATTAGCGATGAGCTTCAAAACGACATCGACAATTTAAAAGAGCAAGCTCAAGTTTCAATTAACGAGGAACTAAGCGAGGAACAAAGAAGTCTTGTTGAAGCCGAAAGACATAGTCTTGACCGACAAAACAATCTTAAAATTGTCTCTCTACAACAAGAAAAACGGATAGCACAAATGAATAAAAAACAAGAACTTTTAGAATCTTTATTTTTAGAATTAGAAGAGAAACTTCAAGCGTTTGCAAAAAGTCCTGAATATCGTTCCTGGATCGTCAAAAAAATCTCTCTCTACGATTTAAACAATTGGTCTTCAGTCCAAATTGATAAAGAAGACCTTATAGCACAAGAAGAACTCAAAAATATTGAAATAAATCTCAGTTCTGGGTTAATTGGCGGTTTTGTCGCCTTGACCAAAGACGGAAAAACTTCAATCGATGAATCGTTTAAAAAGAAAATTAAAGAAGCTCGAAGATGGTTTTATGATCATGTCGAGTGGAAATCTTCAAAAGGAGAAACCACACGATGAAAAATCTAATATATGCAATAAATGGACCCGTTATAAAGGTTCGAGATACCGATTCTTTTTCGATGCTGGAAAAAGTTTATGTTGGACCCAATAAATTAATGGGTGAAGTCATTTCTATTTCCAAAAAAGAAACCATTATTCAAGTTTACGAATCGACTTCTGGGCTAAAAAGAGGAGATGAAGTCATTGGAACAAAAACACTTGTATCTTTAGTTTTGGGCCCGGGAATTTTAAGCAATATCTTCGACGGGATTCAACGTCCAATAAAAACAATAAGCGAGCAAGAAGGCATCTTTATTTCTCCTGGTAGTCAAGTTGCATCTTTAGATGAAGACAAACTTTGGGATGTAAAAATGCTGGTTCGGGTTGGAGATATAGTCTCTTCCGGACATATCATCGCTTTAACCCCCGAAACTGGTGCCATAGTTCATAAAGTCATGATTCCACCGCGACTTTCTGGAACGATTGTCGAGGCAAAAGAAAATGGAAAATATACAATCAAAGAAAGTCTTATAAAAATTCAAGATACTGAAGGAAATATTCATTCGGTCGGTCTTGTACAAGAGTGGCCAATCAAAATTGCTCGCCCGAGTAAAAAACACCTTCCTTTAGATATTCCGCTAATTACCGGACAAAGAATTATCGATACTTTGTTCCCGCTTGCAAAGGGCGGGGCCGCGGTTATTCCAGGCGGATTTGGTGCCGGAAAAACAATGATGCAACATCAATTAGCAAAATGGTGTGATGCGGATATTATCGTCTATGTTGGATGTGGTGAACGCGGAAACGAAATGACTCAAGTTTTGGAAGAATTCCAAAGTCTAATAGATCCACACACTCACAAATCTTTAATGGAACGAACTGTTTTGGTTGCCAACACTTCTAATATGCCAGTAGCTGCAAGAGAGGCGAGTATATATACCGGAATTACGATTGCGGAATATTATCGCGACATGGGTTATAACGTGGCAATGATGGCCGACTCCACTTCTCGTTGGGCAGAGGCACTTCGTGAAATTAGCGGAAGGCTTGAAGAAATGCCCGCCGAGGAAGGATTCCCGGCTTATCTACCTTCACGCATTGCCCAATTTTATGAGCGGGCAGGAATGGTCTTTAATTTGAACAATACAAAGGGTTCTGTTTCGATTATCGGTGCGGTTAGTCCTCAAGGCGCCGACTTTTCTGAACCCGTAACTCAAAATACGAAAAGATTTGTTCGATGTTTTTGGGCTCTTGATAAAAACTTGGCATATCAACGTCATTATCCAGCTGTAAACTGGCATTTGAGCTACAGTGAATACCTCAATGATTTAGCTCCTTGGTATAACAAAAATGTCGGTGTCAACTTTTTGAAAAATAGAACGAGAATTAGAACGCTTCTTGCAAGAGAAGACAACTTAATGGAAATCGTTCGCTTAATAGGAAATGACGTTTTGCCCGATGATCAAAAACTAATCTTGGAAATCGGTCGGGTCATAAGACAAGGTTTCTTGCAGCAAAGCGCTTTTCACAGTGAAGACACTTATGTACCGCTTAAAAAGCAACACGCAATGGCGGAAACAATTTTATTCCTTTATGACGAAGCAAATAAATTAATTATGAGAGATAAATCTTTTACTTCAATTTTACAAACTGGAGTATTTGATGAAGTTATAAAAATGAAATATCAAATTAAAAACGATGATTTGCGCGGTTTTGAACGATTGAAAGAGCAAATAACGGCTAAAATCATCGAAATAGGTTAAAGGGAGGAATAGCTATGGCAATACAATATCTCGGTCTATCCGCTGTTAATGGCCCACTAGTTTTCTTAGAGGGAGTCAGCGGAGTTGGCTACGATGAAGTGGTCGAACTTCGACTTAAAAATGGCGAAATTAGAAACGGAAAAGTCATTGCAATCGAAGGCGATAAAGTCGCGGTTCAAGTCTTTGAAGGCACGCATGAAATAAACCTCAAAGAAGTAACTGCCGAATTTCTTGGAAAGCCACTAGAAATTTCTTTAGCCGAAGAAATGCTCGGACGAGTTTTTAATGGTACAGGAACACCCATAGATGGCTTAGCGCCTATTTTTGCTAGCAAAAAGAAAGATGTAAATGGCAAACCGCTGAATCCAGTTATGCGCATTTACCCTCGTAATTATATTCAAACTGGTATTTCTTCAATTGATACTTTAACAACATTGATCAGAGGTCAAAAATTGCCAATTTTTACTGGAACCGGACTCCCTCACAATGAGTTGGCAGTTCAAATTGTTCGTCAGGCTAAAATTTCCGGTGAAGATAGCAATGAAAAGTTTTGCATTATCTTTGCGGCTATGGGTGTCAAACAAGACGTTTCTCACTATTTCAAACAAGCATTCGAAGATGCCGAAGTTATGGATCGAGTCGTAATGTTTACTAATCTTGCGAACGACCCAATTATTGAGCGTCTTATTACGCCGCGCGCGGCGCTTACAACGGCTGAATATCTAGCATATGAATTGGATTACAATGTCCTTGTTGTTTTAACCGATATGACCGCTTATTGCGAAGCACTGAGAGAATTTTCTTCTTCAATGGGAGAGATTCCCGGACGAAAAGGATATCCTGGCTATTTGTACAGCGAACTTTCAAGCCTTTACGAAAGAGCAGGAATGGTCGTTGGTAAAAAGGGTTCGGTCACTCAAATTCCAATTCTCACAATGCCAAATGACGATATCACGCACCCTGTACCCGACTTGACTGGTTATATTACCGAAGGTCAAATAGTTCTCGAAAGAGAACTTCATCAAAAAGGAATTTTCCCACCGGTGAGCATTCTTCCATCTCTTTCGAGATTAATGAAAGATGGAATTGGCTCACAATACACTAGAGAAGATCATCAAGCTCTTGCAAACCAACTATTTGCCAGTTATGCAAAAGTCCAAGACACTCGCTCCTTGGCGGCAGTTATTGGGGAAGATGAACTCAGTGAATTGGATCAAGTTTACATATTATTTGGAAATCTCTTTGAACAACACTTTTTAAATCAAGGTGATCAAAATCGAGATATCGAATTTTCATTAGATTTGGGATGGGATTTATTGAGCGTTCTACCCAAAAGTGAATTGAGCAACGTTTACGATCGTTTGATCGAAAAATATTATGATCAAGAACGAGCATCCAAACGTTTTGGATTAAAATCTTCAAGTATTGTGACTAAAATTATCGCGAAAGGAAAATAATGAGCACAAAAGTAATTCCCACAAAAAGCAATTTGATGACACTTAAAAAATATCTCGATTTAGCAAGTGTCGGCCAATCTTTGATGGACCGCAAAAAGAATATTCTTGTGCGGGAAATGCTTTTGCTTTTGCCCAAAGTCAACGAGATAAGAGATAAAATCACCGATGTTTATGCCAAAGCCTATCTTGCACTTCAAGAAGCCAACATCACGCTCGGAGTTGTTGAAGACATAGCAAAATCGATTCCCATTGATGAAGGCGTACATCTCAGTTTTAGAAATGTGATGGGCGTCGATATTCCAGTTGTGACTCACGAATTTAGCAAGCCTCACCTTTCTTACGGACTAAGATCGACAAACTCGAAGTTCGATTATGCTTATAAAATGTTTTTAGAAGCTAGGGATTTAACAGTCAAACTAGCAGAAATCGACAACGCTGTTTATAGCTTGGCGGACGGAATTAGAAAAGCACAAAAACGTGCAAATGCACTAGAAAACGTCGTAATTCCCGATTTAATTGAAAATATTAAATATATTACTGATGTTTTAGAAGAACGAGAACGAGAAGAATTTGTGCGAATGAAAGTTATTAAATCCAAACAAAATTAACATTTAAAAATGGAAGAAAAAAAGAAAAAAGTCATTAACAAAATCTTCGGTGCCATCGGTGGTTTGGTCCTTGGATTTTTGTTTTTTGTATTTCTCATAACTTTGCTTGTTCCTAACGGAATGGTAAAAGTGTTTGGGGTTGGTATTTATCGAGTCCAAAGCTCTTCGATGGATCCGACCATTAAAGTGAATGATTATGTTGTGGCCAAAAGAATAAAAGTGGAGGATTTAAAATCCGAAGATATTATTATTTTTAACACAAAAAAACAAATGGGAAGCCTTGAAATAGTAGAAAGCGTTGTGGTAATCCACTACTTCGATTGCATAAATGAGGAAGGCTATATCTTAACGTATTCCGAAAAGAGCAAAGATCTCCCTTCGACTGACGAAAATAAATTCGATAGTTGGGGGACTCCTGACAACCCTTATTATGTTACAGCAGAAGACTTAATAGGGCGTTGCTCAAAAGTTATAGAGAGCAACGAGTCTTTGCAATCTGCTTTAAATATTGTTTATTCGCCTTACTTATATTTGGGTCTTGGTTTGGTTTTAATTGGTGGAACAACGGGAATAATTTTTTACAAAAAACAAAGAAAGAAAAAATAACTACAAAAAAATAGACGCCCGGTTGGACGTCTATTTTATTTATCTTTTTTTCTTGAAGTTTTTTCCAAGAACTTCAGTTGTTTCGACGGAGAACATAAATGCCGACGGATCGCTTTCGTGCACCACTCTTTTAAAACTTGAAACTTGCATTTTGGGTACAACGCACACTAGAGTTGTGCTTTTTTCTTCGAAATATCCGCCTTTACTTTCGATGCTTGTAACTGAATATCGACCTTCTTTTAATATTGCGCGAGTTACTTCTTCAGATTTTTTTGTAATGATTTCAAATTTTACAGCCGAACTAAATCCATTGAGTACCAAATCGACAGTTTTAGAGCTAATCATGTTTTGAACGAGTGAACAAACCATAACGACAATAACCGCTTTCCAATCCATTTCTACAGAAGAGGCCAGCAAATAGACCAATGAGTTTACTGTAACAATAAATACGTTTATAGCTAAAATAATATTGGAAACTTTGACATCTTTGAGTTTCTTTTGAATCATCATTCCACTAAGCTCAGTACCTCCAGTACTGCCTCCTGCGTTTAATATGATTCCAATACTAGATCCTGTCAAAACACCAGAAATCAAAGCGGCTATCAAAGAAACTGCAAGCATTGATTCACCTGGATCGAATTCGAACTTCGGAAACCCTAAAGAAGAAAATAATTGCATCCACCCGCTTATGCATAAAATTGCAAAGACACTTCGAATGCCGACCTTTTTATCGAGAAAAATAAGACCGAGAATTAAAATCGGAATGTTAATTAAAAGAATCGAATACTGTGCCTCAAAACCCGTTACGATTTGAAGCATCGAAGCAATACCGGTTACTCCTCCGGGAATTAGTTTCGCTGGAACTAAGAAAACGTAAGTCGAAATTGCAAAAACAAACGACGCTACGAGTATCACCAAGTACGATAGTGCAACCTTCAAACCAGCCGGCATCTTTTTCTTTTCTTTCATAATAAACTCCTTTCGGGCACTTAGAATAAGTGTTTAATGACAACTTGATATATTTTACAATGGACGAAATTAAAGTCAACTGTTAAATAAAATAGTCATTTCCAAAACATAGGAATTCAAGAAC
>Ga0208939_1002391_pt1 | contig 13200 bp, 8 predicted proteins | sample AD_STIC12_MetaG_FD_184437 | JGI IMG/M metagenome (GOLD analysis project Ga0208939, IMG submission 184437) | Active sludge microbial communities of municipal wastewater-treating anaerobic digesters from USA - AD_STIC12_MetaG (SPAdes) (version 2) | ecosystem: Engineered > Bioreactor > Anaerobic >...
CCTATTTCAATTATCCTTCTGATACTCCTTAAACTTAATTCCCTGAACATTGTTTTGTATTTTATCTTGGGACTTATTGCTTACACCATAAATTACACACTGAATTCATTTTTTCAAAAAGAGCAGAAGTTTTTTCATTTAATTTTACTTAATACATTTCCGGCTATTATTAAAGGAGTTTTCGCTGTTCTTATCATCCTAAATATGGTGGTATTTAATCTCGATAGATCTTTTATGGTATTTTCGTTATCAATTTTTTCAAGCGCTATCATGTGGTTTTTTCTTCCCAAAGAATTTAAAAAGTTTAGATTTGATTTTTCAAAAGTTAAAATATATTTGAAAAAATCCGCCCCGGCCGGAGTATCTCAGTTAATCTTTGAGGGTTGGCCTTCGATATCTAATTCAATTGCAAAAATAGCAAATAGCTTTTCTCATGTGGGAATATTCGCCATTGCAGAAAAAGTTGCTAACATTTTACAGCTTGGAGCTATTTCGATCTTCACCATTCTCCTGCCAAAAAACGCTTACGCCAAAAAACGTAATGAGAAATATGATTTTAAGGAGGTTTTCGTAATTTCAATATTGATATTAGCTATCGCGTTTTTTGGCACCTTTATCTCGAGATACTTCGTATCTGACTTTTTTGATGATAAGTTTGCTATGTCAGTTCCACTTTTGGCTTTATTAATATTTTCAAGCGCATTTACATCAATTCACAATTTTATGGAAAACTATTTTTTTATTGAAGAAAAAACAAATTCAATTATGTACATTAACGTTGGAAAACTCGTTTTGTTTTTACTAATCTCATTGATATTAGTTCCCACTTACTCGCTAAAGGGATTGGCTATATCTAATTTAATTTCGGCGATGGCCGCTTTAGCAGCAACTATTATATTTATCTCGGTAGACCAGAAATTAAAAGCTACTGAAGCTCAAGAATAAAAGCTCCTGATTCAGAAGGTACGTACCAAAGGTAGTAAGGATCAAACTCTTTTACAATCTTCGATTTTTTAGAATACCCGGGTACTTTTTCGGAGTATCTTCCTTTTTTACTAATAAATATTAACGGCTCATCATCCGATACTTCGGGTACTCTATTAGGTTCGTTAACATTTACGTCAGTCAAAACAAACGGACCATCGGTATAGAATAGTGCAGTAGGGGTATCCACTCTATCAAGGTATACAGTTCTTTCTATACCAAAAATTCTATCTTTCTGCATTAGTAGATACGCAGGAGCTCCGTTTAAGTCAGAAGGATAGGCTTTTTCTCTATTAAGGTATAGGTAAAAAAGAGAAAATATTAAAACAAAAGACAAAGCAAGAAATTTAAAGTACAGAGTATTAAAAATCTTAATTTTTTTCATCACAAAACCTAAAAGTTTTTCTGAAAAAGCCCCCACCATAATACTTACCACCGGATATATTGGGATGATGTACCAAACCAGTTTTGATTTTGCAGACGAGAAAAACAGGAATATGCTAAGAGCCCACACCAAAAGAAATAAGTTCTTCTTGTCCTTCTTAAAAGACTTAAAAACCGTAAAGGGAAAGGCTCCTAGTAAAGCAATAAACCAAATTCTCATACTAACCTTCATAACGGTCAAATACCAAAAGAACGGGTTGCCCTTATCTTCAATCGCCATTACCGCTCTGTCCCAAACATGATACAAAAAATATTTATCAATAAATGACGTTCCGAACTTTTGATACATTAAAAAATGCCATGGAAGAGCAACAAATAATAAAGATAAAAACATCAAAAAGTATCCGATTAATTTCTTCTTCTTTAACTTCTCCTTAAAAACAAAAATCGAAAGAAGCTCATATATTCCGATAATTAATAAAGGAAGAAGCCCTACAAAACCTTTTACCATTACGGCAAGACCCGTTGATAAACCCGAAAGTACCCAAAAGAATATTTTTTTGTTCTCATTTGCTTTCCAATAAAGATAAAGGGCTAAAGTAATAAAAAATGTAGTTGTAACATCAAGCATTGAAGCTCTTGAATAATAAAGAAAGTGAACGGTTGTTACCAACGCCAAGGAAGAAATAAATGCAGATGTTTTGTTAAAAAATTTCTTAGAAAAAGCGTAAACTAATAAAACAGTAAGGAAACCAAAAATAGCGCTGGGTAAACGAGCTGCCCATGAATTAAACCCTAATAGACTCATAAAACCTGACATCATCCACATATACAGTGGCGGCTTCTCAAACCAACCTTTTTTCAAATTATCCCAATGGGGAACAACGTATTCATTATTCACAAGCATGTTTTTGGCAACCTTGGCGTAAATAGCCTCGTCCCAAGGAATAAGGTGATTTTTTCCAAGCCCGACGAAAATAAGCAGGGCAGAAAGAACTAAAATAATTGAAAACATCACTCTCTTGTTTACAAAAATATATTGAATTATTTTTCTAACCCAATCTTTTCCAATCACTCCTACTCCCCAAATAAAATAAGAAAATATCAGTAACCAGAAAAATTCTGAATTATAAGAATAAAAAATACCTGCAACGTACCACCCAAAAATTACAGAAGACATCAATCCCCCTACAAAAGCATTCTTCTTATTGGTGTCCTTAAAGAAAACATACAAAGGAGATAAAAATGAAAATAGTAGAAACGAAACAAACGGCACAGTGCCGATGACCCCTGTTTCTGATAAAGACTCGCCCCAAATAGTATGTGCGGGAACCCTTCCACTTAACGCAGCGGTATCTCTGGTGAAAAATTTTGGGGCAATTTCTGTTTTACTAAAATGCTCAAAAAAAGAACCGTAACCGCCACCCAAGTACGGGTATTTTTCAAAAATCTGAAAAGCTCCAGTTAAAAGCATAAAATGAGAGTCAAAAGAATCTATTCTGTAATGAAAGGCATCTCTAACATATCTTCTGAAATTACTTTTTTTCTTACTATATTCAACTAAAAATGGGGTAGTAATTAAAACTAACGCTAAGAAAATATACAAAATTCCTCTGGCTCCGAATTTTTTAATTAATAAAATTGTAAAAAAGAAAATTGCTGAAAAACCTCCGACCATCCACGCTGTTCTGGAATTAGTTAAAAAGAGCGATGCTGAAAAAGATAAAAACATTATTACATCGAGCATTTTCTCTTTCTTATTTTTAGTATTTACAAAGGAGATAAAAATAACGGGGATCAGAGCTGATAACAATGCCCCATAATGATTTACATCCCAAAACAATGAACCAACTCTTGGCACTTTACCGGGAACCGGCCACATAGCACCAATTACTTCTCCGGTTTTATAAAAATAAAATAACTGGTAGTAGCCGAAAAGCGTAAGTACAAAAACAACATATACAAAAAATTTAAGATAATTTAGTAACTCTTTAGGGTTATTTCTAAATGTGAGATATAAATATATGCCTAAAACTACTATTGTGGCGAAAAAACCTAGTAACAATATACTCGCCTGCAAATTTTTAGAAAATATCAAAGATAAAGCTCTTGTCAAAAAGATCAAAATGAGTGTCAGGATATAAGGATCTTTGATGTAAGGAAGAAGGGATTTGATGCCCCCGCTTTTGACAACATAAAGATAGGTCTTAGTGATTCCTGCAAATAACAAAGCTAACATAAATATTCTTGCCGGCATCAAATCCCACCTATAAAAACTAAAAAGTTCTTTATGCAGCATAACCGACAATACTATTAAAACGTACAGTGAAAATTTAAAATTCTTAAGAACAAGAATATATGAAGAAATAAATATTAAAAATATGACTAAGAAATATAAGTAATTCATTTTTTCTTTTTTGAACTTTTTGTTTTTTTATTGCTAACCTGTGTATTTTTTGAAGATAGGACATCCTCATAAACAGTAAGTGTTTTTTCAGCTGCGTTTTTCCAAGTATATTCTTTTCTTATCTTCTCGTCCAAAACCGGTCGGGGTTCAAAATACTCTTTTTTTACTGCATCTTTTATGGAATCAATATCATCGGGAATACAAAAGGATGCAAAACTTCCAAGATATTCTTTGGCACGCGGCCCCGAAGCAACGGTGTTGGCACCGCAGTAAAGTGCTTCCAAGCTTGTCAGACCTGTCGTTTCAAACCAACTGGCTGACACGCAAACCTTTGCAAAGTGATAATAAGAAGGAAGATCAGAGTAATTTATTGAGTTATCTAATCTAATAATCCATTTGTTTTTTCTCAACAACTTATTTATTAAAAAATTGTATTCAAAATGTTTCGAAGGGCTTACCTTTCCTATTAAAACGAGTTTCACATCCAGCCCTGTTTCTTCCCTAAATTTTTTAACCCCTTTTATAACATTAAGTTGGTTTTTCCTGGGCTCAATTCTACCAACGCACATTATGTAATCTTCAAAATCAAAGGGATTCTTAAAAGGTTTTGGATTTATAAAAGCCTCTCCTACTCCGTTTAATACTTTTTCCCATTTAAAATCTACACTGAATGTTCTTTTTAAATCCTCTGCTTCTCTAACAGTTTGAACTAAAACAGCATCCGACATCTCCAGAACTTCTTTTTGCATATTTTTGAATCCGTGTAAAACACTGTACAAAGTAGGCTTAAATTTTCTTTTATCGAACAAGGATCTGTAAACGTTTTTAAATGTGTCCCTTTTGAACTGATCTCTGAAAAAAAACTTTGAAATTCGTCTGAAGTCAAAAACAAAAACGTCATCAAATTTTTTAACTTCTTTTACGTCGTGGTGAATAGGAGATAAAACCAAGGGGACACCTGCTTCTTTTACCTTTTTGGCATAAAAATAAGTTTCCGGAGTCCAGTCTAATTGAAAAATATGAATCAAATCATAATTTTTTGGCTCAAAGTTCATATCTGTTTTTATATCTACATCAACTCCGAGTTTTTTTAATTCCGAAGCTGTATTTTCCACCTGAATCCTATCTCCGCCCCGGGCGTCCAACAGACCGATTCGCCCTAACATTAAAACTTTCATTTTTTATCTCCTAATAGTTTTAAATACAAATAATCATACTTATCTACAAAGCTCTCCAAGGAATAGTTATTTTCAACAAACTCTCTGGCCCCTTCAACCAAATTCTTATTTTCACCGCCTATTTTATTGTACTCATCAACCATCTTATCTGACAAATCATTATAATCACCAACATTAAATAGAGTTATGTAATCTCCCCCAACTTCTTTCAAAACTTCAAGATTTGAACAAATTACAGGAAGTCCCATGCTCATAGCTTCGATAAGAACTATCCCAAAACCTTCGGCAAGTGTAGGAAATACAAAAACATCAAACGTAGAGAGATATTTTATCTTATCTTCGTCATTAAATCTTCCCGTAATTACAACATTTCTTTCTAACCCCAGATCCTTAACTAAATTTTTAATTTTTTCTTCTAAAGCACCGCCTCCAACAATTAACAAAAACAATTTCTCTTTACGGAAAAGCTGTGAATTTAAAAATTTTGAGAAAGCTCTTATTAATACCTCGTGACCTTTTTCCTGGGTAATTCTCCCGAGATTTCCGAAAACGAAAGCATCTTCAGGAATCCCGTATCTTCTTTTAATTTCTTTTTCAAATTCAAATCTATGCAAAGGAGGAACCTTAAAAACAGATGTATCTATACCATTTGGAATAACTTCCAAAATTTTCTCTTTTATACCCTCTTTCATTTTAACTTTTTTCTTTGATTCGGTAAGAGCTATCTCCGCACTTGAAAGCCTGTTAACTACATACGAATACAGTCTAACGTCCAGTAATTTTTTAAGCGGATTTATTTGCCATTCCGAGATAGGAGTGTGAGTATGAGTTACAACAGCTTTGACCCTAGTATTTCTGCATGCAAGTAATGAATTAACTACAGCTTTGAGTTCGTGGGAATGTACAATATCTATTCCTTCGAATTCAATAAATTTTTTAAGTTTTTTTATATATTTAAAATCAAAATCTTTTGAAATAAATTCGTTAGAAACAACGGCTCCGTTTTTTTGATACAAATCAGACATCTCTCCGGCAGGGCACCAAACAAAAACTTCATTTCCTTTTTTAACCATCCCTTTGACAAGATCAAGAACATGAACTTCCATCCCTCCGAATTTTGATGAATTTAAAACATAAAGTATTTTCATTTAATATTTTCTTTAATATAACCAAGCATCGCGGAAATTTTACCTTCCCAGGTATTTTTCTTAGCAACATCCGTCCTCATATTAGCTTTTTCAACGCTGTTTTCTTCCAAAGCAATTTTTATATTATTTGAAAACTCATCGTAATTTTTAGAAATGTAACAAACGTCACTAAAAGGGTAATAAGAAGGTAAATCGGTCACCACTAAAGGTATGCTCGCAGCCAAAGGTTCAAAAAATTTAACCGGAAAACATCCGCCAACTGTGTAATCATTTAATTGATAAGGAATAGTCATAACGTCAAAAAATGAAATGTATCTTGGGATTTCAGTAAAATCTTTTCTACCCAGGAAGAAAACATTATCAAAATTTTCAAATCCCAGACTTTTTTTACTTGCTTCTGTATCTTTTAGAGCTAATGGACCTATAATTACAAAAGAATACGAAGGATGGTCTTGAGCTATCTTTTTAAAAAGCTCCTTATCGAACTTGTATTCATCAACAGCACCAGTAAAACCAATCATAGGATGAGGAATGTTTTTTAGATCTTCGGGAATCTCAAAGCCCTTATTTTTTGCATCAAAAAATCTTTCATAGTCACCGACATTCGGAGTGAAATAAGTCTTAGGATTAAATTTTTTAAGTTTTTCAGCTAATCCGGGCGTAGTGGTAAAAACAATGTTTGCTCTTGATGCCAAAAGTCTCTCCTGCTCAACTATCCATTTTTTCTTTTCAGGTGTGTTGTATTTTGGAAAGCCTTCGTAGTTATCTACACAGTCATAAATTAAAAAGTCGTGTTTGATATTTTTTAAATAATTTTCTAAACCTTCAATCTCTACGTGATAAATCCATAAAATAGTTTTTTCATTGACGCTGTCTTTAAAAACTTTTTGAGAAATCTCATTTATTTTTTGAGCATGTTTAACCGAAGAAATTCCTTTTAATGGGTGTACATTTAAAGGTGAAAAAACCATCACCCCTTCTTCAGTTTTTTTTGTTTTAGTGAGAAGACGTTTTAGAGGCCACTCTTTCTGCAAAATATGTTTTAAAAAAAGACGGCCTGTGTTTATAGGAGGATCTACAAATAAAACGTTATGACCTAACTTTGGAAGTCTACTCATAACATGTCTTTTATTGGTCCATAGGGGAAAATCCCAAAGCTGGTTTGAAAGGCAGATTATGTTGTATTTTTGTTCTTTGTTAGTCATTTTGTAGAGGCCTACGCCCGTTTTTAGATGCACCTGACTTTTCCAAACCTAGTTTGGAACTGATTCTACTACTATTATACATTGAAACTGGAGTTGGAATAAGAAACATTACGATTTGTTAACAGAGTCTATGTCTAAGTTGATCCTAGTTTTATCCCAGCGGCAAACACTTCGGACAAGCTCTTTGAAGAACTTTTAGCTTAACCATTACTCTTCTAATGTTAAACATCAGCTCCGAATCTTTTAACGACCAAAGCCACGAAGTGTTTTTAAATCCGGTGTCATAGGCAGCGTGCCAAATTCCGTCAAAAAATATTATTCCAAAAACCTGTACCAAAATTGAAAATACAAATAAAAATGAAAATAGAAAATGTTTTTTATCGTACCAGGAAGATTTAAGATAAGGAACCATCAAAAGAACAAGGTAAGGAATAATATCGGAGCTCATTCTATAACCAAAGGAATAACCACCGTACCAATGCTTCCAGAAACTAATTACCAGCGTATGAATTATGACGATTAAAAAGTAAAAAAGATATTGAAGATTTTCTTTTAATCCCTTTTTTAAAGCTATATAAAAACCCACAAATGAAAAAAGAAAAACCGGAGAGTAAGTTAAAATTCCTTTGCTGGGAGAAAGCCAGACCCCAATAAAACTTATTGGAAAAGGAGAAAGCCAGCTTCCAAACAACTGGCTAGCGTATCCCTGGTTTTCAATTCCCACGTAGTATTTGTTGTTATACCAAAAGAAAAAGGTAACATTTAACAAAACTCCTAAAGCTACGAAAATCCCGGTTTTAAAGATAGATTTTATGTTATTTAGTTTTATAAGAGCAAAAATTCCAACTAAAAGAAGCCCAAGCCCTGCCGTGGGTCTTGATAAAATTGCCAAACCGTAAAAAAGACCACCTAAAAAGGCACTAAATGGCTTAAATTTGGGTTGTTTTAGATGCTCTAGAATGAAATAAAGTCCTAAGATAGAAAAAAGCTGTAAAGTGCCATGTTGCCACATGGATTGGGAAAGCATTGCAAAGTTTACAGTTCCAAAAAGATAAATATACGTAAGGGTCAAAGCTTTTTTCTCATCAAGAGAAAATTGTTTTTTAAGCAAAAGATAAAAAAAACCTCCCGATAAAGCCATTATTAGGGCCGAAGAGACTTTTGAAAGAATAATAATATTTTCCCAATTTACCGCTAGACCAAGTTTTAATGGAATGTAGTAAACAGGAACTGCTAAAAATGCAGTAATCAAAGTAAAAGCCGAGGCATAGTTGTTTCCGATCTTCTTTAAATAAAAAGGAGTTAAGCCTCTAACCTGCTGTTTATCGTCAGGATGAGGGTACCTTCCTATCATAATGTTGTAGTAGGAGTCTAAATAAAGAGTTTTTTCTTTTATTATGGAAACGGGTAAAAATAATGCAGGAACAGCATCTTCGGATTGAATAGCAAGTTTATTGATATTTGTTTTATAAACTAAGAACCACGAACCAAAGTATATTAAAAATGATATGAAAACAATCTGAAAGAATTTCTTTGAATCCATGAGTTTATTTTACACGATTTTACGGTTTCAAAATTAGATCATCTCGAACTCCTGATTTATTTTTCAGTTTTAAAAGTTGAGAGGATGTGAATAAGTAGATTAAAATGGTCCAAGTTAGTTAAGTTAATAATTTTATCTTTATCTGATTGCATATACGGATGAGTCATTTGAACTGTATATCCGTTAATACCGTCACCGCTCTGTAGCATTGAAACTCCCTTGGAGACAATAAAAATATTTCCATAAATTTCTTGACTCGCCCCGCCTTTAGGCAATCTCCAAGATATATTTCCATAAGATGAACTATACTCAATAATTTCAGACGGTCTAAGATTAGAAAGATCATTGCCATCCTCATATTTTCCCACGATTAAACTAAATAAAAGGTCTCCTTTAAGACTACACGCACCCTCATGATTTCTAGGAGTTGGTGAACCAGGTTCTGGAACAGGGTCGTTGACACAAGAAAAGTATTTTTCTGAAGCCTCTTTATTTTCAAAAAAATCAAGAATACTAAAATAATCATTAGAGCTTGGAACCACATATAAATTCTCAGGATATTTGTAACTAAAACTAACACCGTTATTTAGCTTGGATGAGTAGCTGATCCATTTTTCTGTACTCAAAGATATTGCATTAGTAATTGGCCCACCATTATTTATTTTCTCATTCGAATAGTCTGGCTGTGGGTTTCGGGGTTTTGGGGTCGCACGATCAACATTTTCAGGTACTTGAGCATTTGTATCTTGCTTCAGTGTACTATCAGTCTTTGTGTTGCATAAATCAGCGCATTCTTTTAATTGATTTTGAAGTCTTACTGTTTTCTTTGCAAAAAATCCTGTGAGGAAAGCGAATAATAGTGATGTCAAAAGAAGTATTAAATAAAAATAAGTAGCTTTGGATTTAGTTAAATGTGGCTGATTATTTTTGACTTCTTCATTCATAATAATAAAATATACCACGGTTACGCATGTATAGAAAAGTGATTACTCGTATTAACTAATTAAAACTTTGTACTCAGTCCGGAAGTCTCACCGGAAGATATTTTCTAGTGGACCAAATTAGGAATTTATCTTTTAACCTACCTTCTTTAATTAGCTGGTTTATTGGAATCGATATATCAAATTTTCCTTCCTCATTTAGGGTCATATCAAAAGACAGATTATACGAATCTCCAAAAATATAGTTAGTAACAGGGACAATTGCGGATGTGGTTAATCCTCCCGAATCAATTATTTCGTATCCCCTGCCTTTTGAAAAATACTCAGGTAAATAAACCTGATCCCCATTAATAATTTCAATATCTTTAATATCACTACTATTAACATCAACTAGTCTTATAAATAAAAATTCAGAATCCGTAAAAGGTATTTCCAATTTAACTTTATAAGTCTCGGGCTCCCCTATTTTTGAACAACCAGGGAAATAAAGAAGAGTTTTATTTTCTTTCTCAACTTCCCCACCGTTACTCAGGTAATAAAAATCAACTTTAATTTTATCTGTGCCAATGTCCTGTCTTTTGCATGAAAAAGTTATTTGAATCTCAGGTTCTGATCCTCCGTATATTTTTTCAAAATTTTTGATTTTAAAGAAATTTGAAGGATCTTCCGAACGTAGTTCATTAGAAAGACTAACGTTGGAATTAATTGCCAAAACAATATCTTCCAAATCACCATTTTGAATATAAAAAACACCTTCGTTTTTAAATTCTTTAGCATTTTTGTTTTCAATTCTTGAATTGTTGGGTGTATAAACCAAATAATTATCAACAAACACTGGCTCAGAGCCTGAGAAGTTATACTCATTCATCAATGTGTTCTCCCCTAACTGTTTTGAATAAGGCAATAAAACTACCTCATCGGTAACACCTATCAAATCTTCCTCTTTATATTCAAAACCTTTCTCTATAGCTCTAAATTTAAGTAGAAAACCTGCAATTACAATAAAGACGGCAAACGTTATGAACACAACTTTTTCTTTTGAGGAATAGATATAATCAAAACTTTTAGTTTGGAGATTCTTTGCAAATATAAATACCAAAACAGCAAGTACAAAAATTAAAAACTTAATCGAAACCTCAACTCCTAGCCCAGAAGATGCTATTAATGAAAATATTATTAAAATAGGAAGAGAATATTTAAAAACTTCTTGTTTAACCCTGACTTCATTAATTTTCTCACTTGATCTTTTAAAAACTTTGATAAAAATTGGAATGAAAAACAAGAAAAAAAGTCCGATAAAAACCAAGCCATAACCAAAAAGAGCAATTCTTAAAAAACCCCCAGTTTGAGAAAATTCATTTAGCTTGGATATATTAAAATTCTCTTTTGTGTATGAAATTAGATAACTTAAATTTAAACCGTGGCCGTCCTTAATACCGATAAGTAAAACCAATGGAATATAGATAGAAACCATAAGAAACAGAACAGGAATTATTATTTTTTGATATAAATGCAAATTTTTAAACAAATCAGGAATATTTTTTAAATCATTTAAACTAAATTTCCTATCTTCTTTACTTAAGTAGCTTAAAAACCCCCAAGACAAGCCAGCAAGTATCACCATATAAAAAGCTATAGAGAAAAATTCAAAAACCATTGTATCTGTAAAATCTTTTAATCTAGAAAGAATACTGATATTTGTTTGAGTTTCATCATTGTATTCTGTGGTTTCTGAGGCTTTGTCAGCTTTTCTAATTGCTTCAAAATAGTTTTGTAACTCAGACCTTTGATCTGGCTCTAAGAGTATGTTTTCGGGAATAATAAAAATATCAACATTTTCAGAATTTAGATTTCTTATAAAACCACCCATTCCAGAAACCTCATTTGAGGAAACTGACTCACTAGAACAACTAAATTTGAAAGGATAATCAGATGAAAAATCACTATCACAAATTAATATAACTTTATTTTGTATCCAGGTAGATGATTTTATTAAGTCATCATTTTTTATTTCCTTTTCTTCCTTTACAACACTCGTTTCATCAACTTCTTCCGGTGCAATAATCTCCCCATTTCCAGCAATTTCGGATGTTAAAACTAAAGAATACCCTTTGTCAGGGTTTGAAGAAAAGTAATCTTTTTTAGATACTTTTTCTTTATCAGATTCGTAGATTTTAAAATCAAATTCCTTTCCAAATAGTTCTTTGTAATATTCAGATTTAGTCTTTGCTGAAGAGTTAAACAAAAAGGATAAAATCCCAATTAGTAGAATTGGCAAGAGCAGTTTTATTTTTAAATTATCTTTACTCAAATATCTTTTCATAAAAAATATCCTTCAAAACACCTAAGACCAAAAGAAGATAACAAGTTTGTGCAAAAAATTCTGCAACATCTTCCATTTTTAAAATTAGCATTATTGGAGTTAGAGCCAGCGATATCAACGCAAGAAGATAAATATATTTTCTGTTTGATAAAAATCCAAAGAGAAAAACGAATAATGAAAACAATATCATTGGAAAACTTAATATAAATTCAAGTTTTGAAACATAAAACAGTATTGAAAGGGAAAGAAAAACAAGAATTGAAAATATATGTGTTTTATTTATATTGGTTTTTAATAATTTTGATAAAAAACGGTCTAACGGAAATAAGAATGATATTAACAAAAGAACCAAGACCAAGCTGAATAAAATATTAAGTTTGTTGTTTAAAATAAATTCGATCATTTGAGACTCTTTTGGACAAGTACGGGTATTATAAGGGATTTGGGGGATTTTTCCAATTTTAATCTTAAAATAATATTAGACTGGTAGATTTTCTTCCAGAATGAATTATGGAATCTGTAGAAATGAAGAAGAGGCGATAGCGTGGGTAAAGAGAAACAAGAAGTTTATTAAGGATAAGTTTGCAAGTATAAATGATTACCCACCGGATAACTACCCTTCCACAATATTTATGGCAGGGGCTCCAGGGGTTGGAAAAACAGAGTTTTCAAAGCTTTTTATTGAAAAATTCTATGAATCAGAAAAACAAAAGAAGATTGTTAGGTTGGACACAGATGAAATTAGAGAAATAATACCTGGTTATAATGGCTACAATTCTTCAATATTCCAAAGTGCCTCGGCTTTAGGAATGGAATATTTAATAGATAAAGTATACGAGGATAAACAAAATGCTCTTATTGATGCAACTTTTGGATTAAGACATAAAGCGATTTCTAACACACAAAGGGCCTTGAAAAAGAATAGAAAAGTAGCAGTATTTTATTTGTATCAAGATCCACAAATATCTTGGGGATTTGTTAAATATAGAACAAAAAAAGGTTTAAGATATGTACCCAAAGATGTATTTATTGAAAATTTCTTTCTTGCTAGAGAAAATGCCAATGAAGTTAAGAGAATCTTTAAAGA
>Ga0208939_1002394_pt1 | contig 13198 bp, 13 predicted proteins | sample AD_STIC12_MetaG_FD_184437 | JGI IMG/M metagenome (GOLD analysis project Ga0208939, IMG submission 184437) | Active sludge microbial communities of municipal wastewater-treating anaerobic digesters from USA - AD_STIC12_MetaG (SPAdes) (version 2) | ecosystem: Engineered > Bioreactor > Anaerobic >...
AAAAGTTCAAAATTGGTTTTCGGATGCAAAACCCGGATTCCCTTGAAATTCTCGCGCCAGATTTCCAGTTCGTCGTGTTGCGCCGGCACCGCGTCAATGCCATAGGCCGCCATCAACGGATGAATCACGCCGTTCGCGCGGCGAATGTCAAATTCTTTCTTGAGCAAATGATCCACGGCGCTGTTTAACGTGAACGCCGGCATTGACGGCGTTTTGATGCCCAAACGCACATCCAAATAAAAACAGCGCGGACATTTCAAAAACATATCCACTTTGGAACGGCTCAGCGCAAACGGCGCTTTGGCGCCGGGAACATAGGGTTGTCTTTTGTAAAATCCCATAATTTTTGGTAATTCCGCCGCGGCGGGTTCAGTCAACCGTTTCTTCCGCCTTTTCCTCCGCCGGATCGGTGTTTTTTTCTTTCAAGTAGACGCGGGTAAAGCGCACGTCAAGATATTCCAGATTGTTTCTTTTTTCCCGGAAAGAGTCTTCTTTGATCACCGCCAACAGCCTGATAATTTGGCTCTCCGCGTCTTTGCGGGGATTGAAATAGATTTGCCAGCCCTCTTTGACCGGCAGATTGATTCTTTCCGGACTGGCGATAATCGCCTCTTCGCACGCGATGTCGGTGGAAGCGCGCAATTCGCTGGTAATGCGCAGAATTCCATTTAAAACTTCTTTTTCAATCGCTTCGGCGCCAATCTCCACCGCCATTGAACCGTCAAGGATTTTTATCAAACCGGCGGCAGAGGCGCATTCTTCAAATGCCACTCCCGCCTCATCCAAAGAATAAAGTTTTCCCTGGCTTTCAAACACCGCCGCCGCGCGGCGTTCCTGCACCGACGCGATAATTTTTGACGGAAACTCTCTTTCAATTTTGATTTCCTGCGCCTGCGGCAGGCGCGCCAGCAATTCCCGTTTTGTTTGATCAAGATTGAAAAGCAAAATGCTCTTGGAATCAAAAAGGCCGATTCGCTTGTTCACGCTCTTTTCAATGACATCCACAAATTCCCGTTCTTCTATTTTTTGCGCCCCGGCAATTTCAATTTCCTTCACTTCAAACACCGGCGAAAAACAAACCAGCCAGATTGTGAATCCCCCGGCGCCCGTCAGAAAAATCGCACGCCAAAAACCGGCTTTCACCCAAAGCGGTTTTTTTCTTCTCGCCCGATGCGGTTTTTTATAGGTTCTCCGAACCATCGATAGAAATTAAAAGTTAAAAAATCAAAAATAAAAATGACAGTGTAAAATGAAAAATTATAAATGCGAAACAAGATATTAGCGACATTTTAAATTTTTAATTGTCATTTTTCATTTTGATTTTTTAATTTTAAATTTATAACTACAGGCCTCTTTTCAATTTCCTGACTTTCTCAAATAAGCGGGTGGGCCAATATTTCCACGACAGCGGCAAATCCATCGTTTTCACGTATTCGTATTTTTCTCCGCCGAAACCCATTTTAAACAGCGTTGGGCCCGCCCAGGGATGCTTCGGATATTTTTTCGGATCGGTATAGCCCCAAAAATCATATAATCCGCATCCGCGGCGCTTGGCCTCTTTGATCGCTTCCCACTGCAAAAGATAAGGTATGGAATATTTGGAATATTCGCCCAACGACGCGGCCTGATGATAAAAACCGATTCCCGACCAAAATATTACCAACGCCGCGCAAACCGGTTTGTTTTTATGTTTTCCGACAAACCACCGCGCTCGGCCGTTTTTGGCGAAAGTTTCAAATTCGCGCTTGATATAATCACGCCCGAACGCCGAGAACTTCTGCCGCTTGGCTACCGCCTCGTTTAATTTTTGATAAATCTCAATATCTTCGGGCTTGTCGCTCATTTCAATTTTAACTTCCGGATTTTTCTGCACCTGCCGGATTAAATATCTTGTCGTTTTGCGCATCGCCTTCATCAAGTCTTCTTCGGGGGGCATAATGTCCAGTTTCCATGTCGCTTCGTAAGCATTGGCATGCATCGGAGAAATTAAAAACCGAGATTGAAAAAGCAAAAACCGGAATTCGGGAAACCGCAAGTTTTTAAGCAATGTCAGATTCTCTTCGGTTCGCGCCAGCATTGGAGCGCAACGAATGAAGCTCGCGCCCTCGCTTTTACCCCAATTTGCCAACCCAAAAAATAATTCCTTGAGAATCTTTTTTATTTCCTCCGGATTTGTTTCAATTATGTTCGGTCCATGCTGTACCAGGATATAAGTGCCTCGTCTCGCTTTTATTTTAACCGCCAGCACAATCGCTTTCAACCCCGACTTATCCCCAACCCCCAGCCGCTTGATTTTGTTCCCTTGCCCCGCCCAAAACTCCCCCCATTCCCATGAGGAGAGAAACGTTTTATCTTCGCATTTTTCCAAAATCCCCTCCCACTCCTTCCTGCTTTCAATATCCATTATTTGCATTGCTTGATAAAGGTTAGAATTTTTCTTGCTTCGCTTTCCCCGATATTGATATGGGTCGGCAGATTGATTATTTTGCCGGCAAATGCCTCGGCGTTGAGACAACTGCCTTTTTTATAACCCATGGTTTCAGGCAAGGTGTCAAACGGATCCACCGGCGTCCGATACCAGTCGCCCAAAAGCAGGTTTTTTTGCCACGCTTTTTTTATCATTTTTGCCGCGCAATCGCGCCGGATCGCGAACCGCAAATAAACCGCTTTTCTGCCGCTTGGCCGCGCCGGTAAAACGCAATCGCCGCCCTTCAATTTATTATAATACAATTCCGCAATTTTGCGCCGGTGCTCGTTGAAATTTTCCAGTTTTTTGAATTGATTGAGCGCCAAAACCGCCAGTTTGTCCGGCAACCGCTTGGGGAAATAATCCGGTGCCAACCCCCGCTTTTCTTTCCAATGAATGGCTTTTGACAGGACATGAAACCATTGAAAAAGAACAAGCAGATGCTTTCCCAAAATTGAATATGAGGGCAAAATGATTTTATCCATTAAAACAGGGTGCCACAATTGCTGGCGCGTCCAATCCTTTGCCGGGTAGCCGATTTTCTCTTGATAGGCGGCGATTTTTTGGCCAAGCCGCTCATCGTTGGTCACGGCTATGCCGCCATAAACGCAGGAGATCATTTTGTCCCGGCCGAAAGAAAAAAACGCGGCCTGGCCAAAGGTGCCAACCTTGCGGCCGCAGTATTCGGCGCCCAAAGAATGAGCGCAATCCTCTATCAATATCAAATTATTCCGGCGGCAAATTTCAACGATCTCATCCATATCTGCCGGTAAACCAAATGTATGCTGTACCATTACCACGCGGGATTTTTCCGTGATTTTTTTCTTCAAATCTTCTGCCGACAAATTGTAATTTTGGTCACAATCCACAAACACCGGTTCCAACCCCGCCCAGCGGATGGGATTGACCGCCGCATTGCACGTGAATGCCTGCAAAAGCACCTCTGATCCGTTTTCCAGCTCCATCGCCGCCAGTATCGCCATTAACGCGCTTCGCCCGCTGTTGAACGCGTACGCGTGTTTTGCGCCCAGGTATTTGGCAAACTCTGTTTGGAGGGTTAGACCCTCTGAATTTTCAGAGGGTCTAACCCTCTGAAATAGCAACGAAAACGCCAATTTCACATCATCGGGCTGGACATTGGGAGACAAAGATATTGATATGGGCCTGAACGGATTTGTCATAGGTTTTAAGACAATAAATTGGTAATAATTCCGACCATCTTGTCTTTCTCGCGGGGATCGCTGATGGCAATTAATAATGCCAAAGCCGCCAACGCGTTATCGTTAATCTTTCTTTCACCGTTTGTGCGTAGTAAATAATCATTCTTATCCAGAAAATAAACGAATAAGAAGGAGGCAATCCGCTTATTCCCGTCGGCAAACGGATGGTCTTTAATTGTAAAATATAATAAATGCGCGGCTTTCTCCTCAATGGAAAGGTATAGTTCTTTTCCGCCAAATGTTTGGTTTATCGCGCCGATAATCCCCTTGAATTTGCCTTCATACTCAACCCCGAAAAGATTGCCCCGACCATTCTTTATCTCACCAATTATCTTTATCGTTTCGTCGTAATTTAACGAAAATTTTCCAGCCGCGCCTTTTTTTAAGGTTACCGCGTCATTATCGTATTGTTCCAAAATCTGCAATGTTTTAGCATAGTCGCCAAGCAGCTCCAAAATTTCATTTTCTTTGCCCGCAAGCAGTTTTGTTCTGGCTTTTTTTTGCAGAAATTCAATGGTTTTCCGCAATTGGAAATATTGCTCTTTCGCCTGTAAAATCCGGGCTTCATTTATCGCGTACCCTCTTACCAAATAATCTTTAAGTGTCTTTGTCGCCCATATCCGGAATTGCGTCGCTTTCTTGGAATTCACCCGGTAACCCACGGAAATTATCATATCCAAATTGTAGATATTCATTTTCCGAATCTTTCCATCCGCGGCAACCTGTGCAATTTTTGCACAGGTTGATTGCCGAAACAATTCTTTTGTTAGATAAATATTATTTATATGCTTAACAATAACCGTGCGATCAATACCAAAAACCGCCGCAATTTGGTGCGCGTCAAGCCAAACAGATTCTTTTTTGATATTTGCCTTGATCTGCGGCCCTTTCGCAGTTTTATAGATCGCGATTTCTTCTCTATTTAATTCTTTTTTCAAGTTTTTATTCATTGGGCAACGGTCATATGGATATTGGCCGAAACGGATTTGCCATAATCGTTTATTTTAGCCGTATTTTTATCTTATCTCAACCATTGACAAAACCAACAAAAACTATCCGGCAATTTCGCGGATGATTTCTTGCGGCAGGCGGCCTTCAAGGAGCAGGATATCGCCGGCGGTGAGGCGGGTTTGCAAAAGCTCGCTGATTTTTTTTGGCTTGTCGGAAAAAATGATATTTTCGGGTTTCATACCGGCCGATAGCGCGCCGGCTTTTATTTCTTTGAAACAATCTTTGGTGGCAATAATCGCCAGATCGCAAACTGCGGCAATCTTTTGGCCGATTTCAAAATGGATTTTTTTTGATTCTTTCCCCAATTCAATCAAGCACGGCATAATTATCGCTTTCTTTCCCGACCAAAGCTTCAAATAATCCAAATGCGCCATCACCCCGTCGGAATTGGCCGAATAGGTAGAATTAATGATATTGATTTCTTCAAAAAGGGTCGGACCCTTTTTAGTTAAAAAAGGTCCGACCCTTTTTAGCTCAAGGTTGAAGGGGGTGAAGTCGGTTTGATTGACAATCGCGGCAACTGCGGCCAATTCCATGCCCGCGCTGGCCGCGCCGGCAATTGACAATATGATTGTTTCCGCCATCCACGCCCCCTTCGCATTGGTATCTATTTTTATTTTTTGATCTTGATAATTGAGAATAAACGATAAATTATCAATTTTTGCTTGAATATCCGACGCGAAAATATCATTTCCGGCAAAAATTATTTTTTGCGCGCTGATTCCATCCTTTTTGGCGTCAAAATTATCGCGGACAAGCGGACTGGTAAAATTTAAAATCGCCGTGCCGTTTTCGGGCAGAGCTTCCAAAAGTTCAAATTTGGCGTCAACAATATTTTTTTGACCGCCGAACACCCCCAAATGCTGTTGGTTGATTCCCGTCAAAATACCGATTCTGGGTTTAACGATGCCGGCAGTTTGCGCGATTTTTCCTTTGTGCACCGCGCCGATTTCGCAAACAAAAATCTGATGTTCGGGCTTCAAATCATTGATGATGGTTTGCGACACGCCCATTTCCGTGTTTTGGTTGGCCCGGGTTTTTAAAACTTTATATTTTTGCGACAAAATGTGCGCCAATAAATCTTTGACACCGCTCTTGCCGTAACTGCCGGCGATGCCGATCACCGACAAATCCGTTCTGCCTTTTATTATTTCCCGCGCCTGATTCAGAATTTTATTTTTTTTCCAAATGGTGAGCGGCTGAAGCCCCAAAACCACCAAAGAAATTATTAATGGCATTAAAATGTCAATTACCATCAGACAAAACGCGGAGACGGCAAAGTGGATCAGGCTCATTTCGCCCAATAACAAGCCAAAAATCGCGAGGCCTGAGCCAAAGACGACAAAATGCGCCGCGGCAATCAGGAACACTGATTTTTGTGTGAGTTCCGGATGAATCAGATTGCGGCAAAAAATTCCCCAAAAGGTGCGCACACCCTGTAATAAATACAACGCCAGAGCCAAGCCGATGATCAATCCGATTTTATGGACAAAATAATAATAACCGGCAAAGAACAACAAGGCGGCAATTTTCCCCAAAAAAAGCGGATTCAAAAAAATACTTTTGCCTTTCCGGGTTTCAAAATGCGCCAAAAAACGCCCCGGATGATATTCTTTCAACTGCCACAAATAAAGCCAAAACAAAATCTGCCGGTGCATTGCCAACATCCAAAAAGCGAACATTCCCAAATAGTAGAAAAGATAAGGATATGCCCAGAGTTCCATAATTTTATAAATCCCAATTTCAAAGCTCAAATGTCAAACAAAATCCAAAGTTCAAAATCCAAAAGAGTCTCAATTTTTAGACATTTTGATTTTGTGCTTTGTTTGACATTTGGATTTTGATATTTGGCATTAAGAATTGGCAAATTATTTTGGCCAATTCTTGAGGATGCGTGCGGTGCAGTTTATGTCCCGCGCCGGGAATAATTTCCAATCGCGAACCGGCAATCGCTTTGTTTATTTCATGCGCATCCTCTATCGGAGTTTCGCGGTCTTTATCGCCCCAAACAATCAAAGTCGGCGTTTTGATTTGTCTTGCGGATTCAATCACACTTTCGCCGACAACATTCAAAAATGTCTGCGCCACCACGCCCTGCAACTGCGAATAATCGCGGGTGCCGGCGATGCGATAAACAATCTTGCGCAAAACCGGATATATCCCCAATGGAAGATGCTGGAAAATAACCTTGGTTTTAGCCAGATATTTCGCCAAAATCTGGCGCGAACCCAGGCGCGGCTTGCGAATCACCGCGGCGGCGCACAAAACCAATTTGTTCACTTTATTTGGACAAATCGCGCAAAACTTGGCCGCCACCTGCCCGCCAAACGAATGCCCCGCCAAAACAAAATCATCCAACCCCAGCTTATCGGCAAAATCCCTTACCCATTCAACATAATCATCAACTGTCCAAGGTTTCTCCGGCACCGCGCTTTTTCCAAACCCCGGCATATCCGGCACGATTACCCGATAATCTTCCTGCGCGAGCATTACCGCGGCTTCCACCCAAGAATCCGACCCCACTCCCCATCCGTGCAGAACCAAAACCGCCGGTTTATCATTGCCACCGAAAAATCTACAATTTATTGATAATTGATCAATGATAATTTTTCTCTCCTCCATTGACAAAATCGGTAAAAATTGCTTGTTTTAAATCAGCATGTTCGAAAAATACAATTTGGAAGCTGGGGTTGGCGGCATATTATTTGGGATTTTTTTCTTTGCCGGAATGGTTGTAATTACTTGCATGTTTGTGGGCGCATTTCATTTTTCGAAATAGCCCATTTTTATTTTATTAAGCTGGATTTAAAAATTTCGGGTTTGTGGGGTTTGAGGCGCACTATCTTTACCGATATTGCGGCTTTTTTTAATTCGGATTCAAGATTGGCCGTAAAGGAGGTTTGGTCGTAGCCAAGGGCGATGATATCGGGTTTTATCTGCTTGATGATTGCGTAGGGGTCGCCCAAATTACCCAACAAAACCTCGCCGGCGATGCCGGCGTTTCTGGCATCGGACAATCGCGCATTTTCATTTTTCCGCGGCGGGCGGCCTTTCACTTTTTGCACCGTGGCATCCCGCGCCACCACGATGATCAATTCATCGCCAAGTTTCTTCGCTTGTTGAAAAAAATTGATATGGCCGGGATGCAGGCCGTCAAATGTACCGAAAACCAATACTCGTTTCATCTCGTAAGCTCCAAACTCCAAATCACAAATTCCAAATAATATTCAAAATTTAATATTTAAAATTTAAAATTTAGATATTTGAATTTATTTGGGATTTGATGCTTGGTGCTTGGAATTTCCAAAATCACTTCTTTGAAGTGATTTTGGTCATTCCTCCCAGATATGGCTGTAAAACTTTCGGAATGGCGATGCTTCCGTCTTTTTGCTGGTAGTTTTCCAAAATCGCGATCAGAATCCGCGGGCTGGCCACCACCGTGTTGTTGAGCATATGCGGATATTGGATGTTGCCGTCCTTGTCGCGGTAGCGGGTGCTCAAACGCCGCGCCTGCCAATCGGTGAGGTTGGAATCCGAATGCGTTTCGCCGTAGGCGTTGCGGGACGGCATCCAGGTTTCAATATCATACATTTTGTGCTTTCCCGCGCCCATATCGCCGGTGCAAATCGCCAAAACACGATGCGGCAGTTCCAAATCCTTGAGAATGGTCTGTGAAATCTCGCGCATCGTTTCCAGCCACCGATTTGATTCTTTCAAGTCGTTTTTGCAAATCACCACCTGCTCCACTTTCATAAATTCGTGCAGGCGGTACAATCCCTTGGCGTCCTTGCCATAACTGCCAACCTCGGAACGATAGCACTGGGAAATGCCGCACATTTTGACCGGCAAATCTTTTTCATTCAAAATTTTTCCGGCATGATAGGCCAATAATGCGCATTCGGCGGTTCCCCCCAAATACGACGGCTCTTTTGCCTCCTCGCCACTTTCAATTTTTCCGGGATTGGCGATTTGATACACTTCGTCTTTGCCGGCGGGAAAGTGTCCGGAACCCACCAGCGCGAATTCGCGCAGGATCGTGGGCGGCACAAACATCGTGAATCCCTTTTCGCGCAACAAGTTGAGCGCGTGCCAAAACACCGCGAAATGCAGAAACACCGCTTCGTTCTTGAGATAATAGCCGCGAAAACCGCTGGTCTTGACCCCGGCCTCAACGTCAATCAAATCCAATTCTTTTCCCAGCTGGATATGGTCTTTGATTTCAAAATCAAATTTGGGGATTTTGCCCCAAGTCTCCACCTCCACGTTCCCCGAATCATCTTTGCCTTCAGGAGAATCTTCGGAAGGAATATTGGGAATCTCCAGCATTAAATCATGGAATTCATCCTCCAGTTCCTTGGCTCTTTTTTCCAGATTGCCGGTGTTCTGATCCAGCGCTTTCATCGCATTAATGATCGCGTCGCGCTCAATTTGGTCTTTTGCCAGAGGGATTGCTTTTGACGCTTTGTTTTTTTCCGCGGCCACGGCCTCAACCTCTTGCAAAGCCTTAACGCGTTTTTCATCCAAATCCAGCAATTTGCCAATGTCGCACTTGACATTTTTCTTCTTGCAGGCATCTTCCACGATTTTTCTGTTCTGGCGAATGAATTTAATATCCAACATATACTAAAATCAAAATTTAAAAATCAAAATGTAAAATTACAGCGCAAAATTTAAAATTAAGAATCTTCATTTTTACATTTTCAATTTTAATTTTGATTTTTGATTTTTACATTTTCAATTTTACTTGGGCTTCATCAACGGGAACAAAATTATTTCCCGCAGGGCGTTGGAATCGGTCAACAGCGCCGCCAGCCGGTCAATACCCATGCCCAAACCGGCGCACGGCGGCATACCATACTCCAGCGCTTCAATAAAATCGGTGTCGGTGCGCTGAGCCTCCTGGAACCCCTGTTTGAACAACTCTTCCTGCTCTTTCAAGCGCGCCGCCTGCTCAATCGGATCGTTTTGCTCGGAAAACGCGTTGACAATCTCAAATCCGTTGACCAGCAGTTGGAAATTGGCCACGATCGGGCCGTCCGGTTCAACACTTTTGGCCAGCGGCTTGGATTCCTTGGGATAGTGGATCAAAAAGGTTGGCGGGATAATTTTCGGCCGGCAGTATTTCTTGTAGATCTCGTCGGCGATTTCGGCCTTGCCCGCGTTTTTATCAATTTCCACGCCCAATTCTTTGGCCTTGACGGCCAATCCCTCGCGGCTGGAAGCCTGATAATCAATTTTGGCCTCTTTTTTCAGCAAGTCAAGATATTCCACCCGCGGCCAAGGCGCAGCAAAATCAATTTCGTTGCCCTGATAGGTTATTTTTGCCGTTCCCAAAACTTTTTGCAAAATATAAGCCATCATCTCTTCGGTGAATTTCATCAACTGCCTGTAATCGGACCACGCCCAATAGAACTCCAGCATCGTGAAATCCGGATTGTGCTGTTTGTCCACGCCCTCGTTGCGGAAATTGCGCGCGATCTCATACACCTTTTCAAAGCCGCCCACCAAAAGTTTTTTCAAAAACAATTCCGGCGCGATGCGCAGAAACACGTCCATATCATAGGCGTTAAAATATGTCTTGAACGGTTTGGCCGTGGCGCCGCCGTAGATCGTTTGCAATATCGGCGTTTCCACTTCCATAAATCCATGCTCATCCAAAAAATTCCGGATTGCTCTGACGATTTCGGTTCGGATCACGAATTTTTTCCTGACATCCTCGTTGAAAATCAAGTCCAGGTAGCGTTTGCGGTAACGCTCTTCGGTATCCTGCAGGCCGTGCCATTTGTCCGGCAAGGGGCGCAGAGCCTTCGCCAACATCTTGTAGTCAACCGCCAGCACCGTTTTTTCTCCGCGCTTGGTGGTGAGCGCCGTTCCCCGGATCTGCACAAAATCCCCCACGTCAAAATTGTCCGCGAAGAACTGATAGGACTTTTCGCCCAGCCCGTCTTTTTTGAGTAAAATCTGAATTTTGCCGGTGCCGTCTTGAATGTCGCCAAACAACATTCCGCCGTGGCCGCGCATTGACCGTAAACGGCCGGCAACGATAATTTCTTTTTGCGCGTCTTCCAGATTTTTCCAATCCGAAAGCGCCGCCCCAATCGCGTGCGTCCGTTTTGTTTCTCCCGGATAGGGCCAAATGCCCGCGGACTGCAAATTCTTCAATTTTCTCAGCCTCTCATTCCGAAGCTCATCAATATTAGCCACAATCGTAAATGCAAAATTATAAAATCAAAATGAAAAATGACAATACAAAATTAAAAAATGTCAAATTACTTCATCTTTTAAAATTACCGTCGTTGATTGTCATTTTGAACTTTGATTTACATTTTCAATTTTCCATCATACCCCATTTTCCCCTCCCCGCCAACCTTGACAAAATGCCATTATTATGCTAGGAGCTAGCACATGTGCTCTTTGAATGTTACATATAGGCTATTATGTATGTTCATTGCCGTATTTTATATGGCATTGGGCATATATGCACTGGCCAACGGGTGGGTCTTGTTTGGATGTATCGAAATGGGAATTTCTTTAATAAGTGGGTACCTTGCCGCTTCCGAGTGGTAATTTACCCTCTTTTTTTACACAAGCCATTCATTTTTGGAAATTCCCGATTGTAAAATTATGCCTTTCAAGGTGCGCGGATTCAATGATTTTGCACCGTGAAATGGAATGCAAACTTGATGTATTTTGCCGTTAACGCGGCCGACATAGAAATAATGACTGCCTTTGGCATGATTAAAAACAAAACCGCGCGCCTTTAAAAAGCGCATCACATCTTCCGCCGTCCAATTATTGATTCCGCGAGACATCAAGCAGAAATTAGAACATTTTTATCGGCATTGATGTTGCCAAAGAAAAAAATCTCTTTTGACGGAATTTTCTTTTCGCTCGCCAGAGATTGCCACATTCGTTCATATTCCGGATCGGCTTCTTGGCTAAGAACGGCTGAATTATTAACTTTTTTGGCAGATTCCAAATAACCGGCAATCGCCTCAAACAAAAGCAACATCGCCTCGCGAGCCGTGTCGCCGCTTTCCACGATATTTAACTCCAGCGCCGTGCCATACCAAATCTTTCCTTCCCGGAAAACAATGCACCGGATATTGTTTTTTGCCAAATTTTTTGAATTCATATCCCCTATACTATGATCTGTTTTTCGCGGTAACGATTTGTTTTTTGCATTCACCCAGCTCAATTTCCAGGCGCAAAACTCGTTGTTCTATCGCGTCCAAGTCTTTTTTATCGGCTTTTTTGTCCAAGGCGGTCTTGATTTCGCCAATCTCATCTTCAATGGAAATCAAATAACTGACAATAGTTTTGAAACTGTTCTTCATTTCCGTTTCCATGGAATCCATCCGACCCTCCAAAGAATTCATTTTCCCCTCCACTGAAACTATCCGTTTTTCCACGGATAACACGCGACCGTCCAAATTGTCAATTTTTTTGCCTAACTTTTCATCCAAATTATCAATCTTTTCATCCAACTTTAACTGGCCGTCAATAAGATGATTAATAGTGCCGTTTATCTGATTGACATTTTTATCCAAACCGTCAATCCGAGTGTTGATTTGCTTAACATTGCCGTTAAGATTTGTTAACAGTTTGCCAATTTTTTGCGCGTCAAAAACTTTGCTTGATTCGCGGCGCGTTTTATTCATTTTTTTGATTTCTTTTGCCATAAACAAAAAATAAAAATGCAAGTGAAGCTATTGTAGCCCAAAAACATTTTCCGGACAAATTTTGCGACCGCAAAAAATGTCAGGAATTCTTATTTTTTCATAAACCCGCAAATCTCAAATCAATATTCTTCATCGGGGATGGTCGCGGGAGGAATGGTGGGATTTTCGTTGATCATTGCGCCTTCAATATCAAGCATATCGCCGGTTTCGCCGGAAGTTTCGCTTTTTTCGGCGGGCGGCAGTTCGGAGAGGCGAACGCCGTCTTTGTTCTTGGGTTCAAAATACCAGCCCAGCACCTCCTTGGCCACCGGCAAAACCGCCACTGTGCCTTCCCGCACTTCTTCGGCCATCACCAGCAAAACGATCTGCGGATCGTCATAGGGAGCGAAAACATTGACCCAGCTGTTGAGCAAATCCTTGCCATCAGCCCCTTTGTATAATTGCGCCGTGCCAGTCTTGGCGCCCATTTTAATCCCCAGCTGGTTGAGCGTGAGCGCGGACGCAAGAGGGGCGCCCGCGCCGTTGACCGCAAACCGCATCCCTTCCCGCACCGCCGCCAAATGGGCCGCCCCAATGAAATTTTCGCGAATTATTTCCGGTTTTTTTTCTTCAATCGTGTTTTTCGCGCTGTCCACCACCGCTTTTACCATCTGCGGCCGGTAAAGCGTGCCGCCGTTGGCAATCGCCGCGTAAGCCGAAGCGACTTCAATCGGCGTGATGCCGATAAACTCCTGCCCGATGGACAGCCAGTAGGTGTTGCCGTCGGTCCAATTTTGATCCTGCGTGCCGGCAAATTTTTCTTTTTTCCACGCCGCATC
>Ga0208939_1002410_pt1 | contig 13142 bp, 8 predicted proteins | sample AD_STIC12_MetaG_FD_184437 | JGI IMG/M metagenome (GOLD analysis project Ga0208939, IMG submission 184437) | Active sludge microbial communities of municipal wastewater-treating anaerobic digesters from USA - AD_STIC12_MetaG (SPAdes) (version 2) | ecosystem: Engineered > Bioreactor > Anaerobic >...
TCCATGTCGACGATCGAGGCGCCGGTGGCGACGATCGCGTCGATCATGCCGAACTTCACCATGTCGCGGTAAACGTGCATGCAGCCGCCCGCCGAGGTGGAGCCGGCGAGGATCAGCCAGGTCGAGCAGCCTTTTTCCTTCAGCGCCATGTTGAAGATGTCGGCGGCGCGCGCGGTGTCGCGCGACGAGAACGACATCTTGCGCATCGAGTCGATGATCGGGCGCGCGTCGAACGACGTCATGTCGACATGCTCGACGGTTTTGCCGAGCAGCTGGGCTTTGGTGTTGTTGCGTTTCTTCGCGACGGCTTTGACCGGCGCCGCCTTGGCGTTTGACTTGGTGGCCATGGGAGATCGTCTCCAGGGATGAGGACGTCAGAAGGCGACGGCCAGCCTTGGGCAGAAAGCTGTATTTGGCGGGGGATATAGCAGCGTACGGACGAGTTTAAATAGGAAAAGCGCGTCCTTGCGTACGGGAAACAGAAAAGCGCGGGCCGGGGTTCATTCGGCCCGCGCTTCCATTTGTGTCAGTTTGACTACGATACGACCTTGAGGCGACGCGACGTCTTGCGGGCCGCGCGGCGCGGAGCCGCCGGTTGGCGCTTCTCGACGACGCTGTACATCGAGGTCCACGGCTGGTCTTCGACGGCAATGTTTTCCGTCTCGCCGAAGCCGTTGAACCGGGTCTGCATGGCGACGCCATAGGCGCCGAGCATGCCGAACTCGATATAGTCGCCCTCGCGGATGTCGGCGGGGAGGGTGAAGGGCCCTTCCATCGCATCCAGTGAGTCACAGGTCGGGCCGTAGAGCTTGAAGGTCTGCTCGCCGCCCTCGAACGCGCCGTCTGCGCGGTGAGCCTTCACGGGGAAGGGCCACTTGCAGTGAGCGGCGTCGAACAGGTTGCCATAGCTGCCATCGTTGATGTGCAGCGCGCCATCCTTCACCAGCTCGACGCGGGCGAGGATGGACGTGGATTCAGCAACCATCGCGCGGCCGGGCTCGCACCACAGCTTGGCGTTCATGGCGACCGGCATCTCTTCAAAAGCCGATTTGACCACATTCACATAAAGCTCGAGGTCCGGCGGCGTCATGCCCGGGTAGGCTGACGGGAAGCCGCCGCCCACATCGACCACGTCCACGATGACGCCCGCTTCACGGATGATGCCGGAAGCCAGTTCCATCGCGTCACGGAACGCCGACGGGTTCATGCATTGCGAGCCGACATGGAACGACACGCCGAGGTTATCGGCATACCGGCGGGCCTTCGCGAGAAGGGCCGGAGCCGACGCCTCAGAGACGCCGAACTTGTTCGACAGCGCGTAGAGCGCGTCGGAGTTGTTGACGGCAAGCCGCACGACGAGCGTGAGGTCATCGGCGCGTTGCGTCGCGGCGACGATCTTTTCCAGCTCGGCTTCGCAGTCGAGCGAGAAGACGCGCACGCCATGCTCGAAGTAGGCGCGCTCGATAGCCTTGCGCGACTTCACCGGGTGCATGAACGCCATCTTCGCGTCGCTGTAGCGCGAGGCGATGAGCTTGATCTCGTTCTCGGAAGCGACGTCAAACCAGCGCAGACCGGCCGCATAGACCGCATCAAGCGCCCACAGTGAAGGGTTCGCCTTCACAGCGTAGAGCACGTCGCCCGGAAAATTATCCCTGAACCAAGTAGCCGCTATAGACACCCGCTCCGGTCGCACGCATGCGACAGGCAGCTCTGGGAGTCGTTCCCGGACCAGGTCCAGGGGCGTATGAAACGTGAGCAATTCACGTACACCCCTGTTAGTTGTTGAACCCAATCCGGCGTTAGTACGGGCTTTCAACTCGTTAAGTCTGCCTCTCAACCCGCACACGTCATCCAAACCCCACCTCTTTCGGAGGAGCTCCTCTTTTGAGGAGCGGGTCTCTTTCAGTGGAGACCCTTGGGAAGTTCAGACGCCACGTGGAATCAAGGCGCAGAGCCTCGAGCCGATGTCCGCCGGCGCGATGGATATAGGGAATAGACGAGTCGATGTAAATAAAATCTTGCGGCCGGTCAGTGGGTTGCCAACAACCATTCATATTGGCCGTCAATTGGTAGGTGTCGCGCGCGAGAGGCGTCGTCCGAGCGCCGGCGCAGCGGCCCGCTGACGAGAAATCAGCGCGTAGCGATTCGCACTCGTGCCGCGGATTCGCGTACAAAGATAAGCCTTAAGGAGCGCGGGATGCCGTCGGCGAAAATTGTGACAGAGACCGGGATCCGGCTGCCAGCGTGGCTGGTCGCCATGTCGCCGCCGCCCGCGCCAGCCTCGGATGAAGCCTGCATGCGCTTCGCCATCGCCATCTCGCGCGAAAATGTCGCGCGCCGGTCGGGCGGTCCGTTCGGCGCTGCGATCCGGCTGGACGCCACCGGCGAGATCATCGGCGTCGGCGTGAACCTCGCCATGGCGAGCGGCAACCCGGTGCTCCATGCTGAGACAGTCGCTATCTCGCTCGCCGGCAGACGGCTGCCAGCCTTCAATCAGAATGGGCAGGGCGGCGTCACGCTCTTCACGTCCTGCGAACCCTGCATCATGTGCCTCGGCGCGTCGCACTGGGCGGAGATCGGCAGGATTGTATCCGGCGCGCTGAAGGAAGACGCCGAAGCGGTCGGTTTCAGCGAAGGCGCCGGCACCGAGCAGCTGCGCGTCGAGATGGAAGCGCGTGGCGTGGTGTTTCAGTCAGGCTTCCAGCGCGCCGAAGCAGCGGCCGTGCTGGCCGAGTACGCCGCGCGCGGCGGCGAGATATATGGGCCGGAGAGCTGACGGGAATTTTATTGCTTCTCGATAATCGTAGCCCCTAGAGTGCTCCGGCAACGGAACAAAAGGTGCGAGATGTCGACAAGAACCATCACGTCGGTCGCTGGTGTACTGGCGTCGCTCCTTGCGAGTTCGTGCTCAACGGCTCCCGCGTCGGACACCTATGCCGCCCCGATGATCTCGGCACAGCCAGCGCAGCAGGCGGCGACGCCGGCGCGCGATCCGGTTGTCGCGAAGATCGCGGCGATGAACTACGATATCCCGTTCACGAAATACGTGCTCAAGAACGGTCTCACGCTGATCGTGCATGAGGACACCAAGACGCCGACGGTGACGCTGCACCTCGTCTATCATGTCGGCTCGAAGAACGAGCCCAAGGGCCGCTCCGGCTTCGCGCACCTGTTCGAACATCTGATGTTCAACGGCTCGCAGCATTTCAACGACGACTTCTTCAAGGCGACGCAGCAGATCGGCGCGACGAACCAGAACGGCTCTACCAACACCGACCGCACCAACTATTTCCAAACCGTGCCGAAGGCTGCGCTCGACACCATCCTCTGGCTTGAGTCCGATCGCATGGGCTTCCTGCTTGGCGCCGTCGATCAGGCGCGCCTCGATGAACAGCGCGGCGTCGTGCAGAACGAGAAACGGCAGGGCGAGAACCAGCCTTACGGGCAGGTGAATAATCACCACGTCGCCGCGACCTATCCCGAGGGCCATCCTTACGATCACACCGTCATCGGCTCGATGGATGATCTCAACGCCGCCAAGCTCGCGGACGTGCAGGACTGGTTCAAGACCTGGTACGGCCCTTCCAATGCGATCCTCGTCATCGCAGGCGACATCAAGCCTGAAGAGGCCAAGGCGCAGGTCGAGAAGTACTTCGCCGAAATCCCGCCTGGGCCGCCGCCGTCGCAGCCCAAATCATGGGTGCCGCCACTGGCCGAGAACCAGCGCGAGGTCATGTATGACCGCGTCGCCCAGCCGCGCGTCTACAAGACCTGGAACGTCCCCGAACTCGGTAACCCTGACGGTGAAGCGCTCGACCATCTCGCGGCGGCGCTCGGCGGCGACAAGAATGCGCGGCTGACCAAGCGGTTGGTCTTTGACGAGCAGGTCGCGACCAATGTGACGGTCATGAATCCGCAGAGCGAGCTCGCGGGCCAGTTCCGCATCATTGTCACCGCCAAGCCGGATGCCGATCTCAAGAAGATCGAGGCGGCAATCGATGAGGAAGTGAACCGCATCATCCAGACCGGCCCGACGCAGGCCGAAATCGACAAGAACATCGTGCAGACGGTCTCGGGTGTGATCTCAGGTCTCGAAAGCACATCGAGCAAGGCGGCCGACCTAGCCCAATGGGAGACGATCACCGGCAATCCGGGCGGGTGGAAGGACTCCCTCAAGCGCCTCGAAGCGGCGACGCCCGCCTCCGTCCAGGCCGTCGCGCGCAAATGGCTGACGCGCGGCTCCTACACGCTCACCGTCCTGCCGTTCGGCGATCCGGCAGCATCCGGCCAGCCGGTGGACCGTTCCAAGATGCCCGCGCCGGGTTCGATCGCGGATGCAGCTTTCCCTGCCTACCAGACTGCGACGCTGTCCAACGGCGTGAAAGTGATGCTGGTCGAGCGGCATGACGTGCCGCAGGTCAGCGTGTCGATGCTGCTCGACACCGGCTATCCGGCCGACCAGTCGACCATCAAGGACGGATTGTCTGGTCTCACGGCCAACATGCTGGACGAGGGCACGACAACGCGTTCGGCCCTGCAGATCGCGGATGAACTCGATCGCCTCGGCGGCTATGTCGGCGCGGGCGGCGGGGGAGAGAACTCAACAGTCGAGTTCTCCGCGCTGACCCCGACGCTCGATCAGGTAATGGCGATCTGGGCTGACGTGCTTCGCAACCCCGCCTTCAAGGAAGCCGACTTCAAGCGCATCCAGTCGCAGACCGTGCAGGGCCTGCAGGCCCAGCTTCGCGATCCCGGCTCAGTCGGGCAGCGCGTGATGTCGAAAGTGCTGTGGGGCGATAATCATCCTTATGGCCACCTGGTGACGCCGGACGAAATCACGTCGCTGACGCCCACGGACACCGCGGCTTTCCACAAGGCCTGGTACGGCCCCAACAATGCGACGCTGTTCGTCGTCGGCGACACCACGCTGGCCGAGATCACGCCGAAGCTGGAGGCCGCGCTGAAGGGCTGGGCCAACGCGCCGAACAAGCGCGAGCAGGTGGCCAACGGCGTGCGGCCGTCGAAGCCTGCGGTCTACATCGTCGACCGGCCGGACTCGGCGCAATCAATGATCCTGGTCGGCACGCCTCAACCGCCGCGCAATCCTGCTGAAGACACGCGCATCTCGGCATTCAATGCGCTGTTCGGCGGCAATTTCACCAGCCGGGTCAACATGAACCTGCGTGAGGACAAGGGCTGGTCCTACGGCGCGCGTTCGAGCATGAGCGGCGGTCGCGGCCCACGCGCTTTCTCGATCGCAGCGCCGGTGCAGACAGACCAGACCAAAGGCGCTGTTGCGGAGCTACGCAAGGAGCTGACCGATATCGTTGGCCGCAAACCGCCGACGGCTGCAGAGCTGAACACCGTGCGCACCAACACGCTGCTTGGCATGTCCAGCCGTTGGGAAACGGCGGACGCTGTGCTCGGGACGCTTCAGGACATCTACCTGTACAATCTGCCGGCAGATTATTGGGCGAAATACGCTGACACCTATCGCACCGTGACGCCGTCCGAAGTGGAAGCGATGGCGAAGGCGATCATTCCCAACCAGAACCATGTCTGGGTGATCGTCGGCGATCGCGCGAAGATCGAGAAGGGCGTGCGCGAGCTCAACATCGGCGACGTGCATATCGTCGACGCCAACGGCAACGCGGTGGATTAAGGCTGCCTAGTCGATGCTGATGTGAAGTTCCGCGGCGCTGGCGAGGTTCGCCGGCAGCTCGAAGCTGGCCCAGGTCTGGCCAGGCTTCAGCGGGATCTTCATCTCGTCGCCTTTGATGGTTCGCACCATGACTTGGTGGCGGGCATTGCGCTCGGCATCGTTGGCGGGTGTACGCAGGCGTAGCTGAATGCGGTTGTCCATCTGCGTGAACCCGAGAATGGGATCGCTGAGTTCGACAGAACGCATGGCCGCGCTTTCGTGGCGCGGGGGCGTCATCACGGTCACCGCCGCTGGGGTGACCACGAGAATGGCGACGGCTGCATAAGCAAGCTTGGCGAACATGCGATATGTCTCGGGCCGGGTTTGCATTGGCCCCGCACGGCTATGAGCAAGTTGCGTGCCTGCGGCATTCCGGCCGGAAGCGAAGAGAAGCGGATTAACCTGAAAATTGGGAGCAGCCATTCGGCTTCAACGCCGGGCAAGCTCCCGAGTTTCGCGCGATGCGCGATTCAGTCCGCCTTGGCCTGTGCAGCCGAGGAGGGCGGCGTCTCGGGCTTGTCGCCGCGCTTCGGCTTGCGGCGGCGGATGCGCAGGGCGTGGCGCAGGCGGGCCAGCCGCTTCCAGAACTTGCGTCGCTCCGGCACGGGCAGGGGCTCGAGGTTATTGATGAACTGCTCCGCGCAAGCGCGCCAAGAATAGGTCTCGGCATAGGTGCGCGTCACGTCACGCGAGCACTTGAGCGCTTCCAGGCAGGCTGTCGCCAGATCATCGTTAACCGCGCCCGCGCCTGTTCCAGGGATCAGGTCGCGCGGTCCGGGCACATTGAAGCCAGCCACAGGCGTGCCCGCAGCCATCGCTTCCAGCACGACAAGACCGAAAGTATCCGTGAGGCTCGGGAAACAGAACACGTCGGCATTGGCAAAGCACGCTGCCAGCTCCTCGCCCTGCTTCACGCCAAGGAAGTGCGCGTCCTTGTGCTTCTCTCTCAGTGCTTCCAGCTGAGGGCCTTCGCCGACGACGACTTTCGTTCCCGGCAGCGGCGTGTCGAGGAAGGTCGAGATGTTCTTCTCGACAGCCACCCGTCCGACATTCAGCCAGATCGGCTGCGCCATGCCCTTGAACGGGCCGCGATCGTCCATGCGTTTGGCCGGATGGAAAAGGTCGGTGTCCACGCCGCGCGACCAGGGCGCGATGTTCTTGAAGCCCTTCGATGCCAGCTCGTCGCGCATGGACGGCGTCGCCACCATCACGCGGCCCGAGTATTTGTGGAACTCGCGGAAGACCGTGTAGCCCGCCCACACAGGCACGAACGGGAAGCGCGCGTTCACATATTCCGGGAAGCGCGTGTGATAGCTGGTGGTGTATGGAAACTTGTGGCGCAGGCAGACCGCGCGCGCAGCCCAGCCCAGCGGCCCCTCTGTTGCGATGTGAACCGCATCAGGTTCGAATTCGAGGAAACGCTCCTCGATGATCTTCTTGGCGCCGAAGGCCAGCCTGATTTCCGAATAGGTCGGAAGCGGAATTGTCTTGAAGCCGTTGGGAGAGACGATGTCCCAAGTGTGACCCATCTGCTCGCATTCGGTAATCACGCGCTTCATTGTGCGCACGACGCCGTTGACCTGCGGATCCCAGGCGTCTGTGACAAGCATGATCCGCATTGCGGGCGCGGTTCCTTTTTCCGTTATGGCGGCGTTTGATAGCGGGCGCGGACGGGTTACGTCCATGGTTAGGTCAGAATATGGCGTTTGGCCTCGATTCTCGGGCCTAGCCGTGGGGTCAGGTTTGTCATGACAAAGCAGATTGCCGCCGCCTTGCCGTCCCCGGATGCGCTGGATGCCGGGAAATTCGAGGATGAGTCGCGCAGGATCGCCGAACTTCTGGCGCGCCCTGCGCTGGATGCGGCGGAGCGCCGCGCGGCGGCTGCGGCGGCGCGAGACATCGTGCTCAAGGCACGGGCGGAGACACGCAGGTCCGGCGTCATGGAAAGCTTCCTTGAGGAGTTCGGGCTCTCGAACCCGGAAGGGCTGGCACTGATGTGCCTGGCCGAAGCGCTGTTGCGGGTGCCCGACGCGGACACGGCCGATGCGCTGATCGCCGAGAAGATTTCCACCGGCGAATGGGGTGACCATCGTGGCAAGTCGGACTCGCTGCTGGTCAACGCATCGACCTGGGGACTGATGCTGACCGGCAGGATCGTCCAGCCGCCTGAAGACGCCGAGCAGGATCCGGCGAGCTTCGTTGGCCGCATGGTTCGGCAAGCCGGCGAGCCGGTGATCCGCGCTGCCATGATGCAGGCGATGCGCATCATGGGCGGGCAGTTCGTGATGGGGCGCACGATAGGTGAAGCGATCAGGCGCGGCCAGCGCACGGTGAAGAAGGGCGAGGCAGCCAGCCACTCGTTCGACATGCTGGGCGAGGGAGCGCGGACGACAGCGGATGCGCGGCGCTATTTCGACAGCTACGCAAACGCCATCGGTGAAGTCGGCAAGGCGAAGACAGGCGACCGCCCCGAAACGGCGGACGGCATCTCGGTAAAGCTTTCGGCGCTGCATCCGGCCTATCGCGCCGTGCAGGGCGACCGCGTGCATCGCGAGCTTTATCCGATGGTGGTCGAACTCGCGAAGCAGGCCGCGAAGCAGAACATCAACTTCACGCTCGACGCGGAAGAGGCGGATCGCCTCGCGCTGTCGCTGCAACTGCTGGAGAAGCTCGCGCGAGAGAAAGACCTTGCGGGCTGGACCGGTCTTGGTCTCGCCGTGCAGGCTTACCAGAAACGCGGCGAAGCGGTTGTTGGCTGGCTCGGCAATCTCGCACGCGAGACCAATCGCCGCCTGATGGTGCGCCTCGTGAAGGGCGCCTATTGGGACTCGGAAGTGAAGCGCGCGCAGGTCGATGGCCAGCCCGACTATCCCGTCTTCACCACCAAGCAGGCAACAGACGTCTCCTATCTCACCTGCGCCAAGGCGCTGATCGAAACCGGCCCATCAATCTATCCGCAATTCGCCACGCACAACGCGCACTCGCTTGCCGCGATTGAGCTGATGGCAAGGCGGGCCGGGAACACCAGTTACGAATTCCAGCGCCTGCATGGCATGGGCGTCGCGCTCTACAAGGCAGCTGGCCGCGAACGATCGGTGCGCATCTACGCACCCGTTGGCGCGCACCAGGACCTGCTGCCCTATCTCGTGCGACGACTGCTGGAAAATGGCGCCAACACGTCTTTCGTTCACTCCTTCCTCGATGAGGATGTGCCGGCGGAGCGCATCGCGACAGACCCCTACACGCTGCTCTCCGCGTCGCCTTCGCGTCACTCGCGCATACCGCCGCCGCCGGGGCTCTACGGCGCATCGCGCGTCAACTCGCGCGGCCTCGATTTCAGCCAGAAGCAAGTGCGTGACCGGATCACCGACGCCATCGTCACGCTCGACAAGGCAGGCCCTGCAAGTGTCGGCCCTATCGTTGCTGGCAAGACATCAACGACAAAAGCCGATGACGCAAAGGCGCCTGCAGACGCTTCCCGCATCGTCGGTCGCGTCGCTTCGGCCACGGACGCAGACATCGATACCGCCTACGCCTCCGCGCTCGACTACCAACCGCACTGGAACGCCATCGGCGGCGCCAAGCGGGCCGATATTCTCGAAGCCATGGCCAACGCCATGGAGCAGGATACGGATCGCCTGATCGCCATACTGGCCCGCGAAGGCGGCAAGACGCTCGACGACTGCATCGCCGAGGTACGCGAGGCCGTCGATTTCTGCCGCTACTACGCCGTAGAGGCCGAGACGAAATTCCATGGCCTGGAAACTCTTCCCGGGCCGGCAGGCGAAACCAACGGTATCGAGCTGATGGGCCGGGGCATCTTCGTTTGCATATCGCCATGGAACTTCCCGCTCGCCATTTTCACCGGCCAGATCGCCGGGGCGCTGGCGGCTGGCAACACGGTGCTGGCGAAGCCCGCCGAGCAGACGCCCGTGATCGCGCATGAAGCCGTGAAGCTGTTCCATGCCGCGGGCCTGCCTGTTGAAGCGCTTCATCTTCTCACGGGCGATGGCAGGGTTGGCGGCAAGCTCACGGGCGATGCCCGTTGTGGCGGCGTCGCCTTCACCGGTTCCACCGAAGTTGCCCGCATCATCAACCGCACGCTGGCTGCGAAGGACGGCCCCATCGCGCCGCTAATCGCAGAGACAGGCGGCCTCAACGCGCTGTTCTGCGACACGACTGCGTTGAAGGAGCAGGTGGTCGATGACGTCATCATGTCGGGCTTCCGTTCAGCGGGGCAGCGCTGTTCGGCCCTGAGGGTTCTATTCCTGCCGCATGAAACCGCCGACGACATCATCGAGATGATCAAGGGCGCCATGGATGTGATGATCATCGGTGATCCCGCTGATCCTTCGACCGATGTCGGGCCCATCATTGACGCTGAAGCGCGCAAGCTTCTGGACGATCATCTTGCGAAGATGATCGCTGCGGGTTTTGCCGTTCACCAGCGCAATATCGGCGCGCTGCGCGAGAGAGGGACGTTCTTCGGACCCGCGATCGTGGAGCTGCCGGGCCTGTCGCACATCGACAAGGAAATCTTCGGACCGATCCTCCACGTCATCCGCTACGACCCGGACGATATCGAACAGGTGGGCGGCGCTCTTTCGGCGAAAGGCTACGGGCTGACGCTCGGCGTCCATTCGCGCCTCGAAGGTTTCGCGGAAAAGGTGAAGGCCGCGGTGCGCGCGGGCAATGTCTATGTGAACCGCTCGATCATCGGTGCGGTCGTTGGCGTGCAGCCTTTTGGCGGCTCGGGCCTTTCGGGCACAGGCCCGAAGGCCGGCGGCCCGCACTACCTTGCGCGTTTCGCGACCGAGCGGGTCGTGACCGTCAACATCGCCGCGCAGGGCGGAGACCCGACGCTGCTGAACCTCTAGTTCTTGAACACTTTCCCGCCCTTCATCACGAAGTCGATGGATTCGAGTTCGCGCACATTGCTCAGCGGGTCGCCGTCGACGGCGATGATGTCTGCCGCCTTGCCGGCCGCGATCGTGCCGATTTCGGAGGTCAGGCTGAAATGGTCAGCCGCCCCGACGGTGGCCGCCTGGATCGATTGAAGCGGCGTCATGCCAGCCTTCACCATCAGTGCGAACTCCTGCGCGTTGTCGCCGTGGGCGGAGACGCCGGTGTCGGTGCCGAACGCGATCTTCACGCCGGCCGCATGCATGCGGCGAAGCATGTCGATCATCTTCGGACCGGCCTCGCGCGCCTTGGCGATCTGCGCAGGCTGCAGGAATGTACCCGGGCGATCCGCTTCCCGCACAACGAAGTCACCCGCGAGCAGGGTGGGGATCAGATACGCGCCGTTGGCCTTGTAGAGCTTGGCCGACTCCGCATCCGAGAACGTGCCGTGCTCGATCGAGTCGCCGCCCGCGCGCAGGAAGGAGTTGATGCCGTCGACGCCGTGCGCGTGCGCCGTCACCTTGCGGCCCATCGCATGCGCCGCCTGCACGATGGCTTTCAGCTCTGCGTCGGTGAACTGCTGCGCAAGGCCCGCCGCCGTGTTGGACAGCACGCCGCCTGTCGCTGTGATCTTGATTATGTCCGCGCCATCGCGAACGCGCTCACGCACGGCGCGCGCGCAATCGTCTGCGCCCGAGCATACGCCGGGGCTGCGCAGGATCAGCGCCATGTTGCGCGGCATGCCGTTGGCGTCGCCATGTCCGCCGTGGACGCTGATCGCGCCTGCCGAGGCGATGATGCGCGGCCCGGGTATGATGCCGGTCGCAATGCCTCGGCGCAGCGCAAGAATGGCGTCAGCATCGGCGCCAAGATCGGCGACCGTGGTGAAGCCGGCATTCAGCGTCTTCACCGCGAAGCCCGCGCCGTCGATGGCCTGGTCCGCGCTGGTCTTGATGAATTCATCAACGCGGCTGTCCGGGCCTTGTTCGCCGGTGATGTGGACATGGCTGTCGATCAGGCCGGGCAGGACAAAGCTGCTTTTTAGATCGACCACGGTGGCGCCATTGGCAGGCGCCGCGTAGCCTGCTGCGATGCTGACGATGCGGCCGCCGCGCACGAGGATCGACTGCTCGGTCAGGACGCGCCCGGTCGCCGGGTCAGCCAGCACACGGCCGGCGTGGATCAGCGTGTCAGGCGCAGTTGCGGTGGGTTGCTGCGGCGCAGGAGCGGCAACTGCGATCAGCGCGGGCAATCCTGTGCAGGCGATCGCCATCGCGGCCGCGCTGATGATGAGAGTCCGTTTCTTGCCCGTGGCCACGTCCGCCCTCCATTGTTGTATGTGCAAATCTATCGAGCTTGCCCCGGCGTCCGGCAAGGCTGCGGTGCAACATTGACTTCCGGGGCAGGGAGGGGACCATTTTCCCTGTCACGCAGGGAGGGCGCGCCGATGAAATCGAGATCTCTGGCTCTGGTTGTGGCGCTGATGTTTGCGCCGGCCATGTTCGCAGCGTCTGCGATGGCCCAGGGCCCGAACAACGAGGCGCGGGTATCGGCGCAGCGCGAAGCGATGAAGGCGCTGGCGATGCTGGATGGCGAATGGCGTGGGCCGGCGAAGTCGCTGCGCAATGACGGGCAGTGGCACGAGATGGTTCAGGCCGAGCGGGTCGGCACGATGCTCGACGGCACGGTGCGGGTGATTGAGGGCAGGGGCTATGAAAACAGCGGGGAGCTCAGCTTCAATGCATTCGCCGTGATCTCGTACGATCCGGATACCAAGGCCTACACGATGCGGTCCTACTCGGGCGGCCGGACGGGCGACTTTCCAATCGTGCCGACGGCGACAGGCTTCACCTGGGAAATCCAGGCTGGGCCGAGCATGAAAATCGCCTACGAGGCGATCGTGAAGGATGGCGTCTGGACGGAGGCTGGCACGCGGATTCCCAAGGACGGGGCCTCGGTGAAATTCATCGAGTTCTCGGTCAAGCGCCTGGGCGATACGGCATGGCCAGCCAGCGGCGTGATCCCGTCCAAGGGCTGAGGTTCTCTTTAATATCCGAGGCGAAAAGCGCGGATCGACCGGGCGTCCTTGGCCTGTGGAGGTTTGCGTTTCCAGGAGGTGCGGGACTGCCCGAGTCGACCGACCGCGGGCGTATGCCCTGCCAATGGTTAACGAGGTTTAAATCCACTAAATTCTCTGCGGTGGATAAGCGAAAAGATTCCCGCCCCCGGTGTGTTGACGGTCCATTAGGGATGTGACGACACTATATGTAGCGTCGGGGCTGGCGCGGGACACCAATCAGTTGGGTTTCGCCGGTTCTGGCCGGAATTAACTAATTTTGGCTGCTAACGAGAGAATTCGATGTCCGCTGAAGCCGTTACTGCCGAAGAAAAGACCGCCGCACGCCGTGGAAAGCCCAAGGCGCAGGCCAGCCTTCGCGTGGTCTCCGGGGTCCGCATTGATCCCTCCCGTGACGCCCTCCTGACCGATTTCGGCAAGAAAACGCTGGACGATCGTTATGTGCTCCCCGGTGAGAGCTAC
>Ga0208939_1002413_pt1 | contig 13139 bp, 13 predicted proteins | sample AD_STIC12_MetaG_FD_184437 | JGI IMG/M metagenome (GOLD analysis project Ga0208939, IMG submission 184437) | Active sludge microbial communities of municipal wastewater-treating anaerobic digesters from USA - AD_STIC12_MetaG (SPAdes) (version 2) | ecosystem: Engineered > Bioreactor > Anaerobic >...
TCGAAAAACGAGAGCGCACCGACGTAAAGACCGAAATCGTAAAACTAAGCTTCTCCGCCCCCGGCTCTGACGGAAGGATAGAGAGCCTCCAGGCCCCGCTTCGCCGGGACCGCCCCGCGGTGCCGCTTGAGCAGGCCCGTGTAATCGTTGCAGGTGGCCGCGGCCTTGGCTCCAGGAAGAACTTCGACCGCCTGTACGAACTCGCCTCGCTTTTGGGCGGAGAGACAGGCGCTACCCGCGTACCTGTTTTCAACCGCTGGTGCGGCGAGGAACGCATGATAGGACAAACGGGAAGGACCGTGCGCCCGCGCCTCTACCTTGGCTTCGGCGTGTCCGGGCAGATACAGCATACGGCCTCCATCGTGGAATCCGAGATCATCGTATCGATAAACACCGATCCCGAGTCACCGCTTGCGGAGATGTCGGACTATGTCGTCACCGACGATGCTGCAGCGCTGCTCGAGGCTCTAATTGCACGCCTTAAGGCTGAGAAGCAGAGTTGAGGGGGGGGGAGCTCTACTTTCTTCCAAGTTTTCTATGCTTTCTTTTTCACCGCGGGAGAGAATCACCTGAAGGCGGCTGTCCGTGTTTTAAAATATACTATTTATTATGCGCACTCTGAAACGAGGGCTCGCATGGAGACCCCATGCAGGGCTGAGGCACGCCCCCTATCCGCCTGAAGCTCTACAAACTCATCCCCAGGTCAGTCGAAAGTCGAAAGTTGAAAGTTCAAAGCTCTGTGAGGCCGTACTTCATGGTTATGATCCAGAATTCGTTCTCGCATGAACCCCCCTCTTTCCCCCAATCTTAATGGGTTAGATGTCACATTGAGCTTGTCGAAGTACGCCGCTGGCGAGGTTGCCCTCTATGCCGCCCTGGCGCAACCAATCTCTCGACACCCTGTCGGTCGGATACTCAATGGATGGACCTTCCGCAGTCCTGTAGTTAGTACAAGGAAAAACATACAGACAAGTCGAGAGGCGACTGAGCGGGGCTTTCTTTGCTTGCTCTCTTTCTCTCCACGAAAGAAATTGACGAAGGCCATTAAATCTTTTATCGACTGAAGAGATGGACTCCCCAAAAGTGACTTTTAGACCACCCTCAGGAAAACATATTTTTATTACCTCACCCATTTATTATCAAAAGAGAGGTTAAAAACAGGTTAGAATAATATCTACAAGCTCCGAGCAAACCTGAGGAGCATATTCTTTTAGGGATATGGGAGAGTATAGCGAAGACGAACATGCCAGGCTCCCTCTCCCCACCCGTCTTTAGCGCTCTCCGCATTGCAGCTTATGTCAGTTGCCCAGAAGGGTATCTCGTCCCGGGTGATTTCAATAGCTTCTATGGCACTATTCGCAAATTGAATGCTGGTTTCTTCTATATTTTTCGGAGGTTGCTGGAGTATTTTATTTCGAAACCGTTCTTCGAGCCGGTCAGTCACTTCGCGAATCCAGAGTATAAGCTGTTCATCGTTAGAAAGCCCACCCCTTTTTTCGGGATGATTAGCAAATACCAAACTACCCCCGGGTATATCATTTAAACGCTCCGACAAGTTATCCGGAGGGTTGGCGAGCAACTCCTTAAGGCAAAAGAGGGCGTCGTCAGCGTACCACATAGCGGTATTTATCTGTTCTTCCCAAAGATCGTAAGACTGCTCCTCCGTCGAATAGTGCCCAAACAGCTCGGCGAGAAGCTTCAGGGCGAAATCCACAGGCCTGGCGCGATGGGCTTTTGATTCTTCATTAATCGACACGGTGCATCTCCTGTTAACGTCCAGGATAGGCGGCGAGTTTCAAGTTACATTCATTAAATCTTTTATGCCGCCTGTCAGAACATCGTTTGGCATACTCTAATAATTTCATTTTCCTGCCCGCCTTCGGCAGGAGGGAAAACCTAAGTCCCGAGTATGTCAGTAGTTGCAAATAATAGGAACTCTAAAATTTTTTTGAGGTTCCCATTTATTAAAATTAAAGGCTTACTCCCGGATGATATGCCCGGCCATAGCCATTAGACCAGGCCCTTTCCCTTTAGTTGCAAGAAATTCAGTTGTTACTCCTTTTTGATTTGCTTTTTTAAGCTCAATCTTTATTTACGTCTTATTACAGTCGGTAAACTTAATGATAGTCACAAAAATAATAATTTGCCGCACATAGAAGACTGGCGGCAAAATACTATTCCAGCGGATATCTGCGGGTGAAATTAATATGACCTTTATTGATTTAGAGGAGTCCTAAAAACTCAGATTTTTAAGTTTCTATTAAAATCTAACTACTGACAAAACCAGCAGTTATGTTTTCCCGCCCGCCTTCGGCGGGCAAGGAAACCTAGTTTTTGTGACTATCCTTTAATATCCAAGGTACCGCTTAAGTTTATTAACCGCCTTGAGGAAGTAATTTAGGATTATTGCCATTAACTATGCCCAGAGAACTCGTCGCGATTATTGAACCTCTTGGGAAATACTCGTTGGACTGGCGTGAGGCTGAATCCGTTGCTTCTGAAAGCTGTGAGGATTTATATTCACGTTTCCAAAAAGAACCGTCACAAGCGCTGCTAAATCTCGGATTTCACCCTGTAGACCGATCGTTTTCAACATCATTATATTTTTTGCAAAATCTATCCTCTTCATATATACACGAGCTTTCACGTACGCCCGAACTCGAAGTATTCCGAGAACAAGCGCCGCTTCCTGAAAATAAAGAAGTGATTCAAAATTTAATCGCTGCCGCGCCGTTTATGCCGGGGCAGGAACATCTATCTGAAGAATGGATAAAAACCTCCTGGGAAAAATTACATATGGTTTTCTCAGAAGAGATTAAAGCTTTTAAAGGAACGGTCGCGGAATATTTTAAATCAAAGGGAATGGATGCCAATATCCCCGGCCGTGTATATTTTCATCTTGTCGAGAACAGGGATGAAGAAGCCCCTTTTGCGTTTCTGGCAACATACACGGTGCCTTCCATCAATGATAATAAGTCCAGGCATATACCTCTCAATCATGCCCTTGCCGAATATACAGAGGACAGCAAGAAAATGTTGGAATTGCTGGTTACCGTATATAAAGCCGCGGAGAAAAGCGAGTTCGTTGCGTCAATCCTTGAATCCCGGGAGATATTTTACCCGCTGAAGATTTCGACATCCGAGGCATATACCATCCTTAAAGAGATACCACTTTATGAAGAATCCGGCATACTTTGCCGCATTCCCAACTGGTGGAAGCACAAGTCAAATAGCGTAAAAATCAACGTAACTATAGGGGAGAAAAACCTATCGCGTCTGAATGCCGATGCATTGCTAAGTTTTAATATGCAACTGTCCCTCGGCCACGTTTCTCTTACCTTTGCGGAAGCAAAAAAGCTATTATCTGAATCCGACGGGCTTGCTTTCATTAAAAACAAATGGGTTGAAATAGACCACAGGAAATTAAATGAGCTTATTTCAATTTATGAAAATTTTCAGAAAGCATCGAAGGATAAAAGCCTGAGCATTGTAGACGCCATGAGGCTGCAGTTCGCCGGCGGCAGCCTCATGCCGGAGGCGGACGATTCGGATGTTTTTGAAATATCAAACGGCGCATGGCTCCAAAAAATGCTGACGGGTCTCATGCGCCCGGATTCGCTTCCGGAGATAACTTGCGGCAAAAATTTCAAGGCAAGATTACGGCCTTACCAAAAACATGGACTTCGTTGGCTTCATTACATGCGAACCATATCCATGGGAGCTCTACTGGCAGACGACATGGGATTGGGTAAGACGCTCCAGGTATTGGCTCTCCTGGATTATATCCATAACGCATCAGACGGTCAAAAAACCCTGCTCGTAGTTCCGGCCTCCCTTATCGGAAACTGGGTAAGCGAAATCGAACGCTTTGCCCCGGGCCTCTCCTATACGGTCATTCATCCTTCACAACAGCAAATTGACGGCCCAAACTGTGATGAGATGATAAAAGACAAAGCGCTATACATAACCACTTATGGTCTGGTGGCAAAATACGATTGGCTTCATAATATCCACTGGGATTGCCTTGTCATCGATGAGGCTCAGGCCATAAAGAATCCCGGCACAAAGCAGTCAAAGGCCGTTAAACGAATCAAATCAAAATTTAAAATAGCGATGACCGGCACCCCAATCGAGAACAGGTTGAGTGACCTGTGGTCTCTCTTTGATTTTTTAAACCCCGGCCTGTTAGGTACAACGAAAGAATTCGCTCGGTTTACAAAGGGGCTCAAAGACAAACCGGAAGGCCATAAGAGGCTTAAAAAAACAGTGAGCCCCTTTATCCTCAGGCGGCTAAAAACGGACAAGTCCATAATTTCGGACCTTCCGGAAAAGATCGAGATGAAAACCTTCGCCACGCTTACTAAAAAACAGGCGGTGCTTTATGCCGACCTCGTAGCTCAGCTTAAAAGCTCTCTGGAAGAGGTGGGGCCGGGCATACAGAGAAAGGGTATAATTCTCGGCTCGCTTATTAAGTTCAAGCAGATATGCAACCATCCGGACCAATATCTCGGACAACGGCAGTATCTGGAATCGGAAAGCGGGAAGTTCGCCCGACTGAGGGAGATCTGTGAAACGATATCGGAAAAGCGGGAGAGGGTACTGGTCTTTACGCAATTCAAGGAGATCACCGTTCATCTTGCGGAATTTCTGGAAAATGTGTTCGGTAGAAAAGGGCTTGTTCTCCATGGCGAAACGGTGGTGAAAAAGCGGAAAGAAATTGTAGACATATTTCAAGGCGAAGAATATGTTCCTTTTATGGTCCTGTCAATTAAAGCGGGCGGCGTCGGCCTTAATCTTACCGCCGCAAACCACATCATACATTTTGACAGATGGTGGAACCCGGCAGTCGAGGACCAGGCGACCGACCGCGCATTCCGCATCGGCCAGAAGAAAAATGTCGTTGTTCATAAATTCATCACCGAAGGGACACTCGAGGAAAAAATCAACCTTCTGATTGAAGATAAGCAAAAGCTTGTAAGAGATATAATTCCAGATGCGCAGGAAAAACTGATAAGCGAAATGAGCAATGAAGAATTATTCAACTTATTAAACCTTTCCGCATGAAGGAGCGATATGGATTATTACGATTATCCTGAATATATTCCGGTTTCGGAAAAGAAAAAAAAGGCCGAAAACGCCATAAACAGGCTGAAGAAGAAAAATAATAACATAAAACCAATCGTAATATCAGGGAACAAAATTGCTAAGACATGGTGGGGAATCGCCTGGATTCGCAATCTTGAACGATATGCCGACTATTCAAACCGTATCGACCGCGGAAGGAGTTATGTTCGTCATGGCGCCGTGTTAGACCTTCAAATAAACGCGGGTAACATAACGGCTCTCGTGCAGGGAAGCCGCGCCAAGCCCTATAAAGTATCCATTTCAATAAAGACATTGCCCAGAGCCGTCTGGGGGAATATTATTTCAACCTGCGAAGGCCAACTTGGCTCTCTTTCGGAATTGATAGAAGGAAAATTCCCGAAATCCCTGGAAGAACTTTTCACCGCTAAAGACAGGGGCCTTTTCCCCTCGCCGGGGCAAATCAGCTTTAATTGTTCCTGCCCCGATTGGGCATCCATGTGCAAACATGTCGCTGCAGTCTTATACGGGGTAGGAGCGAGGCTTGACGAAGATCCTTCCCTGTTTTTTCTCTTACGTAATATCGAGGTGGAAAAGCTCATATCGAGCGCGGTGGCCCAGAAATCGGAAAAACTCCTTAAAAAAAAGCCGGTTGAAAGCAAACGAATTATGAATGATGTCGATATCGCTTCGGTGTTTGGCATTGATGGATCATCTGAATTGGAAGAAAAAAAGAAGACCACAAAAAATAACAAGAAGAAAAAAAGATGAAATGGGATGCGAAACCATATTACCCTTATTATTACCCTTATTATTACCCTTATTCAGGAATATTACCCTTATTATGCCACAAGGCCCCGGGGCCTTTGCCGCCGGACTCCACTCTGCCGGCCGAACGCAGATCCTTTAGCACCTTGCGGGCATACAATGCCGCCTCTTCTTTCAGCAATCTGCAGAAGGATATTATCCTGATCGCAGGTCCGCGATAAGTGATTACGCGGGACCAGGTCTTTTCTCCGATCCTGCCAATGACCACCGTGCGATTCTAGTCGGCGTTTTTCGCGGGAATTTCAATTCTTTCCGGATAATCCCATAAGGACTGAATTTACAGAAAGGAGTATACTTTTTGTATTGCCGTTTGGACTTACTGCAATATTAGCCTGTGTTAATAAGTACTTCAGCGGGTATGTTCAAACGATTGTGAAGTGACCGTATCATTTTAATGGTCAACGGCCTTTTACCTCTGAGGACCTCGGAGGCCCTGGAGCGGCTGCCAACTATATCCGCGAGGTCCGTTTGGGTGAGGCCCATCTGTTCCATGCGAAACTTGATCGCCTCGACGGGAGTGGGGAAGGATATGGGAAAATGTTCGTCCTCGTATTTCTCTACCAGAATGGAAAGCACCTCGAGTTCGTCCAGTTCCCGTGTATTGCGCTTCGCATCCATGAGCGATTCGATCCTGCGAAGGGCAGCCTCGTAATCTTTTTTATTCTTTATGGGGTGTATATTCATGCTTATATCTCTTCCGCATTGATGGTATCGTACTCTTCGTGGGTGCCGATAAAACGGATAAACACAATTTGAGCGGGATAGTTTATTTTCACGACAAGTCGGTACTTGTTACCGCAGATATTGAAGACTGCCCGTCCCGATTTTAAAATACTGGAATTTCTGTACCGCTCCTTAATATCCGTGGGCTTGCGCCAGGCCGCAGATTTTACCTCCACGTACCAGGCCTCCAGTTGACCCTTCGCGTCACGATATGCCGGATTCTTCTCCCAGAAATCTACCAGTGCCCGTTTCGCGATGATTCTCATAAGGCAAGATAAGCAATTCGTCGGGAAATGTCAAGAGATATTTCCCATTTTGGGAACACTTGCCAATATAATCCCATGGCATTTGTTCGTTAAGCCGATGATGTATTTAATAAAGTGTTTATGGAGATGGAATGATTAAAACCGTCCTTGACTGAGTATTTCACTGTGCCTGATGAGGCTTTAATGATGAATAAATGCAGAATTTGCGGGGATTTTAAAGACAAAGAATCAGCCTTCCAATAATACGGCAGCGAAAATTGCACATATTTACCCGAAAATATAAAAAATCTTATACTGATCAAAGATTTCAAGCCCGGCTGTACCGCCTCCCTTCAGAGGCTGCTTGACAGGTATCCGGAGAACTACCGGCTGAAGCATATCCTGCGAAATGCCGTTACGGACACAGGCAATATTGAAAGGGGATATGCCCTTCGTGAGGAGGCCTACGGGGACTATCTGAAATACCGAAGACCCGTCGATCCCAGAATCGTACTGTGTTCGCCGTTGAAGGGGAGGATTCAAGTAATCAAGTACAATCCTCCGAAACCGAAATCGCATTCAGGACTCTGGCGTCACGCGATGGATTATATCATGATCGACGACCAGGGAAAGAACATATCCTATAATTCGCCGGTCTACGCGCCAGCCGACGGAGAGATAACCCATGTGGGAGACGGGAGTGAGGACCTTAGCAACCTGTGGCTTAAAATGAAAAACGGCCTGCCCGTGGGCCTGGTGCATTTCAAGCCGGGTTCTTTTACCGTAAGAAAGGGGGAGCGGGTGATTGCGGGCCAAAAGCTAGGAGTGCTGGGTATCCCTGGCAACGCCCACCTGCACATGCACATCTTCAACGAATACGGGGCAAATATTCCGTACCTGTTCAAATCTTTTCAAGATCACAAAGGGGTGCAACGGAAGAACGCGCATCCTGAACACGGAACGTTTTACACTTATCCATGACGCGGCGGTCCATGCCGCCATAGCCGCCGAAACATGGTGTGTATAGCGAAAAGCGCCTGTCGCGCGTCACACTACCCTGGTCGCCGATTAGCGCGGCGCATCGAGGCGGGAATAACGCCCTGCTCCGATAGAGACGGTCTTTTACTATGCTCGAAATCACTTGGGGGGCGGTTGTACATCCAGGAAGTAACCCCGTAGGGAAACGCAACCCCGTAGGGAACGCAGATCTGCGTTCCCTACGGGGTTATGCTAGGTATGGGGTTGTTTTCAAATTTGATTCACGTCAAATTACTTTTTCAGCTTTGTCGTAACAAAAGCGTCAGTTGAACCTGTGAGACTCTGCCCGTCGAAAGCTTCGTCCACATAACCCGCGACGATACAGTTGCCGTTCGTGGTAGCCGCGATTCCGGGGACAAGGACGATCGAGGAATAGCCGAACGCGATCCAGGTCCAGAGGGAGGAAAGATTGTACAGGACATTCCAGCCCCAGGGACTTTTATAAAAGCCCTTAACCACCGGGGCGAAGAAGTTCACCCCCGCGGCGACGCATGCGCCGCTCCCGTAGAGCAGCGCACTTTCAGGCATAAATTCCAAAAATAATATTGACATAAAGCGGCCCTCATGGCAAAAAATGAGTGAGCGCTTACTCATTTTATTGGCAATATTGACACCCGCGCCTTTGACGGGTATATTGAATTCTTTATGGAGGGCGGCCATGAATTTCAACGGTCTTTCCGTGGGGATTCCCAGGGAGATAATGGAGCACGAGTTCCGGGTTGCGGCGATACCCGAGACCGTCAAAAAGCTCGTAGCCGAAGGCGCGAAGGTCCTGGTCGAGACCGGGGCCGGAAGCGGCGCGCACTTCTATGACGATGAATACCGCGCGGCCGGCGCAACGATCGTCGACGACTGCGAGAAGCTCTACGCGCAGGCCGACATCATCATGAAGGTCAAGGAACCCCTTTATAACGAGACAAAAAACAAACACGAGGTGGCCATGATGAAGAAGGGCCAGCTCCTCGTCACATTTCTGCACCCGGCCTCGCCTTCCAACCACGGCATGGTGCAGGACCTCGCCAGCCAGGGGGTCACGGCCCTCACGCTCGATGGGATACCGCGCATAACGCGCGCTCAGTCCATGGACGCCCTAACCTCCATGAGCACGGTCGCCGGCTATAAGGGAGTCATTATGGCCGCCGACGTTCTTACCAGGTTTCTTCCCATGGTGGGAACGGCGGTGGGCGTCATTCAGCCCTCCCAGGTGTTCGTAGTAGGAGTTGGGGTGGCGGGCCTCCAGGCGCTGGCCACTGCGAAGCGCCTCGGCGCCCAGGTTTTCGCCGCCGACATACGGCCCGACGCGGTCGAGCAGGCCAAAAGCCTCGGCTCCAAGATAGTGGAAACGGGCGTCCCCGCCCAGATGGCGATCGGCCAGGGCGGATACGCGCTCGCCCTTACCAACGAGTGGCTAAATAAAGAGCGCGAGGCGATAAGGGAGGCGGTCGCTAAGTCGGATATCATCGTGCTTTCGGCCCTGGTGCCGGGAAAAATCGCCCCCATCCTTGTTACCGAAGAAATGGTGAAGGGGATACGCCCCGGCTCGGTAATAGTGGACATAGCCATAGACCAGGGGGGCAACTGCGCATCGACCGACCCCGGCCGTACCTGCGTGAAGCACGGCGTTACCATCATCGGCACCAAAAACATCCCCGGATACCTGCCGACGAGCTCCACGTGGATGTTCGCCCACAACATCCTCAACTTCGTCTCGCACCTCGTAAAGGACGGAAAGCTGAACATCGACCGTAGAGACGAGATAATAGCCTCCTCGCTCGTCACGATCGATGGCGGGCTTGTTCACGCCGGGGCGCTCGAAGCGATCGCGGCAAGCGGAAAGGGGGCCTGATTATGGAATTTATCATCCTGCTCATCGTATTCGCCATCTCGACCATCGTCGGCTACCGGCTGATATCGAACGTGCCGTCGCTTCTGCACACGCCGCTCATGTCGGGAATGAACGCCCTCTCCGGGGTGACTGTGCTCGGAGCGCTGGTCGCGGCGGCGGTCGCGCTTCGAACCGGAAGCAAGGCGCTCGGCATTGCCGCCATAATGCTTGCAACCGTCAACCTCGTCGGGGGCTTTATGGTCACCGGCAGGATGCTTCGCATGTTTAGATCGGGGAAGTGACAAAATGAATTTCGGGATCTATGAAGCGGCCGTAGCGGCCGTCATACTCGCCGTACTGACAGGAATAAGGATGATGAGCTCCGCGCGGACCGCATCCCTCGGCAACTGGATAGGCTCCGCCGCCATGCTCGCGGCTATCGCCCTCGTCCTATGGCACAATAACATAATAGGCACGGCCGAACTCTACGCGGCCATGGGCCTCGGCGCCCTTGTAGGCATAGTGCTGGCCTTGCGCGTCACAATGATCCGCATGCCCCAGATGGTCGCCCTCCTCAACGGCCTCGGCGGCGGCGCCTCGTTTCTGGTGGCGCTTTCGGTCATATTCCAAAACCACGAGGCCATGGACATCCCCGCCCGCTCCACGGGGCAACTCGCTCTTATAATAGGGGCAGTGACACTTTCCGGAAGCTTAGTCGCGGCCGGAAAACTCCATGGCCTGCTTCCTCAGCGCCCCGTTCGCATTCGAGGCGCGGGCATACTCTCGTTTCTGTTTCTGGCCGCGCTCGGCGGCCTCGGTTCCTGGGCGACCTTCGCCGATGCCGGCACGGCCGCCGTCGTTTCGCTCGCCGTCCTTGCCCTTGCGCTCCTCTTCGGCATACACTTCACGCTCCCCATCGGCGGGGCGGACATGCCGGTCGCCATCTCGCTTCTAAACTCCTACTCGGGGCTTGCAGCCTCCATCTGCGGTTTCGCGATAAACGACATACTGCTCGTCTCGATAGGCGCGATAGTGGGAGCCGCCGGGCTCATCCTCACCCGCATTATGTGCCGCGCCATGAACCGCTCGCTCATCGACGTCCTTACAGGCGGCGCCGAGCGCGCGAACGCGGCCCCGGCGAAGGCCCAAAGCCCCGCCTTTGCACCGGCAGCCGCCGAGGAACCGACCGCAGCGGCCGACCCTGCATCGCTGCTTGCGTCCGCCTCAAGCGTCATCGTCATCCCCGGATATGGAATGGCCCTCGCCCAAGCGCAATCCCAGGTGCGCGCGCTTTACGACCTGCTCGAATCGCGCGGAACGACCGTTCGTTTTGCCATACATCCGGTCGCGGGGCGCATGCCCGGGCATATGAACGTGCTGCTTGCGGAGGTCGATATCCCTTACGAGCTCCTGGTAGAGATGGATGCCATCAATCCCGATTTCGCGTCGACCGACGTAGCCCTTGTGGTCGGAGCCTGCGATGTGGTGAATCCGGCAGCCAACACCGCCGAGGGAACGCCGATTTACGGAATGCCGGTGCTGCGCGCCGAGGACGCGAAAAACGTAATAGTGTGCAACATGGACCGCCGCCCCGGTTACTCGGGAGTGGAGAACACCCTCTACGCGATGTCGAAGGTATGTTTTATCGAAGGCAACGCCGCAGAGACGCTTGAAAGGCTTACCGTGGCCGTCGGGGCCTCGGCGGCATCCTGACCGCGGCGCTTGCATTGCGCGGCGTATGCGATTTTCCTGGTTTTTCAAGATTCATTTCGGGAATTGCGGTATGGTATTACCTATCTTTGCGAGGAAAACAATGAACGACAGGATACAGCAGAACGACTACGAGATCATCTCCAAGCACTGCCCCAGGTGCGAGTCGCTTGTAATGGCCGCCGTTGTACGGACCTCGGCCGGGGAGGTCTACAAGTATCGCGACGTAAAGTGCTCCCGCTGCGACTGGAACACGCCATCGGTAAGCGCCGAGCGGCCGCGGTAGGGCTCAGACAAACAGTGCGCGGCCCGGCTCGGGAATCGCTACGACCGCATCGGGGAGGACTTTTGCCGCCGTTTTTACAAACTCCTCCATTCCGAGAAACGGGATATGCTTCATGCGGGCCTCGAGCGGCCTGAAGAAATTGTCAAAATGCATTGGGACCACCGTTTTCGCGCCGCAGGCCGCCGCCGTTTGCTCGAGATAGCCGGCGGTATTCCCCCTGCCCGCCACGCATAGTAAAAGCATATCGGCCCTTACTCCATAAAACACCTCGGCGGCCCGGCCGGCGCTTCCGTGGTGTATAATCACGCCTAACGGATGCTCGATTACGAGCGAGAAGACCTCCCCTAAGCGATAGGCCGCCGCAGGCGCAGGCGGCACGAGCGGACTGTCTATACTACCGGGATACGGGGTCCTTCCAAAGAGCCCGAAGCCGTGAACGCTCTTTACAAAACGCACCCTGAAGTCTCCTATGTCATGCGTATCGCCCGGCCGCACACGCTTTATCGATCCCTCACCCAGGCCAGCCCCCAGGCCGATGCTCGCCGTGCTTTCGGACCCGACAAGAACTGCGCCTGTCTCCCCGGCAAAGAACGGAGCATCGAGGGCGTGGTCGAAGTGCGAATGGCTTACGACAACGGCCTTAGCCGATGCGCCGCCTGTAAGGCCTATCCAGCGGCGGACGAGCTCGATGCGCGGCGGAAGCGGAAGCCCCGCAAGGACCCGAAATATTGAATAACGGCTTACGAATGGGTCGATGTAAAACGAGTCGCACCCGTCCGAAATCAGAAAACCCGCAACGCCCATCCATGTGGCGCAAAGGCGCCGTTCGTCCTTTTTTTCCCGCATCCGCCCCCCTAAAGCCATCCTTCGCGAAACACCTCGCGCGTGTGATAGGATATCACCATATCGGCCCCGGCGCGGAATATGGAGGTGAGGATTTCGGTCGCGAGCATGCGCTCGTCCGCGTAGCCTAATTTTGCAGCGGCCTTCACCATGGAGTATTCCCCGCTCACGTTATAGGCGCACACCGGCACGTTGACGATTTCGCGCACGCGCCGGATGATGTCTAAGTACGACAGCGCCGGTTTTACCATAACGATGTCCGCCCCCTCGTCGATGTCCAGAAGCACCTCCTTCTCCGCCTCAAGCGCGTTTCGATAGTCCATCTGATAGCTTCGCCTGTCGCCGAACCGCGGCGCGCTCCCCGCCGCGTCGCGGAAGGGGCCGTAAAAGGCCGAGGCGTACTTGGCGGCATAGGAGAGGATGGGCATGTCGAGAAAGCCGTTTTCGTCGAGCGCGTCGCGGATGGCCGCCACCCGTCCGTCCATCATGTCCGAGGGGGCCACCATGTCCGTGCCGGCCGCCGCGTGCGAGAGTGCGGTGTCCGCCAATAGCTCCAGGG
>Ga0208939_1002417_pt1 | contig 13130 bp, 9 predicted proteins | sample AD_STIC12_MetaG_FD_184437 | JGI IMG/M metagenome (GOLD analysis project Ga0208939, IMG submission 184437) | Active sludge microbial communities of municipal wastewater-treating anaerobic digesters from USA - AD_STIC12_MetaG (SPAdes) (version 2) | ecosystem: Engineered > Bioreactor > Anaerobic >...
CCATTCTTATCATTCCAAGATGCTGCGGGTGCTGGAAAAAATATGGCTCAATACGACATCCGTTTTGCAAAGAAAGTAAACCGTATTCAACAGGCAATAGTTCAGGAACTCAATAAAATGGCGATGATACATTTATATTTATTGGGTTATACTGGTGATGATTTAAATAATTTCCAAATAACTCTTACCAATCCTTCACTTCAGGCAGAACAAATGAAATCTGAATTGATGCGTGATAAAGCACAAACATATACTGAATTAACTCGTGGTGAAGGTGGTATTGCTGCAATGTCACATACTAATGCTAAGAGAAAATTGTGGAATATGAGTGATAAGGAAATTATTGATGACTTGAAGCAGCAGAAAATGGAGAAAGTTATTATGCAAGAACTTCAAGATTCTCCAGTTAACATTAAGAAAACTGGTTTGTTTGCAGATATTGATGCAAGATATGGTGAACCAGTTGAAGGAATGCCAATTGGCGGTGAAACTGGTTCTACTACTCCGGGCGGTGAAATGCCACCTGTCGGTGGTGGAGCACCTGCTGGTGGAGCACCTGAAATGGGTGGTGGAGCACCTGCTGGTGGAGCACCTGAAATGGGTGGTGGTATGCCACCTGAAGCAGCAGCACCACCTGCTGGGGGAGCACCGCCTTTAGCTGAAGGTAAGGGGAAAATGAGTACTGATGAATTCAATAGACTTGTTGAAAAGTTGGTTGGTGCTGAAACATCAGAACCGGAACGCAAGAAATCAGTAAAACATAAAAAAGTAATTAATGAGAATAACGCAATCGTTGAGAATCAGAATAAGAAAGCGTTAGAGATGGTCAATGAAATCAACACTTTACTTAATGCAGGTGAAAGTATTAATACACAGCATGGTGCGATTGATGGCGGTGAAGATGTTGATTTTGAAGAAATCGAAAATCTTGATTTAGAAGAGAAATAAATCTCGATTTGGGGATATGATTAACAAGAACGTTTATAATTATTTAGAGTATTTATATTAAATTGAGTCAAGCCATATGAAGAACATTAATATAGGAATAGTTAATTTGATGATTTCAAACAAGTTAAAGGATTCTTATTTTACTAACACTTTAATTGAGGAATCAAAGAAAGCAACGCTGGATTTTTTCAATGTCGTAAAAAATTCACCAATATTGCAACTCGAATTCAATGTTTTTAACAATCTTGAAAATAAACACATTGGAGATGATTTGGCTGCTACTCGATATATTGATAGCAACATTAAATTATTTGAAGTATATACTATTCAGGAAATTGACAGAGAACGTGAAAAGTTATTACCATTTATTTCTGAAACACAATTATCAATTGATGATAAAAGAGTTGAATTATATTCGGCAATTGATAAATTAATTACTGAATCGTTAACTGATTATAGTAATGTTGATGTCGATGCAATTCACGAATCATTCACTATTGTCTTAAATCATGTGAAGTCATCAAGAAATGTCATTAATGAAGATATTGACCTGAACACTATAAATGAAGAAATTATTGAAATTGCTGTTGATAAATTCAATGAAAAATATGAATCATTAAATGAAGACGACAGAAATTTGCTTCAAAAATTAATAAGTTCAACTGATAAGGAAAAAGAAGACTTACTTGAAACCTTCAAAAATGATACTTTGTTAATATTAGAAGGTCTGAATAAAGATATGGCAAAAGATAACATCACAAAAGCTATTCAGAAAATTAAGGAAATGGTGTATAATCGACAAAAAGCTGATGATGACATTATTAGCCTGTATGAATTGAAAAAAGAACTTCTTTAACCGAGTGTTGTATTAAACTTATCAAATTTAGGGTCTGGAGTTGTTCCCATTTCCAAAAATCCATAACCAAAATTAGTATATAGATTTTTAAATATTCTATATACATAATCAATTCCTTCATCTTCGTATGGTTTTCCACCCACATCTGGCTTTTTTGCTGCATTATCCATTGAAACAACATATGATGGATTAACGAGTGCCGGTCCTCTACTATATCCGAATAATGTACTACTTGCCAATCCATCACATTTGGTGGCGATATATTTCATGTATCTAAACTGTGCTTTAATCATTATTTCAGTATTGTCAATAATATTTTGATGCATTATCGGTCTATTTTTCTTACCCCGTATATTACCAACGTTATATGTATCAAAATTAAATTTATTGCCAATAACATTTAATGTGATTTTATCTATTTCAGATGATGTAAACAGTGGAGTTATATTTGAATGTTTATTTGTTATTATTATATCAAAAACCGCTTCACTCACAAATTGGCAAAGACCGGATGCTGTGCTGGTTAATGGATAGTTCCATGCAAAATATCCCGATTCTTGAAATGCTTGTGCCAATAAAACATTTGCATCCATTTCGTATATTTTACCATATTTATCATACCACAATATTAGTAGTTCACCAAATTCTTGATTTGTTGATATTAAATTACCTGAAGAATTTCTTATGTTGGCAGTCCAAATTTTACTTGGTGATGTTGGTGGGTCACAAAATGGTAGCACACCATCTGGATTATAATATTTTGAAGTGACATCGTTATATTTTTGCGCACTTTTACCTGAAAGTAATGATTTTTTACTGTTTGCACAATAATTTCTAACAAAACTTTTGCCTTTTTCAGTTAATTGTTTATATGCCATTGTTATTGGATTTTAAAATTATACATTGAATTAAATTGTGCTTTTTGTTCATTATCAACAACACTTGCTGCAGCAACAAGTTGACCACCTGACATTTCTTGTATGTTGGTTGTTCTTGATTCGCCACCATCATAACCCATAAATGCCAATGGTTGTGTAACTCTTGGGATGGGATATTTTAAAATTTTTGTGCCTGAAAACGATGTTGTCATTTTATTTGCAGAAATATCATGCTCGACACTCAATATGATATATGCACCATTGAATAATGGTATGTTTTCTAATTGAAAATATTGTGTTGGCTGTATCATCATATTACCCAACCCCGTTACTGTTGCTTTATATGACCTGTTTTCATATAAATTATACAAGTTTTGTCCTTTCGGTATTGCATGTTCTTTATTGTCGCCAGCTAATCTTGAAAGGATTTGTATAGATTCATTTGTTTCTGGATATTCTTTACTATCAATTTTAATGTTAGTAAACATTGATTGATTTTGTTCTCCAAATCTGACTCTAAATGCACGAACCGTATGATAAGGAAAGTCGGCATTTTCAGATAATTGATTATCATTTTTTGGGTATGGGGGGCATTCTTCTGTTGAAAAATCCTTCACATCCACATTACTCAAATCTTCAATACCATCGTTCACAAATCCATTTTGTACTGATGTGGGATAGCTTGAAGTACCGCCAATATACATGCACACAAATGCTGGTCTATCATCAATACTACCGCTTGTATCAATTTCAAAACATTCTTCCCATGAACCATCACCAATCATAAAATTTTGAAGTGGAAAGAATTCGAATCCATTTAATGATAATAATTGTGACAATACACTGAATACACTAACATTTGGGTCGTCAAATAAATCTATTAATATTTCGGCATTAAGCATAGTATCACCCGCAGGATTCATTGCTCTATCAACAAAAACAAATGAATCGATTAATTTTTTATTTTCCCTATTAAATGGATATCCCCAAGTTTTTGTGTTTGTAGGACCTGTTAGCCATTTGTCATTAATGTTTTTAAATGAATAGTATGTTTGCGTAATAACATCCTCATCATTTTTTTTCTTATTATCTTCATTTTCTTTTTTTATTGCATCGGCTCTTTTATTCTCAATTTGATTATACAATTCATTTAAGAATTTTGTAAAATATTCTTCATTGATACGCTGTTTAGCTTTACCCATATCGGTGTCGTCATCATTCATTGATTTAATTGATTGATATGTGTCGGGATAATCGTTAGACATTTTAAATGTATTCTGACTGAAAACAATTAAATTAACTCTTTCAATAAGTGATTTTAGCAATAATGGATAATATCTTGTATCAACGTCAACATCACTTTCCGGGTCTAAATAACTTTTATATACCTTATATTTATTTGTTTCGGTATTTCCAGTAACTGCATAGTATAGTTGTTGAAAGCGTATTAGTGTGTCATAATATGCCCCATTACTACTACCATTACTAAAATAGTCAAGGAATTCGTCACGAAATTTTTGCTTATCTTTGTTTGATAGATATTTGTTTACATCTGAATAATCACAAAGAATGAGCACACTTCTATCATAGAAATATTTACCAGTTCCACCAGTAAAATATTCGACAATTTCGTTGCCCCAACCACTCATAGAAGCATCAACTAATGCACCAATATATAATGCCAAATATTTTGGAATTTCTATTGCTGCAGGTGTTGTAAACACCAAATCATTTAACCCACATGGAAATCTATTAAACACACCTAATGCATTTCCGAAATTTGATAAAATAAACAACGCACTTAATTTTGAAGGAGTTTTTATAATATCTTCATAAATTAAATCATCAAAATATTTTTGTTGCCCATCTGTAAAATATCTTGATGATAGTTGATTTATCCACACATCGGTTATTTTTTCGAATTTTTTTAAATTACTACTAACAGCACCACTTGAAAACTTATCCAGATATGCATTTCCCCCGGAGATTAGATTGGTATAATCATAATCAACACGTGGAAAATATTCTTCAACATTTCCACCATATGTCCCATACGATGTTGGAGTGTATGTACTATAATCAACATTGGGATATTTTAATGTGGGAATAGACTTATAGCTTAAATATCTGGTAATTAAATTATTTCCATCACTATCGTTAATATTTTCTTTAGCTATCTGACCATCCGCTTTTAATTTTTTATCAACAATATATAATGTATTCTGTTGTGTGAATTGATAATATACTTCTTTTTCACGTTGACTTAAAAATTTCCACCATTTTCTTTTTTTTACATCGGATTTAAATCTATCAATTGGCTTTTCTGAATTTTCATTTACTGTCTGAATTTCCAAATCGCTATCGAACAATATGTTAACACCAAGATACTCTGGATTACTTTTATCAATATATGCTGGCTCGTCACCAGTTACTCCATCAATATTTGTTTCAGTATTATCTGGAAATCCATACCATTTTGGAATTTGTTTTTCCAACTCCAAATAAAAGTCAGGAATATTATTTCTATATTTATTGGAGAATTCTCTTAAATTATCAATATAGTTCGAATTTATGGCAGATGATGCTAAATTAATCGCTTCCGAAGTAGCATACATTTTAACATATTCTGATGCGGTTTGACTATTTGTGTTTGTTGAATAGAAACTATTGGGGATAGAACTCTGAGATAAAATATAAAATCTTTTCAAAACAATTTCAAACACTTGTCCTATTCTTTTAAGTTCTGATGTATTAATTGCATTTGTTCTAACGTCAACATCATAATATGGACTTTTTGCATTAAATGTACCAAGTTTTGAGTCAAACGGTGATATTGGAATCCATTCATATGTTCCATCATCATTTTGGCTTTCTCTCATATTTGCCAAATAATCTAATCTTGCTTGTGTGAAAAATGTTTGAATGAAATCATTAACAAAATCAATTTCAGGAAATGGTGTCAATGTTTTTTGGCTTATTCCTATTGGTGCAATTTTTTCTTCCTTATTACCACCGCAAATTGTTTTTTCGGTATTAACTACTAATGGAAATGCATATATTTTACCAGTATCACCCGGTATAATATCTTTATAACCATAACCCAAAATTATTCTTTTATTTGTCTCATCATTATGGTGTTCATTTTCAGCTTTTCTTGATGTTATTCTTAATTGCTCGAAAAATCTGTCAACATCATTTAAAATTATTTTAAATATATTATATATGGTCGGCATCATACCAAGTTTTTCAAACACCATTTCATTAATTTTGGTGGTTAAAACTTCTGATAGTTCAACTCTTCTTTTATTTAAATTAATTCTTTCTTTATACAGTGTTAAATAAAAATCGGTTACATCAATACCAACATATCTTGTTGTTTTTTCACGTACACTTCTATTTATTACATTATAATAATTGTTAAATCCAATTTTTGAGATTGTTGGTTCGAGCTTACTGTTTAAAATACCAAGGCTGTTTGCCGTATTTTCAATCAATTTTTTTGCATATTTATCATAGGCATCATTCACATCATTAATAAACTGTTGATTCGATATTGTTGCCCCAGATACTGTTGGAGCATAACTTTCTTGATTATATTGAACAGGTATTATGATATATAATCTATCTTCCATCTTTTCTGGAATATCATTAGTGGAAAGTTCTTTAATCTTTTGGTCATATTCAGACAAAATGTTTAAAGGAATTATTGGTTGATTTTCTTCGATATCGTCCACGCCATCAGGAGTATTATTAGCTTTCATGATAAGATACGATGTCGGTAATTTCAACAGATTAATATCGCCCCTATAACTTTGCAACATACCTATCATATTATCAACATCATTAAGTCTTGTTGTCGTTCTATCATATTCCTTACTATCACCATCAGTTTTAGTTTTTTCAGTTACTGCTGTATATAAATTTTTCAGTTGTGTGATTAATGCAAATGTGTTTGGTGGTTCTGCTTCAGTAGATGGTGATATTTCAACTTGCGGATTAGTCATCAACGCTGTGTTGACCACATATCTAAATAATACGTCAGTGAGTGGCGCAAACGTTATTGCAACAAATTGTGCATCAATCACAAAATTTCCACTATCTGATTGAAATTCAGAAGTATATTTAACCAAATGTAATTTATATCTTAACGTTTTGCCGTAATATCCTTTAAGAGATAATTCAAATATTGGGGGTGGAAAGTCAAAAAGTATTCGATATGGTGAACCTTCTTGGTTAAAGAATGATAATCCTCTTAAATCAACAAATTGTATGTTGACTTGCGGTATAAATGATGAATTAACGATGACTTTAATGTTGGTAATGCCAAAACTTTCATATTGAGCATGCATGCCAGTGCTGCCATCATAATAATTGGTGGTAAATTTTAAATAATTGGGATTATTATCCCCCTCATTTTGATTTATTCCCACGAAATTAACTTCTTTTGGTTTTTCAAATCCAGTTTTAAATGTTCCTTGACTCACATTACCATCATTTGATGTAACGATAACTGTTCTTGCCTTACTTTTCGCTTTTAATTCGGCAAAAATATACATGTCCTGATATTGTGGAATTGCATTTACATTATCGTTACCCTTCTTTCGAGTATTGATTTCGTTGGGGTCGATTAAATTTACATTACCTGCCATTTCATTGATTTTAAATATAAATACCCTGTAATGAAAAATGGATATTTTCTCGTATTTATTATAAAACAAATTTCATGTCGATGTTACATATGATATTAGCACAAATTCAGCATCCAATTTGGTATTACAACGCATTCTTCTATCTCTTTGTTGCGTTAGCAATAGTATTTGCTATCGTAGTTCTGAGCTTTATAAAAACAATAAAGCTAAAAACTGCTGAAGTAAAGACATTGCAACAGCAATATCTTGCAAGAGTTGATAATATTAGAAAAGAACATGCTGAGACATTGGAAAGATTGAGACTGGAAATGCTTAAACGTGAAGAAGAAAGAACCCGTCAGTGGATTGAATCTGAAAAAGAAACATTGCACGTATTAAACGGTGTATCTAACCTTTTGGATTTGAAAGAAAAATTAGACCATTCAGATTCGATGAAAATTTTGAATAAGTTTGATGAGCTTCTTACATCCATAAATAAAACCGAATAATTATTTCAAGTCATATGGCAATGGGTAAAATAGAAAAACTTAAAGAAGTTAATGAAAATCTTAAAAATCTTTTAATTCAAATGGAAACACGTATGTTTATTGAGAACATTAACGTGTCAGAACCAATGAAAAACAGCAAAGAAGAAAAGCCAGCAGTTATTACTGTACCAAATCGATAATTAGAACTATTTATATTAAAGATTGTTCAAAATGAGTAAGATATTTAGGTTGAGTGAAAGTAAAATACTGCAAGCTGGCGAATATGGTTTTGGGATTTTAATTGAACATGATGCTGGCTATATTAATAGCGATTTAAATCCTACAATGATAAATGAAGGATTTGTACTTAAACCAAACGAACCAGTATTAATTAATTGTATTTTACAAAAGTGGGGTGTTAAAAATAAAAATGGACGTGTCTATCCAAAAGACGTTTTAGTTCCCCAAGTTCAATCATACCAGCAATTAGTTGACACAAATAGTGCTGTATCAGAAGCTGACCATCCAGACTCATCTATAATTTCACTTCAAAACATTTCACACATGATTACTAAAATGTGGTGGGGTAGGGGAGAACAAAGCAACGTATTATTCGGTCAGCTTAAAATTATAGTATCTCCGGGTTATATTAAATATGGTGTCGTTTCTGTTATTGGTGATAAGATTGTTCTTTACTTACAGAATAAAGTTAAATTAGGTATTTCCTCACGTGGTGTTGGTACACTTAAAGAGGTTAATGGTGAAAATCTTGTTCAAAACGATTTCGAACTTATCGGTTTCGACTTAGTTGCAACACCAAGTACACCGGGTGCTTATTTATTTCCAGAGCAAAGTGGGTTGGAATTTGAAGAAGGGTATGTTAACAAAAATGGAATATTGATTAAGGAAGAAGAAAGTAAGATAATAAAAGCAATAGATAAGTTCTTATTATAAGACAGATTCTATGTGCCAAAATATAAATATAAAATTTTGAATTTGCAAGAATTTTATTAAAAATAATACTTTTTTGCGAAAAAGATGTATTTATATAAAAATTATAGTATTAGACACGAGATTTTAGGAACATGGCAAACGATAAAAAATCGATAGTAAAAGAAGCTTTAACTGATTATAATGCAATCAGAGAGGCTGCAGAAGCTAATGCTAAGAAGAAATTAGCGGAAGAATTTCCCGATAAATTCAATAAACTATTAAAGGAAGAATTAAATAAAAATAAATCAACCAAAGAGTCTTATAAGAGAATAGACGAAAGCAAAGAATCGAAAGATGACGTTGAATCAAATAATGATACTGTTATGAAACAAGAAAAAGAGGCTAAAAAAGCCGTAAAAGAAACCGCAGGAGAAGGTAAACCCTTCGGAGAAAAAGCAAAACAAGTGGCACAGGTAGAAGAAGATGTAAAAATCATTGATACCGTTGGTGATGGCGACCCATTCGATGAGAAAGCTAAAGGCGAAAAAATGGTTGATGAAACTGTAAAAGTTACAGATACTGTTGGCGATGGCGACCCATTCAAAGAAAAAGCAAAAAAAGCTCAGAAACCACTTCAAACAGAAAACCTTGACATGACAGGACAAAGCGTTGATAGTGTTGGCACTGCAATAGAAGGTGCTGGTGAAGAAGACGAAATCATTACAATGGATGAGATTGAAGCAGAAATAGCAAATATGGAAAATCTTGATGAAAGAATTACCGATTTTACTGAACCTTCTTCTCCTTCATATATGGATAAAGGCAATAAAGGTGTTGCATTCGACCAGCTTGTAAGTATGAGAAATCAAATCGATGAAATGATTAACTCATTCAAACCAGTTGATGAAATGCATGCTGCAGGTCAGGAAACATTTGGTAGTGATGGTCAGATTGATGCTCTACACAATCAAGGTCCTACTGAAAAATTAATTGATGAACTTCAATTGCAGCCGGATGAAATGAGTCCTGCTGATTTACAAGAAGAAGCTCCAATTACCGATGCTGACGTTGAAGCAGTATTGGGTGCAGAAAAGGAAGTTGATGAAGCACATGGTGTAACCTATGCAAAAAGGAGACCAATGCCGGGTAGAGTATTGCCGGGACAAGAATATTTGAGTCAGGGCGAAAAAGACCAGTCACCGGAAGCGATTAAAGAATCGAAAAAACTTCAGGGTTTAATCGATGAAAACAAGAAGTTGACGAAGAAAGTTAATGAAACCATTAAATTCAAAAAGTCAGCTACAACTTTGATTGAAAGCTATAAGACGGCACTTGAAAAGTATCGCACACAATTGAAAGAAATGGCAGTTTTCAATACCAATTTGGCACATGTAAATAACCTTTTGGTAAATGAAGAATTGGCATTAACTCAAGAAGATAAGATTAAGATTATCAACGAATTTAAAAAGGTTGATAGTATTGCTGAATCACAGAAGAAGTACAAAGCAGTCCTTTCAGAAATGAAGGAAGGTAAGAAAACTTTAACTGAAGCTATTGAAGATAAAGTAGCAGCCTCAGTTGCTCCATCTTCAAAGCAGAAACTTGATGAAGCAAAAGAAGTAACAGCCTATGAAAACAATGAACATCTCAATAAAATGAAGAGAATCATTGAAACCATAGAGAAAAGAGGCAAAAAAAATAATTTGTAATTAAATAAAACATTAATACAATGGGATTTTTAATGGAAAGTGCCGAAGTTGGTAATATTGGATTAAAACAACTTCGTGAACAAAGAGAAATAACAACCAACCGTTGGGAAAAAATCGGTTTGTTGGAAGGTCTTGAAGGTAACGTAAAAGAGAACTGCGCACAGCTTTTCGAAAACCAGTTATCTTACATGATTAACGAATCAACTGATTCTGCAAGTTCAGGTCAGTTCGAAACTGTTGCATTCCCTGTAATTCGTAGGGTATTTGCAAAATTGCTTGCAAACGACATCGTTTCAGTACAGGCTTTAAACTTGCCTATCGGTAAGTTGTACTTCATCAATCCTAAGACTTCTGTTAGGGTTGCTCCGGCTGGTCTTGAGCATACTTCACCTAATGGTGCTTATGGTAATGCTGCTGACCTTGCTTTATCAGCAAGAACTCAGTTCGAAACTCGTTCATTATACGATGCATTCTATGCAACCGAATATAATGACGAAGGTTACTCATTGTTTGACCGTTCAAAAGGTGAAATCACTGTTATTACTGGTAACACAGTTGCAGTTCTTGATTCATCTTTGAAATTCGCTACTTTAACCATATCTGGTTTCAGTACTTCAAACGATGGTAAACTTATCGGTCCTGCTGGTGTTCCTATGGACACAGAATCATTCCTTGCTGGTTTGAGAATTTTTGCAAGTGCTGATTTACTTGCTCCTACTACTGCTGATTCAATTCCTGCAGGTAGTGTTATTCCTTTCAATGTGAAAGTTCAGAAATACGGACAGGGTATCGTTAGCAAAACTGGCGATGTTGTTGTAGTTGCTGACTTAACATATCCGGGAACTGACGGCTATCAGGCACTTAGTGGTGTTAGCACAGGCGTTACTTTCAGTTACGCTTACAGAGTATACAGCGACCTTGAAGAAGATTCAAAAATGGCTGAAGTAACTTTCGTACTTGACCAAGTTACAGTATCTGTAGAAACACGTAAAATGCGTGCTATGTGGACACCTGAACTTGCACAGGACGTTAGTGCATTCCACAACATTGACGCTGAAGCTGAGTTAACCGCTCTTCTTTCAGAACAGATGGCTGCAGAAATTGACCGTGAAATCCTTCGTGACCTTAGAAGGGGTGCTGCTTGGACAACAAGATGGGACTACAATGGTCTTCGTAAGCAGACTACTGGATACTACGGTGTTCAGAAAGACTGGAATCAAACATTGGTAACAAAAGTTAACCAGATTTCAGCACAGATTCACAAAGCTACCCTTCGTGGTGGTGCTTCATGGGTAGTTGTATCTCCTGAAGTAAGTGCAGTATTCGATGACCTTGAATACTTCCATGTTAGCAACGCTGCTCCTGAACAGGACAAGTACAACATGGGTATCGAAAAAATCGGTACACTTAGCGGACGTTACATCGTATACCGTGACCCGTATGCTCCTGCAAACACAGTACTTATCGGACATAAAGGTACATCAATCCTTGAGACTGGTTACATCTATGCTCCTTATGTACCAATGCAGTTGACTCCGGTTATGTACAACCCATTCGATTTCACACCGATTCGTGGTATCATGACTCGTTATGCAAAGAAAATGGTTCTTAACCGTTACTACGGTAGAATTTTCTGCGATGGTTTAACAACCTTCGGAATTGGCGACTTGAGATAATCAAAGCTCGATAAATAAAAAAGGGACTGAATTCAGTCCCTTTTTTTTATTCTTCATCATCAGGTATTTGAATCAATTTAATTACATCAAATCCTTCTGCTATATTTTTATACGATTGAACCCTTTCGTTTAATTTTTTATACGTTCTATATAGCAGTTCCTGAATCTTATCCAAGTCAATTTCTGTTGAATATGATTCTTCACAAAAGTCCACCCATTCTTTATTATGTGGTTTAAATTGTCCAATGAATTTAATTTCATCTTTTTGTGGCTCAAATTTAACCAGAATTCTTTGATTGGGTATTGGAAGTTTTTTATTGGCTACAATATCAACTTCCTTTCCTTCAATTTTAATTATCCATTCCATATTATTAAGATTCGTCAGTCCAATTTCTATCAAAAATTAATTCAAGTTTTGCCCTTGTATATGCAACATATTCCAAATTCTTTTCTTGAATGTATTGCCAAGATTTGGTATTTTGCATTGGCAATAAGTCCGGGCGTACTATAAATACTCGGTTTGCTTCCAAACCTTTAATTTTGTGCACAGTACTTAAACAAATACCCTGTATTTCATCAGTAAAAATAGTTCTGATTTTACTTTTCAAGTCTTCCACGCTGTCCGAAAGTCCTGCTAAGAATAACAAAGTTGTTACTTTATCTTCAAGTGCCACATATCCACTATGCTCACGTGGATTAATAACACCACTTGATTTTAACTCTTTACGAAATTCAGCCAACTCATTTTCCCAAAAATTAACAAGTTTTGGAAGATTATTAATTTTACCAATTAAGTCAATAAGTTGTATTCCAATATCAGAACCTTTAATAATAGCTTTTTTGCGCTGAGTCAGAAATTCAAAAAATAATTTTACAAGTGGCATTGTAGTTCTACAAAGAACAAAATCACCGCTTTGTGCCTCAGTAAGTACATCGCCATCCCTTACTTCACCGTCCGGTGCATCAGGAAGTGCTTTAATATCCGGCACAATTTCTTGTGCTTTTTTTATTACA
>Ga0208939_1002438_pt1 | contig 13050 bp, 8 predicted proteins | sample AD_STIC12_MetaG_FD_184437 | JGI IMG/M metagenome (GOLD analysis project Ga0208939, IMG submission 184437) | Active sludge microbial communities of municipal wastewater-treating anaerobic digesters from USA - AD_STIC12_MetaG (SPAdes) (version 2) | ecosystem: Engineered > Bioreactor > Anaerobic >...
TACATGCAGGAGTTGGCTCAATCTTTAAAGAAAAGAGAAGAAAAAATTACTCAAGAAATTTATAAGCAGGCTGGGCAAGAATTTAATATTGCTTCACCCCTACAATTAAAAGAGATTTTGTTTGATAAATTACAAATTCCTGTTTTAGGTATTCGTAAGGGTAAAACTGGATTATCAACGGCAGCCTCGGAGTTAGAAAAAATGCGGGGTTTGCATCCAATTATTGATTTAATTTTTGAATTTCGGGAATTAGCTAAATTGCGCAATACTTATGTCGATGTCTTGCCGGGTTTGGTGGAAAAAGATAAACGTCTTCATTCTACTTTTAATCAAGCAGTCACCGCGACGGGGCGGCTGTCCTCCTCTAACCCTAATTTACAAAATATTCCCATCAAAGGAGATTTAGGACAAGAAATTCGTAAATGTTTTATTGCTGAGAAAGGTTTCAAACTTTTAAGTTTAGATTATTCACAAATTGAATTAAGAATCATCGCTTCTTTAGCTAATGATTTAGAAATGATAAAAATTTTTCAAGAAGATAGAGATATTCATTCCATGACTGCAGCCAGAGTTAACGGAGTGTCTTTAGCTGAAGTAACGCCAGAAATGCGTTCGGCTGCCAAGGCGATTAATTTCGGAATTATTTATGGTATGGGTCCTCATTCTTTAGCCGAGAGCATTAACGTTTCTTTTGTGGAAGCTAAAGAATTTATTGTGCGATATTTTTCTGTTTTTAAAGAAGTAAAAAAATATTTGGATGAAACCCGGGTTTTGGCTCATACAACAGGTTATGTAGAAACCTTACTCGGCCGAAGACGTTATCTGTTGGATATTAACAGTGGAATGCCCCAATTACGTAACGCTGCAGAGAGAATGGCGGTTAACGCTCCCATTCAAGGCACAGCTGCCGATTTGATTAAATTAGCTATGATTGAAACTCAACAGTTGTTAAAAGATGATTCGGATATCAAAATGCTTTTGCAAGTTCATGATGAGTTAGTTTTTGAAGTGAAGGAAGAAAAAGTTAAAAAATATGCTGAGATGGTGCGAAAGATTATGGAAGAAGTTTTGACCTTGCGGGTGCCGGTTAAAGTTGAAGCAGAAGCGGGAGATAATTGGGGTGATATGATCAAAGTTTAAATTTATGATTATTTTATTTTACGGATCAAATACTTTTTATAGTCGACAACAGTTAAAAAAGTCAATTGAGGATTTTAAAAAACAGCGTGATCCTAGTGGTTTAAACACTGTGGTTTTTGATGCCGAAAAAACAGAAATCAATCAAATTTTGGAAAATATTGTCGCTTCTCCTTTTTTGGCTGAAAAAAGAATGGTGATAATTGAAAAAGCTTTATCTAAAGGAAACAAGGAATTATTAGATGCGTTATGGCAGATGGTAGAACCAAATCAAGTACCAGAAACTACAACGGTGATTTTTTGGGAAGGTGTTTTGTTCGAGAAAAAAAAACATCCTTTGGTTGATTGGTTAAAAAAGCAGCGGTTTTCTAAAGAGTTTAAAGATTTTTCTCCTTTAGAAGTTAGTCGTTGGATTAAAAAGGAACTGCAGCAAGAAAAAATGGAAATAGAAAATTTAGCCATAAATACTTTAATTAATCATCTCTTAGCCACTGATCTGTGGTCTTTAAATAATGAATTACAAAAAATAATTGCTTTTGTTCAAGCAAAAAACAGATCGACTATTACCAGCCATGATCTCAGTTTGTTTTTAGCCGATTCTCCCGATGAGAATACTTTTCATTTTATTGATGCCTTGGTTTCTAAAAATAGTAAACAAGCAATCAAGTTATTACACGATCAATGGGTTGCGGGGGCAGCTGAGCCGCAAGTTTTTGGGGCAATTATTTGGCAATTTAAAACTTTATTATTAATTAAAGATTATTTAAACTTAAACCCCGGGGTAGCTTCGGAAACGGCAGCAAAAAAATTAGGTCTTTCTCCGTACGTAGTTAAAAAATCCTTAAGGGTTCTTAGAAATTTTTCTTTAGAAGAGTTGAAAAAAATTTATTCTAGTCTGTTAGAGATTGATCGGCGGGCTAAAACCAGTGAAGGAGATTATCAAATGTTATTAGATCTATTTGTTAATCAAGTTTGTGAATAAAAAAATTCCCCTAAATGGGGAATTTTTTTATTTAAGAGAGTTGATTTTTTTCATGAAACGAGATTTCATTCGGTTAGCAGTATTTCCTTTAACCGCCTTGGCTTTTTTGGCCTTATCGCAAGCCTTTTGCCATTCTTTAGCTAAGGTTGCAACGATTTTAGTATCTTTTTTTTCTAAACCTTTTTTAATTCTCTTTTCTAAATTACGCAACTTGGTTTTAATAACGTCATGCTTTAAAGTGGCTTTTTTAGCTTGATTTAAAGCTTTGATTGCCGATGGTTTATTTGGCATAAAACATTAACTGATAAATTATAATTTTATTTTGAGAGCGTCTTCTTTATGAGACTAATACTAGTCTAGCAAAATTAGCTTAAATTGTCAAGCTGGTAGGTAAAATTTTTTCAGCTTTTTTAAGAAGAAGTTTATTTCCCGAGGCTAGAATTTTAAAATTTATGTTTTGGATTCCTTGGTTACCTTGTTTGAGGAGTTCTTTGAAAGGAGTGGTCAGAAAAGTTGGGTTGTCTTTATTGTAGATTTTAACTATTCCGCCCGCCTCTTCGATAATAAGTTTAGCGGCCGCGAGATCGTGCAGTTTAACTCCTCCGCTTAGACTTAGGTATAAATCATAATCACCAGTAGCAACTCGACATAAATCTAGAGTAGTTGAACCCAAGCGACGTTGGCATTTAGTTTTAAGTAGAAGATCGTAAGCACCAGAATTTAAAATAGTTTTTAGTCGTTCACCTGTTTTATCTAAACTAGTACCCAAGGTTGCTTCAGCTAAATTATAAAGAGAGGAACTTTTTATTTTTTGATTATTTAAGTAACTCCCCTTACCTCTAATCGCATGAAAAGTTTCGGGATAGAAAATATTTTTTATTAAAGATACTTGGATGGCTTGCCAATTTCCCGTGTGGTAAAAGTCTTTTAAGTAACCGGCAGCTATTGAAAAACCTAAAAAGGGAGCAGGAGTAAAATGGGGCCGCATATTATTAGACCCATCAATTGGATCAATTATTAAAAAAATTCCTTGATTGGTTTGTCCGAATTTTTTAATTCCTGTTTCTTCGGAAATAACCAAACAATCAGTTAGATTATATTTTTTTAATAATTGGGGTAGTTTTTTGGTAATAATTTTTTCAACCACTGCATCGCCATTTTTAGTTTGATCACCCCCTGCCCCAGTGGTTTTGGTATAACTACCCAAGTGGCGGGTTTTTTTAATTTTTATAGTCACCTCCTCACTTAAGGTTTGTAAAATTTTTAAGAGGGTGTTGTTAGTCATAAAATTTTTAAGAGTTGTTTTTATCTTAGCACTTATTCTCAAAAATAAAAATGCCCTCTCAAAAGATTGGGAGGGCGTTAATTTCACAGTTCGGCTAAATATTTTAGACCCTCGCCCAACAATGGAACCGTGTGCCGGGGGCGTCCTCGAGCTTCCAAGAAACGAATGTCACCGAGCAATAAGTTAGCTAATTGCAAATTAATTTGCTGTCGCCAGTTTTCTTCCTGCCAGGTCTGTCCAAGATTTTCTGCTAATCTCCAAGCTTGGTCGATCATTGGTCCGATCAAGGGGTGAAAGCCAATTTGATAGGAGATTTTAATTTTGTTATTGACTTCAATTTTAGGATGACTAATTAGCAGGGAGGCATTAGACAACCACCAGCCTATCAAGTGGCTAGCTAGAATTCGCCAATCATGAATTCCTACCCATTCCCAATCAATTAACCACCAGTCTTGACGATCATTGATTAGAATATTGTCGGCATTAGGATCGCCGTGACAAATAACTATGTTTTTAGGTGGGGAATAAAGTTGGGTCATTTTGTCCAGCAATACACCTAAAGGAGGCTGTTCCTGGCCATTGATTACAACAGTTTTTTGGTAAATATCCTCAACACTTAAGAGTCCAAAAACTCGTGATTGGAGGGCTTTGCGAATGCGAGCCGCTCGATCAAGTGGGTCACGAGTAAATTTTTGATCAACGTAGGGTAGGGCTGTTTTTTGCCAAACCCGAGAAAAATGATCAAGGATTCGTGATTCCATTTCTAGCAGATATTCCAAATCATAAATGCCTTCCATAGCACACATGTGCAGGTCGTGACCCTTAATGGCTGGCATCATGATAAAATTTTCACCCGACAGAACAATTTCTGGCAGGTGATGTTCACCAAACAAAGGAGCAATCGTGCGTCGGTTGGCTATTTGTTTGGTGATGGGAACTCGCAGTTGTTCTGGTAGTCCGTATTTGAAAGCGTAGATTTCTTCTGTGATAAAATTTTTAAGAAAGAGCACTTTAGGACCGCTGGCTCCTGAGCGAGCCACTTCGATGATTTGGTACGACTCGGCTTCTTTTCCTAAGACATCATACAAAAGTTGTCGCCACATGGCTTTTCTCCAGTCCTGTGTTTGCTACTTACCTTAAATCAAAAGAATAAAAAAAGCAAATTTTTTAATTATCTAAAGTTGGTTTATCAATTTGTAAAACTTCAATCCCCTTCTCGCTACCGGTAATATGAGTGATATCTTTATCGATTTTATTAAGTTCTTTGTAGGCCGTGTTGTAGGAATTTACCGTTGTGCTTAAATTATTACCCAGTTTTTTAAAATAGTCATCATAAGCCAAAAGATGTTTATTTAAGTCCCCAACCTTTTTAACTACATCCTTAATTGACTCTTCCATTTGCAAGGCGCGCAATCCCTGTAAAACAGTTTGGAGGTAGGCTAAAAAAGAAGTCGGAGAAACAATAATTACATGTTTTTCTTTGGTAGCATATTCAATTAAATCTTTAGTGTTTACTTTTACCGCACCCACTTGATTAACTAGTAAATCATAATAAATTGCTTCGGCTGGAATAAACATGAAAGCAAAATCAGTTGTCCCCTTGTCTGGCAAAACATACTTGGCTGTTTCATCAATGCGATTTTTTAAATCTTGTTTAAATAATTTTTCTAATCTCTCTTTTTCTTGAGGATCACGTTCTTCTATTAAACGGTTGTAATTTTCCAAAGAAAATTTAGAATCAATTGGAACAATTTTTTCTTTGACAAAAACCACCGCGTCAACAATCAAGTCTCTCCCCTCCTCGGTTTTGCCAAGTTTGTATTGCATTTGGTAACTTTTGGGCGGGAGTACATTTTTTAAAACTGTTTCTAAATAGTATTCCCCCAGAATACCTCGTTGTTTAGGATTTTTTAGAATATCTTCTAAGCTTTGGAGTTGTTCGGCAAAGCCAATAACGTTTTTATTGGTCTCTTCAAGTTTGGTTAATTTTTCGGTAACATCTTGGATGATTTTGGTTGAAATACCGTATTGTTGTTGAACCGATTTGTGAGTTTCAGAAAGTTTAGTGTCAACAGTTCTACTTAATTCATTGAGTTGGTTTTGTAGCATTAAAAAAATACTCTGATCATCTTTTGGTGATTTTTGCTGCCAGCTTTTAAGTTTTAAAAAAACAGCCAAAAGTAATCCCAAGGTGATTAAAATAAGAATTAAGAAAAGGATAATAAGGGTTTGTTCCATAAATTTGTTAAAATTATTTCTTAATTGTATTATTTTTTAGGTTAAAAAGCAAAGAGAGGACTTGAAATAAATTAAATTTCATAGTATTATTAAACAGAAGTAAAAAGAATATTGGTTAGTTAAATTTAAGCCTAGTTATATTTTACGACACTTTATTTTAGCTAAAAATACGTAATAATGTAATGTTTAAGGCTAAAGATTTTAAAAATGTCTATAAAATTGTTTCACGCGAAACTCTAAGAAACAAATTTAGTAGTTTATTATTTTTTAATCTTTTTACAATTAAAATAATTAGCCCTCATAGTTCAACGGATAGAACAACCCCGTCCTAAGGGGTGGATGTGGGTTCAATTCCTACTGAGGGCAAATGGGCCTATCGTACAGTGGTAGTACATCGCATTCGCATTGCGGGGACGGCAGTTCGATTCTGCCTAGGTCCACCAAAAATGTATAGACTAATCTATACATTTTTTGTTTGACAGTTCTCAGGAAAACAATGATTAATTTAACAAAGTTTTTGTGTTTGTATACACTAGTGTATACAAACAACTTAATCTAGACTTCCAATATTTTTTTATTGAATGAAATTGAAAATTTGGTTAAGTCTTTAATTGAAAACAGAAGTGTGAAATTTACTTGTAAAACTAATTTTTAGATGATTTTGTTTCACGCGAATCATTTGTCTTTGTTTTTACTCAAAAATTAGATAGAATTGTTATTTTTGTTCAATTTAAGCTATAATAAAGTGTCGTAAAATATAATTAAGCTTAAATAAACTTATGCACAACCAAAAGGCGTTAAAATATGATAAAATTTAGTTATAAAACATCTTTGTTTATGAGATCATTTTTTGGTATTTCATTGTTAATTTTTTCTTTAAGTTTTCCTTCAATAGCTAGGTGTCTAACCATGGAATCAGTTAATTATAAAATTTTGACTGAAGTGGTTAGTGTTGGTGGGGAAACTTCAACCTCTACTAACTACCAAGTTTTTAACACAGTGGGGGAGTTCGGAGTAACTGAAACTAATAGTACTAGTACTAATTATAATTTGGCTTCTGGTTTTCAACCCAGTAGTTCAGCAGGTGCAACCTTATCAGCAACACTTTCTACTAATTCTATAAGTTTAGGAGAATTAACCACTTCTGATGTCTCTTCAGCTTCTCAAATTTTAACTGTCACAACTAATGCGGCAACTGGTTATACCACAACTATTAAAAGTGATGGTCAGTTAAGATCCGGATCAAATACGATTCCTGATATTGCTGTTGATGGAACTGTTACTTCTGGTGTGGCTAGTTATGGTATTAGCACTGCTGGAGGTGCAGGACAGATGAATAGTTCAACTACTTCTACACCTTTAAGTACCAGCGATCAAATTTTAGCTGCTACTTCTACTCCGGCGACGGGCGAACAGACAACAATTACATACAAAGCAGCTATTGGTTCAGACACAGCTTATGGTACTTATTCCCAGTCGGTAACTTTTACTACCACAGTAAATTATTAAAATAAATGTTTTGTTTAAAGTATAAAAAAAGTTTCTTTATTTTATTTATTGTTTTGTCTTTTATAATTGTCGACCAAGTTCGAGCCCTAACTATTTCCCCGTCTTTAACTAAAATAGAAATAGCTCCAGGTGAGAGTAAAAATCAAATTGTAACTTTATTTAATGAAACAGATCAGCCCATAACCTTTTATTCTCAAGTAGAAAATTTTTCAGCTAATAAAGTTACGAATACGCCAGTCTTTTTAGGCAATGTGGAAGCAGCTGGCGCGGCACGTTGGTTCATTGTTGATCCTGTCTCCATTAAATTAGCCAGCGGCGAACAAAAAGAAGTTTCAATAAAAATTGTGGCATCTTTAACAGCCGAACCAGGAGGTCATTATGCGGCTGTTCTGTGGTCAGATGTTGCACCTCAAGATGGGGGAGTCAAAACAACTAGTCGGGTCGCTTCACTTTTTCTCCTAACTGTAAAAGGAGAAATAAATGAGAATTTACAAATAATTTCTTTTAATAAAGTTGCAGGAGAAAATAAATTTGATTTACAAATAGAAAATCAAGGTAATGTTCATCTGCAACCAGCTGGTCAACTACAAATTTTAAATCGACAGGGGAAAGTGGTGGCAGTTACACCGATTAATTTATTAAAACAAAATATCTTGCCTCAAAGTCGCCGAGATTTTAGTTTATTAATGAGCGAAAAATTACCGTGGGGGAGATATCAGGCAAAAGTTCAAATATTTTTTGGTCAAAATAAGATGGTAGAAAGCTCGAAGATTGTTTTTTGGCAAGGGCCAGAAAATGTGGGTTACAGTTTATTGAGTTTGGTTGGTATTTTATTAATAGGGGGGGTAATTTATAAGATTGCTAAACGAAAAGTTTCTTAATTGCCAATTATGGTAAATAAGAGAAGTAAAATTTTACAGAACTTTTTTCTTTTAACCTGTTTTATTTTAGGGTGTTTATTTGTTTCCACTAAATTAGTTGCTGCTTCTACCACAACTTCTACTGGATCCACTACAGTTAGTGGAACTTATACCGAGCCGGATGACGACGGACCCGGTCCTGGCCAGACTGAAGACACTACAGCACCGGCTAGTATTAGTAATTTAGCAATTGTAAGTGTTACTGCCAATAATGTTGGTCTAAGCTGGATAGCACCTGGCGATGACGGCATATATGGTACAGCCGCCTCTTATGATTTACGCTATTCTTCTAATAGTTTAGATTCTAATAATTGGAACACAGCTACTGCTGCTAATGGGGAACCAACGCCACTTACTGCCGGCAACAATCAAAGTTTTGTGGTGAATAATTTGTCAGCCGCTACCACTTATTATTTTGCCTTAAAAACGATTGATGATGCAGGTAATATCTCATCTTTATCAAATATAGCAACAACTTCTACTTTAGCTGCTGTAATTGTTGATACGGTTGCTCCAGAAATTTCTAATATCAGCATAACTAAATTATCCAACACCTCAGTCAGAGTCACTTGGAATACTAATGAAAATGCCACTTCCACAGTTAATTTTGGAGTATCTACCAATTATGAATTAGGTTCTGTCACTAGCCCAACTTTAACTACTTCACATAGTTTGGATTTAGTTGGTTTAAATACTGAAACTACTTATCATTTTAGAGTTAGATCAGCCGATGCTAGTTTTAATGAAGCCGTGTCTGCTGATCAAACTTTTAATTTAGGTGATTTATCGGTTCCTATAATTTCTAATATTCAAGTTACTAACCTTACTGGGACTAGTGCGCGAATTACTTGGTTAACTAATGAAGTAGCTACTTCTTCTGTAGATTATGGACCAACTATTAATTATGAAATTGGAACAGCTAGTGATAATAATTTAGTTACAGCCCATGTAGTTAACTTAATTGGTTTACAACCTCAAACCACTTACCATTTTAGGGTTAGATCAGCCGATGCTAGTTTTAATGAAGCCATGTCTGCTGATCAAACTTTTTCTACTGCGGATACCATCCCTCCAATCATCACTAACATTAAGGTGGTACCGCAAGTTATCTCAGCTACAATTACTTGGCAAACTAATGAAGCAGCTGACTCTCAAGTGGCTTACGGTAGAAATTCAGATTTAGGATCTTTAACTAGCAGTTCTTATAAAGTAACTGATCATTCCATAACTATTGGTGGCTTACAAGGAGCAACTAGATATTATTTTTTGGTTAGATCAACTGACAGCAGTGGAAATCAGGCTAGCAGCGAGATGTTAAATTTTACTACCGCCTCAGATCAAACTCCTCCTGCCAATGTTAGCAATTTGTCTTTATCAGCTGGTGATAAAAAAAATACTTTAACCTGGCAAAATCCTTCGGATAATGATTTATCCGGAGTGATTATTAAAAGAAGTCTTTCTAGTTATCCGGCCAATTCTACAGAAGGTGCAACTGTTTATCAAGGCAGTGGTACTAATTTTACAGATGAAAATTTAATTAATGGCACCACTTATTATTATTCGGTTTTTGCTTTTGATACCTCCAATAATTTTTCTAGTGGGGCAATCATTAGTGGCACACCAGTTGCCGCAGGCCAACCTCCAGAAGAAATAATTGTTCCGCCAGAGACTGGTGGTCCTGGTGAAGTTGTGGTTCCCTTGTCCGCTTTTTCTTTCAGTACGGCTAAGGGTAAAATTACTCTCCCTGCTGTTTCAGAAATTAATTTATTACCCAGTTTTGATTTAGGTATAGAAATACTCTCTAGTAAATTTCCTAAACCAGTTGAATCTTTGGTTTTAAATTTTAATAATAATTTTTATTTGTTTAGTTTTGAGGTAGAAAAGAATATTTGGAGCACGGAGATTTTAGTTCCAGAAGCTACTGGTAATTATTCGGCAAGTATTAGAATTAATTTTCAAGATAAACAAACAGCCATAGTGGAGTGGCAGACCCAGGTTTTGCCTTGGGGTCAAATTTATGAAAAAAAGAATGGACTCCAAGTTCCGGTTGTTGGAGCTACTGTTTCTTTATTAACTAGTCCGACTCTCTGGCCGGCCGAGGCTTATGGAGAAAAAAATCCTCAAATAACTAATGACAGGGGTGAGTTTGGTTTTGTCGTTCCAGAAGGGCGCTATGTCTTACAGATAGAAAAAACTGGTTTCCAAACTCGGCAGACTGGCTATTTTAATTCTCAAGGAGTAGTTATAAATAACAATTTGGAAATTTTGGCTGTGCCGCCAAAATTGGAAGAAATTATTGATCCAGAAGCTCCTTTAGCAACCAACGTAGTAAACGTGGCTAAAAATTTAAGCGCCAAAACCGTTTTTGTTTCTAAAATAGTTACAACTAATGTTAGTGATTTTGTGGCTGATCCAGTAGTTAAGCAAATAACTAAAGATGTGGTGGCACCAGTAGTGACTGGTGTTGCTGCTGTGGGTACAACCGCAGCTGTTGGCGCTTCGGAATTATTAATTTATTTGAGATTTTTATTTACCCAACCCATCTTGGTTTTATTTAGAAGAAAAAGACGCGGTTGGGGTGTAGTTTATAATTCTTTAACTAAGATACCATTGGACTTGGTTACAGTTAGATTAATTGAGGCGGCTACTGGAAGAGTGGTTCAATCTAAGGTGACTGATAAAGAAGGACGTTATGCTTTTTTACCTTTACCCGGAGAGTATCTGATCGATATAAAACAAAATAATTTCAAATTTCCTACAGAATTTTTAAGAGTTCTTACAGAAGATAAGAATTTTTTGGATCTTTATCATGGAGAGAAAATTGTTGTTAAAGAAAAAGGTGCCGTAATTACACCGAATATTCCTTTAGATCCTTTAGGACAGGAAAGACCAATCGGAAAAATTTTGTGGCATCTGGCTTTACGTCGTTTACAAAAAGCCCTTTCGGTTATTAGTTTAATTTTAGCTGCAGTTTTTGTTATAATTAGTCCTAGTATTTTAACTGGTGTTTTATTTGGCGTTCAGGTGGTTTTTTATATTTTGTTTTTGCGTTTGGCTTATCCCAAAAAACCAAAAAGCTGGGGTATTGTCTATAATATTCAAGGTAAAAAACCTTTAGAAAAAGCTGTGGTGCGTATTTTTGATACTCAATACAATAAATTATTGGAAACCCAAATCACTGACACTAAAGGGCGCTATTCTTTTTTGGTTGGTCGGAATAAATATTATATGATGTATGAGAAGAATGGTTTTGAGACAAAGCAAAGTGAGCCGGTTGATTTACAAAATCATTCTGAACCAACGGCTTCTATTGGTGTGGATGTTGATTTGTGTCCACAAAGTAGTGAATCTTCAAGTATTGGGAAGGTCTAAAAATAGAATAATAAATTTTTTAATAATCTAATTTAATCAATTAGCTAAAAGTTATGAGTAAAAAACGAAAAGTACTTTTTTTAATTTTTGGTTTTTTCTTAAGTTTTTTCTTGGTGGGTAATTTTGCCAGGGCCTCTGTGGATAATGGTTTGTCGGTTGATCCTGTTGCTGCCGACACCGATGATTTAATAGGGGCTACAGCCAATTGGCAGTTTACTGCCACCACTTCTCAAGAATTAGTTAGAGGCGATGTAGTACAATTTATTTTTCCCGATGTTGGCTCGGGAGCGATTCCGTTTTTATTAACTAATGCTACCGCCACCTCTTTTTCAGGGGCCACTGATTTATATCGGGTGATTGGTGATGATTTATCTAACTTATTAACTAATCCCTCTTTTGAAACTAGTACTAGTTCTTGGGAGTTTGGTAATATTGGGACTTCCGCAGTAACTAGTTCTACAACAGTACCTGATAGTGCAGGAATCAACGCCGAGCAAATTACTATTGATAGTAGTGGTAATTATGCTTTGTTATATCAAACAGCTGATGTGGTAGCCGGCGACGAATACTCTTTAAGTTTTTATGCTCGGGGTGCTGGTGGCAGTGAAACGGCCAGAGCCTTTTTAATTCAAGGTGGGCCTAGTAGTGGTTGTGCCGGCGATTCCCCATATACTTATAATTTTTTAACTAAAGCTTGGGCCTGTACATCTTTAGCAACAATTGTGGCTCCGGATTCTCCCTATGCTTTTGACAACATTTTAACTACTTCTTATCAAAGATTTTCTACCTCGACTATTGTCGCCACTTCTTCGATGGGTGTTTTTATTGGTGGCGGTGGTGATGCTTCTTTTGCTAGTGAAGTAATTCTGTTTGACGCGGTTCAATTAGAAGAGGGTAATACTGTTGCGGATTTTAATTTGGGCGGAACCGCACCCGATACTTGGGGTATTGCTACCTCAACCGTTGGTTCAACCATGATTTATGGTTTTGTAAGTTCTACTATTCCAGCTGGATCTTCCTTTACTACTACAATCCAAGGGGTTAAGAATCCCGTTGACAGCTTAACAGCTTTTGAAAGTTTAGTTTGGCAGTTAAAAGCTGGCACCCCGTTAGACGGTAATGAACCTTGGGGTAGTTTAAGTTCTACCAAAGCCTCAACTACTTCCTTACCTATCTCTTTGAGTCGTTCTGGTGAAGCAATAGTTACTGGTGCAGGTTCGGGAGTAACTGCTAGTTCTTACGAGGTTAGCGATACTAATGTAGATTATACTTTTGTTTTTACTGCTTCTAGCAGTATTCCCGAAGGAGGAAAAATCTTTTTAAATTTTCCAACCGGTTTTAATTTGTCTGGTGCTACAGTGGCTTTAACAGACAACTCCTCTATTAATGGTGAAACACCAGTGGAAACTGGTAGTAATATTTTGACTGATGAAGGAATAGAAGCGTGGACTGGTGATACCCCAGACAATTACGTTGTCTTAGTGGCCGGCCCTGGTAGTTCTACAGTAACTGATGAAGGTTCCTTAGTCCACAGCGGTTCTCATGCTGCGAAGTTAACTATGGATGGAACCACTCAAGTGTATTTAGGACAGAAAAAAACCAGGGCC
>Ga0208939_1002446_pt1 | contig 13032 bp, 21 predicted proteins | sample AD_STIC12_MetaG_FD_184437 | JGI IMG/M metagenome (GOLD analysis project Ga0208939, IMG submission 184437) | Active sludge microbial communities of municipal wastewater-treating anaerobic digesters from USA - AD_STIC12_MetaG (SPAdes) (version 2) | ecosystem: Engineered > Bioreactor > Anaerobic >...
AAAAAGAAACTTTATCTTAATCGAAAAAGAAAAAGAATACTGCAAGATAGCTGAACAACGACTTAAGAATTTACAACAAACTTTAATTTAAGTGAGAGGAATATATGAAAATAGCTTTCGATATAGACGACACCTTAATAGTTCCAAGCGTAGCCACTGGGTTAGGTTATGAAACTCCAAACTACGAGAACATATCCATATTCAAGTATTTTCAGGCACAAGGTTATGCAGTCGGTGTATGGTCTGGTTCTGGTATAGATTGGGCTAAAACTTGGGCAGAAAAACTAGGTCTGAAACCAGACTTCGTGTATGTAAAAGAAAAACGAGACGACATAGATATTTGTTTTGATGATTGTGATGTTGATTTAGCAAAAGTGAATATCAAAGTTAAAAGACTCAATAACTCCATTAGCAGAGAAAATTGGAATAAGAATAAGAGACCACCCCTACTCTAAAGGGAGAGGAAGGAAACCAGATGAATAAGCCGAGGGAAGAAAAGTTTAATACTAAGTATGTTAATTAAAAGGAGGAGAAGTGAATTACTTTAAAAAGCTTGTGCTTAAAATCGGCTATAACTACCTTAAAGACCAAGAAGATTTACACATCAAACAGCTTTTAAACGGCTACGAGTTTCAAAACAAATACTATAAGACTATCGAACAGCTTTATCCCGAATTGAAGAAAAGCATAAAAAGATACTTTGAATGCAAATAAACTTTTAGGAGACTAGATGAAAGAGATAAACTTCACAATAAAAAAGACACCGACAGGATATAACATCGAATACAGCAAGAATGTGAACCTAGTCTCTTACGGGCCAGGAGAGAATGAACACATAACCGAAAAACACAGCATCAATGTTTTTGAAAGTTCTTTGACGGCAGCGATAAAAAGGATATTAAAAGACGAGGAAATAACAAAGTGACCGACATCAACGAAAAATACATACAGATCAGGGGGAAGATAGCAACCGACCGATCATACGACTATGGTGCTGATATTCCTGTCATAGTAACAGTTACTGATATACAGAACACCGACAACCAAGATGGCACAATTAACCAGACCTATAAATGTAAATTATTTGGGACGGAATAAATGGAAAAAGAGTTGACAATAATAGACAGCTTTACGCCAGAGCGCCAAAGATTATTGGAGGTACTAAGGAGCGGAGATGTTACCAGTATCACGGCTCTTTGTGAACAAGCCAAGACAACCAGACAGACATATTATAACGCCATAAACGATGAGCAGTTTGTCAAGGCGTTGTTTCAAGACTCTACGGGTTTAATTTATGCTTCGATACCAGACATTATCAGCAAGATAGTTAAGCAAGCCAGATGCGGTTCGTTTGTTCATCAGAAAATGCTTTTAGAAATGGTGAAACTGTATCAAGGAGTAGTTCCGGTCACTAACATTCAGAACAATATCACGTTTAAATGGGAAGATTAGTTGTGTTGTGGGGACAGTTCGAACCCCCACTATGCAAGTAACAATTCCATATAAACCACAACCATATCAACTAGAGTGGCATAACTGCCCTACTAGATTTTTAGTTCTCGTAACGGGAAGACAGATCGGTAAGACTACCGGAATTATTAACGATGCTATTAAATATGCTCTCTCTAATCCAAACACTCGCACCTGGTATGTAACCAACGACTTCCGTCAAGCCAAGCGCAATGTGTGGGATACACTCAAGAAATATATTGTCAGGGAGATGGGAGCGCAGTTTAATGAATCAGAGCTGAAAGCCACTTTTCCTAACGGCTCGAAGATTGAACTAATCGGAGTAGAAAATGCTGAATCCCTAAGAGGCGCAGTAGTCCACAGGATGTACTTAGATGAGTATGCTGACTTCCCAAGAGATATTTGGACTAAGGTATTAAGACCGATGCTTTCAACAACCGCTGGTAAGGTTTGGTTTGTAGGCACTCCCAAAGGGATGGGCAACGACTTATACGATAAGTTCTTTGCAGACGAGCCCGACACAACCAAATTCAAGATACCAGCTATTAAGAACGGGATCCCGACAAGTGCCTATGCCAACGCAGAGGAGCTTAAACAGGCCGAGGAGACGCTACCAAAAGACGCATTTAATCAAGAATACTTAGCAGAATTTACTAGACCAACTGGCACAGTTTACGCAGACTGGCCATTAGAAAACTTTAAGGAGGTTAATTATGACACCCAACTCAATCTTCATATCTCGCTTGACTTCGGGATTAACGATCCGACCAGTGTTATATGGATTCAACAAACCGGATCAGAGTACAGAGTTATTGATTACTACGAAGCGTCAAACGCCAATATTGAACATTTCATCTCGGTTATACAAAGTAAACCGTATAAACAAGCGGAACTCTACACTGGTGATCCAGCTGGTAAAGCGAGGACTCTTACTACGGGTACTTCTGCGATTGAGATTATGGCATCTAAAGGCATACACATACGAACTAAAGACGGGGTTCGGATACCCGATCAAATTCGTGTTACACACGGACTAATCAAATCCCTATTTGTCTCAAACAAACTTACTCGCTTTAGGGACTGCCTCTTAAACTACCGCTACCCTACAATCAAGGAAACAGCCCGAAACCAAGAGAATGAAATACCTATCCACGATGAATTTAGTCACGCTATGAGAGCGCTTGAATATTACGCTGTCAACATTAAAGACGTTGGAACGAAAAAGAAAAAGAAAATAATTGGCTACTCTGGTGGCGACGATATCACCGGGTATGGAAGGACTCCGATATGGGGATAGTTGATGAAATCTTAGACGAGATTTACAAACACACCGACAAAATGCTCTGGCATCTGGCGCAGACTTCCAATATCCCCGGCTATGACGCAGATGATCTAATGCAGGAGATGAGAATAAAGATATGGAAAGTGATTGAGGATAACAAATATGATCCGGAGCTGTGCCGAGAAACCACTTTCTTTTACAAAGTTTGCAAGCGCCACCTGATAGACCTGAACAAAGCTAAAATCTACAAGTACTGCAACACGCCCAAGAAAGACAGGCAGTACCGCGACCAAATAGACAAAACAAACGTTAAATTCTCAGAGGTTGATGAGCTAGGTTGTATCCCCAAGGATTTCGCTGACCACTTCAGCGAGGATTTCCGTAACGATTTCTTTTAATTCGTATCACTTAGTGAATACCAGTAGCTAAGGACATATGAAAAAAGAAGAAATATTAAAGTCCCGAATACAACTCGGCATTAACAATACTAAAAACAAGTTTGAGGTGTTCAATAATTGCGATGCTGTTTATCACGGATCAGGCAAAGAGCAGTTTACCAATTCTAAGATTTATAACCCCTATTCGTGGTCAAACATCGAGACAATCGTGCCTCGTATGGTGGCACAGCGCCCCAGTGTTGAGTATAAGCCTCGTGAGCCACAGGACGAGATGTCGAGCGATATTCACACCGCTCTATTTGAATACTGGTGGAACAAGGATCGGGCTTTCGAGAAGGTTGTAAGCTGGATTAAGAACGCCCTAATCTACGGCACTGGCATCGCCAAACTCTACTGGAAGAACACAGAGAGAGAAGTTACATCCTACGAGTTCGACCAGATGGGCAAACCGCTGATTGATGAGAACGGCGAATTTATTACCAAGACCGAAAAGATCACCGAGACAGACGACCCCTGTATGGAGGTGGTCAATCTATATGACTTCTTTGTTGACCCCGAAGCTACTGACATACAAGATGCAGAGTGGGTTATCCACAGGTATTACAAGTCATTAGCGGAGCTGGAAGAAGCTGGATGTTACGAGAACCTTAAAAAACTAAAGAGATACATTTCAAAGATAGAGAAGTCCCCGGAAGAAACAGAGCGCCACGAATTAGCCTTCGGACATAGGGGGGAGCAAGACGACACGGTAGATAAGATTGAGATATGGGAGATGTGGGATAGAGACGGTTTAACTGTAATGGCGGCTGGCGAGGTAGTAATCCGCGAACAGTCTAATCCCTTTTGGCACGGACAGAAACCGTTCATTGCACTCAAAGATTCAATCGTCCCGCACGAGTTTTATGGCAAGGGCGAAATAGAGCCGATAATTAAGTTACAACACGCCTTAAACACAATTCAAAACCAGATAATGGACAACCGCACTCAGACATTGATGAATATGTGGAAGGTAACAGGTGAAAATGTCGATGAATCGGAGCTTGTATTTAGACCTAACGGAGTAATACACCTATCGAGTGAATACGAAAAGGTTGACCCGATTGTGCCACCTGATTTGACAGCTAACGCGCAAAAAGACCTATCGCTTATCAAATCAGATATTCAACAGGCTCTTGGGATATATGACTACACAAAGGGTGCTGATTCTGGAACGAATAAAACTGCTACCGGTATTTCGTTGATTCAAGAGGCAGCTAATGCCAGATTTAACCACAAAATACAGTTACTTGAGGAAGCACTTAAAACGCTCGGAGAGATGGTTCTAGCACTTTACCAGCAGTTTATCACCGATGAGAAGGTGCTGAGGGTAGTGGGAAAGAGAGGCGAGGAGTTCGTTAGAGTAATCCCCGCCGAAATTGCTGGTCAATATGATTGTATGCCAGAGGCAGGTTCAACGCTTCTAATAGATAAACAGAAAGAGCGCGAAGATATTATGCAGCTCTACTCTGTCTTTGCACAAGAGCCATTTGAGAACCTAAAAATGGAGCTTAAACGCAAGATATTAGAGAAGTTCGGTATGGAGGCACTAGAAGATGCACTAGACCAAGATATCGATGAGTGGCAGCAAAAGATGATCGCCACACAAGAGCAAGAAGCAGCTATGGCGGAAGAACAAGCAGTTATGGAACAGCAAATGGCAGAAGAACAAGCGATAGCCCAAGAAGAGAATCAGATTAAAGAGGCAGAGGCGGAGGAAATCAAACAGCAAAGGGAGCTTGAAAAGATCGCCGCTTCAAAAGGATTCGTATAACTTAATGAGGCAAGGTGGAATTAAAAGAATTATCCAAAAAATATAACCGGGCAAAAGCGTATAAGGACGGGATGAAAACCCCGTTCTTCAAGGAACTAAAAGCCAAACTAGAGGCAGACATAGACCTGATTACAAAGATAGCCATATTGCCCGGACTGGATAACGAACACGATGCCTTAGTAGAAGCTAGAGCAAAGAAAAAGATTTTATTATTCATTGAAGATCAAGCTAAACTAGCTGACAGGTTAAAGGAAAAGTTAAAAGATTAAATCTTGGGGGGCGAAGCCTTGCCTTGCCTCCCAACAATCTAATTTCGAGTCGATACTCGTTAAAAGCGAAAGGAAAGTATGGAAGAAGAACAAAGCGTAGAGGTAGAAGAAACTACCGAGGAGTCGCAACCTGAAGAAAACACCGAGGAAGTGGAAGCGTCCGATGAGGACACATCGTCTGAAGAGACGGGCGAAGAAGCCGAAACTGCTGAAACTGAACCGGAACAGCCCAAAAAATCAAGGGCTAGTGAGCGCATAAGAGAATTAGTCGCTCAAAAGAAGGCACTTGAGGCCCAGTTGCGGTATCGAGAGCCTGAGATAGAGGGAGTTGACGAAACAGGTATTGACCCAAACAAGTTCGCAGACTCATTGAGTAAACGGACCGCCAGTTCAGCACAAAAAGTGGCACAAGAAACTTTAGAATATTTTAGAGCAGAGCAGGACTTTCCAGTAGTGAAAGATAACACCTTCGTTCGCTCGCGTGCCGGTGAATTGGTAGATCAGGGATTCAGCCCCTATCAAGCAGCAGAAATTGCGGCTCTGGAGTGGCAAGAAACCACAGGACAAGAGACTCGCAAGAAAGCTACCTCAAATCTCAAGCAAAAATCACAGATACCTTCGGCAGGCAAGAAGCAATCAAGCTCTAGTGGATTTACCAGAGCCGAGATCGCCAAGATGTCCCCGCAGGAGTATGTAAAAAACGAAGCCGCAATTCAAGCGCAATTAGAAAAATATGGGCCAGACAGTTTTGAATAATTAGAAGGAAAAGAAAATGGCCACAAATATTACAGCTACAATGGCTGCTTATGGACAATTTATACCTGAAATATTTAGTAAGGAAATAATTGTTGCCAGAGAAAACAACCTAGTATTAGCAAACTTGGTTGAGAGATACGACTCAGATGTTAAAAATTCAGGTGATGTTATCCGCATCCCAAATCTTTCAGCTATTACCGCTACATACAAAGTTGAAAATGTAGATGCAGCTCAATCAGCTACAACTGAGACATCTTCGACTATCACTATCAACAAACACGCTGTTGCTAGGGTTACCATTGAAGATATGGCAGCTATTCAATCTCACATTGATTTGAGAAAGAAATACACTGAGCAGATCGGCAAAGCCATAGCTAAAATCACCGACACAGACATCAGAAACCTTTACTCTGGTTTCTCAAAGACTGTTGGTGTAGCAGCTACAACTGCTTCCGGCTACAAGTTAGCTAAATCGTATATCCTTGAGGGTATTCGCTACTTAAACTCTAAGAACGCTCCGTTCGAAGATAGAGCTTTCGTAGTTGAATCCTATGGACACAAAGACCTTTTGAATACTGACGACTTCGTAAGATACGATGCTGTCGGCATAGGTGGAGACAAGAGCGCTACAATGACTGCTAAGTTCGGAAAACTCTACGGTGTAGATGTTTACCAATCAGAGCAGGTTTACACGCTTTCAAGCGTTGCTTACGGTATGCTGTTCCAAAAGAGCGCAATCGGTTTAGCAGTTCAAAAAGCTATGAGAGTTCAGGCACAATACGATGTTCCAGCACTTGCTTGGGAATTAGTAGCAGACTCTTTATACGGTGTTGCAGAGCTAAGAGACAATCACGGTGTTTGCATACAATACAACCAGACCTAAGGTTTGACTGGGGTAGGGAGCTTACTATAAGCTTCCCCCTTAGTTAAAGCGCAAGGACAATATGAGGCAAGGAAAAATCGTTGATGTGACGAATCCAACATACCTTTTAGATAAGAATAAGGGTTCTTTTCGTGTGCCTGTTCTCAACAAAGGGTATTTTGAGATTCAAAACCTAAAGTTCAAAAACAGAGAAGCCTATGACGCCAATTACTTCGACTTAAAGATTGGCGATGAGGTATATCGAATACAAAAAGATGAATTATTAGCAGGATTGCAATATGTCTAAAATATCCAGAAAGATGCGCAGAGAGGTGGATTGTCTTTTGTATTTTCTGCCCGAAAGATGCAAGTGGAGCAAACCCACAGATGACGACATAGAGGATTATTTTAGAATCACAGCACAAGGGAAAGGTTCTAAGGGCTTACACGACGAAAACAGACCGAGGAAAATAGGCGAGTCATACAATGGGCTAGAGACACTACTCTGGGGCAACACTTGGAGAAATAGGCACATCTACGAAGTATATGAAGAAGCGATGAAAGAACCCACAGAAGTTGGCGGATACTCCTCGTTTATCGAGAAGGACACGCCCAAATGTGTTGTTGACTACATCGCAAAAACAATATTTAAGGGGAATCTAAAAGAGTCCATAAACAAGTATTATGCAAAATTACAGGAGGACAGATGAAAGTAATAGCTCTGATGCCCACTCGTGGCACAATATTTACCAAAACAGAGGTCGCCATTGAGCAGGAGATGCTAGAAAATGGACAGCTCCCCTATATTCTACGCACCGACAATATGCCGATACCTGATTGCCGAAATATTTTGGTCGAAAATGCTCTTAAAACAGACGCTAATTACTTCTTATTGGTAGATGATGACGTGATTATGCCCAAAAATGGCTTAAAACGGCTTATAGAGGCAAACAGCGATATTGCGTTCATAGATTACCCAATGCACTACGAGGGGGAACGCTGGGGTAATATGGGAACGGCCACTTATGACGAGTGGCTTCCAGGACAACCCACCGAAGGCAAACCGATTGCTTGGGCAGGGCTTGGGTGTTGTTTAGTCAAAAGAGAAGTATTTGAGAAACTTCCAAAGCCGTGGTTTAAGACGCTAGATAAGAAGATGGAGAGAGACGAGAACGGCAAACTCGATTTAAAAGGAACTGATGTAAAAATCGGGGCCGGTGGAGGTGAAGATGTCTATTTCTTCCTAGAAGCCCGCAAAGCAGGTTTTACTATCAAACAAGTAGAGGGAACCGCCGGACACGCCAGATTTACCCGATTAGTGGGTGCTTTTCACGCTGAGAAGTATTTTACACAACACAAAATAGCTGTGAATAATAATGTGGAGAAGCCTTACCGATGATATTCAACTACGAAATAGATGGGCGTAAATATTCTGTCGCAATTAAGGAAGAGCCTAAACCAGAAAACATTGACGCTGTTGTTAATAAGCTAATTCCGTTAATCCGCTACGACTTGGAGAGACTATGCGAATAGTATTTTATTGCGGACACACTCCTTTTGAGTGGAGTCCTGAATCAACACAAAAGGGAATAGGCGGGAGCGAAGAGGCTACCATCAATCTTGCTTTTGAATTATCCAAACTCGATTGGGAAGTGGTGGTTTATAACCGATGCGGCGATAACGAGGGCTTTTACTATGCTCCAGACGGCAAGTTGTCGCAGGGTGTCCAATACGAAAATTACGAGTATTTTGACGATGTGGATGCAGATATAGTGGTATTTTGGCGTCAACCCAACTATATATGGCAGATGAAGGATAAATATAAAGCCACAAAGACCTTTCTGTGGTTACACGATACCGTACCAGAGAGCGAACTATTACCGATTAAGCACTTTGTTGATGGTGTGTTTGTCTTGAGTGGCTTTCACTCTTCGCTTTACCCAAATATGCGGGACAAGTTGATTAAAACCCAAAACGCTATTAACTTGAGTGATTTCAACCAAGACGTTAAGAGAGACCCATATAAGATAGTCTATGGATCTTCGTATGACAGAGGGCTAAAAGAACTCTTAGAGATGTGGAGCGAAATCAAAGCCTACGAGCCAAGAGCTACACTAGACGTCTTTTATGGTATGGACTTAATTCAAGACGAGCATTTCAAAGACGAGATCAAACATCTGTTGAAACAAGAGGGAGTTACTGATTTCGGCAGAATCTCCCACAAAGAGGTAGCTAAAGAGTTTTTAAGTGCTGGTGTGTGGTGCTATCCCTGCTGGTTTCCGGAAATCTCCTGCATTACAGCAATCAAGGCACAAGTGGGGGGCGCCATACCCGTAATAACCCCAACCGCCGCTCTGCAAGAGACTGTTAAGTTCGGGTTTACTACCCGAGAGCCCAGAGACCATATAGGAGAGATGCCGTGGGGAACTGAAATGCCCGAAAGACTAATGGATCAATTTGTTTCTATAACCAGGAAGGCTCTTGACCCCAAAGAACAGGAAAGAATCAGAAAAGTAATGATGATTGAGGCTAGAGAAAATACTTGGGCTAGAGTAGCCAGAAGTTGGAGTAATTTATTTGGAGTTTTATGCAAATCTGGGAAGTAATCGAAAAACTATCAAAATATCCTGACTCTCACAAAAATCAGATGAGGTATGGCTTGGGGTGTGAGAGGATTTACGAATTAGGTGGGATGTGGACGGCTTCTCTTCACCCCGAAAAAGTTTTAGACGTGGGCTGTGCTTACGGAACTATGGCTTATGTTTTAACCAAAGCCGGTATGAAAGTTGACTGTATAGACATAATGCCCGAACTGCACTCAAAGAAGATGTTCGACGAACTTGGCGTAGATTTCAAGAAAAGAAACATAGAAACACAAAAGATAGACGGTGAATATGACGTTGTAATCTTAACTGATGTTTTAGAACACCTGTGCTACAACCCCCTACCAGTTCTTAAAAAACTAAGAAAGATATGCAAAAAAGGACTTTTGCTTTCAACTCCTGCCAAAGAGGTTGACGGAGTCTGTGAAGGGAAGTGGTGCGATTATGTAAACTGGAAGCAGATACCCAACTACAAGGATTATAAGTTTACAGACGGACACCATCACACTTATTACTTATGGGAATTGAAAGAGCTACTAGAAGAGGCTGGTTTTCGCATAACCGAGAGCCAGCTTCTCCCCGTAGAAGCAACGTGGATAATACTAGCGGAGGTGAAATGATGAGACTGGTAATAATCCCCTCAAAGAATGAGGGGAAGAGCATCCGTAAGACTTTGGAGCAGGTCAAGGGCTACGATGTCGTAGTCTGCGACGGAGGCTCCAAGGACTCGACAAAGCGTATCGCCCGACGTATGGGCGTTACTGTGCTTGAGTGCAAGTCCGGCTACGGCAAAGTCATTCTCGAGGGCTTCCGATGGGGGCTGGAGAGAGGCTATGACCAGTTCGTAGTAATGGACTGCGAGAGCCACACTTTCGCGGAGATCGTGCCGTTCCTCGACTGTGGAGCAGATGTCATCGCTGGACAGCGACACGACGAGAAGAAGCCCCTGCACCGCAAGATCATCACTCAGGTCGGGCGCAAGATGAAGCCAGAAGGCGCCAAGACCGAGATCGTGGACATCTCCAACGGCTTCCGCGCTTACTCGCGAAGGTTTGTGGAGCGCATCCTCGCTATCAAGGATGTGGAGAACATCCCATCCTACACCTTTAACTCAATCGTGGCGTTCTACTCGGACGGCTACGATGTTGTCCAGTTCCCGATGAGCTACATCGGGGGGAAGTCTGGACTCACTTTCTGGGAGCTGATGAAGGCGTGGACTTTTCGCGCCACCTACGAGATGGAGAAGCCACCGCTTCCTCCTGTCCACGCCACCACCGAAGATATACAGGCGTATCTCAGACTGATGTACGGCCCTCAGTTTGAGGAGTTTGTTCGCCGGAGGCACAATGATTAGCGTCATAGTGCCGACACTAAGGAACCGTCCGGAGTCCCTCCAAAGGACTCTGGACTCCATTAAAAGAAATACTCACATAAAGTATGAGGTTATCATAGCTGAAGGTGGTGATTGCTATTCGGCTTCGATGAACAATGGAATACGAAAAGCTAAAGGAGAATATTTAACAATTCCCGGCATTGCTGACGACATTGAGGTTGAACCTTACTGCTTTGACAAAATGGTCGAGTATATGGAAAAGAACAAGGTGGATTACGGAGTCTTTAAAATAGTCAATCCTAGTGGCTCACTTGAGAGCTATGGGGGTTTTGTTAAACCAGAGGCGATGAACACCACGCCAGAAGGCATACCTGATTATGCTGGATATGGACTAATCACCAGAGAGGGCTTTGAAAAGGTAGGCTTAATGGATGAGCATTTCAAACCAATTTACTGCGAGGACGCTGACTACGGACTGCGTGTTCACGAGGCAGGGCTGAAAGTTGGAGTTTGCGCAGAATCAGTTTTAAGACACCACCACGAACAGGCAGGGAGAGTTTTTGACTATCATCACAACAAGGAATATCTATGGAAAAAGCACAGGCTATAATTCTCTCGTGGAATAACCTAAATGTTTTAAAGGATACAGTTCGCAGGCTTCGCAGAGAAGCTGATGTGATTGTAGTTGATAACGGCTCGACAGACGGCACACAACTATATTTGGCGGACTTAGGCGATAAAATAACCTATATCCAAATGGGTGATAATAAAGGGTCGAGTGTGGCTAGGAATATGGCAATCTCTCGAACTAAAAAGGATTTCTTCTTAATAGACGGAGATATTTTATATGTTCCCGGCTCTATCCAGATGCTGAAAGAGATTCTAGATAGTCACCCCGAGTGTGGCTGTGTCGGCGTGAACGACCCACTAAGAGTGGCACAAACAGGTATGAACGGAACTCTTAATCATATGGAAGCAGATATAGACTCTGAACCATCAACACTTTATAAGGGTTTCCCAATGGCGTGGACGCAATACGGGTATTTCAGAAACACAGGTCAGAAGTTTCCCGAAGAATACCCCTTTGATAGAGCCGGACACGGAGTCGAAGATGATTGGTATTATCACGAAATGAAAGAGAAAGGGCTTGAAAGTTATTTTGTAACTAAACCCCTTTACTACCACGACGCACACGCAGGAAAGCGAGAGTTAGCTAAAGTGGGCGCTCCAACGCTTGAGGCAGAGCGCAGAGAGGCTTTTATCAAAAGATTCGGCGAAGTTACCTGGCAAGACACAGGAATAAGGATCGAGGAAGTATGAAATATAATCTTGTTTGTTTTGCGACGCGTCCCGAGGAAATCAAGGTCTATCCTTTTACAAGATATAATGGATTTAAGTTTCTTGAAATAAATCAATCTAAGGATTTACATCAGGGGCTTATCAAAGCGGACTTTTTTTGTGAGGAAGATGAACTCAAGCAGTTCATAGCAGACCGCAAAGACGAGATTAACATACTCTTCTGTCAAGGCGATACCCGCTCTGCTTTTTATTCTGCACTATATGGGTTCCTAAATAAAATTCCTGTTGCACACATCGAGGCAGGGCTCAGAACTTGGGATTTAAACAGTCCGTTCCCCGAGGAGGCGTTCAGGCAAATGATTGACCAAATTTCTACCTATAAGTTTTGCTCCACTCGTGAAGCCGTTAAGAATTGTAACGGAATATATGTCGGGCAAACCTCAATCGATACTTTGTTTGAGTTTATTCCAGACGCGATAGAAGAAGATTTTTACATCGTGACTGTCCACCGAACCGACCCCTCAAAGGTTATCCCGACACTTAAAAAAATGGATAGTTCTAAACTTGTCATCTTTGCCCACCCAAACCCAATAGGACAGGAACTAAAAAAACACTTCAATTGCTTAGAGCCGATGAATTACAAGGAGTTTGTTAAGCTACTGGCAAGGGCTAAGGGCTGTATCTCCGACTCGGGGGGATTGCAAGAGGAATGCATAGCTCTCGGCAAAGAATATATCTCTTTAAGAGATAAGACCGAAAGGGGACACGGAGAAACATATAAAAGAGGCGCTACCGAAAGAATAGTCAAATTCGTATCACTTAATGAAAGGATACGAAATGGCAACACTATTAGACATCAAGAAGTTTGTAGCAGCCCAGACAGGCAAGAGCGATTGGAGCGTGGCTAACTCCAAAAGAGATACGATCATCAATCAGGCTCGTAGAGAGTT
>Ga0208939_1002450_pt1 | contig 13026 bp, 7 predicted proteins | sample AD_STIC12_MetaG_FD_184437 | JGI IMG/M metagenome (GOLD analysis project Ga0208939, IMG submission 184437) | Active sludge microbial communities of municipal wastewater-treating anaerobic digesters from USA - AD_STIC12_MetaG (SPAdes) (version 2) | ecosystem: Engineered > Bioreactor > Anaerobic >...
GCGCTGCAGCGTATGCTCGAAGAGCGCGGCCACGTCGGCCTCCTTCGCGATGTGCGCGGGGACCGTCAGGAGGCGATCGCCGCCCCCGAGGTCCGCGGCCGCGCCGTCAAGGCCGTCCTGCTTCCGTCCGCAGATGACCACCCGCGCGCCCTCGGCAAGAAAGCTCCGTGCGATCTCCCTGCCGATCCCCCGGGACCCGCCGGTTATCACGGCCACCCGGTCCGCGAGGTTGTATGCAATCGACCCCATCAGCCTGCTCCTTTTCCCGTTTCACGGTTCGATCGGGTACACGCTATACCCCGGCGTTGTTTTACGGGCAAGCACAATTTGGCTTCATCACGAAACAATATTCACCGTCCCCACAGCGCGACCGGCGCGGGCGAAGCCGGTCCGCGACTGATGATCCGCGAGGATCGCGCGTGAAAAATTCTATTGACAGAATATGCGACGGCCCCTAAATAGACACGGTTTTTTCGACCTTCCGACCCGTCAGTGCGCAGACGCGGCTTTACGACCCGGAACGAAACGAACATCAGCGACCCCCCAGGTGAACAACATGGACACGAACAATAGGCCGGACCAGCAGAACGAGGAGGAGGACTTCGCGGCGCTGTTTGAACGCTCCTTCGTCAAGCGCGATAATTTCTCGGTCGGCGATCGGGTGAGCGGCACGGTGAGCCTCGTCACGCAGGAGACGGTTTTCGTGGACATATCGGGAAAGAGCGAAGCGGCCGTGAGCGCGAGCGAGTTTCTCGACAACGACGGAAAAATCACCCTCAAACGGGGCGACACCCTCGACGCATACATCGTGGAATTCAAGAAGGGGGAGATCCTGCTTACCACCTGCATCGGGCGCGGGTCGGCCAGCCCGGGCCTGCTGCACACGGCCCAATCGTCGAAGATCCCCGTCGAGGGCACCGTGCAGGGCGTGGTGAAGGGCGGATACAGCGTGTCGGTCGGGGGCCTTCCCTGCTTCTGTCCGTTCTCGCAGATCGACGTCAAGTCGCCCGCAAACCCCGAATCGCTCATCGGCCGTCGGCTGCAGTTCCGCATCACGCAATTCGGCGAGAAGGGACGCAATATCGTCCTTTCGCGCCGCACCCTGATCGAAGAGACGCGCCAGGAGCAGGAAGAGCGCCTCCGGGAAACGCTGCGCGAGGGCGATGTCATCACGGGGACCGTCGTTTCGGCGGCCGAATTCGGGATCTTCGTGGACATCGGCGGCGTCGAGGCGCTGGTTCCCAAATCGGAGCTCTCGTGGGCGCGCGCCGCGTCTCCCCGCGATTTTACCGTTGGAAGCGCCGTGACCGTGAAGGTCCTTTCGATAGACTGGGACGCCAAGAAATTCCTTTTAAGCATTAAGCAACTCTCGCCGGAGCCGTGGGAGCGGATCAGCAATTACACGGAAGGGCAGTCGGTGACCGGAAGGATCGTCAACATCATCCGGAGCGGCGCCTTCGTGGAGCTGGAGCCGGGACTCGAGGGATATCTGCCCGTCTCGCGCATGAGCCTCACCAAGCGCGTCGAAAAACCGGAGGACGCGGTGAGCGCGGGCGCGACCGTCACCGTGCGCATCAGCGAGATCAACCGGAAGGATCGCAAGATCCTTCTGGACCTCGTGACCGGCGAGGCCGACCCGTGGCTTACCCCCGCAGCGGAACTCGAGGGAAGCGTGCATACGGGCACCATCGAATCGATTATGCGGTCCGGCCTCATCGTGCGCCTCCCCAACGGCATGACCGGCATGGTCCCCGGCAGCGAGCTTTTGGCGCCCAAGGGCGCCGACCTCCAGAAGGCCTATGCGGTGGGGAGCGATATCAACGTGGCCGTGATCGAGGCGAATACGGGCGAGCGGAAACTTCGCCTGAGCGAGCAGAAGGCCGTCACGCTCAAGGAGCGCGAGGAGCTCCGCGAGTTCATGAGCAAGGAGCAATCGGCGGAAGGGGCCAACACCATCGGCTCCCTCTTCAAGGACCGCCTCGAGGGACTCAAGAAAAACCTGGAAAAGAAGGCATGATCAAGCTGAAGACCGGCAGGGAGGTCCAGTACAATCAAAACTTCGACCTCTTCTTCCAGAGCCTTCTTGCCGCCGTCATTCAGGAATCGCGCCGGGTCGCAGCCGCCCAGCGAACGGACGCCCCGGAACCGGCCTCCAACGACGAGGCGGTCCTCCGCGAGATCATGGACAATAGCATTTACATCGCCCACCAGATCATGGAGCTGAAGGAGCGCGACGAAAACCTCGCGCGCTTTCTCGTGACCGGATGCCTCTTCAACTGCGCGGTGCTCACCCTCCCCCATCTCCCTGCGGACACCGGCGACGCCGGTCAGAGCGCCGGCGAGGACAACATCCACTAGCCCCAGAGCGCGTCGTGCAGCCCCGACATTCGGCGCGTCGGGTTTCCCACCGCCGCCGCGAAGACCTCCCGATCGCCCCAGAGCTCGACGTGCGTGCGCGCGCGCGTGAGCGCGGTGTACACCAGCTCGCGCGTGAGCACCCGCGTCGGGCGCTCGGGCAGGACGACGATCACGGTATCGAACTCGGACCCCTGCGCCTTGTGCACCGTGGTCGCGAAGGCCGTTTCGTGCTCGGGCAGCCGAAGCGGCGGGAACGCGCGAGTGCCGCCCTCGCCGTCCGAAAAATATACCGCCGCCTCGCCGGGCACCCCGGGGCGCTCCCTGACGATCCCGATATCGCCGTTTGAAAGCCCGGCCGACTCGCTGTTGCGCGACACGACCAGGGTCCGGTTCACATACCACCGCCCATCGGGATTGATGAGTCCCTGTGCGGCCAGCACGCGCTCGATGATCCGATTGACGGCCTCCGCCCCCGAGGGACCGCGCCGGAGCGCGCAGAGCACCGCAAAGCGGGTGAGCGAATCGAGCGCCGCGGTAGGATCCGGCGCGACAAGCGCCGGCTGCAGGCCCTCGACGATCCGCGAGGAGAAGCGCTCCGAGGAGGCCGACGGACGCTCGTCGGTGACGAACCGGACGCTCCGGCCGCCGTCCGCATCGACCAGTTGCAGGGCGCGCGCGGCGTCCCCCTCCCGGACCGCGCGGCTCACGGCGCCGATCCCGCCGGACTCATCGAACCGGTAGCTTTTTCGGAGGATGATGATGGAATCCGCGATCGGCGGTTCCGCCGCGATCGGCACGTCATGCGCGCATCGACCGATGACCGGCGCGATCCGCTCGGCGAACGCTGCCGAATACCCGTGCGCCCGTCCCGTATCGCAGATGTCGCCCAGCACCGCGCCGGCCTCGACGGACGCCAGCTGATCGCGGTCCCCCAGCAGAATGAGCCGCGACTCGAGCGGGACCGCCTGCAGCAGATGGGACATGAGCGCGCAGTCGGCCATCGAGGCTTCGTCCACCACCACGACCTGCTGCGGGAGGATGCGCGCGGGGTCGAACGGTCGCGCGCCGCCCAGCCCGAGCAGTCGATGGAGCGTCGTCGCGCCGCTTCGCAGCATCTCGCGCTCCTCTCCGGAGAGCCCGCTCGTTTCCATCCAGGTCCGGATCGATTGGCGCAATCGCGCGGCGGCCCGGCCGGTGGGGGCGGCGAGGGCAACGGTGAACTCGTTTCCGGACGCGCGCGCCTGCTCGGCGAGAAGGATGAGGATGCGCACCACCGTCGCGGTCTTTCCGGTCCCGGGCCCGCCGGATATCACGCACAGCCGGCGCATCACGGCGCTTGCGGCCGCGACCCGCTGCCAGTCGAGGCCCTCCGGCGCGGGCGCGGGAAACAGCCGGTCGAGGCCCGCGCGGAGAAGCCCCTCGTCGAAATCCAGGGGCGGCGCAGCCAGACGCTCGGCGATGCGCTCGCGTATGATGCGCTCGTATTCGTACAGGCGGTGCAGGTACAACCGTCCGGCCTCATCGAGCACCAGCGGCCGGAACTCGCCCGGTTTTCCCACCGCAGGAGACGAGCGGAGCGCTCGCACCCACGCGGCGGCGCGGGGGAGCGCGACGGTCGCGGCCTCGCGCGGACAATCGTCCACGGCGTCGCCGAGCGGAACGCCCGCCATCGCATTCAGATCGATGCAGATGTCGCCGTCGGCCAGGCGGCGGCTCGCCAGAAGCGCGCCCAACCCTACGGCCTCGTCTGATCCGCCTGCGGCGCGTTCAACGAACGCGGCGAAGTGCCGGTCGATGTCGCGCCAGCAGTCCAGCGCGCGGATGTCAACGGATTCGTTTCTACGCGACGCCATCGCCATCACCTCGCGTGAGATATCGCGTCAGCGCCTCGATGAGCGCGCGCGGCGGCCGGTCGGCGAAGACGCCGCATCCGGGCGCGCCGGAGGGATCGACCCCGCGCACGTAGACGTATCGCACCCCGCCGAAGTTTCGATCGTACTCGTAGCCAGGCAGCCGCAGCGAGAGATAGCGGTGCAGCGCCACCGCGTACAGATGGTACTGCAGCACGTAGGCGTGACGGACCATGTCCGCCGCAAGCGCGTCCGGCGTGTACGCCGCGGGCGCATCGCCGAGCCAGTTCGATTTCCAGTCAATGATAGAGTACCGCCCCGCGTGCTCGACCACCAGGTCGATAAATCCGCGGACGAATCCTCGGATCCCGGCGAAGCCGAGGCCGGCCGCCGCGCTCGAGAAGTTTCGCACAACGGGATTCGCCGCGTGCACCGCGAACGCCTCGGCTACCCCCGCCGGCTCGACCGCGGACAACGGGAAATAGTACTCCAGTTCGCTCAGGCGGCGTTCGCGGCCCACTGTCCGAAGGGACACTCCATCGTCCCCGAGGGGGGCCGCGCACACCCGCGCGAGCATTGTACTACAGGCCGCACTCCAGGCCGCGTCGATCCCGTGACGGGCCAGCGCGGCGTCGATCACGCCCTCGAAGCCGGTCTCGTCGGTAAAATCGACGCGCTCGAACATCTCATGGATGCACTGGCCCGGTCGCGCCCCGCGGGGGAAGCGGGCGATATCGTCGAACGCGACGGGCGCCGCATCGGGTTCGAAAGGGGCGAAATGGGCGTCGTAATCCGGACGCTCGCCGCTCTCCCGGCCCGATGCCGCAAGCGCCGAGTAGCTCGTAACGGTCCAGTGCGCGCCAATCGATCCCGTGAACGGACGCGGTACGATCCCGCCGGGCGGCGCGGTCGCTGCGCGAAGCGGCGGGGCGTTCTCGTGCGGAACGGGCCGCACGACGATGGCGCCGCCGGATCGCTCCGCCAGCGCGGAACGGAACGATGCGCGCTCGCCGGCGGGAAGCGACTTCACGTGCCCTTCGAGCGCCCCGACGCAGTCGGCGGGATCAAGTTCATCCGGCGCATACAGGAGATAGCTCGGCGCCGCCGTTTCGGCGCCCTTGATGTTTCCCCAGGCGAAATAGCAGCGGTGGATGGCGCGGGTGAGCGCGACATAGAGCAGGCGCACGTTTTCCGACAACACCTCGCGCTCGGCGCGCCGCCGGACCGCATCGTCGCCCGAACCGAGGTCGACCGTGGGCGAGAAGTCCTTTGGATCGCGATACAGATACGGCTTCCCCGGTTTGATATCGGAGGCGCGCCACAGGCAGGGGCAAAACACGATGGGGAACTGGAGCCCCTTGCTGCCGTGGACCGTGAGGATCTTCACCGCCGCGTCGTCGGTCTCCAGGCGAAGCTGCTGCGCATCGTCGGTCCCGGGCGAGACGATCCGCGCCCCCAGCCAGGCGACCACGCCCTCGGGGCGGAGGTGCCGATCGCGCTCCGCGCCGTGCCCCAGCTCCGCGAGATGGATGAGGTTCGTGAGCCTGCGCTCGCCGTCGGGAAACGCGAGGAGCCGCGGACGCACCTCGAGCTCGTCCATGAAGGCCCGGATGGCGCAATAGAACCCGTCGCGCATCCATCGCTCCCGCGCGCGGGAAAAGGCGCGTGCAAAGCGCTCCCAGCGCGCCTCGTCCTCCGCAAGGCCGAAGAGGTCCGGGCCGGAGAGGCCGATCATGTCGGTCGAGAGCGCCGCGCGGAACCGGTGCTCGGGACCGGGCAGCGCGATGGCCATGAGGCAGCGCATGAGCTCGAGCGCCTCGCGGGTGGAGAACACGCTCTCCGCCCCGTAGAGGACGCCCGGGACGCCGAAGGCGGTGAGATGGTCGCGCATAACCCGGGCGTGCGCATTGCTGTGCACCAGGATGGCGATGTCGCCCGGGCGCACCGGACGCGTACCGATCCGCGCCGCATCCGGCGCGCCGTCGTCGAGCAGGCGGACGATCTCCGTCGCGACCGCGCGGCCGAGCATCGGGAGCGCCCGTCCCCGCGGGACGGTCCCGCGCTCCTCCGGATCGTCGAGCGACCAGAACTCAAACGCGGCGCCGGGCCGCCCGCCGAGGGTCATCGCTTCGCGGCGCGGATTCTCGCCGGCCTCCGCAGGGGAAAACCCGATCCCGTCGATGACGAAGGGGTTCGCGACCCGCGAGAAGATCGCGTTCACCGCGCGGATGAGGGCGGGATCGGACCGGCGGTTCGCGAGCAGCGTGAAGGCCGCGTCGTCCCCGCCGGCGTCGCGCTTGGCGCGGATGAACGAAAAGACGTCGGCCCCGCGGAAACGGTAGATCGACTGCTTCGGGTCGCCGATGAGAAAAAGCGCGCTTCCCGGCGCGTCGAAGGCGGCGCGAAAGATATCGTACTGCACCTGGTCGGTGTCCTGATACTCGTCGATGAGCGCCGCCCGGAAGCGCGCGCGGACGGCCGCCGCGAGTCCGCCGCCGCCCGTGACGGCCGCGTGCGTGTCGGTGATGATGTCGTCGAAGGACCGCTCGTTGCGTGACGCCATGCGGCGAGCGAGCTCGCGATCGGCATAGGCGAAAAATGCGGCCTCGTGACGGCGAAAGAACCGTTCCAGCAGGCCGTCCGCCGCTTCGCGCAGCGCGAGCAGTTCCTCGCAGCGGACAAAGAATTCGTGCTCGGGAGCGTCGTGCCCTTGCCGCATCGCGCCGGCGATCACGCGTCGGGAGAACCGCACCAGCGGATCACACTCGCCGCGGCCGTCGCCGGCGGCGCAAAACGCGTCGAGCTGCGCATACCACGATTCCAGATGACGCGCCTGATATTTCTGCCGGTTGAGCCCCGGCGCGCCGGCAAGGAGCTCCCGGACGCCGTCGCTGTCGCGCTCCCATGCCGACCGCAGCTCCGCGAAGGCCGCGTCCAGCTTGGACAGCGTATCGACGATATCGGCGTGATCGGGCGCGTCCACGCGCGGCAGGATGTCGAACGATCGATCGAGCGGCCGAAGACGATAGAGCTGTGCGAAATGCCCGGGGCCACGGCTTCGGCGCGCAAGCTCGCGCGCGATCGGCCCCGGAAGATTGTAAAAACTGGTCCGCCAGTAATCGGCGGCCACCGCAGCGAGCAGATCGCTCCGGTCGGCCACAAGCCCCGTATCGAAGAGCGACCCGCTCTCGAAGGCGTTCTCCGATAGGACGAGCCGGCAGAAGCCGTGAATGGTATGGATGGCCGCCTTGTCCAGATCATGGTAGGCGACCTCGAGCGCGATACGCGCACCCTCGCTGTCCGCATACCGCGCCGCGAGGGCGGCCATGAGCGCGTCGGCGGGATCGGGCGGGAGGCGCCGCGCGAGCATCGCATGCGCATCGCGGAGCCGCGCGCGGATGCGTTCCCGCAGCTCCTCCGCGGCCGCCACCGTGTAGGTGACCACGAGGAGCGAATCGACGGTCAAGGCGCGCTCCAGCAGAAGGCGCAGGTACAATCCGGTGATCGCATGCGTCTTTCCGGTCCCGGCGCTCGCCTCGATGACGCGCACGCCGTCGAGCGGACAGGCGGTGATGTCCAGCGGCCTCACGGTTTCGCCTCCGACTGGTGCGCCAGCATGGGCATGAAAACATGCCGGGCGCATTCGGCAAAACGCGCGTCGATGGGGTCGGCCCCGGAGAAGAGGCGCGCGACGTACTCGTCGTCGGCGTCGCCGCGCGCGAACTCGCTTCCGAGCCACGCATCGCGCGCGCGCGCACGGGCGTCCGGCTCCGACAGCTTGCCCCGGGCCGCCTCCTCGGCATATACCAGCGAGCTGCGCGGAAAAAACGGGAGCGGTCCGCGCATCCCGGCGTCGTAGAGATCCATGAGCCCGGCAAGGTAGCCACCCGCGTCGTCGAAGGCGTCCATCTCGAATCGCGCGATCTCGTCCTTCTTCTCCCGGAGCGAGATAAAGTGACTTACGCCCGAAGAGGCCGGATCGAGGAGCAGCATGATGCAGTGCGCAATCCACGCGCGGAGCCGGTCGCTCGCGCGGCAGCGGGCATAGCGGTAGGTCGTCAACCCGCGCGGCCCCGGCACCGGCACGGCGCCGACGATCCGATACGCGCCAATCGTCAGCGAAAACGGGCGCGGCGGCGGATCACCCTCCGGGAGAAACGGCAGCAGCGCACGATGGAACGCGGACGCACCGCGCGCGAGCGCATCCACCATTCCCCTGCCGATCCCGCCATGCGGCAATTCCCCGCGCGCGGCGAGCCCGTCCACGATAGCGTCGAGCGAATCGCCCCGCAGCACCCCCTCGAGGACATGCCGGTTTACCCGCCAGGCGTCGATCCCCTCGAGCGTGAAGGGCTCCTCGTCGCGCAGTTCGCCGGCGATGGGCCCGTATCGCACGCCCAGACGCTTCTCGAGCAGGGCGCGCGCGGGATTGGTAAAAAAACCGGCAAGGGTGTCGAGCGCGATCTCGCGCTCCTCGGTCGGGAGCGCAATGAGCGGTCCCGGGAAAAAGGACGGCGGGGCCGTGCGGGAAAGGAGCGCCCGTGCGGCGGCGCTCTGCGTCTCGGAAAAGGTGTAGAGGGCGCCATCATCCCTAAAATAGCGCGGGCTGAACGCCTGCAGGGGATGGCGCGTGACCAGGGGCTTACATTCGGGATGGCCCTGCTCGATGTAGTCCACGAGCTCGCTGACGACGATCGAGGGCGGAATGGGACGGTTGTCCTGAACGCCCTGCCCGCAATAGCTGATGTACAGCCGGTCGCGTGCGGAGAGGATGGACTCCAGGAAGAGATAGCGGTCCTCGTCGCGCAGCGAGCGGTCGCCGGGCCGGAACTCGTCGGCGATGCGGTTGAACCCCGCCGGAACGTCGCGCCGCGGGAAGCTCGCGTCGTTCATGCCGATCATGCACACCACGCGGAAGGGGACGCTGCGCATGGGCATGAGCGCGCAGAAGGTGAGCCGCCCGGTGATGAACTCGCCACCGCCGCGCGACGCGCCGATGGCGTCGGCCATGAAGGCGGCGAGCAGCCGCGCGGACACGGTCCCGTCGACGTCCGACCCGGTGGCGACCTCCGGGAGGCGCGCGGCGAAGACGCGCACCGCATCCAGATCGCGCGCGCTCTCCTCGTCCGGGTCGAAGAAATCGTCGAGCGCGCCCTCCAGCACGACGCGCCACTCTGCGAGGGGTTTCGGGCGGCAGAGCGTTTCGTGCAACGTTCGAAGCGCTTCGAGAAACGAAAGAAGGCGTCCGAGGGCGACGGCCGCATCGCCGGCGATCGGATCGTACGGGAGGACGCCGCCGAACCGTTCATCGCCGGCGGCCAGCATGGCGTACCCGGCGATGAGGCGGTCGATCCCGGCGGCCCACGTGTTCCCCGGAGTCGCCGGGAGGCCGAGGGTCGCGCGGTGCGCCGCGTCGATGCCCCAGGTCGTGCGCGTTCCCTCGATCCACGCGCGGAGCAGGTCGATATCGCCCTCGGCAAGCCCGCGCCGCCGGCGGATGTCGGGACAGGCAAGCAGGCCCATCACCGCGCCCGCCTCGAACCGGCCCTCCGGCAGCTCCAGGAGCGCGAAGAGCGCGGCAATCGCGGGGCTCGTCGCGCGGAGCGGACGGTCCACAATCGATATGGGGACGTGCGGCGCGCCGTCGCCGCTCCCGGAGAAAACCGCCTGCGCGAAGGGCGCGTAGGCCTCGATGTCGGGTGCGAGGACCACGATGTCCCCCGGCGTAAGGCCGGGCAGCCGCTCGAAGCAATCGAGCACGAAATCGCGCAGGACCTCGATTTCGCGCAACGCGCTATGGCAGGCGTTCACGACCACGGTGCCGTCGGCGGCGACGACGGCCCGCGCCGCGTCATCGTCCCCGCCGCCGGGCGCGTCTCCGCGATCGACGACCGCGTAGATGTCGTGCTGGATGCGGTGGAGCAGCGTGTCCTCTCCGGGATCGTCGCCCGCATAGCGATCGTCCGGATCGCCGGCGAACAGCAGGCCCAGGAAATCTTGCCCCTGCCTGCCCATCGAGGCCAGCAGCGCATTGCCGCGCTCGAGGTGGCTGTCGCGCGCGGTCGCGCTGCCGTCCGCGCCCAGTCGCCGCGCGATGGAGCGCCCGGGGGCGAGGTCCAGCCAGTAGTGCGGCGAGGGATTGAGCTGGTACAGGGTGATCTCGGCCAGGGCCGACGCCGCCCGCAGAACGTCGAGATGAAAGCGCGGAAGCGACGAGACGCCGAACACGCTTATGCGGCCCGGCACCGCGGCGCGCATAGCATCGTCGGGCGTTGCGAGCCGCGCGAAAAAATCCCGCTGTAGGCGCGGCGGATTGCTGAAGCGCATACCGTCGGCAAGCAGCCGCCAGAGGCGTGCCTGCCAGTCGTCGTCGGCGCCCCCCTCCCAGCGCAGGATGAGCTCGGGCCGGTAGGTGAGATACTGGTCGAAGACGTCCACGATCCGCGCCGCAAGCTGGTAGCGCTTGAGGCCGGCCGGATCGTCGCCGAGATACCGCGCAATCGCGGCGAAGGCCGGATCGGGGGCGCATTCGGGCAGGAGACGCATCACCCGCCACGTCATGATGTCGGTGTTGAAGAGCCGTTCATTCGGCGCCCCCGGAAGCGCCGCTCCGATGAGCGCGTTGACCATCTCATTGGGCAACAGAAAACGGAAGTTGGCCCACACCCCCAGTCTCCGGGCCAGCTGCAGCGATACCCAGCGCTGCATCCCCCGGCTCTGCACGACCAGGAGCTCCGTCGCAAACGGGCCCCCCGTCCCGCGCGCAAGATCCTGCGCGAGAAGGTCCGCCAGCGTCTCGAGACGGTTGCTCATTGAAAGATGAAATCCCGGCATGGGCAGTGTGCCTTCAGTAAGATAACGCCATACGAAGACGACAACACACCGGCGGCGGAGGTCAAATACTATTTACCGGATCGTCGATTCCGGCGGTGAATACCGGAATCCCGCAGAGACACGAAATGCCGCACAGGGCGGCATCTCAGTGTCAAATCTATCAGAAGGACTAATTGGCGGTTATGCCATCGACCCACATGATGATGTCGTTTGTCATACCGGTTTTATCCCATGCCCCAGCATTATAATTTCGCCAAGCCATTTCACCTTGAGTATCATTTCCATCAGTCACATGGAAATCAAGATAGGTGTTATAATTCACATACCTGTTATTGACCGGTTTGGGATTCGCGGTATCGCCTTGCCAGGTGATCTCAAAAACGACCCAGTATGTTTGCCCCTTTGCAAGACGCGGCCTCGAGCTGAATGTAAATGCCACCATATCACCCGGGTAAGTAACGGAACCGGAACTTACGCGTGCAATGAAGGCTCCCGGAGAACTGGTGAGCAAACTCCCCGGAACTCCGCCAGAGTTTGTATAGATCAAGGCTGTCACGACATCTCCCTTCTTCGTTACATCATCATATAAAAATGGCCATGTTACGTCATCATACCTACGCAGCATAACCCAAACGCCGGTGACATACATGTCCGTGTCATCGGTTCCAGATGGGATAGTAAACGATTGGGCCAGACTGCGATTTATTGGGGTTGTGGCGGCAAGGTTTTGATTTCCAAGATACAGATGTCCATCATTACCCCCCTTTGTAAAACCAGAAACCGGGTTGGAGGTAATCTGAATGAATCGCTTCGCACTGTTCGTATTCGACTCATTCGTCTGAAAATCCATCTCGTCCTTATAGCACGTAAATGACGCGCCCATTATCATCGCGAGGAAAAGCAGTATAGCCAATCGCCGAATAGAGGTTCTTTTTTTCATTACGGTTCCCTGATCGCTCAATTCAAGAAATCGACTGAAGACATACGTCATCCGCAGTCGGCCATATAGACAAAATATAATAATGATGCAATAATGCGTCAAGTTATTTTCTTAAACCATCCAGTCAGAATATTTTAGACATTTTCGAAAATATGCGAACAAATTGACAATGGCGCCTGCTAGCCAATACCGTGATTGTTATTGACAAGTATCAAATCTAAAAGCCTTTCGATTCGAAGAGGCGAAACCGGAGCCACCAGTGGAATTCCGGAAACCATGGAGCAAGGTGACAAAACATGCGACTGGCATTGATGGGCCCGCCCGGCTCGGGAAAAGGAACGCAGGCGGCGCGATTGTGCGCCGACCTCGGTATCGCTCACATCTCGTCCGGCGACATACTGCGCGGGGAGGTGGCGCGCAAAAGCGACTTCGGCCTGCGCATCAAGGAGTTCATGGACCGGGGCGAGATCGGCCCGCAGGAGCTCATCACCGACGTGGTGCTCGCGCATATCGGGCGCACCTGCCCGGACGGCTTCCTGGCCGACGGTTTCCCCCGCACCCGCTATCAGGCGGAACGTCTGGACGAGCGCTTCCCCGTGCGCCCGGCGGTTCTGCTCGAGGCGCCGGACGAGGTCATCGTCGCGCGAATAACCGGCCGGCGGACCTGTCCGGGTTGCTCCGCCATCTACCATATCCAGACCCGCCCGCCGAAGCGTGACGGGACCTGCGATACATGCGGCGCCGCGCTGGTCCAGCGCACGGACGACAACGAGGCGACCGTCGCGCGGCGGCTCGAGGTGTATCGGACGGACACGGCGCCCGTCATCGACTTCTACCGGGAACGGGGAATTCTGCGCACGACGGACGGGACGGCCCACCCAGACCGGGTATACGAGGCGATTCGTTCGTTGCTTACGTAAAGCGAAGACTGCGCCGCGTTGATCGCGCAACGGCGCCGGTTTCGGAAGGTGTCAGCGGGTGCGATCGTCCCGCTTCGCGTCGCGCGCCTCTTCGCCCGCCAGGTCGATCTTCATCGCGCGGCTG
>Ga0208939_1002462_pt1 | contig 12991 bp, 13 predicted proteins | sample AD_STIC12_MetaG_FD_184437 | JGI IMG/M metagenome (GOLD analysis project Ga0208939, IMG submission 184437) | Active sludge microbial communities of municipal wastewater-treating anaerobic digesters from USA - AD_STIC12_MetaG (SPAdes) (version 2) | ecosystem: Engineered > Bioreactor > Anaerobic >...
TGCACCCGGCCCCCGGACTGCGGGCTTCGAAACGGAGAATGAGGGTAAATGTGCGGGCGGGCGTAAGTCGGCGTGGGCACGCCAGAAACGACGAGACCCCGAGGGGATCACCCCACGGGGTCTTGTGTTAAACAAGAACCGCTGAAATCAGCGGATTGAATTTTGGCTCCTCGGGCAGGACTCGAACCTGCAACCTAGTGGTTACAAGCGCCCCAGAGTTTCTTCTGGGCTTGGACTATCTCTTCACCCGTCCCGGAAAAGGGCGAGGGTGCCGGGCGCTTCCCGCGACCGGAGGCCGCGGTACGAGCGATGCTCTAGTCTCTGCACCTTCCCCTTCCCGCCGGGAAGGGGCTTGGCTCAGGATTACCTTTCTCCGCACCGGCGGAGGGAAGGCTTCCCTGAATTCACCCGGTTTTTCATCCACGATCTCTCGTGGAAGCTGCGATAACACAGCCACCCGCTCTGCCAATTGAGCTACCGAGGAGCAGGCTCGCGCAATATAACATGTCGATCTGAAAAAAGCAAGGCTCGTGTCCTCCCTGTCCCCCCTGAAACCGGGCCTGGTTATCACAATCCTTCGATAGACCGTTGGCCCGCGTGGACCTCCCGATGGCAGTTGGCGCAGAGCAGCAGGCACTTGGCGATCTCCGCTTCGACCCTGGACCAGCTCCGGGTATATCCCCGATTCGAGACAGAGAAATCCTTTCCATCGCTGTCCCGATGGTGGAATTCCAAAGCGTCCAGGCATCTGTCATAACCGCACAACCGACACTTTCCGCCGGCCAGTTCCAGTGCCATGGACCGGACCTTCTGGCGCCTCCGTCGGACCGCTTGGATCAGATATTCCCTTCTGTCTGCATAACGGCGTTTTTCGGCCATTGCCGACCCCCAGATCACGGAAACGGTCGATCAGAACCGGTAGCTGGCCTGCTTGGCCATCTTGCGGTAGTCGTCGCCCCCTATCTCGACGACCTTGCACATCTCGTAGATCCGCGACCGCAGCCGGACCCCGATGCGGTCGATGAGGCTGTCGCCGCTCTTTTTATAGAAGGAGTCCCGCCGGTCCTCCTCCTCGTCGGTGTCGGGGTAGTTGGTCGTGAACAGGGTCATCTTTTTGTGGTTGTAGCGGTGGTTGATGATGTAGAAGACCGTCTCCTCGACCCAGGCCGTCGTCCGCTTGGCCCCCAGCTCGTCGAGGACGAGGACCTCGGCCGAGAAGACCGGGGCCAGGACGTCCGACTCGGTCAGGGTCGATTCGGGGGTGAAGGTGCTCTGGATCTCGCGGATGAGGTCGCGGAAGTCGTAGAAGACGCAGACCGCGTCCTTCGTCCGGATGAGCTCCCGTATGACGGCCACGGCCAGGTGGGTCTTCCCCACCCCGCAGGGCCCGATGAACAGGAGCCCCACGTCCTGGGCCGGGTAGTTCTTGACGAACTGCCGGGAGATCTTCAGGGCGTCGCGGTGGGAATCGTTGTGGACCTCGAAGTTCTCCAGGCTGCACCCGAGGTAGCGCTGGGGGATGTTGGACTGGTCGACGAGGGACCGCTTGACCCGGTCGCCGAAGCAGGAGCAACGCTTGGCCACCTGGGAGCCGCCGGCGTCCTCGAGGAGCCAGCCCGTCCCCTGGCACTTCGGGCAGACCTCGGGGCGGCTCAATTCAGGGTCCCCCGGAGGTGCTGGAGCTTCTGGTTCCGGCTCAGCTTCCTCATGGCCTTCTGCTCGATCTGGCGAATCCTCTCCCGGGTCAGCTTCAGCCGGTCGCCGATCTCCTGGAGGGTCAGCGGCCGGTCGTCGTCCAGCCCGAACCTCAACTTTAGCACAAGGGCCTCTTTGTCATCAAGGTCCCCGAGGATGTCCCGGACCTGCTGCTGGGCGAAGGCCCGGATGATCCCGGACTCGACCGACGGCGCGTCGGGGTCGCTGATCCGGTCCTCGACCTCGAGGTCGTCGGCGCGGCCCTTGTCGCTCAGGGACAGGTTCCGCCCGTCGAGGAGCCGGAGGTCGTCGAGGTCGGCCTCGGAGACCCCCAGGGCCCGGGCGAGCTCCTCCCGGACCGGCTCCCGGCCGAGCTCGGCCTTGAGCTCGGCCGTCTTCCTCTTCATCAGGGAGATCTGGTCGGCCAGCTTCTGGGGGATGTTGAAGATGCGGGAGTAGAGCGTCAGGGCGTGGGCGATGGACTGGCGGATCCACCAGACGGCGTAGGAGACGAACCGGACGCCCCGCGAGGGGTCGAAGCGCCGGGCCGCCTCGATCAGCCCGATGTTGCCTTCGTTGATGAGATCGAGCAGGCTCAGGCCCATGCCCCGGTATTTCTTGACGTAGGAAACGACGAAGCGGAGGTTGGACAGGACCAGGGTCTGGAGAGCGTCCTGGTCGCCCTGCTGGACCTTCTCCCCCAGGGCCCTCTCCTCGGCCTCGGTCAGGATCGGGAACCGGGCGATCTCCTCCAGGTAGTGCTTGAGGTTCCTGGCGTCGAGGAGGTCCCGGTAGTCCATGGCTCACGCGCCGCGCTTCTCCGCCTTGACGACGCCGCCCGGCCGGGCGCGGACCAGGGCCTTCCTGCGGGCCTCGAACTCCTCCTCCTTCCCCTGGAAGAACTCCCGGCAGACGTAGTCGAGGAACTCGGCCACCTCGGACTCGATGCGCTCGATCTTGGCCCTCATGTTGAGGATGACCTCGACGCCGGCCAGGTTCACCCCGAGGTCGCGGATGAGGTTGAGGATGACCTCCAGCCTCCTGAGGTCCTCGTCGGAATAGAGGCGCGTGTTGCCCTCGCTCCGGGAGGGCTGGAGCAGGCCCTCGCGCTCGTAGAGGCGGAGGGTCTGCGGGTGGATGTCGTACATCTCGGCAACGCTCGAGATGTGGTAATACTGGGCCGGTCCCTTCCGCGCCGCCTTCGCTTTCTTCTTCATGTCAGCCCTTCCCCATGCCGTCCCTGGGATTGGGGCCGGAGAGCCCCTCGAGCTCCTTCATCATCTCCCGGACCCTCTGGTCCTCGAAGGGCGGCGGGACGATGTACACCTCGGCGTAGGCTTCGCCCCGGCCCTTGCCCCCGGCCAGAGGGGCGCCCTGGCCGCGGATCCGGAACTTCTGCCCCGACTTGGTCCCGGGGGGGATGCGGATCGTCGTCTGGCCCCACAGGGTCGGCACTTCAATCTTGGCCCCGAGGGTCGCTTCCGGCACCGTGACGGGGACCCGGACCGAGATGTCCGCGCCGTCGCGGCGGAAAAAGGCGTGGGGCTGGACTTCGATCACGATGTAGAGGTCGCCGGGCGTCCCGCCGTTCCGTCCGGCGTTGCCCCGGCCCGGGACCCGGACCTTGGAGCCGTTGTCGACGCCGGCGGGGATGCGGACGTTGATGAGGTCGGAGAGCTGGCCGGCACCGGCGCCGCCGCAGGACCGGCAGGGATCGCCCGGCGCCTGGCCCGTCCCGCCGCAGGCCGGGCAGCCGCCCGAGAACTTCATGAAGCCTCGCTGAACGGTGCCCCGGCCGGTGCCGCCGCAGGCCGGGCAGGCCGGCGGCCGCCCTCCTCCGGAGGCCCGGCCGGTGCCGCCGCAGGCCTGGCAGCCGACCAGGCGGTTGACCCGGATCCGGGCCTGGATGCCGCGGATGGCGTCCTCGAACCCGAGCGTCATCGCGTACTGGAGGTCCTCGCCGCGCTCCGGGCCCGGAGCGGCCGTCCGGGCGCCGCGGCCCCCCCCGCCGCCGAAGAGGTTCTCGAAGAAGTCGCGGAAGGTCGAGGAGCCGTAGTCGGAGAAATCAAAGCCCTCGAAACCGGCCCCGCCGGGGCCGCCGGGGCCCGGGCCGGCCGACGGCCCGCCGAGGTCGCCGAACTGGTCGTACTGGGCCCGCTTCTTCGGGTCGCTGAGGACCGCGTAGGCCTCCTGGATCTCCTTGAACCGGGCCTCGGCCGTCTTGTCGCCCGGATTGAGGTCGGGGTGGAACTTCCGGGCCAGCTTGCGGTAGGCTTTTTTGATGTCGGCGGCGCCCGCGTCCCGGGGGACGCCGAGCGTCCGATAGAAGTCCTTCGCCACGGCCACACCTCCGGTCGCCGGCGGGCCCGTCCTGGGTCCCGGTGTATCCTCAGAAGCCGACGGGGCCTAGCTCTTGCGCCCCTTGTCCTCGTCGACGACCTCGGCGTCGATGACCTCGCCGTCGTCCGGGCCGCGGCCGTCGCCGCCCGAGGCCTGCCGGCCGTAGCCCGGCTGCGGGCCGCCGGCCTCGGGGCCGCTGCCCGGCTGCTGGGGCCCGGCCTGACGGTACATGAGCTCGGTCAGCTTGTGGGAGGCCCGGGACAGGTCCTCCGTGGCCCGGCGGATGCGGTCCGGGTCGTCCGACTCGATGGCCTTCTTGGTCGCCTCGATCTCGCGCTGGACGGCCTCGGCCTCCTCGGCCGGGACCTTGTCCTTGTTGTCGCGGAGGAGCTTCTCCAGGTTGTAGACGAGCTGGTCGGCGTGGTTGCGGGCGTCGACCGTGTCGCGCCGCTTCTTGTCCTCGGCGGCGTGGGTCTCGGCGTCCTTGACCATCCGGTCGATCTCCTTCTCGTCGAGGCCGCTGTGGCCGGTGATGGTGATGGCCTGCTGCTTGCCCGTGCCCATGTCCTTGGCCGAGACATGGAGGATGCCGTTGGCGTCGATGTCGAACGTGACCTCGACCTTGGGGATGCCGCGGGGGGCCGGCGGGATGCCGTCGAGATGGAACTTCCCCAGGGTCCGGTTGTGGCTGGCGATCTCGCGCTCGCCCTGGAGGACGTGGATCTCGACGCTCGGCTGGTTGTCCGAGGCCGTCGAGAAGACCTCCGTCTTCTTGGTCGGGATGGTCGTGTTGCGGCCGATCATCCGGGTGAAGACGCCGCCGAGCGTCTCGATGCCCAGCGTCAGCGGCGTGACGTCGAGGAGCAGGACGTCCTTGACGTCGCCCGAGAGGACGCCGCCCTGGATGGCCGCGCCCACCGCGACGACCTCGTCCGGGTTGACGCCCTTGTGGGGCTCCCGGCCGAAGAGCTCCTGGACGAGCTGCTGGACGCGGGGCATGCGCGTCTGGCCGCCGACGAGGACGACCTCGTGGATGTCCGAGGCCTTGAGGTTGGCGTCGGCCAGGGCCTGGCGGACGGGGGCGACCGACCTCTGGACGAGGTCCTCGCAGAGCTGCTCGAGCTTGGCCCGGGTCAGCTTCATCAGGAGGTGCCGCGGCCCTGAGGCGTCGGCCGTGATGAAGGGCAGGTTGATCTCCGTCTCCATGGTCGTCGAGAGCTCGATCTTGGCCTTCTCGGCGGCCTCCTTGAGCCGCTGCAGGGCCATCTTGTCCCGGGTCAGGTCGATGCCGGACTCCCGGCGGAACTCCTGGACGATCCAGTCCTGGACCCTCTGGTCGAGGTCGTCGCCGCCGAGGTGGGTGTCGCCGTTGGTGGCCTTGACCTCGACGACGCCCTCGCCGACCTCGAGGATGGAGATGTCGAAGGTCCCGCCGCCGAAATCGTAGACGGCGATCGTCTGGTCCTTCTTCTTGTCCATGCCGTAGGCCAGGGCGGCGGCCGTCGGTTCGTTGATGATGCGCTCGACCTTGAGGCCGGCGATCTGCCCGGCGTCCTTGGTGGCCTTGCGCTGGCTGTCGTTGAAATAGGCCGGGACGGTGATGACGGCCCGGTCGACCCTCTCCCCGAGGTAGTCCTCGGCGGCCTTTTTCAGCTTCTGAAGGATGAAGGCCGAGAGCTCCGGCGGGGCGTATTTCTTGCCGTGGGCCTCGACGCGGACGTCGCCGTTCTCGGCCTCGGTCACCTTGAACGGGACCTGCTTGATCTCCTGGCCGACCTCGCCGTAGCGCCGGCCCATGAACCGCTTGATCGAGTAGATGGTGTTTTCGGGATTGGTGACCCGCTGCCTCTTGGCGACCTGGCCGACCAGAATCTCGCCCTTGTTGGTGAAGGCGACGACCGAGGGCGTCGTCCGGCCGCCTTCCTCGTTGGGGATGACGGTGCTCTTTTCGCCTTCTTGAATGGCGACGACGGAGTTCGTCGTTCCAAGGTCGATGCCTATGATCTTCGACATGGAGTTCCTCCTGCGATCATTCAATTTAGTGCTTTGACATTATATTATCTTAGCGTTTTGTTGTCAAGTCGTTTTTGAACTTTTTTTTGTTCTCTTCCATTTATCTCGGATGGCTAGGGGCTCAGTTGCCGGGTGCTCGAGGCGCGTGTCGGGACATGTCCCGCCCCGGTACGTGTCCCCATTTTTACGGTAGGATGATTCCCCTGATTCCGTCGAAGAAGTGCCAGTAGATGGCCTGGGCATCCTGGCCACTCTCGAAGACGAGCTCCAACTCGGAGAGCGCCTTCCCTTCTTTCGTGCCGAAGAGGTTCCTCAGAGGCAGCCCGACGTACCAGCGCAGGGCGCCGCGGAGCCTTTTCGACAGGCCTTGGGCGGCGGCGTCCCTGGCCTTGACGGAGACGTGGAGACCGTTGTCGAAATCGAGGCCGAACGCTTTCGGCATGTCCTTGAGCTCGAGGGCCTCGAGCTCGTATTCGGCCGGGTTCGGCGCCGCCCCCTTCGCCACAGGCTTGGCCGGCGCCGGGGCCGGCCCGGCCTCTTTCGCTTCGCCGGGCCTGAGGACGATCCGCTCAGGCGACTTGAGCGTCGTCTTCTTGGCCAGCGCGACCGTCCCGGCGAACCCGGGGTCTCCCCAGAACCTCATGTCCCGGAGCGGCCAGGACTTCAGGACCATGCCCCGGACCCTGAGGTCGAGCTTTCGCCCCGGGACGTCTAGGACGAAATAGAACTGGGACTCCTTGGCCAGGCCGTATTCGGCGGCCAGGCCGGCCTGCCTCTGGGCCGGCCCCGTCCGGTCCGCGGCCTCCGCCCGGCCCGCGACGGCCACCGCGACGGCCCCGAGGAACGCGAACGCGAGCGCCTTTCTGCCCATGTCTTGCGCCTCAGTAGATGTAGATCTTGGCCCCGACCGGGACGGCCTTGAAGACCGCCTTGAGGTCCTCGTCCCCGACCCTGACGCACCCGTGGGTGACATTGCGTCCGAGCAGCCGCGTGTAGAGCGTGCCGTGGATGAAATAGCCCTGGCCGAAGCCCAGGGCGTAGTCGCCGAGGGTCCCCGCCTCGATCCGGTCCTCCATGGCCTTGGGGACGGTCTCCCCCTCCTCGATGAAGGCCCAGTCGGGCTTGACCCAGTAGGGGTTGGTGATCTTCGACTTGACCGCGAATTCCCCCCGCGGCGTGTCGAAGACCCAGGTCCGCTTCTTCCCGCCCGGCTCCTCGAGCACGACGCCGCTGCCGCAGGAGACGACGGCCTCGCGGACGACCTTGGCGCCCTCCTTGAGGAAGAGCCGGTTGGCGGCCGTGTCGATGACGATGTAGGTCCCCCGCGGCAGGAGCCCGGCCATCCGCTTCTCGAGCTGCTGGACGGCGCGTTCCGCCTTGGCCGCGTTCTTTTCCTCGGCCGGCTGGGCGGCGGGCTCCGGGGGCCAGGCCGAGGCCTGCTTGAGCCCGACGAGATAGGCGGTCCCGACGACGACGAGCCCCCCCAGCCAGACGAGGGCGGCGGCGGCGATGAGAAGGCGCTTGATCATCGGGTCATTTGTCCTGGATGGCCCGGATGACGAAGTTCTCGTGCTCCATCGTCCCGATGATGGTGACCGGCGTCCCGACCGCGACCAGGGCGTAAAGCTCGTCCATCATGGCGTCGTCCAGGGAAACGCAGCCGCGGGTCAGGCTGTCCCGGCCGCCGCCGTGGATCTCGACGTCCCCGCCGATCGAGGCCCCCCGGGGGATGGCGCCCCGGGCCTGTTCCCGGGCGAACCAGCGCCGGTCCTCGTCGTTGGGGTAGTCGATCAGGAGGGCCTTGTGATAGAGGCTCGCCGGGTGCTTCCGGACGATCTTGTAGCGCCCTTCGGGCGTGGCGTTGTCGCCGGCGACCCGCTTGTTGGCCAGGCCGTTGAAGCCCAGCCCGACCTCGTAGGTCCTGTGGAGCAGGCCGTTCCGGTAGACGGACAGGCGGCGCTCGAGCTTGCTCACGATGATGGCCGTGGACTTGAGGCGTTTCGACTCGGCGATCGTCTCCTCGGCCGCCCTCTGCCAAGCCCTGACCTGGTCCGGGTCGAGGTAGCGCGAGATGTGGGAGATGACGGCCCGCTCGGCCTCCTCGGCCAGGCTCGAGGCCGCCTGGAGCCTCCGGGCCGCGGCCTCGAACTCGGATCGGGCGGCCAGCGTCTCGACCTCGCCCAGGATGAGCGCGGCCCGGGCCAGGCGCTGCCTCCCCGGTCCCCGCTCGACGAGCGACAGGGTCAGCTCGTCGAGCGTCCGGAGGCGCCGGCGCACGCTTTCAGCGGCCGCGGCCAGGCCGGAGGACTCGCGGGCGACGCGGGCCTCGACGGCCGAGCGAAGGGCGTTCCCGGAGGCGACGACGGCGGCGAACTCGGCCCGGACCCGGCCGTAGTCCCGGAGCCAGCCGAGCTTGAGGCTCTCCCGCTCCAGGGTCCGCCGGGCGGACTTCAGGCTTTCGGCATAGGCCGCGTGCTCCCGGCCGGCGAAAAGGGAAGCCCCGGCCCTCCGGAGGTCCTGTTCCTGAAGATCGGCTTCGAGGACCTCCGGAGGGACCGGCGCGGTTCGACAGCCAAAAAGCAAAACAGCCAGCGCGAAGACGGCTGTCTTACCGGTCCTCAAGGCGCGGCGACTTACCTCTTGACCTTGGCGATGGCGGCGTTGACCTGCTCGACGATCGCGGCGGCCTTGTCCTTGAGGGCGGCGGCCTTGTCCTTGGCGCCGAAGTAGTCCTCGGCGGCCAGGGCGGCGTCGATGTCGGCCGTGGCGGCCTCGAGACCGGCCAGGTCGGCCTTCATGGCCTCGATGTCGGCCTTGGTGCCCTTGCCCTTGGGGGCCTTCTCGAGGAGAGCCTTGGCCTCCTCGAGGGTGGCCTTGGCCCCGCCGACGGCGGTCTCGGCCGCGGCCTTGGCCTCGGCGATCCGCCCGGGGATGAGGGCCTTGACGGAGTCGGCGTCTGCGGCGACCTTGGTCAGCATCTCCTTGGCCGGCCCGTACTTCTTGAAGAATTTCTTGGACTGGGCGTTGACGGCGTCGAGAGCGGCCTGCAGGTCGCGGTCGAGCTTGCCCAGCTCGTCCTTCGCGTAGATCCCGCCTTTGGCGTCGACGACGGCCTGGATGGCGGCCTTGGCCTGGTCCATCAGCTGGGTGGGTTGCTTGGCGCAGCTCGTGAACGCGAACACGACGACGAGCGCCAGAGCGAGGCCTTTCACGATGTTCTTCATGATCTTACCTCCTTTAAGGCATCGTTTATGAGAAACGTGAGATAGGCTGCGACATGAGGGGATCGGTTCAATCGGTTTCTACGGTTCGACGATGGCAAAAACCTTGTTGCCATTTCTTATATCACAGAGGCCGGCCCCTGTCAATACGACCCGGCCGGTCCGACAAAGGAAAAGGGAGGGAGAGGACGTCCCGGCCATCCTCTCCCTCCCCGCGTTCCGTCTGTTCCCTGGCCCGGGCCTACTTGTCCGGGTCGATGATGACGCCCTCGCGCATCTTTTTCTGGACGTCCTCGCGGGAGGCGCGGATGATGTCCTCGGCCATCTTGAAGCGGACGTCGGCCGGGAAGCTGAATCGGGCCACGCCCTCCTCGATGGCCTTGGTCCCGACGGCCACGGCCTCGCGGGGGAAGACCTCCCACTCGTCCATGTTCGGGATGATGTACTCCTCGTGGATGCCCTTGTCCTCGGCGACCTTGGCCAGCTCGCGGGCGGCGGCGATGCACATGCCGTCGGTGATGGTCTTGGCCCGGACGTCGAGGGCGCCCCGGAAGATGCCGGGGAAGCCGAGGGAGTTGTTGACCTGGTTCGGGAAGTCGGACCGGCCCGTGGCCACGATCCGGGCCCCGGCCTCCTTGGCCTCCCAGGGCCAGATCTCGGGGATGGGGTTGGCCTCGGCGAAGACGATGGCGTCCTTGGCCATGGTCGCGACCCACTCGGGCTTGATGGTGCCGGGCCCGGGCGTCGAGACGCAGATGAGGACGTCGGCGCCCTTGATGGCGTCGGGGATGCCGCCGGCCTTGCACTTCGGGTTGGTGCGCAGGCACATGTCCCACTTTTCCTTGAAGTTCTTCTGCAGGTTGTCCTTGTCGGCCCGGTCGCGGTGCAGGATGCCCTTGGAGTCGACGGAGAGCATGTTCGCGCCGTTGGCCCCGGCCAGCATGATCTGGTGGGCGATGTTGATGCCGGAGGCCCCGGCCCCGATGACCGCGACCTTGACCTCGGCGATGTCCTTCTTGACGATCTTGAGGGCGTTGATCAGGCCGGCCACGGTGACGCAGGCGGTGCCCTGCTGGTCGTCGTGCCAGACGGGGATCTCGCAGGCCGACCGCAGCTCGTCGAGGATGCGGAAGCACTTGGGCTGACTGATGTCCTCGAGGTTGTAGCCGCCGAAGGAGGGCTGGAGGGCCTTGCCGATCTCGATGATCTTGTCGGGGTCCTTCTCGGCCAGGCAGATCGGGAAGGCGTCGACGCCGCCGAGGTATTTATAGAGGATGCCCTTGCCTTCCATGACCGGCAGGCCGCCCTCGGGGCCGATGTCGCCCAGCCCGAGGACCCGGGTGCCGTCGCTGATGACGGCCACCGAGTTCCACTTGTTGGTGTACTCGTAGGCCTTCTGCTTGTCGGCGGCGATCTCCTTGCAGACGGCCGCGACGCCGGGCGTGTACCAGATGGCGAAATCGTTGAAGTCGCGGATCCGGCACTTCAGCGCCGTGCCCATCTTGCCCTTGTAGAACTTGTGGAGCCGCGGGGCGTCCAGGGAAGGCTGCTGGGCCTTGGCCAACAGTTCTTCGACAGTCACTTTCTTCATTCAGACGACCTCCTTGAAATTGATGAAGGTCCATCTTAACGGCGGGGGCGGGGAAAGTCAATCGTTTTCAGGCGGGGACGACGTCCAGCCGCCGGCCCGAGCGCCGCAGCCGCCCGAACGGCACGGCCGGGTCGTGGCCGAAGCCGAGCGCCCAGTCGCCGGCCTCGGCCAGGTCCAAGAGGGCCTTCTTGGCCTCGTAGGTCTCGACCGGGTAGAGATCGAAGCTCGTGATGGAGTCGAGGCCGACGTGGGCCGCCGTGGGGACGGCGTCGGCGGCGTAGAAGAAGGTCCGGCCGCCGGACGAGGCCTTGACCCCCTGATGGAAGGCCGTGTGCCCGGCGACGAGGACGGCCTCGACCCCCGGCGCGACCGGGGCGTCGCCGTCGATGAGCTCGAGACGGCCCGACTCGGCCAGCGGCCGGAGGGCCGCGGGCCGGTAGCTCGGCCGGTCCCGCCCGGCCGGGTCGTGGGCCCGCTCCCACTCGCCGCGGCGGACGACATAGCGGGCCCGGGGGAAGGTCGGCGCCCAGGACCCGTCGGCCCGTTTGGCCGTGTTGCCGCCGCAGTGGTCGAAGTGGAGGTGGCTGTTGACGACGACGTCGATGTCTTCCGCCCCGAGGCCGAGCTCGGCCAGGGCCGCGAGGAGCCCCGGCCGGCGGTCGAAGGAATAGAAATCGACGATCCGGCGGCCGGCGTCGGGCCCGATGCCCGTGTCGAGGAGGACGTTGGCCCCCGGCGTCCGGACGAGGTAGCAGTTGAGGGCCAGGGTGACCCGGTTCTCGCCGTCGGGCGCGGCCTTGGCGGCCCAGAGCGTCCGGGGCACGACCCCGAACATGGCCCCGCCGTCGACCCGGAACACGCCGTCGAGGAGGCGGACGACCTCGATCCCCCCGACGGTCAGGCGCTCGGCGGGCCCGCTCATGGCCGGTCCAGGCGGCGGGCGAAATCGGCCCGCTCCGTCGAGGCCAGCCGGATCTCTCCGGTGTCCATCCGGATGGCGTCGACCGGGCAGGCCTCGACGCAGAAGCCGCAGAAGCAGCAGCGGTCGAGATCGACGACGAACCGGGCCGGGGCCTTCTGGACCTCAGGGTCCGGGTCCTCGGCCGCCTCGACCGTGATGCACTCCGCGGGACAGACGGTGACGCAGAGCATGCAGGCGACGCAACTCGGCCGCCCGTCGCCCCGCGGCCGGAGCCGGTGGAGGCTGCGGTGGCGGGGCGCGAGCGGCTTGCGGACCTCGGGATACTGGATCGTCACCGCTCCCCGCCTCTTCGTCCGGACGCCGAAGAGCCCCAGCGTGTGGAGGCCCATGTTGACGAAGAAGTGCCGGGCGGTGATCCCCGTCCCCCTCAGGATCTCCTTGACGGCCGTCCAGGCTCCGCTCATGGCCCCTCTAGCGCGCCGCCAGGACGAGCCCTGTGGCGAGGATATTGACGACCCCCAGCGGGACGAGGACCTTCCAGCCGAGGTCCATGACCTGGTCGTAGCGGAACCGCGGATAGGTCCAGCGGGTCAGGACCTGGAGCCAGCAGAAGAAAAGCACCTTCAGGTTGAAGGCCAGCACCCGCAGGGCGGAAACGGCCCAGGGCGCCAGGGCCAGCCGGCCTCCCCACGGGAAGGCGAAACCTTCCCCGCCCAGCCAGGGCACCTGCCAGCCGCCGAAGAACAGCGTCGTCGACAGGACGGCCAGGACGATGACCTCGAGGAAGTCGGCGAACATGAACAGGCCGAACTTGAGGCCGCCGTACTCGGTGTAGAAGCCGATGATCTCCGATTCGCCCTCGGGCATGTCGAAGGGGACGCGCTTGGTCCCGGCCATCCCGGCTATGTAGAAGACGGCGAATCCGAGGGGCTGGAGAAAGACGCCCCAGCGGGGCAGGAATCCGAACAGCAGCCCGCCCTGCGCCTCGACGATCCGGGCCAGGCTGAGCGAGGGGAAGACCATGACGAGCCCGACGAGCGAGAGGCCGAGGGCCGCCTCGTAGGAGATGAGCTGGGCCGCGCCGCGCAGGCTTCCGATCAGGGCGAAGCGGCTCGCCGAGGCCCAGCCGGAGACCAGGATGCCGTAGGTCCCCAGGCTGAGCATGGCCAGGGCGAAGAGGACGGCGGCGCTGAGGTCGACGACCTGGAG
>Ga0208939_1002483_pt1 | contig 12882 bp, 11 predicted proteins | sample AD_STIC12_MetaG_FD_184437 | JGI IMG/M metagenome (GOLD analysis project Ga0208939, IMG submission 184437) | Active sludge microbial communities of municipal wastewater-treating anaerobic digesters from USA - AD_STIC12_MetaG (SPAdes) (version 2) | ecosystem: Engineered > Bioreactor > Anaerobic >...
CCGGAAGCGCGCAGTCTAAACATCTCAATCCAGTATTTGGATCTTTCGGGGTCGGGAACTAGGATTGATCTTTTTTTGCTCCCAAAATAAGTCCGTTTTAACACAAAGCCGTCCGGGATGTAGCCGACGTGGTAGCCCTCTCTGGCTAAGGGGACTTGGGCCCCTATGGTTCTGGTTAATATATTTCTGACTTCGGTTTTAGCGTTATCGGCCATTATCATTTCGGCGGTATCGCTTGGCGAATATGTGCTCCAGTCAAATTTTAATCCTAAGTGTTCCATGGTGTTCTGTTGTTTTTGGATCATGCCGGTGCAGTCAAATAAATCTATGTTTATTTTGTTGAATTGATTTTTTAGATTTTCGTAAGACGCCGCCCCTCCTCTAGTGATGCGGTCGATGTTTCTAAAAATCAGACAATCAATTTCGTCTTTATGTTCTTTGGCGTAGAGAATCATGTCTTCAAATATCGGTCGAGATTCCTTTCTGCCGGAGAAGTGGTCTCGGAATACTTTTAAAACCTTTTTGTTTATTTTGTTTGCGAAATCATTGCAGATTTTCTCTTGGATTTCTAAACTTTCACCCTCTTGGGCTTGTTTGGCCGTACTAACACGGCAGTAAATTAAGCATTTATTTTTCATATAATTTTCATTTTAATTTTATCTTTTCTTTATCTTTTCTTTATCTTTAGTTTATTTACAGATTATGATAAAGACCTCTTACCATCAAGCAAATTAGGCTTATCTTGGCTTTATTTTGCTTGTGAGGGGTCTTCTAGCCGCCTTATTTGCCCTTTTACGGCCCTCTGGCGGTGTCTTGTTATTTATCTTAGTAAAACATCATATCAAAAAGCACATCGGCCAATTTTTCTTGGCGATCCTTTAATTCCTCTATTTCCTGGGAGTTCATTTTTTCTGCTTCCTCTCCCAGAGCTTTTTTGTATTCATCCAGGGAAATCATAGGTTAGCTTTTTGATTTATTTCTTTTTCTTTTTGGTAGCAGGTTAGTAAATTCTTAAAAAGCAAGTTATAGCTTAGGCCGCTTTCTTGCTTCAAAACTTCTAAGGTTTGAACAACCTTATTGTCTAATCTAAATCCTTTAGTTTTGTAGTGTATTGTTTTCATGTTTTACTATTGTGTTACCTTAGAGCTCTGGACCCCTCCTCCTGCCGAAATCCTAGTCCTGTATTTTTTCTATTTCTGTACGGTTTTGATAGGTTTTATTGCCTTCTCCCGGAATGCTGTCCGGGTCATTAAAAGCCTTATTTCGTATAGGTTTTCGGAGTCTTCGCCCTGGTCTGATGAGTAATTTTTTAGACGACGCGCCTAATTACTCATCAAAGCACGATGAATGCCTGAATTTATGAATTGAAAATGATTGATTTTAGGGTTCTTAAAGCGTCGAGCAACTGTCGAGTTGGGAGAATTAATTCTCCGGCATAGTGTTTTTGAACCAAGGACTCACAAACGTCTTTATTTTCAAAAACGAAAAGAGTTTGTCCGGATTTAGACATCTCTGTAGAGACTAATTTTTGCCCGTCTGCATAAAGAGCAGAGGCGACAACTAAATCTTTAGTTCTAAAGAGCTCGATGGTTTTAATTTTTTTGTTCATATTTATGTTCGTTATAATATTCTTCATCAGCCCAACTATTTTTTTGTTTTATGGTTTCTTCGATGAAACTGGACATAATGTCGTCTTTTAACCAGCCAACGCTATCGAAGTCGTACCAACAACGCTTTAAACGATATAACTCGAGGTCTGTTAATTCGCGCCCAATAGTTGATTCGGCGCAAGATTGAATTGATTCTTCATCGAAATCAATTTCGAAGATAATGTTTTCATACTTTTCCATAGATTTTTAATTTTAATTTATTAATCGCAAACTTTTTAAGTGTTCGCATTTTTATTTTAGAAAATAGCAGACAGGGTCCAGAAGGGGGATTTATAATTTCTTGGATATAAAAAATAGGCCTTTTTAGCCTATTTCTTATTATTTATTAACACCCGTTAAGAACCCGCTTGTTTAATTTAGTATTTCCATCGGTATTTTTTCTGCTTTTTCTGGTCCTCTTCAAATTTAACCTCTATAATTCCCTCGTATTTATTTTTTGTTTCCTTGATAACTCTTTGGTTTATTTTTTCGATTGCTTTTCTTATGTCTTCTGCATTTTTGATTATAACAATTCCTTTTCTGATATCATCGTAACTTAGCCATTTTCTTTCACTGCCTCGATCATAAAAGAAATTAACAAGCTTACCTCTTAAGCCTCTAAATTCAATTGGATCTTGATCCTGTATTTTTAAAATTCCATCTTTTTGGAACCACTCAACAATGCGGTTAGATTTTGCTTCTTTGTGTTTGTTTGGTTCCGCTTTTAACTTGTTTGCTCTATCGATATTTTTTATAACCTTTTCACTTTCACGTTTTAAAATTTCGTGATTTTCTTTTATTAATCCCTTGACATTTTCATTGGTTGTCTCTTCAATTTCTTTTAAAAATATATCAATTTCAGTGCTTTTATTGGTAACCTCAAGAAATTGTTTGTTAATTTTATTTAAGAATGAATAAAGATTTTGTTTGTATTCATTCCAGGTATAATCAATTTCAGTTAATTCGCCAGAGAGACTTTGAGATAGGCATGGCGCCTCATTTTTTAATTCTTTGAACTCCGGCATTTTTAAAATCCTCTCAATTTCTCCTACAAATTCACAGTAGTTTTCGTTTAATGATTTGGTCCATCCTATTTTAATCAAAGAAGGGCCTTTTATTGACTCTAGAATTTCTAGAGCTTTTTCGTAGTAAAGCTTGAGAAAAAACAAGTTATATTTTAACTCATCAGCTTTGTTTGGTGTTTTCATATTCATTTTAATAAGTGTTTATTTTAATTTTATATTCACTTGAATTTTTGTTTATAATTTTATATACTTATATTAACTAATGTTAAGTCAAAAATCAAATTATGCAAACCGATAAATTGCCGGAAATATTAACGTTGTCTCAGGCTTGCGAGATTCTTAACTGTCACCCAAACACTCTTAGAAACTGGGAGAATAAGGGTCTGATTAAGTGTATTCGTTTTGGAAGCCGAGGGGATAGAAGGTTTAAGAAGGAGGATATATTAAAATTACTTCAAAAATAATATGGCTAAAGATAATAAAACAGAATCATTCGAAAAAACGCTTTTTAAGGCGGCAGATAAATTGCGTAAAAATATGAGTGCAGCCAACTATAAAGATGTTGTGCTTGGACTTATCTTTTTAAAATATATTTCGGATTCTTTTGAAGAGGTTTACAGAAAAATAATAAACAAAGAAAAAGGGTTTGAGGGCGCTAATCCGGAAGATGTTGATGAGTATAGGGCAGAAAATGTATTTTTTGTTCCACAGACTGCCCGCTGGTCATATTTACTTTCGAGGGCAAAACTTCCATCAATTGGCAAAGATATTGATGATGCTATGGAGGCGATTGAAAAAGAAAATGCATCATTGAAAGGTATTTTGCCTAAAATTTATGCTTTGCCAAATTTGCACAAGCCATCCTTGGGAGAATTACTTGATCTTGTTGGGAGAATTGCGCTTGGAGACGAAGCATCAAAAAGTAAGGATATTTTAGGGCGAGTTTACGAATATTTTCTCGGAGAATTTGCGAGCTTGGAAGGGAAAAAAGGCGGGCAATTTTATACTCCAAAATCAATTGTTCGTTTGATGGTAGAAATGATAGAGCCATATCACGGAAGAATTTTTGATCCAGCTTGCGGGAGTGGCGGAATGTTTATTATGAGTGAAAAGTTCGTTAAAGAGCATCAAGGCAGAGTTGATGATGTGGCGGTTTATGGACAAGAGAGTAATGCGGAAACATGGAAACTTTGCAGGATGAATTTGGCAATTCGCGGAATTGACGGAAGCCAAGTGAAATGGAATACCGAGGGTTCGTTTTTGAATGACTTGCACAAAGATTTGAAAGCAGATTTTGTTCTTGCTAATCCGCCATTTAATGACAGCGACTGGTCGGGGCAACTTTTGCAAAATGATCCACGCTGGCAATACGGGACTCCACCGGCAAGCAATGCAAATTATGCTTGGCTTCAGCATATGATTTACCACCTCTCGCCAAAGGGCGTGATGGCGTGCGTATTAGCCAATACTTCACTCACATCTCAAAGCAATAACGAAGGCGAGATTAGAAAATCGCTTATTGAAAATGACTTAGTTGATTGCATCGTCGCGCTTCCGAAGCAGCTTTTCTACAACACAGGCATTTCTGCTTGTATATGGTTTATTTCTAGAAAGCGAGCAGGAAATGGAGATCGAAAAAGAACAGGGGAAATTCTCTTAATTGACGCATCTCGTCTTGGGCATATGACAGATAGAACGCATAGAGATTTTTCCGAGGATGATATCTCTAAAATTACTAACACATATCATGAGTGGAGAAAAAAGGACGGAAAATATGTTGATGAAAAAGGATTTTGTAAAACAATTACTAACGAGCTTTTAAGTAAGCATGATTTTATTTTGACCCCAGACAGGTATATCGCGGCGATTGATAAAGACAGCGATGGCATTTCGTTTGAAGACAATCTTCGAACAATGAACCAATTTTTAATTGAGCAAACTAAAATTGGAAATGAATTAAATAATGAAATAATCAAAAACTTAGAAAGTTTTTACCCGGATTATAGTTGGGATAAAATAGATTTTAATAATTCAGAAATTTTAGAAAAACTTGCACGGGATTTATTTTATCAGTGGTTTATAGATTTTAATTTTCCAGATAATAAATATAAGCCATATAAAAAAAGTGGTGGAAAAATGGTAGATGCTGATTTGGGTCAAATTCCTGTTGGTTGGCGAATGGGTCAACTTTCTGAAATAGCCAAGGTTGATTGGGGCAACACCTCTATTACTAAAAGAAGTTATGTAGAAAATGGAAAATATTTAGGTGTAAGTGCAGCTGGATGCGACGGGCGCATGGAGCATAAGGAATACGATTTTGGTACCGCTGTTATTTCGGCTATTGGTGAATATTGCGGTCGTACATACCTACCATTAGAAGATTTTACAGCAATAAAAAATACGCTTGTTGTAAAACAATTGAATGAGCCATTTTCTTATTATGTATATCTCGGTTTAAGTTTCTGGAAAATTGAAAGACGAGGTGCGGCACAACCTTTTATTTCCAAGGGAGATACTGAAAAAATGCAAATTATAATTCCTCCGCAAGAAATATTTGATGCATTTAATAAGGTTATAAATCCCTTTTTCCAAAAGATTAAAAACAACAATTTGCAAATTCAATTATTTAGTAAGTTTCGTCAGTGTTACTTATCAAAATCTCAAAAATAATGTGAGAATTGGTTTAATATTCGAATATGAGAAAAACGCAATCATTCATAGACGCAAATGGAAAATGGCAAGCGCTCGGCGACTATGTTTTGCGTATTGAAACATACAGAGCCAGCTCACCCGGGCTTGTCATTGAAAACTGCAAATCTCTTGTTGAGTCAATTTTCAAAACAATTCTTGTAGAGGTGGATTCAAAAACAGAGGCAGATTTAAAAGATTGCGATATTGGGAACTTATACAAGCAAGTGAAAAAAGTTTTGTTTTTTGAAGAAAAAGGTTATCTCAATATCATCGGCAGTTTTTCTAGTGCAATTAGCGAGTTTAGGAATAAGCTAGGCGAAACTTCACACGGCAAAGATATCTATACATTAGAGAATAATCGAACCGCATTATTTGATGATGAAATTCTTTTTCTGCTTTCTACAACTGATAATATTTCCTATTTTTTATTAAGCTATTACAAAAATTTATATCCAGCATACGCAGAAAAAAGAAAAGAGTTGGAATACGAAGACAACCAAGAATTCAACGAATGGTTTGATGAAACGGAAGATGCGGTAAGCTTGGGCGGGGTTTCTCTTTCGCCAAGCCGTGTATTATTTGATGGTGATATAGAAGCATACAAGACAAGCTTAAGCGAATATCTAGGTAAGAACGAATTGATTGAAGGATTGAGAATTAGCCCGAATTTTGCCTCAACTCACTCACTTTTACGCGAATTAGCACAAGATCAGGATTTTTCAAAAGAACAGATTAGAAAATTATTTGATGCTTTCTTTTTCAATAACCAAATAAACTGGATTGCAACCGATCCTGATGTGGCAAGTTTTTATCAAACGCTTGTTCGAGACAACGAAGCGCTTTTGACTGAAGCAGAATTAGCGCAATTTAAAAGTCATTATAATAATGGTATATGAGCAAAATATTTGAATCAACAATTGAAGAATTTGTAATAGAACTCTTGCAGAATCAGGGCTGGCAATATTTGTCGCCCGAAGAACAAGAATTGGAACGCCCAAATTTGAGCGAAGTGGTTTTGAAAAATCGTTTGAAGCGAGCGATTGAGACGATCAATCCTAATCTTTCAGAAGAAGCGCGCGAACAAGCTCTGCGCCAAGTTTTGAATTTACCAAGCCAAAATTTAATAGATAACAATGAGGCATTTCACCGACTACTCACCGAGGGTATAGAAATTGAAGTGATGGGCGAAGAAGGAATCAAGGGCGATAAGGTTTGGCTCATTGATTTTTCTCATCCGGAAAACAACGAATTTTTGGCGTGCAATCAATTCACAGTAATTGAAAATAACATCAACAAACGCCCCGATGTGGTTTTATTTGTGAACGGCTTGCCTTTAGTTGTTATTGAACTAAAGAATCCGACGGACGAAAGCGCCACAGTTGCCAAGGCATTTACACAACTACAAAACTACAAAAACGCTATTCCATCACTTTTTTATTACAACGCCGTGCTCGTAGCATCAGACGGACTGGATGCGCGTGCTGGTACAATCTCGTCTGATATTTCACGCTTTCTCGCGTGGAAATCAAGTGATGGTTTTAAAGAAGATACTGCAACAACTCCGCAGATTGAAACGCTCACCAAGGGAATGCTTGGGAAAAATATTTTGCTTGACCTGATTAGACATTTTATTGTTTTTGAAAAAAGCAAAAAAGAGGACGCGAAAACAGGTTTGTCTTCCGTTGTTAATATAAAAAAGATTGCCGCCTACCATCAATATTTTGCTGTGAATAAAGCAATCGAGGAAACTTTACGCGCAACAAGCGAGCAAGGAAACGGCAAGGCAGGTGTGATATGGCATACGCAAGGAAGCGGAAAATCGCTTTCAATGGTTTTTTATACTGGAAAATCAGTTTTGGAATTAAATAATCCGACAATTGTTGTTATTACAGATAGGAACGATTTAGATGATCAACTTTTTGATACTTTTGCTTCTTGCAAACAATTACTTCGTCAAGAGCCGGTACAAGCTCATAATCGTGATAATTTAAAAGAACTTTTACGCGTTGCTGGTGGCGGCATAATTTTTACTACTATTCAAAAATTCTTTCCGGAAGACGGGTCAGTAAATTTTGATTTATTATCTGAAAGAAAAAATATCATTGTTATTGCAGACGAGGCCCATCGCAGCCAATACGGATTTGCCGCAAAAACTTCCGAGAAAAATGGTGAAATTATAACTAAATACGGCTTTGCTAAATATTTACGCGATGCTTTGCCCCATGCTTCGTTTATTGGATTTACTGGCACACCAATTGAATTAGAAGATAAATCTACTCCTGCTGTTTTTGGAGAATATATAGATAAATATGATATTTCACAAGCCGTTGATGACGGGGCAACCGTCAAAATTTATTATGAATCACGACTTGCAAAAGTTCATTTAAGGCCGGAGGAAACAATCAAGCTAGATGAAGAAGTTGAGGCAATAACCGAAGGTGAAGAAAGCACGGCCAAAGAAAAAGCTAAAGCAAAATGGGCGCAATTGGAAGCGATTGTTGGACATAGAGATAGGTTGAAAGTTGTTGCGACAGACCTTGTTGATCATTTTGAAAAACGCCGCGAGGCATTTGAAGGTAAAGGAATGGTTGTCTGTATGAGCCGAAGAATAGCAGTCGAACTTTATGAAGAAATTATCAAAATTCGTCCTGATTGGCATAATAAAGACTTGGGCAAGGGTGCAATTAAGGTTGTAATGACTTCTTCGTCTTCTGATCCTGAAAATTGGCAAATACATAGCACTACTAAACAAGACAGGAAGGCTATTGGCGACCGTTTCAAGGATGAAAGCGATGAATTAAAATTGGTAATCGTTCGCGATATGTGGCTCACCGGTTTTGATGTGCCGTGTTTACATACAATGTATGTAGATAAACCGATGCGTGGACACAACTTGATGCAAGCTATCGCGCGCGTGAATCGCGTATTTAAGGATAAGCCGGGCGGTTTGATAGTTGACTATATTGGTATTGCTTCTGATTTGAAGACAGCACTTGCAACATATACACAAAGTGGTGGAAAAGGAACACCCACGCTTGATCAAAACGAAGCTGTGGCGGCGATGCTCGAAAAATTTGAAATTGTTGAGCAGATGTTCAATGGTTTTGAGTATAAAAAGTATTTTGGGGCAGATACTAGAACAAAGCTCACAATCATACTTGAAGCACAAGAACATATACTTGGATTAGAAGATGGAAAAAATAGATATACAAAACAAGTTGCGCTCTTATCACAAGCTTTTGCTTTGTCCGTGCCAAATCTAAAGGCAATGGACATTAAAGATGAAGTTGGATTTTTTCAAGCGGTTAAGGCTCGATTAACAAAATTTGAACCGACTGGAACGGGAAAATCCGATGCGGAAATAGAAACAGCAATCAGGCAGATTGTTGATAAAGCCGTAGTTTCAGAGGGCATTGTCGATGTTTTTGATGCAGTAGGAATTAAAAAGCCGGACATTTCAATTTTATCTGATGAATTTTTAGCAGAGATTCAAGGAATGGAAAGAAAAAATCTTGCCTTAGAGTTATTGAAAAAACTACTAAATGATGAGATAAAAATGCGGATACGAAAGAATTTTATCCAGAGCCGAAAAATGTCCGAGATGTTAGAAAGTGCAATCAAGAAATACCAAAACAATCTTTTGACTGCGGCTCAAGTTATTGAAGAATTGGTAAAGCTCGCAAAAGATATTCGCGAGTCGGATAAACGAGGAGAAGCGTTGAATCTTGGAGATGATGAGTTAGCTTTTTATGACGCACTTGCTAACAACGACAGCGCGAAAGAAGTTTTGGGTGATAAACAATTGGCCGCAATCGCAATTGAGGTTTTTAGAAGCGTCAAAGGGAATGCAACAATCGACTGGACACTGAAAGAAAGTGTTCGCGCACGATTGCGTCGTGATGTAAAAAGAATTTTGAACAGATACGGCTATCCGCCGGATCAACAATTAATTGCGACAGAGAATATTTTGAAACAGGCTGAATTAATAGCAGATGAATTAAATTAATATGAAAGAGTTAAATAAATAATATGATTAATAACGCAAATAAATATTCTATTGCTGAAATATTTAATGTCGATAGTAGAATAAAATATGTAATTCCTAAATTTCAGAGGGAATACACATGGAATAAAGATAATTGGGAAGAGCTTATTAATGACATTACCGAAAGCGATGGTAGTCATTTTATTGGCTCAATAATATGCATTAAAAATCCCGAGTCAGATACTTATAGTCCGGAGCTGGAACTTATTGACGGTCAACAAAGATTGACAACGATTTCTCTTTTGTTTTGCTCAATGTATAAATTGTTGAAAGAAAAAATGCCAACCGATAATGAAGATTATAGTTATCATTTAACTAGTTTAAAAGGGAAAATAATTAATAGAAATGGTGGCGATATAAAATTAGAATTATCTCGACAGAATAACAACTTTAATGATTATAAATCAGTTTTAGATGAAATTGGGGTTAAAGATTTTTCCGATAAACCAAACAATAAGGGTAATAGAAGAATCTTTAAATGTTTTAGGTATTTCTTATCTAAATTAGAGGACAGAGATTATAAGGAAATACTGGAATTGCTTGATAAAATAAGCAACACTTTATTAGTGAAGATTGAGGTTGATTCCCATTCCGATGCTTTTATGTTATTTGAAAGCTTAAATAATCGCGGGATTCCTTTGTCTGCTATCGATTTAATTAAGAATAAAATTTTAGCAAAACTCGAGGGAGATAAATTAATGACAGCGGATGCAGCTTTTGATAAATGGAATTTAATAATAAATAATTTGCCTGATTATTCCATTCAAGAAAGATTTTTGAGACAGTATTATAATGCTTTTAAATATAATACAGATTTGGTTAAAGTGGGCGGTATCACCAGGGCGACAAAATCAAATATAATTAAAATTTACGAGAATCTTATTGATTTACGTCCAGAATATGTTTTTCGGGAATTAATTGAAAAATCAAATACTTATAGATTTTTAATTTCTCCTGAGAACAATGACGAAAAATTTTTTCCAGAATTACGAAAGGAACTTAAAGATTTAATAAATGTTAAGGCGGCCCCAGCTTATATTTTGTTGCTATATTTATTTTCCAATGAAAAATACGATGCAATTTTTTATAAAGAAGTAATTGTCTTTTTGGTAAAATATTTTATTCGTAGGAATATTACAGATTTTCCAAATACACGAAATCTTGATCAAATTTTTATTGATTTAATTGAAAAAATTGAAGAAGACGGAGGGGTTGCCTCTGCCGAATTTATTATTGAATGGTTGAGCAACAAAGAAAGAATGTCTAGCGGGGAATTATTTGAAGAAAAACTAAGAGGTGATTTGTATGAATTAAATGTCGATGCTACTAGATTTATCTTAAGTAAGATTGAGGAAAGTAAAAGCACGAAAGAGCACTTTAAAGATTTTTGGGCCAGAGATAATAGCGATAAACTTATTTGGACTATTGAGCATATCTTTCCAGAAGGAAAAAATATTCCTACTAATTGGATTGAGATGATTGCTGATGGAGATAAGGAAAAGGCAGAAAAGATTCAAGTTGAGCTGGTTCATAAAATAGGCAATCTTACTTTAACTGGCTTTAATCAAAATCTATCTAATTTCGATTTCATGGTTAAGCGAGATAGAAAAAATAAAGATGATAATTTTATTGGTTACAAAAATGGTCTTTATTTAAATGAAGATTTAAAAGATAAAGAAACGTGGCTTGAAAAAGACATAGAAGAGAGAACTAATAAGCTTGTAAGCATTGCTTTGGATATTTTTAAGATAGATTAAATAATTACGATGAACAAAGGAATGACAGTTAAAGAATTTATTGAAGGAGTTTTTTTGGGAGAGTTGGAGCAAATGACCATTGGATCAGATGGATTAGCCTCGCATCCTTATTTAGGTTTTTCGATGATCGCTTCTTTTATTGAGATTCTTGGCGCTTGTTTAGATGACGAAGATTGGTCAAAGCAGGGTTTGTCCGAATCAAGATTTAGAGCTGCTATTACAGAGCTATTTCCGGGTAAATATCATCAGCACAACCAAAAAGGAGGTCAGTTTGATTTATATATTGGCTTAAGATGTTCGCTTGTTCACGCATTGCAACCTGGAGTGTTAATAGGCTTGTCTGAGAGAAAACACGAAATAAAAGCAAATGTATCTAATAAGCATCTAACTATTCAGAATAACGAGTTGTTGCTTGTTTATGAAGATTTTTTAAATGATTTTAAAGAAGCTTGTAAAAAGGTTTTAATTAAAATTGAAAATAAGGAGCTTACAAGTCAGAAGGTTTATGGTCATAAATTGTCTGTGCCATTAAACTAATTCCACTCCTACAAACCATTAACAGGCTTTCATTTCATTAAAATTAACTAACTCTCGGATCTCTCTCCATTTTATCACCGCGTTTTCAATAGTGTTCCACTGGAGAGATGTAGCCCGTGCACTTGCAAAAATATAGCAATTATGCTATATTTTTTTGTTGTTCTTTATCAATATCATTCAACTAAAATACAAGAAAATGATTGACTTAAATGCAAAAAGACAGGACGTTATCGCTGTCGCAACCGAACTGTTTGAAAAATTTGTAAGCATGTCGAAAGATGTACGCTCGGATGACAAAAAGAGAACCGGTATTCAGGTTCTTGTTTGGGAACCAGGAACAAGAAATTTGGTTATGATTTCCGCCAAGGATCCATCTGAGGCTGCTAAGTTTTTTTCAATTGAAAAGGCTGTTAGAGCAGAATGCAATTTTGATCATTCTTCACAAAATTCTGCCAATCCAGGTAAAATGCAATTTGCTGGAAGCATAGCTTTACAAATGAACGAAGTTCCCGGATTTGGAAATTTAAATGGCGATTCTATCCTTATTGCCTCAACCTCTGGCTTGAAAGAGGAAGAGGATGTAGCTGTTAGTATAGCCATTTTGTCTGAAATTACCGGACTTACTTTTAAAGAGGTTTGTAATATTGTTGACCTAAATGATGGAGCGTTGCCCGACTGGTGCTATAATGAAACCAAGGGTTATTTCCAATTTTTGTTTGATTAAGAAGAAAGTGAAAAATCACACCCCAGAACTAAATAGTTTTGGGGTTTTTTATTTATATATCCTCGACAGGATGGTTGTAAAATTATTTTTAATAAAACAAATTCTCAATTTTTTTATAATTGACAAATCACATATTTTATGATAGAATACTTGAGTGATTTTAAATTTGTGAATGAACTTTAAAATAATAAAAACCTTAAAACTACAAGCATGAATGAAGTTGTAAAACTTGAAAATTGTGGCTTAAAAACCAATGAAAATGAATTTGATGATCGTTTGGAAAAAATTGAAATCGGAAACAATTTGGGGGCGAGAGAATCTACTTATAGATTTATGCATCAACAATTAAGAATTGTAATGTGTTTAGTTCCTTTTTTTGCAGCTTTTTTTATAACCATAATTCCTTTGTTTGGCCCAGCCATTATGGGAATAGCTGTTTATCGATTAAACGAAA
>Ga0208939_1002487_pt1 | contig 12869 bp, 8 predicted proteins | sample AD_STIC12_MetaG_FD_184437 | JGI IMG/M metagenome (GOLD analysis project Ga0208939, IMG submission 184437) | Active sludge microbial communities of municipal wastewater-treating anaerobic digesters from USA - AD_STIC12_MetaG (SPAdes) (version 2) | ecosystem: Engineered > Bioreactor > Anaerobic >...
TCCGGGTTACTGCACCGCACGCGTATGGCCGGCGGTGAACTCGCCCTTGAAGTTGCTGGCGAACTCATGGTCGACGCGGAAGACGTTCTGGAAGAATTCGGTCTCGAGGTTGTCGCGGCGCTGTTCAACGCGGATATCGACGTCGTTGAACGTACCGGCGACGAGCGTGTTTGAGGCGTCAACCGTGCCGGCCAGAAGGTCGGTCGCGCGCAGGCCCTGCGCTGCTGTTTCACGGGCGAAGCTGATCGCCTCGAGGAATTCCTCGCCACGCGTTTCCTTCAGGTTGGCGTACAGCAGGTCATAGCCGAACGTGGTCGACTCGAACGGCTGGTACTGCACCGAGAAGGTGGAGCCCATGCGTTCGCGGTCATACGAGATGCGGCCATAACGCGGAATACGCGGGTGAGCGGCGTTCCACGCAGCGGTGGAAGCCGCAGCTCCCGTCAACACGCCACCAGGCGTCGTGATCGGACCCTGGACCGTCTGATAGCAGCGGTTCGCGCCCGTAGCCGTGCCGGTTGTCGGCGGAGCGGCGGCGCATCCATCGGCGCTCGGGATGCGGAAACGGCCCGAGCTAGAGCCTTCCTCGATCGTGTTGCGCGTGGAGTAGGCCAGCGAGAAGAGGACGCCGAGCTGACCATCGAGGAACTGATCGGAGACCAGGAAGGTGTAGCGGGGATCGGTGTTCTGGGCGAGGTCGTTGTAGGAGGCCTGTATGCCGCCAGCCATCGTGAAGCCGTCATAGTCGAACGGGCGCGCGGTCGTCAGATCAACCGTGGCGCCGAGTGAGCCTTCCTCGGTTTCGGCCGACTGCGATTTCGACACCTTGATCGAGTTGAACAGTTCCGAGGCGAAGACGTTGAAGTCGAACGCGCGGTTGCGGTTCTGGCGGCCGTCGCGGCCGCCGGTGGTGGCCAGGGCTTCCATGCCGTTCAGGCGGACCCGGACGAAGTCGGACGACAGGCCGCGGACGTTGATGGTGCGGCCCTCGCCGCCATCGCGGTCGATCTGCACGCCGGGAACGCGCTGGAGCGATTCAGCAAGGTTGAGATCAGGGAAGTCGGCGATGTCTTCGGCGGTGATGACATCGACGATGCCAGCGTCCACGCGCTTGGCTTCGATGGCGGCCGCAAGGCTTTCGCGGAAGCCTGTGACGACGACGACATCGTCGGCTGCGGGCGGCTGTTCCTGCGCCACGGCCGGAGCCGCCATGCAGAGAGCCGACGACAAGGTCAGCAGAGAGACGCCAGCACCGAGCCGGGTCCACGATGTCCAGTTGCTCGAATGAGCCATTGTTCCGCTCCCTAATGTGCCGCGCCCATCGATGCAGGCCTGGCTTATGTGTGTGGGATGAGGTTCCCCACCCTCGATGCCATATCGATAGCTACCGGTTACCATGGGCGCAAGGAAAAATGACACCGGTTTCCTACGGACACGCATTTTTTTGGCGCTGCGCCTGAATTAATACGCCTGCCGTTGGGTAAATGTACCGCGTTATGCTGCAACTGCGAAAAGAATGACCGCGCCCGAGCCTCGCCAACCCGCTTGCGCTTCGTCTGACACCGGTTACCATATCGACAGAGATCGAGCGGTGTGGCGCCTTCGCGGGCGCACGACACGGCCAAAAGGGAAGGCAAACCAAAGCCATGGCGTCAACGCCAGGTCCACTGCCCACAATCACGCGCCGCGCAGCAGCGACGGGCGGCCTGGCGGCGTTCGGGCTTGCCGCCTGCGGCAGGTCTGGGCCGCGACTCCTGCTTTCAAGCGACACGCATCCCGTTGGCTACCCAACGGTCGAGGCAGTGGAGGAGATGGGCAGGCTTCTCCTCGAACGGACAGGCGGACGGCTCGGCGTGAAGGTCTACGCAGGCGGCCAGCTCGGCTCCGAACGCGATACGCTGGAGATCACGAGCTTTGGCGGGCTCGACCTCAATCGCGTCTTCATGTCTCCGCTCAATTCGATTGAGCCGGATACGACAATTCCCTCGCTGCCCTTCCTCTTCCAGTCAAAGGACCACATGCGCCGCGCGCTCGATGGCGCACCGGGTCGCGCAATTCTCGACCGTCTCGAGCCGCATGGTCTCATCGGTCTCTGTTATTATGACTCAGGCGAGCGCAGCTTCTACAACACCAAGCGGCCGATCTACACGCCCGACGACATGAAGGGCCTCAAGATCCGCTCGCCGAACTCTGATCTTTCAGTCGAGACGATCAACGCGACAGGCGCCAACGCAACGCCCATGGACCTGGGCGAGGTCTATCAGTCGCTGGTCCAGGGCGTGATCGACGGGGCCGAGAACAACTGGCCGTCATTCGAATCCGGCCGGCATTTCGAGGCTGCTCCCTATTTCAGTCTCACGCGGCACACCATGACGCCCGAAGTCTTGCTGATGGCGAAGGCGCGGTGGGACAAGCTGTCCAGTGCAGACCGCGAGATCGTCATGGCCTGCGCGGCCGAGAGCGTGCCGTTCATGCGGCGATTGTGGGACGAGCGCGTAGAGGGCGCGCGCGGCCGCCTGCTGGCGGTTGGCGTGAAAGAGAATGAAGTCACGGACCGCGAGTCGTTTCGTGGTCTGATGAAGCCCATCTACGACCGCTTCGTAACGACGCCATTCCAGAAGCGCATCGTCGCCGAAATCGAAGGGATGGCGTCATGACACCGCATCCGTTCCGGCGCCTCTCGGCTGCGGCTTCGCGCCTCCTGATCGGACTTGCGGCCACCGGCCTCGTGATCATGACGGCTGTGGTCGCCTGGCAGGTGATCGGTCGCTACATCCTTTCTTCGAGCCCGTCCTGGACGGAGCAGGCGGCTCAGGTGCTGATGATCTGGTTTGCGTTCCTCGCGGCGGCTGCGGGGGTGCGTGAAGGCTTTCACATCCGCATCGTCGCGCTGGAGGAAGCTGTGGGGCCACGCACGCGCCGCGTCCTGCAGGCGACGGGCTCTCTGGTTGTCGGTGCGTGCGGGTTGGCGATGCTGGTGCTCGGCGGTGAGCTGGTTCTGCGCACTTGGAGCCACACGGTGCCCTCGCTGGGCATACCGCGTGGCCTTGCCTATCTGGGCCTGCCGATTTCCGGCGCGCTGATTTTTGTATTTGCACTCGAGAAGCTGGTCGCGCCTGAATCGGGCGAAGCGCCCAAGTCCAGCGAAGCCGGGGATGCCGCCTGATGGAACTCGCAATCCTGATGGGTGTGCTTCTTGTCCTGCTGGCGATCGGCGTGCCGGTGGCATTTGCTCTGATGGGCGCGTCGATCACCTGCTTCATCGCGCTGGATATCCCGCTGGTCGTCGTCTTCCAGCGCATGGCGGCGGGCGTCAGCACGTTCTCGCTGATGGCGATTCCGTTCTTCGTGTTCGCCGGTGATCTTATGTATCGCGCCGGCATCGCGGACCGGCTGGTGCAGATCGCCGAAGCAGCATTCGGTCGTTCGCGCGGCGGCCTTGGCGTCGTGACCGTCGGCGCATCGACGCTGTTCGGCGCGGTGTCCGGCTCGGCTATCGCCAGCGCATCGGCCATCGGCTCGACAATTATGCCGGCAATGAAGGCGAGGGGCTATGGAGACGACTATGCGGTCAACGTGACCGCGACGGCCGCTATCGTCGGCCTGCTGATCCCGCCATCGCACAACATGATCATCTATTCTGCAGCGAGCGGCATCGGCGTCTCGATCGGCGACCTGTTCCTCGCGGGCGTCTTCCCCGGCATCCTCACGGCCTTCCTGCTGGCGCTGGTCAGCTGGCTGGTGGCCGTGAAGCGCGGCTATCCGCGCGGCGTGTTCCCCGGATGGGCTCCGTTCCTGCGCGCGATTCTGCTGGCGATCCCGGGGCTGTTCGCCGCGGTGATCATCATGGGCGGCATCCTGTCGGGCATGTTCACGGCAACAGAGTCGTCGGCAATCGCGGTGGTCTACACTATCGTCATCGGGACATTCGCTTATCGCTCACTGGGCTGGACGCGTTTCCGCCAAGCCGCCACACAGTCGGTGCGAATCACCGCGATGGTGCTGCTGATCATCGGAGCGGCGACCGCGTTCGGACACGCGCTGGCGATCCTTGAGGCGCCCAGCCAGCTTGCGGGCCTGATCACGTCGATCACCGACAACCCGATCCTCGTGCTGCTGATCATCAACGTGATCCTGCTGCTGCTCGGCACATTCATGGACATGTCGCCTCTGATCATCATCACCACGCCGATCCTGCTGCCCGTTGCCGTAGATGTGGGAGTCGATCCCGTGCACTTCGGCATCATCATGATGCTCAATCTCGGCATCGGGCTGGTGACGCCGCCGGTCGGCTCGGTCCTCTTCGTGGCGTCGGCCATCGGCAAGACGCGGATGGAGACGGCGCTCAAGACGATCTGGCCGTTCTATGGCTCGCTGGTGCTCGCGCTGATGCTGGTGACGTTCTGGCCGGCCTTGTCGCTGACCCTGCCGGGCCTCTTCAAGTAGGGAGTAACGCCATGCGGATGCGCGCTGCCGTTGGCCTTCTGGCTGCGGTGATGGCAGGACTCGTTGCCAGCGCGTGTGCTGTTCATGAAGTTTCGCGAAATTTTCCGGCTCAGTCACACGCCGCCTCAGCCGCGCCCCGCATGGTGGTCGTGGACCAGCGCGATGTTTCCGTTGACCAGCCGCCGCCCCATGGCGCCATCGGCATGAGCACGGCCTATCGCATCGGCGATATGGCGCCGGACCGCACGATGGAGTTCAGGCGCCGCGTCCTGCATCCGGGGTCGGCGATAGGCGAGCATCCCATCGACCACGACGAAGTCTACTACGTGCTCGCGGGAGAGGGTGAAGTCGTCTCCGACGGCGAGAGGCGAACGCTGACGGCGGGCATGGCAGCCTATCTCTATGACGGCGCCGTCGTTGGCATCCGGCAGGTGGGGGAAGCGCCGCTCGACCTTATCATTTCGTATCCGCTGAAGCCTGTTGCGACCGGCTTCCTGGTCGATCCCGGCCGCGCGCCTGACCTGGAGATCGAACTCTGGCCGGGCGGAGCGCCGGGCGGAGAAGGCGTGACGTTTACGGAGCATGTGGTTGATCGTGACAATCCCTTCGGCCTTGTCGATCGCGCGGCGCACGATGTGACGCGGCCGACGCTGTCGGTGTTCCGGCCCCAACGTCCGGATGGGTCGGCGATCCTGATCATCCCGGGCGGCGGCTATCGCTGGGTGGTGATCGACAAGGAAGGCTTCGAGGGCGCCCGCTGGTTCTCGCGCCAGGGCGCCACGGTATACGTGCTGAAGCATCGCCTGCCGCATCAGGGATGGGCGGCGGGATCCGACACGCCGTTGCAGGACGCACAGCGCGCAATCCGCCTCATCCGCTCGCGTGCAGCCGCCGACGGCATCGATCCAGCGCGCGTGATGGTGATGGGATTCTCCGCCGGTGGGCATGTGACGGGTTCTCTCGCCACGCGCTTCGATGCACTGGTTTACGAGCCGAGCGACGAGGCGGACAAGCTCTCCGCGCGCCCCGATGCGGTTACCCTGATGTATCCGGTCGTGTCGATGAAGGCGGGAGTTGCGCATGCAGGGTCACGAACGAACCTCATCGGCGATGCGCCAGCACAGGTGATGGTCGACCGCTACTCGCTTGAGGTTGCGCCGCCGTCGACGACGCCACCAACCCTGCTGATTCATGCGGCCGATGACGAAAGTGTTCCGGTGGAAAACGCGCTGATGATGTTCGAGGCGCTGCGCGAGGCAGGCGTGACAACCTCGCTGCACGTCTTCGACAGCGGCGGCCATGGCTTCGGCCTGCGCGGCATCGAGGCAGATCCCCGCTCTGCGTGGCCTGACCTGGTCATGGACTGGGGCCGCCACACGGGCGTCTTCCGCAGGCAATAGCTCCGGCCTGCGAACACTAGCGGGAAGGCACAGCCTCACGTCGCCCCGGCGCCCCCTCGAATGAGGGGGGTACCTCGCGTCGAAATCCCGGCTTATTTCCACAGTCCCCCTCATCTGCAGGGGGCCGGTCGCTCGACAGGGCGGCGGGCAGTTGGCGGTTGGGGCGGGCGGGGAAGGCGAATAGGCTCGCTCTGGATCGGGCTGGCGGCATTCGCAATTGCGGTCGAGGTGGGAAGTGGGTGACGCGACAGGAACCGGGGCCTCGCACGGGCGCGTCCTGCTGTGGACGTGGCTGACCGTCGTTGGTGTGTTGCTGGCCTGGCAGGCAATGTTCTGGCCCACGGTGCACGCGGCGGAGCGCGCCGCCCGACCCGTCGCGATCGACCATCGCGATGCTGTTTCCTACCAGTTCATCGGCGCGGACGGTCAGGTCGAGGGCGGCGCAACCCACTTGGCCCCGCTTCGGCATGCACCCGTCGGTTATCTGGTGAGCGAGCAAAGTGAGGCGCCGCGTGTCCGCTTCCTCATCCCGTTCGACGCGCCATCCAGTGCGAAGGACAAGGCAGAAACGCTTTCCCTGTTCCTTGCCGTGCGCAATTCGATCGACGAAATCCGTCTCAACGGGGAGGTGGTTCAGTCGCTCTCTGCGCTGCCGAAGCTCAAGGGGCTGGTCACGTCCGAGCCCGGCTATGTCATGCTTCCGCCAGATCGCGTTCTGGAGGGGGCTAACGTACTGGCGCTGGATACGCCGAACTTCGGATCGCAATGGCTGTCGGAGTTCGCCATCGGACCTTCCGAAGTGCTGGCCGAAAACTATCGATGGAAAACTCTGCTGCAGACCGACATGGCCCTGGTCGGACTCGCCATACTCGCCTTCACAATACTGCTTTGCCTCGTCGTGCGCTGGCCGGCCGAGGACCGGCCGAGGATCATGGCGCTGGTCGCCCTTCTGGCGACGTGCGGGTTCAGCACCTACCTGCTCACGTTCAGTCCGCCCGTGCCGCTTTCGCTGGAAGTGACGATCTTCCTTTACGTGCTGTCCAACCTGTTCATCGCGCTTGCTGTCCTGACACACGTCCTTCTCGACCAGCGCCGGCCCGTAAAATGGATGCGGCGCTCCTGGATTGCCTGGCTCGCGGCGGTTGGCGTTTGCCTGGCGGCAATGGCGGGCGCAATCTGGATCGGGCCGAGCAATGCTTGGTTCCGGGAGATGATCAACGGCTCGTTCTGGGTCGTGATCGTGGTCGGCGGCGCTGCCATTGTCCTGCTCGCGCACGGCCTCGTCAGAGACCGAGGCGCACGCTGGTTCGAGCGATCGATCCTCGCCTTCTGCATCAGCGCGTTCGTGATCGATCGGCTGGGAACGATCTTCCCGCTGACCTCGCCATTTGATGCGGGGCTGCAGCTGACGCTGGGCTGGTCGCCTATCGTAGGCGGCCTGCTTGGCCTGTCGATGGTCGTCGCACTCGCGCGCGAGGCTACCGAAGCTCGCAGGACTGTTTTATCGGCCAACGACATTCTACGCGCCGAACTCGACAAGCGCGAAGCTGAACTCCGCAGCAGCCTCGCACGCGAACAGGACGTCCAGAAGCGCGCCGTGCTGCTGGAAGAGCGCCAGCGCATCGTGCGCGACATGCATGACGGGATTGGAGGCCAGCTGCTCGGGCTGGCGGTGCAGGTGAAGGCGAGGCAGCTGGATTCCGAGGGGCTGGAAACCGCATTGCAGACCAGCATTTCCGACCTGCGCCTGATCGTTGACTCGCTCGACTCGGCCGAAGAGGGCGTTGCCGATGCGCTGCGAGGCTTCGAACATCGCGTGCGCGCGCAGACCAACGCGATCAAGGCGGAGTTCCAGTCGCGGATCGATCTCGATCCGGAAGACGCGGTTCTTGGTCCGCGTGGCACCCTGCAGGTGCTGCGAATCTTGCAGGAGGCGGTCGCGAATGCAATCCGACACGCGCGCCCCAGCCGGCTCGAGCTGAGTGCGGCTCTTAATGCGGCAGGGCAGGTGGAGATCGTTCTGACGGACAATGGCGGCGGCATAGAATCCGGCGCCAGCGAAGGACGGGGTCTTGCCAACATGAAAGCGCGCGCAGCTTCCATTGGCGCGCAGTTCGACCTGAAGAGCGATGCTGGTGGAACGACGGTTCGGCTTGTCCTGGGCGCTGCAGCCAGAGATCGCGACGTCGCATGACACAGGCAGTCAACGGAACAGGAAAGCGATTCACCGCCATCGTCGTGGACGACGATGTCATCCTGCGCCGGCGCCTGAGCGGCATCCTCTCCGGTGCGGGAGATTTCGAAGTGCTGGGGGAAGCTGGGTCGGTTGCAGAGGGCCTTGGTCTCGTTACGCGCGGGCCGCAGCTTGCGCTGGTCGATCTTGGCCTGCCGGATGGACATGGCATTGAAGTGATCGCCGCGCTGAGGGTGCATGTCCCCGAGGCAAAGGCGCTGGTCATCAGCGTGTTTGAGGACCGGGCCAGCGTACTCGGCGCATTCCGTGCGGGAGCCGACGGCTATCTCCTCAAGGATACGCCGGACGATCAGGTCTTGGCGCATGTGCGTGAAACGCTGGCCGGAGAAACGCCGATCAGCGCCCGCGCTGCGGGACACCTTCTCAGCTTTGTCCGCGCAGAGCAGCGCCAGCAACCAGCTGCCGATGCGCCATCGCTAAGCCCCCGGGAAAAGGAGTTGCTTCAGCACCTTGCGCGGGGACTGGCGCGCAAAGAGGTCGCGCGCGAGATGGGCATCTCCCATTTCACGGTCGGAGAGTATCTGCAGAGCATCTATCGCAAGCTGTCGGTCAACTCGCGGGGCGAGGCGGTCTACGAGGCGTTGCGCGCGCGCCTCATCGACCTTGGAAAGGCGCCTGGCGCCTGACCGGCGCTTCGCAGATTTCGGCTCGACATCAAGGCGTTACAGACAAGGCCCGCGCGCCTCCCCTCGCATGAGGGGATGGGTCGCTTTCAGCAGCGGTGACAAGCCAACCCCATCGCATCAACGCAGGGGTAAGCATGTCGACCGTTCGTGGCGTCCAACCGAAATCCCAAACCCGCAAGTCGGCCCGCGAAGGCCTCAGCCTTTCCTCCAAGCTTGGCCTGCTCGCGGCAGGCTCACTGCTCCCGATCCTTGCGGCGCCGGCGGCAAGCGCGCAGTGCACCGCGGTTGACGGAGCCAACCAGCCGGTGTCGCTGAACGCGATCACCTCAAATTCTACGGTTTCCTGTTCGGGGACCAGCACCAACGAGATTCTGGTTGATGCCCCAGGCGCGGACAACATTGTTGTCAACATCAACGCCAATGCGTCCGGGCTAATCACTTCGTTCGACAGCACCAACAACCAGATCAACATTTTCGGCAATGCGAGCCTGAGCAACTCCAGTCTTGGAAGCACAGGCGACGGCAGTGTGGTCCTCTTCTCGAACAGTACGGGTTCGAACCTCAGCCTCGGCGTTTCGGGCCAGAACTCCCTGATTGCGGTCCTTGGCGGCTCGCTGACGACACAGCAGATCTCGTTGTCCGGCGATGGCGCGCGGTTCGAAAGTTCCAACGGGTCGACGGTTTCCGCTTTCGGCGCAGCCACAGGAAACGGCATCATCGCCGGCGGCCTCGGAGACAATCAATACGCGTTTGGTGGGGCGCTGAGCGCACGCAATGACGGCCTGCTGGTCACCGACACCGGCGGGAACGACATCTACTATGTCAATATCGGCGCGAGCTTCAGCGCCGCCGGCGGAGCTGTGGGCCAGATCATCGATTCCGACGGCGCCAACGACTCGATGCAGATTTTCGGTACCCAGAACCTCACACTCGCTGTCGAGGGAATCGAGTTGCTGTCCTATTTTGGCAGCGCCACCGATACGCTGGATTTCCGAGGCTCCGGAGAGTTCGCGCGCTTTGACCTCAACAGCGGACGGGTCGGCCAGTTCGAGCTGGGCTCGCTGATGACTACCGACGCGGTAATCAACATCGCGAGCGGCGCTTCCCTGCGCTATGGCGCTTCGCAGTTCGCACCGGCACTGAGCCAGACACTTCAGGGAACCGGTGAATTTCAGCTGGATGGCTCGCCCGTTGAGATCACGGCGGACAACTCCGGGTTCAGCGGCACGTTCCTCCTGACCGGCACCGCAATAGTCGAGAACGACAATGCGTTCGGTGTTGGACAGGTCATAAACCAGAATGGCACGATGCTCCTGTCCAGCTCCACCATCGGTAACCAGATCAGCGGCTCTGGCCAGATCTACGCGCGTGGCGGCGGCAGCACGTCGCGCGCGACCCTGTCCGGCATCAACACCTATTCCGGCGGCACCTTCGTCACAAACTCTGGCAGCATGCTCCTGCTGACGAACGCCAGCGCCGCCGGCACCGGCGCCGTTGATGTTGGCAGCGACGCCTTCCTCGAACTCGACTTCGGTGCCGCGGGCGGCGACTTTGCAAACCTCGTTACCGGCGACGGCACCGTTCGGAAGGTCGGCAGCGGCCTGCTCACGCTGGCCAACGTGGCCAATGACTACACCGGCGGTACGCAGATCAATGGTGGCATCCTGCGCGTGACCGACCTCCATGCACTGGGAACCGGTGGTGTGGTCGCCAATGCCGGCGGCGCGCTGATGTACGACTACTCAGGCCCCGGCAACCAGAATTTCTCGACACCGCTGATGACCGGCGCCGGCCAGTTCATCAAGAATGGTTCGGGCACGATCGTGATGTCCACTGCCAACACATGGACCGGCGGCACGCAGATCCTCGCGGGTCGCATCGGCCTCAATAACGGCCTGGGCCTCGGCACGGGTGACATCAATGTCGCGCAGGGCGCGATCCTCGGCATTGGTGGCGTCACGCTGGCGAACAACGTCACCGGCGCCGGCCAGATCATCAAGACGGCCAACAACACGGCGGAGCTTACTGGCGTCAACACGCTCACGGGCGGCATTGTGATCGAGGACGGCGCCATCCAGGTCGCTGCCGGCACAGCACTTGGCTCAGGGCCGGTCGACATTCAGGCTGGCGCCTCTCTTCTGGTGGTCAACAACGCGGACACAACCATTGGCGCTCAACTTCAGGGCGCCGGCGCCTTCGTGAAGAACGGCACAGGTCGCGCTGAACTCACCGGAGACAACAGCCTGGCCGGAGTTGTGGCCATCAATGGTGGCACACTCGCGGTTGGCGGCACGGATAACATCGGCGCCGCAGCAGGCCTGCAGGTTGCTGCCGGAGCCACGCTGGAGATTGCGCGCAGCGTCGGCGACGCGTCTTTCAGCAACAACATTTTGGGGGACGGGCAACTCGTCAAGACCGGCACGTCCACGGTCACCATCGACGGCGCCAACTCCTACACCGGGGGCACGCACATCATGGGCGGCGCACTGCGAGTGTCGGACCTGTCGCGTCTTGGTTCTGGTAGCATTGTCGTCGACTTCAACGCTGCGCTCGATCTCAGCATTGCAGGGGACACCACTTTCAGTCAGGCGATTTCTGGAGCCGGCATGCTGCGGAAGTCGGGCGCTGGCAATCTTCTGCTGCTTGCGAATACGCTCTCGGGCGGTCTCGACATTGTGGGAGGCAACGTCACCGTCAACACCATCGCAGCGCTCGGCGCAGGTCCGGTGGCGACAGCGCAGGGCGCATCGCTCACGGTTGACAACACTGCCATGGAGGTCAGCTCGGTTCTGATCACCGGGGACGGCCAGTTGATCAAGGAAGGGGCGGGCGACCTTATCATCCAGAACGCCAACACCTACACGGGCGGGACTGCGATCAATGAGGGCCGTGTCGGCCTCAACAATGGCCAGGGTCTTGGCACGGGCAACATTCTGGTCAATGCGGCCGGCATACTGGGCCTTGGCGGCGTAACCGTAGCCAACAACATCTCGGGCGCTGGCACAGTTCTGAAAACCTCCAACAACACTGGCACGCTGACGGGCGCAAACACGTATTCGGGCGGGACGACGGTTCAGGGCGGTACGCTTCGCGTCACCAGCGGACAGGCGCTGGGCACGGGCGCGGTATCGCTTGCGGCGGGCACGGTGCTTGACGTGTCGAATACGACCAACACGCTGCTGGCCAACCTGATCCAGGGCGATGGGGCGCTGCTCAAGACCGGTGCGGGCGGTGTGACCATCGGAACGGCCAACACCTACAGCGGCGGTACGACATGGTCAGGCGCTTGGAAGCGGCGGTGTGTCCGTCAACTCCGGCGCGTTGCTCGGCCTCGGCGACGTTACCTTCGGCAACGCAATCACCGGCGCGGGCGCGGTCGTAAAGACGGGCTCGGGTATTGGCGTACTGACGGGCGCCAACACTTACACAGGCGGCACGGCTGTGTCGGCAGGAACCCTGCGTGTGGCGAACACTTCGGCCATAGGTACGGGCGGGGTGAGCATCGCCACTGGCGCCACGTTCGAAATGGCGAACGCCAGCAACCTCACATTCGCCAATGCACTCTCGGGTCCAGGTACGTTCCGCAAGACGGGCGCGGGCGACCTCACATTCTCCAGCGCATTCTCGGTCGGATCGCTGCTGGTCGATGCGGGGCGCGTGCGGCTGAACGCAGCGATGACCGGCAACGCCACCGTTGGCGCAGGCGGCATCCTGAACGGCGTGGGGCAGGTGACCGGCACGCTGACCAACAACGGCACGGTCGCGCCTGGCAACTCGATCGGAACGCTCAATGTGCAGGGCAACTACGTGCACAACGCGAACTCGATCCTCGAGATCGAGTTTGATTCAGCCGGCGGGATCGACCTGCTCAATGTGTCGGGCACAGCCCAGCTCAACGGAGGCACGCTTCGTTTCATCTCGCTTGGCGGCGCTGAAGGAACCGGCGGCACATTCCTGATCGCAAATGGCGGGGTATCCGGCACGTTCGCCAACATCGAAACTGTCGGTGCGCAATTGCCGCTGTCGGTCATCTATCAGCCGAACGCCTCGATCATGGCGCCGTCGGTCCTCACGGCGCGGCCGTCGACCTTCAACAGCCAGGCGCTTGCGGCGTCTGACACGGTGATGGGCTTTGCGGACGCG
>Ga0208939_1002510_pt1 | contig 12760 bp, 13 predicted proteins | sample AD_STIC12_MetaG_FD_184437 | JGI IMG/M metagenome (GOLD analysis project Ga0208939, IMG submission 184437) | Active sludge microbial communities of municipal wastewater-treating anaerobic digesters from USA - AD_STIC12_MetaG (SPAdes) (version 2) | ecosystem: Engineered > Bioreactor > Anaerobic >...
CTTGATGCTCACGGCAGCCACATGGCCATTGATCACCGCGAGCATCAAGGGTGTTTTGCCGGTCGCGTCGGGTGCGTTCACCGCAGCGCCTTCCGCCAGCAGGCGGTCCAGCCCGGTCACCTGCCCTGTGCGCGCCATGTCGTGCAAACTGGCGGGCGCTGACTCGGCTTGACCTGCATTCAGGCGGGCGCGCTGCGCCTGCCCCGCAGCAGCGCGTGCCAGTTCCTGTTTGGCCGCTGGTGCTGCTGCTGCCGGTGCAGCGGCAGATGTCTGGGCTGGAGCCTGTGCCGTACTCTGTGCCGGATTTTGGGTGAAGGGTGCGGAAGTGCTTTTTGCAGTGCTTGCGTCAGCCGACTCCAGCGTGCGGGAGGCGGGCGATGCATCAGCCATCGTGGGTGGCGGTGTAGCTTCAATCGTCTGCGGTGCAGCCGCAGCAGTGGTTGCTGCCGCAGGAGCACGTGCGATGGGCGCTGCTTTCGGGGCTTTCGGTTGGGTTGTGGCGGTGACGATCGGAGCAACGGCTGCTGTTACTGCTGCATCCTGCGCAGGGGCGGTTTGCGGCGTTGGCTGCGGCAGGTTCGACACGGGTGGCAGCGTTTGCTCAGGTGCGCTGCCCAGCACCAGTTCTTTCTCTTCTGACGTGCCGCGGTCAAACTGCAACACCAGCAGGCTGGTCAAACCCGCCAGCGCCACGCTGGCCAGCAACGACATTTTCCAGCGCGACTGGTTCGCTGCCGGGTGTGCCTCAGCCTGTTCTTCAGCTTGCCCACCATTGGGTAGGCGGGCCGCGATCATCATCCGGGCATGGGCGTGCGCCGCCTCGCGCACGGCGTCTGACGGACGGCGGTCATCTTGCTCGCAGGCTTCGCGGTAGCGCAGGGTCAACTCATCCATACCAACTCCTGTAGTCGTTCGCGCAGGCTATTGCGGGCATACCGCAGGCGGCTTTTGGCTGTCTCGAAACTCACCCCCGTGGTGCTGGCAATTTCTTCCACGGCCATGCCTCCCTCGGCCTGCAGTAGAAAGGCCTCACGCTGGGCCGGTGGCAGGTTCTCGATGGCTGCCATCAGGGCGGCAGCCTGTTCTTTCGACTGCAATTGCCGCAACGGCCCAAAACCCGACTCGGCGGCCAGCGTGTGGGCCAGTAGGTTACCGGTGTCGTCTTCATCGTCGCCACCGTCGTCATCCAGGCTGGCATGGTGTTTGGCGGTTCGAGCATAGTCCACCAGACGGTTGTGGGCCATGGTGAAAAGCCAGGTCTTGAAGCGCGCCGTGGGCCGGTAGGTGCTCGCCTGGCGGGCGACGGCAAACCACACGTCCTGCAGCAGGTCGTCGGCCACGGCCTGCTCGCGAACGCTGCGAAAAACATAGCGCCACACACCCAGCGCATGACGCCCGTAGAGGCTGTCGAACGCCGCAATGTCGCCTGCCGCGTAGCGCAGCATCAGCGACTCGTCGGCCTCGGGTTCAGCGGTGGTGACGTGGCTGGGCATGCGCCGGATTATCGAGGGTGACGCATGCAACCTTCATGGGATCAGTAGCGGCGAACCGGTGGGTCCGGCACATACGAAACGTTGTCCGACAGCGGGAACGGGTTGGGCGCGGGGGGCAGCGGGGGGATCACGGGCTCGCGAATAACGCCGCTGGCCACCAGATTTTCACGACTGTCGTAGCGGATGCGAATGGTCTCATTGGGTTGCGATTGCTGCCGTGCAAAGCTGGTGTGGGAGACCGATGACTCTTCCCGCTGGCCGTGGCCTGTTCCCAACTTGGGTGCGGGCGCTGGCATGGACCTGGCCATGCTCTCACTGCGGTCTGCAGACTGGCCCGCAGCCGCGGTAGAGGGCGCAGGCGGCGCGGAGAGCGGGGAAGGTGCTTCGCGTGCGCGAGCGGCACTTTTCTCGCTGTCGGCTTCATTGCGCCGGTAAAGCTCAGGTGCCTGGGCTACGGGCTCGGGCAGACTCTCACGAAAGAGCGCCACGCCGATCACCCCCACATGGCCGGGCCGCCCGGTGCGTTCGGCATACGAGTCGCTGGCGGCAGAAAACTCAAATGCCGCAACCTCGCTGTTGCTCTTGCGCCAGCCGGTGATCTGGTACTGCTGATACGAGCCGAACACATACCCGGTCTGTCCCCATGCGGCGGTTTCACCATTGAGCACGTTGACGCCATCTACCGACGTTACCGCCAGCACGCGTTCCCCCATTTTGTTGCGCACGGCAATGGCATAGCGGGCACCGGGGCGCCCTGCCACCCAATACTCGCCCTGGTGGTAGTGAACCGGCAATGTGGCGCCTGACTGGCGGTCCACCACGGTCACATCAGCCAGGCCGCCCACCGCATGGGCCTGAAAAGTTGCAACAGCCAGTGCGGCTGAAAGGCCCAGAAGCCGGAGGTTCAATGTCATGTATCTGCTCAAAAAAAAGTGCTGGTACAGACTGAAACGAATGAGCCGGGTGAATGGGGTTAAAGTTCTGTAAAACTCCTGAAAAATATTTTCAGGCCGTGCTGGTCGGGGCTGTTTCAGTCGTTCCTGCAGTTATCCCAATCGCTACTTAATTGATAGCTACTCACGCATATCTGACTAGGGCTGGAGGCCATTTTGACCATTGAAAATGAGGAAAAACCTGCTTTTGAGACCCCCTTCGCCTGGATAGGGGGTGAAGACGCAGTCGGTCGCCTGACGGATCGCTTTTATGACCTGATGGACCTGGAGCCCGGCTATGCCGCGCTTCGCAGCGTCCACGGCAGTGACCTGTTGAATGCGCGGCAAAAACTGTTCTGGTTTCTGTGCGGTTGGCTGGGCGGGCCGCAGTATTACACCGAGCAGTTTGGCCACCCGCGCCTGCGGGCCCGTCACATGCCGTTCAAGATCGGCATTCTGGAGCGCGACCAGTGGCTGGCCTGCATGGACCAGGCCATGGGTGAAACCGGTGTGGATGAAACCCTGCGTGCGCGCCTGCGGGAGAGTTTTTTCCAGACTGCGGACTGGATGCGTAACCAAGGCGGTTGAGCAGGGCGTTTGATCGCCTTGCCTACCCGGCAGGGCTCAGGATTTCAGCTTGAAGATGTAGGTGGGCAGATCCATGGCCCTAAGCTGGGCTGCCGAGGCATCGGCATCAGCCTTGCTGCCATACGGCCCCACGCGCACCTGGATCAAAACGCCTTTGGGGGTTTTCATGCCCAGTGTGTGCACCCGAAAGCCCGCAGCTTCCAGTTTTTCCTGCAGCGTGAGCGCGTTGTCTTCCACGGCGAAAACGCCCACCTGAACGAAGTACCGGGTGTCAGCCGGGCTGGACGCAACGCGGGCAACCGGTTTGGCAACCGTCGGCGTGGGCGGAACAACAACCGGTGCAGGGACCTCCGAAGCCGCTGAAGACACCGCCAGCGCTGGCTGGGGTGCCCGGGTCAATAGCTCTAGCTGCGATGCAGGGGCCGACACCGGTGCCGAGACAGATTCTGAAACGGGCGCCGAAGCGATTGCGCTGGGCACAGCGGCAGGTGCAAGTGCAGGGACAAGAGTCGGGGCTGATGCGTCAACCACCGGAAGCGGCGGAGATTCCGCGGACGTGGCAGGACGGGTGTGCATCAGCCCGGCTTGCTGAATGCGGGCCAACCCCCACAACAGGGCACACAGCAGTGCGGTATTCAGACCTACCAGCACATACAGGCGCCGGTTCGTGCTGGCCTGATCACGTAGCCGTTTGCGGGCATCCTGAATGCTGGACGATAGCCCCACTGTCTGGACGATTTGCTTCTTGCAGAAGCGGTAATAGGCGGCGTGGGCATAGAGTCCGCCCAGCACCGATATCAATAGCACAAACCCGGCGAGCAGTATTTGCGCGGTCGTGTTGGAGAAATCATAGGCCAGCTTGCCGAGACCAAACAGACCCAATATCGCAGCCAGCATGAACGCCGCGTACAACAACGCCGCGCCCCACATGCCCCGAAAGAGCAGCCAGTTCAGCGCCGACAGAAAAGCGGCCCAATGCCAGGTGGGGCCGGTTTTTCCCTTGGCATCAAATTGGGCGAAATGACGCAGGTATGTGGCCTGGTTCTTCTGGCCGATGACGGCCTTGTACAAATCGACCGAAACGTTGGGGGGGGCTGACGGTGGCAACGGCTCCGGGGGTGGCGCGGCGGGTGGCGGAATTCCGGGTACTGTATCCGTCATGGCATCCGTGAAGGCTTGAAGTCGCTACTTTTCTGAAATCTGTTTGAGATTGGCCAGACCGGTTTCGAAGTCGGTACCGATCAGTTTGTCCATGTTGAAGAATACACCCATGAGCTTCGATACGAAAGGTGCCGGGCCGTGCATCACCCAATTAACCTGGGTGGCCTGTGCGGCGCCACCTGAGGAGCCAGCCTGGGCCTGCAGTGTGAACTCGGCCGTGTTGTGGCCTTCGAATGGCTTGATGAAGTCCAGCTGGATCACCAGTTTGACGGGCTGTGGCGCGTCCAGAATCTCCATACGCCCCGCGCCGGCCTTGCCGTTGCCATCCCACGCGTAAACGGCGCCCTTGCCGCTGGCGGTGCCGCTGAACGTGCGCTTCATCGCAGGGTCCAGCTTCTCCCAGGGTGACCATTCAGACCATTTATGGAAGTCTTGCAGGTAAGCAAATATCTTGTCAGGCGGCGCCTGAATGGTGGTCTGGCGCTCCACACGGAAGCTGTCAGGCCGCGTGGCAGCAAAGGCCAGCAGCACCACGAGGGCAATGACAACGACGAGGGCGATGGTTTTAAGCACGGTTGGCTCCTTGCGCTTCCAGGCATCTTTGCAGTTTGTCCATATTTTCCTCATTGGCGTTTGTCACAAACGCCCTCACTTTGGCGCACTCTTCCGTCGAATCAAAGCGCATGCGCCACGTGAGCCGGGTCTTGCCACCTGCCTGTTCAGTGAAGACTGCGTCCACCTCGAAATGATGGCCCGAAACGTGATCAAAAACAATCCTTTGGGGCGGCACGATGTCTGAAAAGATGCTGTGGTTGGGGTAGCCCTTGCCATCAGGGCCATGCATGGTAAAACGCCAGTGTCCACCAGGCCGCAGGTCAAATTCCTCAAAGGTGTTGGTAAAACCTTTAGGCCCCCACCAGCTGGCCAGCAGTTCCGGCTGCGTCCAGGCGGCAAACAACTGCTCGCGCGGGAAGTCCAGCACACGCGCGGTGACGATGGACCGTTCTTCCACATCAGCCAGGAACGTATCCAGCTGGTCAAAGGTGCCGCTCCAGCCCTGGGTCATGCCGGACTTGCCGTCGTTGAAGGCGCTTTGTTCGGAAGCCGTGGCGTTGATGGCCTGCGTTTGCAGCGTGATGAGCGTTTGCTCACCCTGCTCGGTCAGGGTGATGGTGGACAGCATTTCCATTGGCCAGTCAGGTGCCATGGGGTGGCGCGTGTTGCCGCCCTGCGGGTCGGAAAACGACAGGACATACATCAGTCGCTCGGGCGCCGTGACCTCCTGAAATGTCCACTTGGCCCACAGCTCGAAACCATTGGCGGCGCGCAAACCGTAGTGATACAGGCCGCCGGGACGCAGCTCCAGCCTGCCTTCGGGCAGCACGGTCATGCCGGTGGGGCTCAGCCACTGCGCCAGACACTCGCGCTCGGTGAATGCCCGCCACACCAGATCGCGCGGCGCGTTCACGGTGCGGGTTAGGACGAAGGGGGTGGTGTCAACGGTGTTTGTCGCATCAGGGTTGTGGGTCATTTCTTTTCTCCTGCAATGTCGGCTATTTCGCAGGCTGTCCGGGCGTCAGCAACACCACCAGCGCACCGGCCCCGCCATCGGCCGGTTTAGCCTGCACAAAGGCCAGCACCTCGTTTTTTTGCACCAGCCAGCTGTGCACCTTGTTCTTCAGCACGGGTGCCTTGCCGGGCGAGCCCAACCCCTTGCCGTGCACCACGCGCAGGCAGCGAATGCCCTGCTTGTGCGCTTCCCGGATGAAAGCGCCCAGGGCTTCACGCGCGTCGTCGCTGCGCAGGCCGTGCAAGTCCAGCTGGCGCTGAATGCTCCACTCGCCCTTGCGCAGCTTGCGCGTGACATCGGGGCCGACGCCGGGGCGGCGAAAGCTCAGGTGGTCGTCGGTGTCGAGCAACGTGCTGACGTCAAATTCGTCGCTAATGGCCTCGCGCAGAACCGCCTGGTCATCTAGCTTCTGTTGCAGCGGCAGTGCTGTCGGGCGCTCCTTTTTCAATAGCGCCTTGCGCATATCCGGCATGGGCTGAACGGCTCCAGCAGCATTGACAAAGAGGTTTTTTTCGGCCTGCAGGCGTTTGTGGCGGGCGGCCCGCTGTGCAGCGGCCTCAGCCTGCACCTTGGCCTGTTCCTCGATCTCGCGTTTGACCAGCTTCAGGTCTGCCAGCGTGTTGACCTTGATCAGCGGAGCCTTCACATGAACCCCCGCTCGGCCATCGACAGTGCTTCACCCGCGCCCACAATTACGTGGTCCAGCACACGCACATCCACCAGCGCCAGCGCGGCCTTGAGCGTTTGCGTAAGCGCCTCGTCGGCGCGCGACGGCTGCACCGAGCCGCTGGGGTGGTTGTGTGCCAGCACCACGGCGGCGGCCTGGTGGTGCAGGGCACGCAGAACAATTTCCCTCGGGTACACACTGGTTTGTGTGAGGGTGCCGCGAAACAGCTCTTCCATGGCCAGCAGCCGGTTTTGCACGTCCAGAAACAGCACACTGAAGACTTCATGCGGTTTGCCCGCCAGATGCAGTTGCAGGTAATGTTTGACCGCGTCGGGTGTCTCGAACACGGTGCGTTCTTTCAGTTGCTGGGCCATGGCGCGGCGGGCCAGCTCCAGCACGGCCACCAGTTCGGCGCGTTTGGCAGGCCCCAGACCCTTGACGCGTTTCAGGTCGTCGGCCGTGGCCTGCAGCAAACCGGCCAGGCCGTCGAAACCATTTTCTCCTTCGCCATTGCGTTTCAGGTGCAACAGTTCGTCGGCCATCTGCAGCACGCCTTTGCCCTTGATGCCGGTGCGCAGCAGCAGGGCGAGCAACTCCGCGTCGCTCAGGGCGCCGGGGCCACGGGCCAGCAGTTTTTCACGCGGGCGGGCATCGGGGGGAAGGTCTTTGATCGGCATGGGACGGGGATTGGCCGGGAAATACCCCGGGGTTTCTACAATAGGGCCAGTTTATCGAGAGTTTCATTCGAGAGTTCCATGACTGTCTGCCAAGTACAACCCGGTTCCTTCCTCACGTTGCATTACCGCCTTGCCGGGCCCGCCGGTGACATCATCAACACGTTCAACGACAAACCAGCCACGTTGTCGCTGGGCAATGGCGAGCTGTCACCTGCTGTGGAGCAGTGCCTGATGGGCATGGAAGAGGGCGCCCGCAGCACGTTTGATCTGCCGGCCGGTGCGGCCTTTGGTGAGCGCAACCCGGACATGCAGCAGTGGCTGGCGCGCAAGGTGCTCAAGGACATGGGCGATCCGCTGGAAACCTACAACGTGGGCGATGTGGTGCAGTTCCCTACCCCCGACGGGCAGGGCCAGTTTGCGGGCGTGGTGCTGCAGCTGCGCGGCGCAGACGGGAAGGATGAAGCCGTGCTGTTTGACTTCAACCACCCGCTGGCTGGTCAACCGGTGACCTTTGAAGTGCAGCTGATTGGCGTTTTATGAGCGCCGCGCCCATCCAGCCGCAGGAAATTCTTCTGGCCGAGCCACGCGGCTTTTGCGCCGGTGTGGACCGCGCCATAGAAATTGTGGAGCGGGCGCTGCACAAGTTCGGGCGGCCGATTTATGTGCGCCATGAGATCGTGCACAACACCTATGTGGTGAATGACCTGAAAGCCAAGGGCGCGATCTTCATTGAAGAACTGAACGACGTGCCGCCTGGCGCCACGCTGGTGTTCAGTGCTCACGGCGTGAGCAAGGCGATTCAGGACGAGGCGCGTGCACGTGGCTTCCAGATTTTTGACGCCACCTGTCCGCTGGTGACCAAAGTGCATGTGGAAGTAGCCAAGCTGGCTAAAGAAGGCTATGAGTTCATCATGATCGGCCACAAGGGCCACCCCGAGGTGGAAGGCACCATGGGTCAGCTGGAGAGCGGCATTCACCTGGTGGAAGATGTGGCCGATGTGGCACGCGTCAACCCGGCGCAAACCGTCAAGCTGGCGGTGGTGACACAAACCACGTTGAGCGTGGACGACGCGGCCGACATTGCCGCCGCCGTGAAGGCGCGTTTCCCCAATGTGCGCCAGCCCAAGCAGCAGGATATTTGCTACGCCACCCAGAACCGGCAGGACGCCGTTAAGGTGATGAGCCCGCAGGTGGATATCGTCATTGTGGTGGGCAGCCCCACCAGCTCCAACAGCAACCGGCTGGCTGAACTCGCACGCAAGCTCGGGGTGGAGAGCTACATGGTGGACAGCGCGGACGAATTGCAGGCCGGCTGGTTCACAGGCCGCCAGCGCGTGGGGTTAACCGCCGGTGCGTCAGCCCCCGAAATTCTGGTGCGCCAGGTGATCGACCGCATTAAGGCGCTGGGCGCGGTGTCGGTGCGAAAGATGGACGGTATCGAAGAGACGGTGAAGTTCCCTCTACCAAAGGGGCTGAAGAATGACGCGAAGGGGCTCAAAAGTGAGGCGAAAGGGCTGAACGCTGGTTCAGAGCCTGCTGTATGAACCGCTCTGCTATTGATAGCACCTCACGAATATTCGACGAGGGCTACAGCCACTTTTTACGCCAAACTCCGCTGTGGAAACTGCCTGGAGCCCAGTTTGGCTTGCGGGGTGGCGAGGTCTGGCTGAAGCTGGAGCACCTGCAGGTGGCGGGCAGCTTCAAGGCACGGGGCATGCTGAACCGCCTGCTGTCCAACACCATTCCGGCCAGTGGCGTGATCGTCGCTTCGGGCGGTAACGCGGGTATTGCCACCGCGGCGGCAGCCAAAGCTCTTGGTGTGCCGTGTGAGGTGTTCTTGCCCACGGTGTCCAGCGCTGCCAAACAGGCCCGTCTGGCTGAGCTGGGTGCCAAAGTGGTGGTATCCGGCGCTGGGTATTCAGACGCGCTGGCGGCCTGTCTGCAGCGTCAGGTGCAGACCGGTGCCTTGCTGACCCATGCCTATGATCAGCCCGAGGTGGTGACGGGTGCAGGCACTTTGGCGCGCGAGATCGAACAACAGGGTGGTCTGCCGGACTCCGTGCTGGTGAGTGTGGGCGGTGGTGGCTTGATTGCTGGCATCGCCAGCTGGTTTGAGCAGCGCACCCGCGTGGTGGCACTGGAGCCCGAGCTGGCGCCCACGCTGTTTGCAGCACGTCAGGCGGGTGAGCCAGTCGATGTGGCCGTGAGCGGTGTGGCGGCGGACGCGCTGGGTGCCAAGCGCATTGGCGCCATTTCCTGGGACATCACGCAGCGCCACGTCAAAGAGGCGCTGCTTTTGCCGGACGATGCCATCCGCGCCGCACAGCGCTGGTTGTGGAAAGAAATGAAGCTGGCTGTGGAGCCCGCCGCTGCGCTGGGGCTGGCCGCCTTGCAGACCGGTGCGTACCAGCCTGCGCCTGATGAAAAGGTCTGCCTGATCATCTGCGGCGGCAACGTGGACCCGGCCACGCTGGCGGTTTAACTAAAACTAAAATGCGCACATGCTAGACATCACTTACCTCCGAAAAGACCTCGCCGGGGCCATTGCGCGCCTGGAAACCCGCAAAAAACCGCAGGCTTTCCTCAACGTGGAGGCCTTCACCACGCTGGAAGCCGAGCGCAAGACCATTCAGACCCGCACTGAAGAGCTGCAGGCCAAACGCAATGCGTTGAGCAAGCAGATTGGCCAGCTCAAGGCCAAAGGCCCCGCCGGGCAACCCGAAGTGGACGCCGTGATGGCGCAGACCGCATCGATCAAGTCCGAGCTGGACACCTCCGCCACGCGTCTGGAGCAGATCCAGACCGATTTGCAGGCACTGCTGCTGGCCGTGCCCAACCTGCCGCACGAAAGCGTGCCGCTGGGTTCCGACGAGCATGGCAATGTGGTCGTTCGCTCATGGGGCACGCCACCGGCGATGAACTTCGCTGTGAAGGATCATGTGGATGTGGGCACGCCGCTGGGGCTGGACTTTGACATGGGTGTCAAGCTGACGGGTGCGCGATTCACCGTGATGAAAGGCCCCATTGCCCGCCTGCACCGTGCGCTGGCGCAGTTCATGCTGGATGTGCAAACGCAGGAGCATGGCTACACCGAGTGCTATACACCGTACATCGTGAACGCCGATACCTTGCGTGGAACAGGTCAGTTGCCCAAGTTCGAGGGCGATCTGTTTGCGGCCAAAAAGGGTGGGCAGGAAAGCGAAGAAGTACCGGACAACGCGGCGCTGTACCTGATTCCAACCAGTGAAGTGTCACTCACCAACTTCGTACGCGACGTGGTGGTGGCAGAAAACGAGCTGCCCATCAAACTTACCGCACATACACCGTGCTTCCGTTCGGAGGCGGGCTCCTATGGCCGCGACACCCGCGGTTTGATCCGCCAGCACCAGTTCGACAAGGTGGAGATGGTGCAGATCACCCACCCCGATAAAAGCTACGAAGCGCTGGAAGCCATGACCGGCCATGCCGAAGCCATCTTGCAAAAGCTCGGCCTGCCCTACCGCGTGATGTCACTGTGCACTGGCGACATGGGTTTTGGCGCCGCCAAGACCTATGACCTGGAAGTGTGGCTGCCCGCGCAAAATACCTATCGCGAGATCAGCTCGGTCTCCAACTGCGAGGCGTTTCAGGCGCGTCGCCTGCAGGCGCGTTTCAAGAATGCGCAGGGCAAAAACGAATTGGTCCACACGCTGAATGGCTCGGGCCTGGCGGTTGGGCGCACGCTGGTGGCGGTGCTGGAGAACTACCAGAATGCCGATGGGTCGGTAACGGTGCCCGACGTGCTGCGTCCGTATCTGGGTGGGCTGGCGCAGTTGACAGCCTAGCGGCCAGCGAGACGCCATTCACTGGCATCGTCGTTCAGGTCGCTCAGCACCAGGAGGGCGGCTACGGCACCTACTTTGAAACCATCTCGGCTCCTGCCCATGCCGTCGCCTCCGCCCATCAACAGATTCTGGATGTAGGCGCTGCATTCCCGTTTGCCCCACATCAACGCGATGGCGTCGTGAATGCGTCTGTGATCGCGCTCCAGCAGTTCCATGGCTTCCCGCTTCTTCCGTTCAGGTGAGCTCTCGGTCGGCTCAACGGTCTGTGGTTGCATCTTGACGGCGACCGCCGGTTGAAAAAGCGGTGCCAGTTGGGATGGCATGGTGTCTGCGTAGGACTCCATCGACCGGCTTTCCTGAAAGGAAACCGCTTCGTTCCACATGCCCCAGCCTGTTTCAGGGTCGCGCTCAATCACTTCCGGTTGTGGAAGTTCTGCACGTTCCAATGCGGCAGGGTCGGTGGAGGCGCCGCTTTGCGGGAGCGGGTCTTGGTGAGTCGGTTTCATGGTGTGGGTGCAGAAGTCCTTTAACTGTAACCGGCCGTCTTGATCCTTCTGGAATCAGGGTCCAAGCAGGTTCGGGTAAGTGTGAGAAATTTGCGAAACGGCGAAAAATTTTGTGGACATGCTGGCCGGCACGGTTCAGCCCATGTGATCTCGCCGGGCCAGCGCAGGAAACAGCCTTAGCCACGTGGCCGCCACCAGCATCGTGCCTACCCCGCCAATCACTACCGAGCTGACCGGGCCGAACAAGGCAGCCGTTGCGCCGGATTCGAATTCTCCGAGCTGGTTGGATGCCCCGATGAAGATGGAGCTGACCGCCGCGACGCGGCCGCGCATCTCGTCGGGGGTTTCCAGCTGCACCAGCGTTTGCCGCGTCACTACGCTGATGTTGTCCGCAGCGCCGGTGACGGCCAATGCGACCAGCGACAGCCCAAAATGCGTAGACAGGCCAAATACCACAGTAGCCAGACCGAACACCGCCACCGCGGCCAGCAGGCGGTAACCAACCTGGCGCCGCATGGGCCAGCGAATGAGGACCAGCGATGTGACCAGCGCGCCCACTGCAGGCGCGGCGCGCAAAAGCCCCAATCCCGCAGGCCCGGTATGCAAAATATCCCGCGCGTAAATGGGCAGCAGCGCCGTGGCTCCGCCCAGCAGCACGGCAAACAAATCAAGCGATGTCGCACCCAGGATGACCTTGCGGTTCCACACAAACGACACGCCGGCCAGTACCGTGCCCCAGTTGGCTGCCAGCGGGGAAGGACGATGCGCGTAGCGCACGGTCAGCGTCAGGCCACACGCCAGCAACAGCAGGACGGAACAGCACACATACACCGTGGTGGCGCCATGCGTGTAAAGCAGGCCGCCCATAGCAGGCCCGCAAATGATGGCCGCCTGTATGCCGCTGGAGCTGAGCGCGATGGCTCGTTGAAGCAAATCTTGAGGAACCAGCAGCGGCGTGAGCGATTGTTGCGCCGGCATCTGGAAGGAGCGGGTAATGCCCAGCATGACCGAGATGCCCAGGATCAACTCACGTGTGGCAAAACCACCCTGGGTGGCGGCCACCAGCAGCACAGCCACCACCGCCTGGATCAACATGCACGCCGCAAAAATGCGTCCGCGGTGCAACCGGTCGGCTGCATGCCCTGCGGGCAGCGTCATCAGCAGGGCGGGTACGAACTGGAAAAGACCGACCAGGCCCAGATCCCAGGCGCTGGAGGTGATGTCATACATGTGCCAGGCAACGGCGACCATGAGCATCTGGTTGGCCGAGACGCCGGCCAGACGAGCCAACCAGAACCGGATGAAGGGGCGTTGGGCGAACAGTTGGGAGAGACTGGTATCC
>Ga0208939_1002511_pt1 | contig 12759 bp, 13 predicted proteins | sample AD_STIC12_MetaG_FD_184437 | JGI IMG/M metagenome (GOLD analysis project Ga0208939, IMG submission 184437) | Active sludge microbial communities of municipal wastewater-treating anaerobic digesters from USA - AD_STIC12_MetaG (SPAdes) (version 2) | ecosystem: Engineered > Bioreactor > Anaerobic >...
GCAGGCTGCGCTGGACTCACGGGTTGGCGAGCCACCGTCCGACGTGCTGGGTGGACAGATCGAGCTCACCTGGCTGGATTCCACCAAAGTCTTCAAGTCTTTCGAGATGCCGGTCCATATTGGCCGCGTTCGGGAGGTTGAGTTTCTGGTCAACGACCCGCGTGTTTCCCGCACCCATGCCCGTATCGATTGGCGCAACGGTAGTGTGATGCTGGTTGATGTCAGCACCTACGGTGTGTGGGTCCGCTTTGCGGGTGCCACCTCCGACCTTATCCTGCGGCGCGAAGAATGCGTGCTGCATGGCCGTGGTGAGATTGCGCTGGGCGCCTCGTTCAGCGACCTGAGCGTGCCGACGGTTGCTTTCTCCGTCACCTGAGCCAACTCATCCATTCATTGAGAAGAGTGGGTGTTCGATTTACTTAGTGTACAGACTTATATTTTAATATTAACATAATATACATCGTATGAAGTAAAATAACAACCAAGCAGCACAGAAAATTCCGTTTCCTGTGCGGTTTGTCCTTGCCGGTTTGGTTCACCCGAAATACCTTAGACCTGCGTTCCGCTCACGTGCGAGAAATTTTTACCAGGCTGGTCAACAACCGTCCAAGCGAGTGCATTCAATGAAAAAAATACTGGCGTCATCTTTAAGGGTGGTTGGCGCATTGCCACCACCACGGAAACTCCCAACACTCTACCGGTCGCCGCTTGATCGGTTTCTCAGCCTGTTGCGCCAGTTCCTGGCGCGGTAAAACCGCTCGCAAGACGCTTCTACCAGGTTCCCTTGGGCTGGCGCGCACGAACAAACGCTGCAACGATCTCGGCTGAATCCTTGCGGTTGCCGCGCTGCGCAAAGTCGACTGCGGTCAGCCCCTGATCGTTCTTGAGCATCGGGTCAGCACCGGCCTCCAGCAGCAGCTTCACAGCGGCTGGCGTGCCATACATGGCGGCCATCATCAACGGCGTGCTTCCGTTGGGCGAGCTGGCATCGATGTAGGCATGTTCCTCCAGCAATAGCCGGATGACTTCCACATGGCCCTTGGTTGACGCGTAATGCAGCGGCGCCCAGCCGGGTTTGTTGACATCGGCGTCCTTCGCTATCAGCTGTCTGCACAACGCCAGATCCCCCGTGAAGGCCGCCAGCATCAGCGGGCTTTCATCAACCCGGTTACGGACCTCGACATCGATTTTTGGCCAGCGCAGCAATGCCGCCACCACTTTGGGCGCCGGCTCGCGGATGGCCATGGACAGGGCAAATTCACCTGATGGATCGGGCGTGTTGGCGTCAAAACCCCTGTTGATGAGTTGGGTTACCGTGTTGCCATCGTCAAGTTTGATGGCCCTGAAGAAATCATCAAACGAACCAGCGCTGGAAATAGAAAATCCAGTAAAAACAAAGCAGTAAATAATTAATTTAAAGTAACTTATCATGTTAAAACTCCTGCAAACAGGGCCTCAAAGTTACGACTGGTCTGGTCCGCAATCTGTTCCACCGGGCATTTCCGGATGTCTGCCAGTTGCTTGGCCACATACGGCACCAGCGACGGGTTATTCGTCTTTCCCCGAAACGGCACCGGTGCCAGATACGGGCTATCGGTCTCGATCAGCAGCCGGTCATCAGGCACAAACGATGCTACATCCCGGATATCCTGCGCACTTTTGAACGTCAAAATGCCTGAAAACGAGATGTAAAAGCCCAAGTCCAGCGCGGCCCTCGCCACCTCGGCGGTCTCGGTGAAGCAGTGAAAGACGCCACCGGCGCAACCTGCGCTGCCGTCTTCACCCTCCTCTCGCAAAATCGCCAGCGTGTCGTCGGACGCGCTGCGGGTATGAATCACCAGCGGTTTGCCAAGTTCCCGGGCGGCACGGATGTGGGTACGAAAACGGTCGCGTTGCCATTCCATGTCGGCAATGCTTCTTCCGGCCAGCCGGTAATAGTCCAGCCCGGTTTCACCGATACCAACCACACGCGGCAGGCTGCCCAGATGCAGCAGATCGGCCAACGTGGGCTCGGTCTCCACCTCGTTGTCGGGGTGCACACCCGTCGTAGCCCAGAAATTGTCATGCGCCAGAGCAAGGCCGTGAACGGTGGGGAATTCTTCCAGTGTGGTGCAGATGCACAGGGCGCGGTCAACCTGCGCCTGCACCATCGCCGCACGGATCTCGGGCAATTTTTCCTGAAACTCTGGAAACGCCAGATGGCAGTGGGAATCGGTGAACATGGGAAGCTAACGCGGGAAAAGAGCAAAGACGACGCCGAAGCGCCCGTCTTCAGATGGTTTGAGTGGGTCGGTCCGAGCCGATGTTGGCGCCCAGGATTTCTTCGATCTTGATCTTCAACAGCCGCGATTTTTCGTCGCGCGGGAACAAGATGCCGACACCCTGCGTGCGATTACCCACGGCTTTGGCCGGTGTCACCCAGGCCACTTTGCCGGCCACGGGGTAACGCTGCGGGTCGTCGGGAATGGACAGCAGCACGTATATATCGTCACCCAGCTTGTAGTCACGGGAGGTCGGAATGAAGATGCCGCCTTCTGAAAACAACGGGATATAGGCGGCGTACAACGCAGCTTTTTCCTTAATGGCAAGCTGGATGACGCTGGGGCGGGGTGCTGACGGGGGTACGGTAGCCATGGTTTGGTTCAGTGCCCCGAGTTTAGGGCGTTTTGGGCCTGACTCACAAGCGCTTCCAGCATCAGTCCGGGATTGAAGGGGTGTTCCATGGTGCGCGAGGCGTCTGCCAACTGCCGTGACCAGCGGCTCAAGGCTGTGTGAGAGCCCGCTTTCGGTAGGTCAGCAGCCTCAAAGAACCGGGGCGATGCGCCGACCTTCACGGCCAGCACGTCATGGCAGAGCTTGTGCAACACATCGATCACCTGTGGCGGGCTCCAGTCCTTGAAACCACTGCCGTCACCTCGCGCCACAGCTTTCGGCAACATCGCCCAGGTGCGGGCATCACGGCCCGACTGGGCCAGCAGCACGGCGTCATCCGGTCGGCCACCCGAAGCGCGCAGCAACACATCGGCCTGCGCAGACGGCACGCCCTGGGCTTCCATCCACGCCAAGGAAGCGGCTTTATCCGGCCACAGCATGGCATGCCCGAGACAACGGCTGCGAATAGTGGGCAGTAATTGGTGCACGGCCTCGCTGGCCAGTACAAACTTCACGTCGCCGGGTGGTTCTTCCAGCGTCTTGAGCAGGGCGTTGGCGGTGATGTTGTTCATGCGCTCGGCCGGGAACACCACCACAGCCTTGCCGCGCCCGCGCGCGCTGGTGCGCTGGGAAAACTCCACCGCATCCCGCATGGCATCCACGCGGATTTCCTTGCTGGCCTTGCGTTTCTTGTCGTCAATCTCGCCCTGCGCCTTTTCAGAAAGCGGCCAGTTGCGCGCCAGCATGTCGGTCTCGGGCATCAGCACACACAGGTCGGCATGGGTGCGCACGTCGATGGCGTGGCAGCTGCCGCAGGTGCCGCAAGCCCCCTGCTCTGTCGGGTTTTCGCACAGCCAGGCGCGGGCCATGGCCATCGCCAGGTCGTATTGGCCCAGACCGGAAGGGCCCTGAATCAGCCAGGCGTGGCCGCGCTGGACCAGCAGCGAGACCAGTTGTTGCTGTATCCATACCGGGTGATCACTCATGGCTTCACGCGGGCCCGCTTTGCGATGCCACCATGATGGCCAGCCAGCCCCGGCGCACCATCACGCTGGTGATTTGCTGCCAGACCTTGTGCCGCTCCAGCGCCGCGTCCACCCGCACAAAACGCTGCGGAAACTGAGCGGCCCGTTGGGCGTAACCAGCGGCCACACGGGTAAAAAAGGCGGTGTCCTGCGCTTCAAACTTGTCGGGCGCACGGGCGGTGCTCAGGCGCTGGGCCGCCACTTCGGGTGCCAGATCGAACCAGAAAGTCAGGTCCGGCTGGTGCACATAATCGGGCCCCAGCCCTTGATCCTTCTGTACGGTCTGCTCCAGAAATGAGAGCACGCCCGCATCGAAACCCTGCCCGCCGCCCTGGTAGGCAAAGGTGGAATCGGTGAACCGGTCGCACAGCACCACCTCGCCACGCGCCAGCGCGGGCCCAATCACCTGCTTCAGGTGGTCACGCCGGGCGGCAAACACCAGCAGCGCTTCGGTCATGCCGTCCATGGCGTCGTTGAGCACCAGCGTGCGCAGCTTTTCGGCCAGTGGCGTGCCGCCAGGCTCGCGGGTGAGGGTGACCACCCTGCCCTGCGCCCGAAACGCGTTGGCCAGGCCCTCGATGTGCGTGGACTTGCCCGCACCGTCGATGCCTTCAAAACTGATGAAAATTCCGCCTCGGGCCGTCATTTATTTCCGTTGGTATTGGTTGACTGCCCGATTGTGCTCGTCGAGTGTGGCGCTGAACTGACTGGTGCCGTCGCCCCGGGCCACAAAATACAGCGCCTTGGACGTCGCCGGGGCCACCGCTGCCAACAGCGAGGCTTTGCCGGGCATGGCAATCGGCGTGGGAGGCAAGCCGGCACGGGTGTAGGTGTTCCACGGGGTGTCGGTTTGCAGGTCTTTCTTGCGCAGGTTGCCGTCAAAACTGGCGCCCAGCCCGTAGATCACCGTGGGGTCGGTCTGCAGCATCATGCCGACGCGCAGGCGGTTGGCAAACACGCTGGCCACCATCGGGCGGTCACTGGCGCGGCCGGTTTCCTTTTCGACGATGCTGGCCAGAATCAGCGCCTCATCGGGGGTTTTCAAAGGACTGTCCGCGGCTTTTTGCGCCCAGGCTTCGTTGAGCCGCTTGTCCATGGCGCGCAGGGCCCGCTGCAGCAGGTGCAGATCGGTCGAGCCCTTCACATAGGTGTAGGTGTCGGGGAAAAAGCGCCCTTCGGGGTGCAGACCCGGTTTGCCAAGTTTTTCCATGATCAAATCGTCACTCAGCCCCCGTGTATCCTGCTTGAGAAGCTCTGCTTTTGATAGCGCCTCACGCACCTGGCGGAAATTCCAGCCCTCCACAAATGTGATGCTGCGCAAGGCCTCTTCGCCGCGCACCAGCCGCTGCAGCAACCGCTTGGGGGTGATGACACCCTCCAGTTCATAACTGCCGGCCTTGATGCGCCGGGAATCCCCCGACACGCGAAACCATGCATACAGCAGCGTCGGGTTCACGGTCACACCAGCCTGTGCGATAGCCTGCGCCGCATCACGTGCCGATGAGCCGGGCTCAATGGACACATCGACCGTTTCGGTGGCCAGCGTCAGCGGCTGGCCGATCCACCATGCGGCAGCCCCGGCCAGCGCAGCCGCCAGCACCACCAGCAAAACCAGACCTTTGACGAGGAAGCGAATCACAGCTTTGACAACCCTGTTGCCCTGTAGAGAACGAGGGACGATGATAATTCACCCCATGAGCACCTCTGTGAACACGGTTTTGAACGGCATCGCCCCCCTGCCCCATCTGGGCATCATCCGCGTGGAGGGCGACGATGCCGCCACATTCCTGCACGGCCAGTTGACGCAGGACTTTGCGCTGCTGGGCCTGTCAGAAGCCCGCCTGGCCGCGTTTTGTTCGGCCAAAGGGCGCATGCAGGCCAGTTTTATCGGGTTCAAACGCAGTCAGAGCGAGATTTTGTTGGTCTGCAGCCGTGACATTCTGGCGCCCACGCTGAAACGCTTGTCGATGTTTGTGATGCGTGCGAAGGCCAAACTGACCGACGCGACCGACCAGTTTGTGCTGCGGGGCCTGGCTGGAGAAACTATTAATTTGATAGCTACTCAGGCATATCCAACGGGGGTCAAGGCCGATTTTGGCACCTCAAATGTGGTGTTTTTGCATCCTGCGGATGGCACGCCCCGTGCACTGTGGATCGCGCCCGCGGGAATGCCGATACCTGCCGGACCTGCGCTGAGCACCGAGGCCTGGCAGTGGGGCGAGGTTCGCAGCGGCATCGCCACCATCACGGTCCCCATCGTCGAGGCGTTTGTGCCGCAGATGCTGAATTACGAGTCGGTCGGCGGGGTGAATTTCAACAAGGGCTGTTACCCGGGCCAGGAAGTGGTGGCTCGCAGCCAGTTTCGCGGCACGTTGAAACGCCGGGCGTTTCTGGTGCATTCCGAATCCGCCATGCAGGCTGGGCAGGAAGTTTTTGCGGAGGGTGATGACAGCCAGCCCGTTGCCACCGTCGCTCAGGCGGCGGCCGCGCCTGCTGGTGGCCTGGGTGGCTTTGACGCCATCATCTCGGGGCAGGTTGCGGCGATTGAATCGTCACCTCTAAGGCTGGGCTCGGCAACCGGCCCGTTGCTGACGCTGGACAGGCTGCCTTACGCCTTGCTGGCCAATATATAGCGCGAACCAGATTTAACGCGAGCCAGACTTAGCGGGAACCCACCAGCGCGCAGCTCATCTCGATGTGCGCAATGCCCGCTTCTTCAAACGGCTCACCGCTCACGACAAAACCCAGCCGGGTGTAAAAACCTTCCGCGTTGCGCTGCGCATGCAGTGACACCTGGCGGTCGCCCCGGCTGGCGGCGGCGTCCATCAAAGCCTTGATCACATCGCGCCCCAGACCGGAGCCACGCAGCGCACGGGTGACGGCAACGCGGCCAATTCGGGCGTGGTCACGGGCGTGGGCATCGCCATCACGCAGCAACCGGCCTGTGCCCACTGGCTGCCCGAGCCGGTTGCAGATGACGGCATGCAGGGCCGTGGCGTCGGCATCATCCTGCTCAATGCTGGCCGGAATGCCCAGTTCGTCTGTGAACACGATCTGGCGCAAAGGCGCGGCCTGCGCGCCCAGTTGTGCCCAGGAACCCACCGCGGTTTCCGTCATGGTCTCACCCGCTTCAAACCCGGTCAGTAGGGTGCGCAGTGCCTCCGGCACGGGTTTGGAGGTTTGCGTGGCGGGGTCGGCGAACACATAAACCAGCTCGGCGCTCACCAGCAACTCATTGCCCCGAAAGATACCGGCCTCGAACAGCATGGACGAATTGCCGATGCGCACGCAACGAACGCCCACGTCCAGCCGGTCATCCAGCCGCGCCGAGCCGTGGTACTCGACGGTCGATTTCTTCACAAACAAATCACCACCCAGCAACGGCGGTATCGCCTCATACGGCACGGCCAGCGCCCGCCAGTAGTCGGTGAACGCGGTGTCGATGTACATCAGGTAGTGCGGGTTGAACACGATCTTTTGCAGATCAACTTCAGCCCAGCGCACGCGCAAGGGGTGTATCAGTCGGAAATCGGCTCGGGTCGGGTCAGGCTTCTTGGGCGTGGTCATGTTTATTCAGGATAAATCAGGATAAATGGCTGATTTGAAAGGCCTGCTTCAGTGCCCGTGCGGCATCCGCATGGGCTCGGCCGGCCTCGGGAATCGCCCGGCCCATCTTGATGAATTCATGCACCACCCCCCGGTAGATTTCCAGATCCACCGTCACACCGGCATGGCGCAGTTTATCGGCATACATCACGCCTTCGTCCACCAGTGGGTCACATTCCGCCAGCCCGATCCACGCGGGCGCAACGCCATCCACGTCGGGTGCATTCAGCGGGGAAAAGCACCAGTCGTCGCGGTCTGCGGGCGAATTCACGTATTGGTTGAAAAACCAGGTGATGTGGGGCTCTTCCAGCACAAAACCATGCGCAAAGGTCTTGTGCGAAGGCGTGTCTTGATGGGCGGCGCAGCCGGGGTAAAACAGCAGTTGCAGGGCCAGTGGTAAACCCGCGTCGCGGGCTTCAATGGCGCACGCGGCAGCCAGTGTGCCCCCGGCGCTGTCGCCACCCACGGCCAGTCGATGGATGTCCAAGCCCAGACTTTTACCCTGCGCCGCCAGCCACTGCAACGCGTCCCAGGCATCGTTGGAGGCGGTGGGGAACTTGAATTCAGGCGCCAGCCGGTAGTCCACCGACACCACAGCGCAATGGGCCAAGTGGGCCAACTCGCGGCACAAGGTGTCATGCGAGGCCACGCTGCCGATGGTGAAACCGCCACCGTGAAAGTACATCAAGACGGGCAGCGCATCGTGTGAGTGCGCAAACAGCCGGGCGGGCAGCATGTGGCCATCTCTTGCCGGAATAGCCAGGTTTTCCACGCGCGCCAGGTGTGGCGCAGGAATTTCCAGCACGCCCGCACCCATTTCATAAAACGCCCTCGCCTGCGCGGGTTTGAGCAGGTGCATCGGCACCGACCCGGCGCGGGCCATGCGGTCCAGCACGCCTCGCATGGCCGGCGTCAGCAGCGCCCGGGGGTTGTGGCGGTGGCTCATGCCGGCAGGGTCATCAACGAAAACACCGGGTAACGCCGCCAGCCAGGCTCTTCAAATCGCTTGCCGTGGGCAAAGATGAAGCCCAGCACCGCGTTTTGATCACTGATCAGCGTCGGGTTTTGCGCCTTCCATTGATCGAAGGCTGCCTGCAGACCGGGCTCGTCACGCAGCATCTCCAGCGCCGAGTCTTCAAACACGTAGTCCGAGAAGTTCTCTTTTTTCTCCAGCACACTGTTGAAAAATCCCCAGCGGAAGAAGCTGTCGTGCGCCTGCGGCTCCAGCGTTTCTACCGCAAAACGGGCGTTGGGCTGGCCCAGCAGCACCAGCCAGTCGCCTGCGCGGGCCTGAACCGTTTCGGTCTGGGTGCTGAGCGTCATGTCGTCATGGAACATGTGACCTTCGTAGGCGTCGGGCCGGGTGGTGACGCTCTGGATGCGATAGGTCTGCACCTGCAGGGTCTGATCGGATGTCAGTTGTTGCATCTGAACGCTGTTCCATTGCAGGCGCTCGATGACTTCGCGCCAGGCCTGGGGAATGAGGTAGGCCCTGGGTGCACGCACCACCACGTCTTCCACGCAACGGTCGAAGAAGTCGATGTCCCGCTCCCATGGCTGGCTGCGGTCATACGACAACCGCATGTAATCGCCCAGTTGGCTTGGGCTGTGCACGGCCTTGAACCCCTTGAACCGCGTGGGTGTGGGCCTGGCAAAGTCAATCTTCCAGTGGACCGGCCAGTGATGGATGGAGGAAGCCGCCTGTTTGGCTTCCCGGCGCATGGCCTGAATCTGCGCCGCATGGCGGATGGTGAAACCCAGCACAGACTCCACCAGCGCCCGGGTGGCGGAATAGCGGTCAGCAAAGGGCTTGAGCATGTGCGTCTCGGGCATGAAGCCGATGGTGTGGTGCAGCGCCGCGTACCCGGTGGAGAAGCGCGGCACTTCCAGCGTGTGCTCAATGCCGTCGTCAGGGATGTCCTTGATCGGGTGCACATACGGGCTGGTGGGCCATCCGCGCTGGTCCATGTCCTGATAGATGGCGGGCACCATGGTTTCGCGCAAAAAAGTGCCCAGCGGCCCGCCCAGCTTGTCGGTCTGGGTGTGGATCAGGGTCATGGTGTAGCTGTAATCTGCACCGTTGGACGTGTGGGTGTCAACCATCACATCCGGGCTCCATTCGGTGAAAAAACGGTTGAACACCTGCGCGGCCAGCGTATCGCATTTGACGAAATCGCGGTTCAGGTCCAGATTGCGCCCATTCGCCCGAAAACCGAATGACTCGGGCCCTACCTGGTTGACGCGCGAGGTGTCATTGCGGGTCAGGCAGCCATCCACGTTGTAAACCGGGATGAATAAAAACACCGTGTTGCCGAGTGTGGTCAGCCGCTTGGGCTCAGTACAAAAATCTCGGACCAGCGCCATGCAGGCATCAATGCCTTCCGGCTCACCTGGGTGGATGCCGTTGTTGTTGAAGAAAACCGGACGACCTTCGCGTTTCAGTTGCTCCCGGTCAAAAACCCCATCCGCAGTGACCACGCCCGCGTGCATCGGGATGCCGTTGTCGGACACACCGATCTGGAAAAACCGCAGGACGGATGGAAACCGGGCGCTCAGCAGCTCGTAAAACGGGATGCAGGCTTCCCAGGTGGTGGTCTGGTTCTGGTTGCCGGCTTCGAATGGTGTGGGGTACAACGGCGTAGCGTAAGAATGTTTCAGATCAGGTGACATGGTGTGGGTGGGCTGGATTCAATGTCTGGCTTGACAAGTATGCCGCGTTCCGGATTCCTGAAAAAAGCGTATTCTCCGGAAATCGCGGGCGCAGGAGGGCATCATGTCTGTCAAGGTGTGGCTGAGAATGGTTGGTGTGATCGGTCTGTTGGCGGCCATGGCCGTCGGGGCGCAAACCCCAGCACCAAACCGGGCGCAGGCCCTGAAAGCGCTGGAGCAACCCTCGGCTGACGCGAGGCTTTCCGGGGTTCAGCGGTTGGCCGATGTGGGCACGATGGCCGACGCCGACCGGCTGGTGGCCCGGCTACGTGATGACGACCCGAGGGTCCGCATGGAAGCCGCGACATCGATGTGGCAAATCTGGAGCCGCTCGGGGGACAAGGTCATCGACGCTCAATACCAGCGCGGCGTGCAGCAGATGGAAGCATCCCGCTTTCCGGAGGCTGTGGCCACGTTCTCGGACATCATTCGCAAGAAACCGGCTTTTGCCGAGGCCTGGAACAAGCGGGCCACCACGTATTACCTGATGGGTGAATTCGACCTGTCACTGAAAGACTGCGAAGAAGTCATGAAGCGCAACCGCAACCACTTTGGCGCACTCTCCGGTTATGGACAGATCTACCTCATCATGGGCGATTTCGAACGCTCCCTGACCTACTTTGAACGGGCGCTGAAGGTCAACCCCAACATGACAGGCGCCACTTCCGCAGTCAGGCAGATCCAGCAGCATCTGCTGGAAAAGCAGCGCAACACCATCTAAGAGAAAGCATGGCATGGCCAAAATTGAACAGCGACTTCAAACGCTCGGGCTCATGCTGCCACCACCACCGCAACCTCCTGCCGGAGTAGTCCTGCCTTTCCAGTTCGTGAGGATCATGGGCCAGCGTGCGCTGATCTCGGGTCATGGGCCACAAAACCCGGATGGCTCCTTCGCCCAACCACTGGGCAAACTGGGCCGTGAGGTATCTCTGGAGCAAGGCTATGTTGCCGCCCGCCTGACCGCGCTGTCCATTCTAGGCAGTCTCCAGCGCGCCCTGGGCGATCTGGACCGCATTGCAGCCTGGTCACGCGTGTTTGGCATGGTGAACTCGGCGCCAGGCTTTACCCAGCAGCCCAGCGTGATCAATGGCTTTTCCGACCTGATCCTGGAAATCTTCGGTCCGGAGGTCGGCGCACACAGCCGCAGTGCCGTCGGCATGGCCGAACTGCCCTTCAATATCCCGGTGGAGATCGAGGGCGAGGTTGAACTCAAACCCGCATGACCTGGGGCAAAGCTGAGACCAAGGAGATACACACCATGCATCGTTCCGATTTTGCGTTTCGCCGCAACCTGGTCGCCGCTGCCGGCGCACTGCTACTCGTTGGGCATGCCCGCCCATCCCGTGCCCAGACCCGGCGCCGTGCCACGCCGTCGCAAACAGAAGGGCCCTATTACCCGGTGGCCGAACCGAAGGACGCTGACTACGATCTGCTCAGTAATGGCACGCTGATCTATGCGAAGGGTCAAGCTGCGTGGGTGCAAGGTGTGGTGACCGATCTGGATGGCAAGCCGCTCGCGGGCGGCACCATCGAAATCTGGCAATGCGACGAGGCCGGGCACTATGACCACCCCCGCGATGGGTCCCGAAACGACCCGGCCTTTCAGGGCTTTGGCCGCGTGCTGCTCAACACTTCAGGCGAGTTCCGGTTTCGCACCATCAGGCCCGCTACCTATACGGGTCGCACACCGCACATCCACGCCAAGATCAGGCTGGGCAGCCGCGAGATCCTGACGACGCAGTTGTATGTGCAGGGTGATCCGGGCAACGCGCGGGACGGCATCTGGAGCCGACTGGCCCCGGAGGACCGTGCGCTGGTAACGGCCCCCTACATGCCGGTTGCGGACGGTTTGCGCGCCCAATATGCCCTTGCCGTTGGCGCCTAGTTGACACCTTGCGGGGCACGCTTGTTGGTACAGTGTGCACTCCTCAGCCTTTGAAACCCGCATTGCCATGGCCTTCATCTACTACGTTACCCAGATCCAGTTTGAACCGGGCGCCATCAAACTGCTGAAGCAGGAATGCGAGCGCGTGGGCATCAGCCGCCCGCTGATCGTCACCGACCCCGGTGTCAAGGCCGCGGGAATTTTGCAAAAGGCACTGGACGCTTTGGGCTCTTCATCCGGCGGCATGACGGTGGCCGTGTTTGACCAGACGCCATCCAACCCGACCGAAACCGCCGTGCGCGCCGCGGTGGACGTGTTCAAGGCGAACAACTGCGACGGGCTGATAGCCGTGGGCGGTGGCTCGGCGATTGATTGTGCCAAGGGCGTGGCGATTGCCGCCACCCATGAAGGCCCGCTCAAAACCTACGCCACCATTGAAGGCGGCTCGCCCAAAATCACCGAACGCGTGGCGCCGCTGATCGCCGTGCCCACCACCAGCGGCACCGGCAGCGAGGTGGCACGCGGTGCGATTGTGATCGTGGACGACCACCGCAAGCTGGGTTTTCACAGCTGGCACATCGTGCCCAAAACCGCCATCTGTGACCCCGACCTCACGCTGGGCCTGCCCCCGATGCTCACTGCGGCCACCGGCATGGATGCCATCGCCCACTGCATGGAAACCTTCATGTCAGCCGCCTTCAACCCGCCCGCCGACGGCATTGGTCTGGATGGCCTGACACGCGGCTGGGCGCACATCGAGCGCGCCACGAAAGATGGCCAGGACCGCGAAGCCCGCCTGAACATGATGAGCGCCAGCATGCAAGGCGCCATGGCGTTTCAGAAAGGGCTGGGCGCGGTGCATTCGCTCAGCCATAGCCTGGG